>Ga0196981_1000099_pt1 | contig 91592 bp, 90 predicted proteins | sample S3_2013CmetaG_FD_155462 | JGI IMG/M metagenome (GOLD analysis project Ga0196981, IMG submission 155462) | Soil microbial communities from Anza Borrego desert, Southern California, United States - S3_20-13C | ecosystem: Environmental > Terrestrial > Soil > Desert | place: USA: California...
ACTGCCTGATGCATCGGATTAGAAATCACTTGGATACCTTCGTGGATTACTTCTTCTGGCTTTCCGCAGGGCTTTGGAACTATAAAATTTCATGACTTACAATCGCTTAGCATCGGAAACAACTCTATTTATTTTCGCATGTGGACAAGAGGAGCGTGGCAACACCTCTTCGGGCGAAATCTGGATGCACGAAAAAGCCCCTTATTTCTGCTTTTTGGGGATCAGAAACATCAATTGCCCAACCTCCGCAGCCGATGATTTTCTTTTCGTACTCGGCGACAAGAAAACTGCCGGCGGCAATCAATTCTTCTATGCCGCTTACTAACTCCATCGCCGTTTCAATTTCTGCTTGTTTATAGTATTGCGACTGAAGTATTCGGGCAGATTTGGAAATTAGTGATCGAATATGAGCAAAATTTTCCAAATTAGCTTCATAGATGCGTGGATTCATAAACTCTTGTTAGGCCAAAATACTGTGTTGGATATTGCTAGAAAAATGAGCGAGTAGTTGCGGAAGCTGCGACATGTCCTCAAATGGAGTTCCGCCTTGGTATGACACGGTTTCACCATTTGGCACATACTGGAATGCTTTCATTCCAGCAGCTTCGGCAGCTTCAATCCCCACGTCACTATCTTCTACAACTACGCATTGGCTGGGCATAAAGCCCATTGCACTTGCTGCGTATTGGAATAGGCCTGGCTCCGGCTTCCAAGAGCCAACCTCATACGAGCTGAAGATGTCATCTCCAAAGTAAGGCGCGAGGCCGCTAACTTGCAATGCCTGACGAATTTTCAAGGGCGGCCCGCTTGAGGCAATGCACTTGGGGAAGTTCGTGGCTTCGAGCATTTCAAGAACGCCGGGCATAGGTTTTAGCTCACGAGAGAAGAGTTCCGCAACACGCTGGCGATAATGCTGTTCAAATGTGTCTGGTAGAGACTGGCAAAGCCGACTTTCAATATCAACAAGAATTGAGGCTAGCTTTTTGCCGCGATACCGCTGGATCAATGACTCTACAGTATCATTCAATTGTGGAAGCAGATCGAGAAATGCTTGATTGCAAAGTCCCTCACTGTCAACGAGCGTACCGTCCAAATCAAAAATTATACAGATATTAGCCATTTATCGAAAAGTCTAACTAAAATAGACACCCCAAAAGGCGCAAAACTTTACACCTTGAAGGTGTATAAAAAACCACGAATCAAGAGCCTATGCGCCGTTCGAGATAACCCCATCCATTTTTATACCCTAAATTACAAATCGATTGCGCTTTGGGCACCGGAATAGTGGATCGTTCTTATTACACCCGTCAAGTCGGAAAAAGCTTACAAACCTGGCCGGATTGGGCGGATAGGCGGGATTAAAGACGTTTTCTCGAATGGTCGTTTATCCCGGCAAATACTCAATGCCGTAACGTTAAGCCTTGTCCGTATGAATTCAGAAGCCGAGGAAGGCGCCGGCCCCGGTTACATCCCTGTGCCCTGGATTGCGGCGTCCTGCCGGGATGGCGGGCCAGGGCGCGAAATGAGAATTCCGGCCGTCTATCCGGCAAACCGGCTCGGTGTTAAAGTCGAGCTATTTTTCGATTCGGTTCGGGAAATGAAGGTGATCGATCATTGGTTGGCGGGTGCGAGGCGGGTAGAGAGCTGCAACTGTGACGACCGGCCGGATGCAGGGGATATGTCCCTGGTGGTCATTCATGGCATAAGTTTGCCGCCGGGCGAGTTCGGCGGCGATTGGATCGAATGTTTGTTCACCAATACTTTGGAGCCCACTGCCCACCCTTATTTCGAGAGCATATGCGGCTTGCGGGTATCGGCTCATGCGCTTATCCGGCGGGACGGCGAAATTGTTCAATTCGTTCCGTTCCATCGGCGCGCCTGGCATGCCGGAGTCTCCAATTATCAGGGGCGGGAGCGCTGCAATGATTTCTCGATCGGCATCGAGTTGGAGGGGGCCGACGACGCGCCCTATGCGGACGTGCAGTACGAGCGTCTGGCCGACGTGCTCGCCGCCCTGTTCGCGGCTTATCCGGGTTTGTCGCCGGACCGGGTTGTCGGCCATAGCGATATCGCCCCAGGCCGCAAGACCGATCCGGGGCCGAGCTTCGATTGGGAAAGGCTTTACCGCCTGTTATCGATTTTCGATAGCCCTCTTCCAAAGGGAGAGGGAATTTAGAGCGTTTTTCATTGTACGGTATGGATTTTCGAGAGGCTTGCAGGGCGAATTCATTCGCCCCTGCATTCGATTGAAAAATGCTTTAAGTGCTTCGCATGAAGTTCATTTGTCTTCGTCATGCCGGAATGACGGGCTATCGCAAACAGGACAAACGGATTTCTCGCTGAGTACTTAATGCGGCTTTATCGGCGCGGTTGCCTAAACCGGCGGGAGATTCAGCCTGAAGCGCTCTCCGCCGGGCGTTTCGGCTTGATGGAATCCAGCAGCAGCATCGCGACGCCCACGGTGATCGCCGAATCGGCCACGTTGAAGGCCGGCCAGTGCCATTCTCGGTAAAACACGTCGAGAAAATCGATGACGTATCCGTAAACGATCCGGTCGATGAGGTTGCCGAGCGCGCCGCCCAGGATCAGCGCCCAAGCCGCGGCCTCCCACCGTTGATCCTTGTCGAGCCGTTTCAGCCAATAGCAGATCGCGCCGCTGGCGACGGCGGCCAGGCCGATGAAGAACCAGCGCTGCCATCCTCCGGCCTGGCTCAGGAAGCTGAACGCGGCGCCCTGGTTGCGCAGGTACGTAAGCTGGAAAAAGGGCAGCAGGCCGATCGACTCGTAAAGCTGCATCGAGCGATCGACCAGTTGCTTCGTGAGCTGGTCCAGGCCGACGACCAGCGCGGAAAGCCAAAGCCAATTGAGCATGGGGTCAGGCGTAAAGACGGCTTTCGCCTTGCCCCGCCACGTTTTCGACGCAGCGGCCGCAAAGCTCGGGGTGATCGGGATGGGTGCCGACATCCTCGCGGCGATGCCAGCAGCGTATGCATTTGGGCTTGTCGGAGGCCCGGACTTTCAGCTCCAGTCCCTCGATTCCGGTCGGAAGCGTATCGCCGCCTCCTTCGGGTCGAAGGCTCGCATGGGAGGTGATGAACAGGAATCGAAGACCGCTCTCGATGGGCGAAAGCCGTTCGAGAATCGGCTTGTTGCAGTAAAGCTCGACTTCGGCGTCCAGTGACGAGCCGATCTCGCCGCGCACGCGCAGAACCTCCAGCTCCTTGCTCACCGCCTCGCGGATCTTGAGGAGGAAATCCCAGAAGTCGCGGTTGAACGGAGAGGATTCGTCCAGCGGGAACAAGCCTTCGTGCCAGGTTTCCAGAAACACCGATTCGCTTCGCGTGCCGGGCAAGTGGCGCCATATCTCATCGGCCGTGAAGCTCAGGATGGGCGCCAGCCAGCGGGTCAGGGCCTCGGCGATATGGTACATCGCGGTCTGCGCGGAGCGCCGCGGCAGGCTGTTCTCCCGGCAGGTGTACTGGCGGTCTTTCAATACGTCGAGATAGAAGCTGCCGAGGTCTATGGAGCAGAAGTTGTGCACCTTTTGGTAGACCTGGTTGAACTGATAGGTTTCGTAGGCCGCGACGATCTCCTGCTGGAGGCGGAATGCCCGGTCGACCGCCCAGCGGTCCAGCGCTAGCATCTTTTCGGGCTCGACCGAATGCCGCTCCGGGTCGAAGCCGTTCATGTTCGCGAGCAGATAGCGGGCGGTATTCCGCAGCCGCCGGTAAACGTCCGCGGTGCGCTTCAGGATCTCGTCGGAGACGCTCATCTCGGCCCGGTAGTCGGTGGCCGCGACCCAGAGTCTCAGGATGTCGGCCCCGAGGTTCTGCATCACTTTCTGCGGCGCGACGACATTGCCCTTGGACTTGGACATTTTCTTGCCTTCCGCGTCCACGGTGAAGCCGTGGGTCAGCACCTGCCGGTACGGCGCGGCGTCGCGGATCGCGACGGACGCGAGCAGGGACGACTGGAACCAGCCGCGATGCTGGTCCGAGCCTTCGAGGTAGAGATCGGCCGGCGAATGCAGGTCTTCCCGCCGGTCCAGCACGCAGAAGTGGCTGACGCCCGAGTCGAACCAGACGTCCAGCGTGTCGTTGATCTTCCGGTAGTGCGCCGCCTCTTCGCCCAGCAATTCCGCGGGATCGAGGTCGAACCAGGCATCGATTCCCCGTTCCTCGACCCGTTGCGCGACCGCTTCGATCAGTTCCTCGGTACGGGGGTGCAGGTCACCGGTCTCGCGGTGCACGAACAGGGCGATCGGCACGCCCCAGTTGCGCTGCCGGGAGACGCACCAGTCGGGCCGGTTGGCGACCATGCCTTCGATTCTCGCCTGTCCCCAGTCGGGTATCCACTCTACTTTCTTGATTTCTTCCAGGGCCTGGCGGCGAAGGTCGTTCTTGTCCATGGCGATGAACCACTGGGGCGTCGCTCTGAAAATGACCGGGGTTTTGTGCCGCCAGCAATGCGGATAGCTGTGGTCGATGCGCGCCTCGTGGAGCAGCGCGCCGCGTTCCTTGAGCACCTCGACCACATGGCCGTTGGCATTCATCACGTGTTCGCCGGCGAATAGCGGCGTGTTCGGCAAAAACTTGCCGTCGTCCGCCACCGGATTGTCGACCGGCAACCCGTAGCGCTGGCCGACGACATAGTCCTCCTGGCCGTGGCCCGGAGCCGTGTGTACCGCGCCGGTGCCGGCGTCGAGCGTGACGTGCTCGCCGAGAACGATCGGCACCTCGCGCTCGTAAAACGGGTGCCGCAACATCAATCCTTCGAGATCCGAACCTTTGCAATACGCCACGACGCGGTAGTCGTCGATGCCGCAGCGCATCATGACGTCTTTCATCAGCGCCTCGGCCACGACCCATCGTTCCGCCGGTTCGAGGCATTGCACCACGGCGTAATCGAGATCCGGGTTGAGCGCCACGGCTTGGTTGGCGGGGAGGGTCCAGGGGGTCGTCGTCCAGATGACGACCGACAGCGGGCCTTCGCCCGGATGGCCCGGCACCGAATGGCAGCGCTCGATCAGCGCGGTTTCGTCGAGGACTCTGAACCGCACGTCGATGGCGATCGAGCGCTTGTTCTCGTATTCGACCTCGGCTTCGGCCAGCGCGGAGCCGCAATCGGTGCACCAGTGCACCGGCTTCGCCCCTTTCACCAGGTGGCCGCGTTCGCAGATGCGGCCCAAGGCGCGAAGGATGTCGGCCTCGAAGCGAAAATCCATGCTCAGGTAGGGATTCTCCCAATCGCCGAAAACGCCGAGCCGGATGAATTCGCGGCGTTGGATGTCCACCTGCTCGGAGGCATACGAGCGGCAGGCCTTGCGGAAATCGGACGCGTTGACCTGCACGCCGGCCTTGCCGATTTTCTTCTCCACCATCAGTTCGATGGGCAAACCGTGGCAATCCCAGCCCGGCACGTAGGGCGCGTCGAAACCGCTCAGTCCCTTGCTCTTGACGATGATGTCCTTGAGCACCTTGTTTACGGCATGGCCGATGTGGATTTCGCCGTTGGCGTAGGGGGGGCCGTCATGAAGAACGAACTTGGGCCGTCCACGGAACGTTTCGCGAATCTTCCGGTAAAGATCCAGGCTCCGCCAGCGTTCGAGCTGTTCGGGCTCGCGCTGCGGCAGGTTGGCCTTCATCGGAAAGTCGGTGCTGGGTAAATTCAGTGTCGATTTGTAATCCGTGCTCATGATGCCGTGGATGATGTTGAATTTGAGATGGCGAAATAGCTTCTGGCGGCCGTGACGTCCCGCTCGATCTGTGCCTGAAGTTCGGCCAGGCCGTCGAAGCGCTTTTCGTCCCGGAGTTTTCGATGGAAAACGATTTCCGCCTGCTTTCCGTAGAGGTCGCCGGAAAAGTCCAGCAAATGGGTTTCGAGGAGCACCGTCTGCCCGCCCGCGACGGTCGGGCGGATGCCTACGTTAGCGACTCCCGGCAGCGGACGTTCGCCTATTCCGGTCATTGTAACGGCAAAAACGCCCTGGACAGGAGTGTTTTTCCGTCTCATCAATATGTTGGCCGTGGGAAAGCCGAGCATCCGGCCGCGCTTGTCGCCATGGACGACGCGGCCGCAGACCGAGTACCGGCGCCCGAGAAGCCGCGCGGCTCCATCGAGATCGCCTGCCGCGAGGGCTTCCCGGATCAGGGTGCTGCTGGCGCGCCGTCCGTCCACCAGTACCGAGGGCGTATCGGCCACTTCGAAGCCGAACTCCCTTCCGGCCTGCTGCAACAAGGCAAAGTTGCCGAGCCGGTTTCGGCCGAACCTGAAGTCGTCTCCGACCACCAGATATTTGATCCGCAATCCTTCGAGCAGGATGTGCCGGATGAAATTTTCCGGCAGCAAGTCGGCGAGATGCCGGTTGAATCGCAGCAGCAGTACCCGGTCGACCGGCAGCTCCGCCAGCCGAGCCAGTTTTTCGCGGAGACGGGTCAGGCGGGCCGGCGCTTCGTTCGGGAAAAAATACTCCCGCGGCTGCGGCTCGAAGAGAACGACCACGACCGGCAAATCGAGTCTCCGCCCGGCTTCCGCCAGCTTCTCGATAACCCGGCGATGGCCGACATGGACGCCGTCAAAGTTGCCGATGGTGGCGACGCAACCCTTTTCGGGAAGCTTCAGATCGGCAAGTCCTTGAATCAGGCGCATGCGGCGGTCCTCGTTTCAGGTGCCTTCCGGGACCAGCATGTGCCTGGCGCGAAGTCCGGTCAGGGTAAGGCACGACAGATAAGTCGCGAACCCCAGCAGAATCCACAGCGCGAGATGCGAAATCCGGTCGGTCGGCGGCCAGTTCTGCCACGGATAGGCATTGGACGCATAAACCAGGAGCGGGGCCATGGCGCCGCTCGCGAGCGCCACGCGCAGGAGAAACATCGGCCAGCCGGGTTCCGGCTTGTAAATCCGCTCCTTCAGAAGCTTGGCAAGGAGCAGCCCGGCGTTGAAGAGAGCCGCCAGCGCCGTCGCCAGTGCGAGACCCGCGTGGCCCCAGCCTATCGGGGCAAGCTGAAAAATCAGCGCCAGATTCAATGCGAGATTGGCGATCACGGCATAGAGGCCATATCTGACCGGGGTGCGGAGATCCTGCCTCGAACTGAAGCCCGGAACCAGCACCTTGATCGCGATAAAGCCTATCAGTCCGATGGAGTAAGTCATCAGGCTCCGGCTGGCCATTTCGGCATCGTGCGAAGAAAACCGATCGTACTGAAAGAGGGTGGAAATCATCGGTTCGGCGAGCAACGCAAGCCCCAGCGTGGCCGGCAAACCGATCAGGACAACCCAGCGGAGAGCCCAGTCCAGCGAGCGGGAAAACCCGTCGCGATCGCGGCTCGCATGATTTTTCGACAAGTGGGGCAGCATCACGGTGCCGATGGCGACGCCGAAAATACCCAAGGGGAATTCCACCAGGCGGTCTGAATAGTAAAGCCAGGATACGCTGCCGGAGACCAGGAACGAGGCGATCAAGGTGTCGATCAGGAGGTTCACCTGGGTCACGGAAACCCCGAAAATCGCGGGTCCTATCAGTTTCATGACGCGGCGAACGCCGGGATCGCGAAACCCGTAGCGGGGGCGCGGCAGCAAGCCGGCCCGGAGGAGCGGCGGAATTTGAAAGGCAAGCTGTACGATGCCGGCGACGAACACGCCCCAGGCCAAGGCGGTGATCGGAGCGGACATCTGGGGAGCGAGCCAGATCGCCGCGGCGATCATCAGGAGATTCAGAAAGACCGGCGTGAAGGCCGGTATGGCGAAACGTCCCCAGGTGTTCAGAATGCCCCCGGCGAATGCCGTGAGGGAAATGAAGAAAAGATACGGAAAGGTGATGCGCAGCATCTCGACGCTGAGTTCGAATTGCGCCGCATTTCGATGGAAGCCGGGCGCGAACAGCATGATTACCGCCGGCGCGGCGACGATGCCGGCAACCGTGATGAGCAACAGCGCCGTCGCCAGGCTGCCGGCGGTGCGATCCAGAAACAGCTTGAGCCGGGTCGGGTCGTGACGCTCTTTGTAGTCCGACAGCACCGGCACGAACGCTTGGGAGAAGGAGCCTTCCGCAAAAAGGCGGCGCAGGAAGTTGGGGATTCTGAAAGCGACGAAGAAAGCGTCGGTGCCGGGATCGGCGCCGAAATAACGGGCGATGACGACATCTCGAACGAACCCTAACAGGCGGGAGACGAAGGTCATTCCGCCGACGGCCGCCGTGGACTTGAGTAGGTGCTTGCTCAGGGCCTGAAACCAGTGCGTTCGTTGAAGAAAAGGCCGTAGTATAAGGAATTTGAACGGTCAAGGCACGGCTGTAAACGTGCCGCCAAACCCCGCGGAATTCCCCTTCTCCGACCGGGCCAGGCATCCCATCCGCAATATATTGGTGGCGAGCAAGGCGAGCCCGGTTCAAACGGCCCTCTCTCGAACGAAAGCGAGCACCCGGCGTCGCCTCCAAACGATCGCAGGACTGTCAAAAAGTTTTACACCTCCCGCGCTGTTGCATCATAAAGGGCCTGTATTCAATGGCATACCGTTGTGGTGCGATTTGTGCTTTTTAGGGTAGGGATACCAACGATTTATTACCCAGGGGAACGCATCGACGTTCCCCGATATGACTAAAGCATTTTTCGTTTCCACATGGCGGGTTAAATGCCCAAAAATGCCATGTTAAGGTGCCGCTGAACGCGGCGAGTATTTTAGAGCGGGGAGCCGCCCCGCACGCGGGTTCCTTTTCTTTGCTTGTCCAAAGAAAAGGAACCAAAAGAAAGGACACCCGGCGAGCGCCCTGATCCTGCGCGTTTCGCCCGGCACCGGGGGCGACCGAAGGCACCTCCGTGTGCCTCGGTCGCCGCACGCTTCACGGCGATGCCGTCCTGCATCGCCATGAAGTCCGGGGTTCGCCGTCCATGGCGAACCCGCTCGGCGGAACGCGGGTTCGCCGGACCCGCGTTTGGTCCGCCTCGCCCCTCGCGTGCCCCTTTGGGCTGTTCCGGCGCCGGGCTCCAATGCTCGGGGCGCTCGAACGGGATTAAGCCGTGTAGCGCCCGCTGGCGCGGACGCTACACCGAATTAGAAAATGCTCTAATGGCGCTTGCAGCCATTATCGAATCTGGGGGGATATCGCTTTGAATGTAAGTTCGCTTGTATTGCTCCGGTGCGCTGATTTCCCGCGTGTGTGGCGTCAGCGCATTTCCCTTCTTCTGGGGTTGTCTTTGCTGGCGGTTTCGTGCGCAGGCCATGCCACGGTCATCGGCGGCAGCAGTTCCTCCTACGGTGTCGAGGCGAGCGTTACCTCTACCGTTCTGGGCATCTCAACGACGGTCACCGTCGGCCCCGCCTCGAACTCATCCGGCGTTGCTCCCGCGCAGTATACCGATTCAGATAGCGTCGCCTCGCTCAAGGCGGGCTTGTTAGGTCTATTAAGCGTTTCCACCGGCGTGTTGCAGACCAGCGCCCATTCCGATATCGATGGTTTGGCGGGTTCCAAATTCGCGGACGCCGATGCTTCAGTCATGGGGCTTTCAATCACTGCGTTGGCCGGACTCCTTACTCTCAGTGCGGACCTGGTGACTTCCGGTGCCAATGTTTCTGGCGATTACGGCGGTTTAGCGGCTTCCGGCGGCGTGACGCTGGTGAATGCCAAGATTTCGGGTCCGCTCGGCAGCGTCTTTCTCGACGCCTCGCCGCTCCCCAACAGCGCCTTGAACTTGGATGTGCTCGGCTTGACCGGCGTCAGCCTGATCTTAAACGAGCAGATTCTGACCGGAGATGGCGACAGCAGCCGCAGTTTGGCCGTGAACGCCATTCATCTCGCTATTAACGGTTTCGTGAGTGGATTGGCTACCTTCACTGGGAATATCGTCATCTCTCATTCCGAAGCCGCGCTTGTTCAGGCGGTGGGGGATCAACCGGCTCAAGTGCCCGAGCCGGGCACCTTGAGTTTGATCGTATCGGTTTTGGCGTTCGTGCCGCGGTTCCGTCGCCGTAGCGCGGGGTTTTCCGAATAAGCCGTCGATGCTTTGTGTTGGAGGAGTCAGCGGCCCGCCATCGTGCTAAGGTGGATGGTTTGGGGGAAGAAGAACCCCCAACAATCACTGCGGCGTCGCTATATTGGGATTCCTGGCGTCGTTCCAGTCCACGGTCCTGGAATCAAGCTATTGACTCGCGGCGCTCTTCTGACGAAAATATCAAATTCGCTTCCAACGATTTGGACTAGAGGTTTTCACCTTGGCTAACATTGCTTCAGCAAAAAAACGCGCCAAACAATCGGAAAAACATCGCGCCCACAACGCGGCTCAGCGCAGCCGGTTGCGGACCTTCATCAAGAAGGTCATCCTGGCGGTGGAATCCGGCGACTTGGAGCAGGCGCAGGCGGCATACCGCGCCGCGGTTCCCGTTATCGACTCTTCGGTCAACAAGGGCTTGATCCACAGGAACAAGGCCGCTCGCAGCAAGAGCCGTCTCAACGCCAGAGTTAAAGCGCTGGCTCTGGGCGCGTCCGCCTAAAACATCCGACGGAAAGGCGAGGCGGGCTAACTTGCCTGCCTCTCTCAGGCCAGTACCAGATTATCCCGGTGAATCAGCTCGGGTTCGTCGATGTATCCGAGCAGGCATTCGATCTGTGAACTCGGTTTGCGCATGATGGTCCGCGTCTCGTCGGCGCCGTAGTTCACAAGTCCCCGGGCAACCTCGTTCCCCTCCGCATCCACGCAAGCGACCAGGTCGCCCCTGTGGAAATCTCCATCCACGGCGGTTACGCCGATGGGCAGCAGGCTTTTGCCCTCCTCTCTTAGGACGCGCGCGGCGCCGTCGTCCAAATGCAGTCTGCCCTTGAGCTTGAGCTGTCCGGCCAGCCAGCGTTTGCGGGCAAGCATGGGCGATACGCCCGGAATCAGGAAAGTGCCCAGTTCCTCGCCGCCGATCACTCTCGTCATGACGTTTTGCTCCCGCCCGCTGGCGATGACCGTTGCCGTTCCGGACCGGGAGGCCAGCCGGGCAGCGCGCAGCTTCGTAATCATTCCGCCTCGCCCGAGCCCGCTGCGGCTCTCGCCCACCATCTCGCCGAGCCGCGAATCGTTGATGCTGGCCTGGCGAACGAGCTGGGCCGTGGGGTCCAGCGTCGGATCTCGTTCGTAGAGTCCCTTTTGATCGGTCAAAATGATCAAGAGGTCCGCTTCGAGGAGATTCGCCACCAGGGCCGCCAGCGTATCGTTGTCTCCGAAGCGGATTTCCTCGTTCGCCACGGTGTCGTTTTCGTTGATGACCGGCACCACCCCCAATTCGAGCAGCGTCAGCAGGGTGCTTCGGGCGTTGAGGTAGCGCTGTCTGTCCGATAGATCGTCGTGGGTCAGCAGAATTTGCGCGGTATGGAGGTCGTGACGTTGAAAGAGGGATTCGTAGGTCTGAATCAGGCCCATCTGTCCCACGGCGGCGGCGGCCTGCAATTCGTGCAGGGAACGCGGGCGGGTTTTCCAGCCGAGCCGGCACATGCCTTCGGCGACCGAGCCCGAAGAGACGAGGAGAATTTCCACCTGTTGGTGGCGCAAGGCGGCCATTTGGGCCACCCAGTCGCTGATGGCGGGCAGATCCAGTCCGCGGCCGCCTCCGGTCAGCAAGGCGCTGCCGATCTTGACGATGACGCGGCGGGCGCGGGCGAATTCAGTCCTGTTCTGCATCTTCTGTTTGATCCTGCTCCAGGAACTCCATAATGCGGTAAATCATTTCTTTGAGGCCGTCGCCGCGAACGGCGGAAACCCTGAAGACGGGGCCGGTCCATTCGAGGCCTTCGATGATTTCGCGGCAGCGCTGCTCGGTCGTCTCCTCGTCGAGCCGATCGATCTTGTTCAGAACCAGCCAGCGCGGTTTCCGGTCGAGTCCCTGGTCCCATTGCCGAAGCTCGGCGATCACTTTTTGGGCCGCCGTGACCGGGTCTTCCAGGCTTTCGTAGGGTTCGACATCCACCACGTGGAGCAGCAGCCGGGTGCGGGAAAGGTGCTTCAAAAACTGCACCCCGAGCCCCGCGCCGTGAGATGCGCCTTCGATGAGTCCGGGAATGTCGGCCATGACGAAGCTGCGCTGATCGTCGACGCGCACCACGCCCAGGTTCGGGTGCAGGGTGGTGAAAGGATAATCCGCCACCTTGGGGCGCGCGGCGGACACGCTGCGGATCAGGCTGGATTTTCCGGCATTGGGCATGCCCAGCAGGCCGACGTCGGCGATGAGTTTCAACTCCAGGCGCAGGGTGCGCCGTTCGCCCGGCGTTCCGCTGGTGGCCTTGCGCGGCGCGCGATTGACGCTGCTTTTGAAGCGGGTATTGCCGAGGCCGTGAAAGCCGCCCTGGGCCACCAGCAATTTTTCGCCTTCCTTGACCAGGTCGCCGAGCTTTTCGCCGGTTTCGGCGTCGAACACCTCGGTACCGGTAGGCACGTGGATCATGCAGTCGGCTCCCGAGTGGCCGGTGCAGTTTCCGCCCGAACCGTTGTGCCCGCGCTCGGCGCGAAATCGCGAGTGAAAACGGAAGTCGACCAGCGTGTTGAGATTGGTGGAGGCGATCAGATAAACGCTGCCGCCGTCGCCGCCGTCGCCGCCGTCGGGACCGCCGAAAGGCACATATTTTTCGCGCCGGAAGCTGACGCAGCCGTCGCCGCCGTCGCCCGCTTCCACCCGAATTTCCGCTTCGTCAACAAACTTCATGGCAGTGACAAAAAAGCCCCGTCACGGACGAGGCTTCTTCCTGTTTAAAAAGGCGGCCAGTGAAGCCGCTTCGATCCTTAGGCTTCGCTTTGAACGATACTGACGTATTTGCGCTTGAGCGGGCCTTTCACTTTGAATTGAACCTGTCCGTCGGTCAATGCGAAAAGCGTATAGTCTCTCCCGCAGCCGACATTTTCGCCGGCGTGGAACTTGGTGCCTCGCTGCCGCACGATGATGCTGCCCGCCTGCACGAACTGGCCGCCGAAGCGCTTCACGCCAAGCCGTTTGGATTCCGAATCGCGGCCGTTGCGCGAGCTGCCGCCTGCTTTCTTATGCGCCATGGTGATTCCTCGCTATTCAATTAGGCAGAGATGCCGGTGATCTGGATTTCCGTGTAATTCTGTCGGTGGCCCGCCTGTTTCATGTAGTGCTTGCGGCGGCGGAACTTGACGATTTTAACTTTCGGGTGCCGGCCGTGGGCCTTGACGGTTGCGGTGACTTTGCCGCCATCAAGGAAGGGTTTGCCAACCTTCAGGCCGGAATCCGTTTGAACCATCAACACCTTGTCGAATTCGATTTGCTGGCCGGCGTCGGCGCTCAGGGTTTCGACCTTGACGACGTCGCCCTGTTTCACCCGATATTGCTTGCCGCCCGTTTGTATGACCGCGTACATTTTTGTTGGCTCCAACGCAGAAAATTCTTTTAAACGAGGAATGATAACCGGGTATCTCCAAATACGTCAACCGGTTGAGTTCTTGGATTTCCGTCGAAGTTTAGACTTTTCCGGACATCCATCCCCTAAATCCGAAAATGGCGCGCCACTCCGGTTTCGGGTAAAGCTGCGTCCACGCGACGGAAATAGCCTTGCGTTAAAACGAAGGAAGGATAACCGTAGGGCCGGCGAATCAGGGAAACGGGCAATGGTTTTCGGAAAAACGGGAATTCGTCACACGGACGAATCGGGACGAGGGTCGATAATAAAGGAAAGCCCGGCCATGAAGACCGGGCGGTTACACGCCATTCAAGGCGTTTATTGTAGCAACGGCTCTCACCCCGGAAGACTACAACGCTTTGCAATTTAGGGGAGAATACGATGCCAGTCAAGCAAAAACGACCCGAACCGGGCTATACCCTGGGTTTGGACATAGGGATCGCCTCGGTGGGATGGTGCCTCGTCGGAACGGGGCGCATCATCGATCTGGGGGTGCGCGCCTTCGACAAGGCGGAAACCGAGAAAGGGGAACCGCTCAATGCGGAACGCCGGGAAAAGCGGCTGTCGCGCCGCCGTTTGCGGCGGCGGGCGATCCGCCTGTTGCGGGCGAGGCGCTTGTTCAAGCGGGAGGGATTGATTCCCGAGGCGACGGCCGAATGCCTCAACACGCCCGCCGAAGCGGGAACGGCCGGTTCCTGGGAGCTTCGAGCCGCCGGGCTGGACCGGAAGCTGGAACCGGACGAATGGGCGCGGGCGCTCTATCACTTGATCAAGCATCGCGGCTTCCGGTCGAACCGGAAAAGCGAAATCGCGGACGACGAGGAAGCCGGAAAGCTGACTGCCGCCGTTCAGTCCACGGAAAACCTGCTTCGCGCCAGCGGATACCGCACCGCCGCCGAATTGGCGGTCAGAGACCCGGCGTTCGCCGGCCACAAGCGTAACAAAGCCGGCGACTACACCCATAGCTTCGCTCGCGGCGTGCTGCTAGAAGAACTGAAACGGCTGTTCGCCTGTCAACGCGAGCATGGCAATCCCCACGCGGGAACAGCCTTCGAGGACGCCGTGCGAGCCTTGTTCGAAACGCAGCGCCCGGCGCTGACCAAGGAAGGCATGCAGAAACTCCTCGGACGCTGCGCCTTCGAACGGAACCCGCCGGAATTCCGGGCGCCCAAGCGCTGCCACAGCGTCGAACGCTTCGTATGGCTGTCCAAGCTCAACAATCTTCGCATCCTGGAGAACGGCGAACGGCGGCCCTTGCACTCCGGCGAACGGGACGCGGCGCTGCGCCTGCCGTTCGAGCGCAAGTCGGAAAAGGTCACGTACAAATCGCTGCGCGCGGCGTTAAAAAAAGCCTGCGGCTTTCCCGACACGGCCCGGTTCGCCGGTCTTTCCTACCGTCAAGAGGCAAAAAACCCGGAAGAGGCGACGCTGATGGATTGCCAGGGCTGGCATGCCCTGCGGAAAGCCTACGAAAACGCCGGATTGCAGCGCGAGTGGCAACGGCTCGCCGGCGATGGCGGACGCCTGGACGCGGCCGGCCATGCGCTGACCGTGCTCAAGACCGACGTCGAGATCGGCGAATGCCTGGCCGCGAACGGTTTCAGCGAAGCGGAAATCCAGGCGCTGCTGCCGATCGGCTTCCGCGACTTCATCCAGCTTTCCCTGAAGGCTTTGGGCAAGCTGCTGCCGCATCTGGAGCAAGGCAAGCGCTACGACGAAGCGGTCCGGGAAGCTTACGGCGACCACAGCCGGCCCCGAACCTTTGAAAAAAGCCGTTTGCTGCCCCCCATCGACAAAAATGAAATCCGCAATCCCGTGGTGCTTCGCGCGCTCAACCAAGCGCGCAAGGTGGTCAACGCCATCGTGCGGGAATACGGCCCGCCGGAACGTGTCCATATCGAACTGGCCCGCGATCTGTCCCGCCCGTGGGAGGAGCGCGACAAGATCAGAAAGGCGCAGGAGCGCTACCGGGACGCCAAGGAAGCGGACATCCGGCGCTTCGAGGACGAATTCGGTTTCAAACCGCGCCCGAAAGATCAGGACTTGCTCAAATGGCGGCTTTACCGGGAACAGGACGGAAAATGCGCGTATTCCCTGGAACCGCTGTCGCCCTCCGGGGACATCGCCGAAATATTCCGGGGCAACCGGACCCAGATCGACCACATTCTGCCCTATTCCCGCAGTTTCGACGACAGCCTCAACAACAAGGTGCTGGTGTTGACCCGCGAAAACCAAAACAAGGCCAACCGCACGCCTTACGAGTACCTGGACGGAGCTGGCGACACCCCGAACTGGCGGCGGTTCGAAGGCTGGGTCAGGAGCAACGGAAAATTCCGGGAGGCCAAGCGGCAACGGCTGCTGCGCAAGCATTTCGGGGAAAGCGAAGCCGAGGAGTTCCGCGAGCGCAATCTCAACGACACTCGCTATATCGCCCGCTATTTCAAGAACCTTGTCGAGAACCATCTGCAACTGGCCGAATCCGGCGAGAACCAACGCTGCGTGGTTTTGAGCGGCCAATTGACCGCCTTCCTCCGCGCTCGCTGGGGGCTGCTCAAGAACCGCGGGGAAAGCGACCTGCATCATGCCATGGACGCCGCCGTGATCGCCGCGTGCAGCCATGGGCTGGTGAAGCGGCTTTCCGATTGGTCGCGGCGCGGCGAACTGGAAGCGGTGCGCGGTGGTTATGTCGATCCCGCGACCGGCGAAGTTTTCGACCGGAAAATCCTCGAACGCCTGGAGGCGTCCTTCCCGCAGCCCTGGAGCGGGTTCCGCGAGGACTTGCTGGACCGGTTGTCGCCGAATCCGCGGGGCTCGGGCGTACGGCCGGTCCTGGTGTCCCGTGCGGTAAAGCGTCGAGGGGGAGGCGAAATCCATAAGGCCGCTATCGCCAGCAGGAAAGCGGCGGCAGGCAAGGTAAAAATAAAGGTGCCGTTGCAAAAGCTCACGCTGGACAAGCTGGCCAACGCCGTGGAGCCGGAGCGGAATCGTGCGCTCATCGCGGCATTGCGGACTCGGCTTGCCGAATTCGGCGGCGATGCGGGCAAGGCGTTTTCCGTTGAATTCCGGAAACCGAGCGGCGCCGGAAAGATAGCGCCCGTCGTGCGTTCGATAGCGATTTGGGAAACACGGCTTTCCGGGGTGCATGTCCGGCACGGAATAGCCGAAATGGGAGAAATGATCCGCGTGGATGTCTACAAGCAGGGGAAACGCTATCACCTCGTTCCCCGCTATGCCGCAAAGCATTACTTTACCCCTGTAAAGCCCCCGGACGAATGCGCTCAGTTCTGTTTTTCATTGTGCAAAAACGATTTGATGAAAATAGAGTTCGATCATGAGGTGACGATCGGCTATTTCGTCATGTACGAAAGCGACGGGCGTCTGACCCTGCGCGCCCATGACCAGCCGCGTCCCGATAAGAAATTCTTTCGGCGAAGCGTGGCGGGAGCGTCGTCGATCACGAAGTACCATGTAGACATTCTGGGGCGTTACTTCAAAATCAAGCGGGAGGAGCGCCATGAGCTGGCGCAGCGTGATCGTCGGTAGCGGAGCCCGTCTTCGCTACGGGCAGCGCCGCCTGGTGGTGGAGCAGGCGGAGACGGTGACCGTGCCTCTGGAAGATATCTCGGTGCTGATTCTGGAAAGCTCCGAGATTCTCCTGACCAGCCGGCTGCTGGCGGAGTGCGCGGAAGCGGGCGTCGCCGTGCTGACCGTGGGAGCGGATCACCTGCCCAATGGCGTGCTGACGCCGTTTCTTTCCCACAGCCGTTGCCTCAAGGTGCTGGAGCGTCAGTTGGCCATGGACCGCCCCCGGAAAAAACGCGCCTGGCAGCGCATCGTGCGCCAGAAAATCTTGAACCAGGCGGTTTGCCTCGATTTATGCGAAAGGCCGGACGCGGGCCTGCTGCGGCGGCTCGCGGACTCGGTGCGCTCCGGCGATCCGGACAACGTCGAATCGTCGGCCGCGCAGAGATATTTCTCAGCGCTGTTCGGCCCCCGGTTCAGCCGGCGCCGGCCCAGCCTCGTCAATGCGGCGCTGAATTACGGCTACGCCGTGCTGCGGGCCGCGCTGGGCCGCAGCTTGGCGGCTTATGGGTTTCTTCCGGTGCTGGGCATCCGCCACTGCAACGAGCAAAACGCCTTCAACCTCGCGGACGATTGGCTGGAACCCTACCGTCCGCTGGTGGATTTATACGTCGCCCGGCACTTTGCCGATAGCGGGGCGGAAGCGTTATCGTCCTCCGGCAAGGCGCGCCTCGTGAGCCTTTTGCACCATGACGTGCCGGTGGACGGGGAAACGCTGTCCGCCATGGCGGCTATCGAAAAGAGCGCGGCGAGTTTCGGGCGCTACCTGGAAGACGGCGACCCGGCCAGCTTGAAACTCCCCGGCCTGCTGCCGCTGAACATGCGCCGGCATGAGTGAGAGGACCCGGCGGTTTATGCGGCTGCTGGTGTTTTTCGATTTGCCCGTCACCACGCGGGACGAACGGCGGGCGGCCAACCGGTTCCGCCATTTCCTGTTGAGCGACGGTTATGACCGGGTGCAGTGGTCGGTCTACGCCCGGATCGTCAACGGCGCCGACGCGGTGGAAAAGCACATGAAGCGCTTGGCCGCCAATCTGCCGCCCGAAGGTTCGGTACGTGCGCTGCAACTTACGGAAAAACAGTTCGCCGCCATGACGATTCTGGTCGGCGAACGCCAAATTCAGGAAAAAAAGGTCGATGCGCGCCAGTTGCTGTTGTTTTGACCGTTTTTTTCGCGGTCTTAACCCCCGCCAAGCCTTGTGCGGCGAGGGTTTTGGCGAACGGGATTGTAGCCTTCCGGGGTGAGAGAGGGAGCTACAACCGTAGGGGCGGATGATGGTGATCGACAGCTATTGTAGCCTTCCGGGGTGAGAGAGGGAGCTACAACGGATGACGTCATCTACATTGCATTGATGGTATTGTAGCCTTCCGGGGTGAGAGAGGGAGCTACAACCCGTGGACGAGTCCTTCGACCTGAACCGCGATTGTAGCCTTCCGGGGTGAGAGAGGGAGCTACAACCAAGCTATTGGTGAAGCGGTCAAAGGCGTCATTGTAGCCTTCCGGGGTGAGAGAGGGAGCTACAACCTACCCGAACGCGCCCTACACCGTGTTTGAATTGTAGCCTTCCGGGGTGAGAGAGGGAGCTACAACCTCCGATGTCGGGCTGGGCGGTTTTCAGCAATTGTAGCCTTCCGGGGTGAGAGAGGGAGCTACAACCTATGCAGCCCGTCGCGCATCTGTACCGGTATTGTAGCCTTCCGGGGTGAGAGAGGGAGCTACAACGTGCGGCCGTATTTCGGCAACTACGAGAGTATTGTAGCCTTCCGGGGTGAGAGAGGGAGCTACAACCTCGGATTTGGTAGGCGCCGGGGTCGACGCATTGTAGCCTTCCGGGGTGAGAGAGGGAGCTACAACCCAAATGCCTCGTGGCCGCCGCTTTACCATATTGTAGCCTTCCGGGGTGAGAGAGGGAGCTACAACACGGCTAGGCGGCGCGACGATTCAGCAGATATTGTAGCCTTCCGGGGTGAGAGAGGGAGCTACAACCCCATCGTCGAAATATCGGCCGGGTCATCGATTGTAGCCTTCCGGGGTGAGAGAGGGAGCTACAACAGAGAGGGGGCAACGGTTACAGCGGAAAGCCGTAACTTGGAGAATCCTCTCAAATCGCAATCAGTATTTCGCCCTTGCCCAGTCCGCACATGTCTCCGGCATAGCGCCGCACCCGCTTGAGCGTGTCGGACATTTCGGAGAACCGCGTTTCCAGTCCCCGGAAGCCGTTCAGAAGCAGCGGTATGAAGCCCAGGGTGTGGGTGCCGCAATCGTTGAAGGTGGGGGGAACGGAGGCGGGCGTCCGGGCGAGCAGCAGGGTACCCCGGTTCATGGCGTAGCCGAGATGATCCCCGACTTGGCCGAGGACGGCGATGGTGCCGGCGGTCATGCGGGAGCCCAGGTAATGCCCGGCGTTGCCTTCGATGAGGATGGCGCCGCGCCGCAGGTGGTCGCCGCAGCGGTCGCCCGCGTCTCCCTTGACGATGACGACGCCGCCGGACATGCCCTTCTTGTTGCCGGGAAGGCTGGCGCCGAGAAAGTCGCCGGCGTTGCCGCGAATCAGGATTTCGCCGCTTTTCATCTCGCAGGCGGCGTAGGCATCGACGTTGCCGTCGACGACGATGCGTCCGCCCTTGAGGTGCTGGCCTAGATAGCTGCCGGCATCGCCCTCGACGCGGATTTCGCCCCGGCTCATGCCCTTGCCGACATAGTCGAGCTTACGGCTGCCGCGGAAGATCAGGCGGTCGGGGTTCTGTCCTTCGATGGAAAACAGTTCGTCGGCGCGGACCTGCCGGTTGCCGCATTGCAGCCGTTCGGCGCCGATTTCGCCGAGGGGTTTGCCGGCGAGCCGATCGGGCGTCAATGGAGACACGTCGACCCGTTGTTTGAGTTCGGCCTTCAGGGTGAAGGTAAGCGCCGTCATGCCATGATCTCCTGAAGATGGAATAGGAAAGGACCCAGTTTGCCGCCGTAATTGCCCGCGCCGATGCGGCGAATGCCGTTTTCGGTTCCGAGGCTGCAAGCCGCCTCGATGCCGACCCGCATGGCCTTCTTGATGTCTTCGTCGGTCAATCCGTCGATGACGATTTCCATGACCGATTCGATTTCCGGGCTTAAGTCCGTCCTGGTCTGGCCTTTGAGCGTGGGGCAGAACGCGTCGTTGGTCGACGCCGACAAGGCCTTGTACTTGGAGCCGACCTTGGAGCCCGAGCGCACCACTCCGCCGGGGAAGGGCATGATGACGTTCGGGATCTTTCTCATGGCTTCGATGGCGGCCTCGCAGGCGGCCAAGGCTTGCGGCTGGCTTTCGGCGAGGATCAGGAAGTTGCCGCCTCCCACCGCCTTGACCATGGCGGTGGTGTCCTCGCACAGGAATTCGCCGTCCATCACCGGAACGCGCCAATACCGTTTGCCATTGATGCGCTTGGAAATCTGGAATCCGTCGCCGAAGAAGCGGAGATTCTTGCCCAAGGGAATCTTTTCGCCCTCGCCGATGCCGGCGAACAGCGCCGAGGTGGGAGAGGTCAGCACGCACTGTCCGGCGCGGGTTTCCACCTGCTTGGCCAAGCCCTTGCCGCCCATGGCGAAGATCAGCGCGGAGATGCCGGGCCGTCCGTCCGGCGTTTCGCTCGGATCGAGTTCGCGCTCGATGCCGGCCTCGCAACCGCAGGCGATGACCGAGGTGGCGAAGCCCGTCATCGCCTGGGCCGCATGATAGGCCCACTTCAGATTTTGGGCGGTGATGATGACCCGAGTGGCCCTCATCGGAAAGGCTTCGGCAAAAGTCGCATCGATCTGGACGCCGTTAATGTTCATTTAGCTCCTCGAGGCTTGTTCGTTTTCTTTAATGCAGGAAGTCCGTTTCTAGGCGGCTGATGGTCGGAAACAGGCGGGATGAGGGAATTTGGCCCGTGCAGTCGTAAAAGGCGAGGGCGCCCTGCTCGTCGCACAGCCAGACTTCCAGCGCGCCGCGGGCGAAATAAAGCTCGCGCTTTTCTTTCATCTCGTCCGGCGAGTCGGAAGGCGAAAGCACTTCCACGCACAGTTCGGGCGCTTTGGTGAATGGCGATTCCTCCCCGTGTTCGCGGAGAAAACTTTCCGACGCAAAGACCACATCGGGTACTTTGACGCCTTTGGAAGTCTGGACCGGGCTCTCCGGAAACGCCAGGCCATCCCAGGGCGCGTTGTTCAATGCCTGAATCACCAGGCCCTGCAAGATGCCGTGCCGGTTGGACGCCGGACTCATGACCACCTGCCCCCATTCGTTGAGTTCGATCTTGAACGGCAGTTCGCGCAGGATCGGATCGTTGCAGACTTCCTGCCAGTTCATGGCTCCGCTCCGGTATTCATGCTCGATTGTCCTCCCGCTGGCCAAAACCAAACCGTTTTACGCCCGCCCCCGGCAAGGATGAACAAGAATCTTGCTGCGTCCGTCGCTTTCGATTTCCCGGTCGCGGATGATGAAATTGTCCATCTTCATGGTGTGGTAGCGGTCGAAATAATCCCGCAGCCGCCCTTCGATACCGGCGCGGTCGAATTCCGGCTTGACCGTGTGCACGTTCCCCCAGACGATCTTGACGACCTCGCCGTTGCGCACGACCAGTTCGCCGTCCTTGAATACATAATCCGGTTTGCTGAACATGGCCTCCTTGTCTTCCTGTTCGGTATATACCGTGATGTCCGCGGCGGCCCCGGCCCCCAAATGGCCGCGGTCGCCGAGGCCGAGAAGCCGGGCGGCGCCGGCGCGGGTCATGATCGCGATCTCGTACAGGCTGTACTCGCGGTCGATGGCTCCGAGCGTGCTCAGTGCAGCGGCATCGGCGTTGATGGTCGAGAGCATGTCGTTGCGGAAGCTCTTGTCCATCAAGAGCCGGATCAAGTGCGGATACGTGGTGAACGGCGCGCCGTTGGGGTGGTCGGTGGTGAGGAAAATGCGCCAGGGGTCGTCCACCAGCAGGAAGATTTCGAGCCCGATGCACCATTGCAGCGCGTTGACGAAGTTCTGGTCCCTGTACTTGAACGGCACGACGCCGCAGCCCGCGTCGCACTCGATGTCCATGCACACCCATTTGTTCGGATGGGCATGGTGGGCGTTGACGAACTGGCGCATGGAGTCGCCGGATGCGGTGACGGTCTGGCCGAACAGTACCTGTCCCACATCCGCCGTGATATTGCGATTCTTGTTGATGGCCTCGGCGATTCTAGCCGCGCCCGAAGAAAACTTGCGGTCGCCTTCGGTGCCGTAGCTGTGGAACTGGATGTGGGTCAGATGCATCGGCAAGCCTTCGATGCCGGCGATCGTGTTCAGCGTCGTCTCCAGGTTGCCCGGCACTCCCAGGTTGCAGCCGTGCACGTGCAGGGGGTGGGGCACGCCCAGTTCGTGCACCGCCCTGGCCAGTTTCTGAAGAACCTGGCGCGGCGTGACGCCGTAATAGCTGTGCCGATCGTCCAGATCCAGCTTGCGCTGGTTGAACTTGAACGCGCTGATCCCGCCGGGATTGACCACTTTGATGCCGATGCACTGGGCAGAGTGCAGGGTCCACGCCACATAATCGTTGATGACCGCCTGATCGGCGCCGGAGGAGAGAAGGCGCAGAAAGAAATCGTCGCTGCCGAGCATGGCGTAGCCGCCGACGTCCATGAGCGGCACGTCGGCCATTTCCATGTGCGCCTGGCGCGCGTTGATGGGCAGCACCGCCGGTTCGAAGCCCGCGGTATAACCCATTTCCGCATAGCGATAGCCGGTGGTCAGCGTGGAGGGCGCGGCATGGCCGCAGCCGGCGCGCTTCAGTCCCGAGCGCGGCGCCGGATCGGCGCGGTGGTCCTCCGGCAGCAGGTTGCGGGCGATCGTCACCTTGCCGCCGCCGATATGCGTGTGCATGTCGATTGCGCCGGCCATGACCACTTTGCCGCGGCAATCGTATTCCCGATCGGGGGGTGTGCCCTGAATATCGGAGTGAGCCGCGATCCGGCCGTCGCGGATGTAAATGTCGAGCACCCGGCCATCGATGTCGTGCGCGGGATCGTAGACAGTGCCGCCCGTGAGTTTAATCAGCATGAAACAAGCTCTCCTTTGGAAATAATCTCACCGGATCGATTTTGCCGCAGTGACAGGCAATAACGCTGAAGGCGGATTGGAGGGAAAAAGGCGGCGCCGGCATGGGAGTGTTGTAAAAGGTCTTTATTGAGCCATTTCCGACCGCAAAGACTCGCATCTATCTGCCAGTGTCGGGTCGATGGCCATGCTTTCCGTAAAAACTACGCCTGATGTGTCGATGTCCTTGTGATTGCCATGGAGCGTCGCTCTGACGCCATGCCTCTTTTATTGGAGAGGCAAAGGCTGTAAGCATAAGCAAGCCGGTTTAACTTTTCAACCCGACGGCAAGCGGCGCACAAGCCGGAAGGCGCAAGCGTTGCGGGCATCTTTGTGGCGATGGCGGGTGGTTTGCCGAACGGCGGATGATGGGGGCGAGTCGGCGCGGCTCGGCGCCGTGGCATCCTGCCGGCTGAAAAAGGTTTCGCCCCGGTTGGTGCAGGATCGCGGAGCGGATTTCTTTCGAAACCGGCCGGTTGGGAGGCGGGCGGAGCGGTTTCGAATTGCCGCCCCATGTGCGCCGGACGCACGGAGCGGCGCGATCGGAGACCGGCGTCAGCCGGCTTCGGCGAGCGTCCGCTCGAGTGCGCGAAGCACGTCGGACGCCTTGGGGAGTCCGGACTCGCGAATTTGATACAGCGGCATGGCGACGACATTGTCGCAACGGTACATGTGGCCGGCGGAGTCGATGCCGGGCACGCCCACCGGAATGAATACGTCCGGCTCCGATTCGAAGCGCATTCCCGAGCGGCCGATGACGACCGTGGGTGCGCCGTTGGCCGGAGGCGGCGTCAGGCTCAGGCTCGACACCCAGAACAGGGCGTCCGCCTCGCCGTTCGCAAGCAGCCGCGCCGCGCCGTTGTGGTAGGGGTCGTATTCGGGGTAGCCGCGGGCATAGCTGACGCGCGTCGGATAGCCGCTGATCCAGGCGCACACCTGGCTCGCAGTGCGGTCGCCGTCCTGTCCGCCGAGCGGCAATACGGCGGAGCGGGTGTCTTTATTCAGCGTCGCCACCGTCTGGCACAGCTGCTGTACGGCTAATTCGGCGTTAGGGAACGCGAGTTGTCCCGCGGCCCAGGTCACCACGCTGTAATTGGCCTGGCGCAGCCGCTCCACCACCGGTTGCAGTTCCGCGACGGGAATGCCTCCGACCTGCTCCGCTTGCAATCTGGCGCCCTTGGCCAGGGCCGACAGCGCCGCCGCCACGTCCGGCAGGCTCTTCGGGTCGCAGGGGATGACTTTCGGCAAGCGGCCGTCGGGGGCGGTCGCTCCCTGCCCGCTCGGCGCGCGGCCGATGAAGATGATTTCGCGCTTGCCGGTGTCTCCGTCGAACAGCGTTTCCTTGTTCCAAATGAAACGTTCGAAAAAGCGCGGAAAATTGAGTTCGATATCGGTGCCGAACGAAACCAGAACCTCCACCCGGTTCTTGAGTTCGCCCAAGGTGGTCGCCATCCAGCCGGAATCCGCCAGCACCAGAAGGTTGCGCAAGCCGCCTTCGGCGCGCATTTGGTCGAACACGCCACGACAGCGATCGATCAGGGACAGCGCGGCGCGGGTTTCATTGACATCGGCGCCGAAGCCGCTGAATACCGGAAGGCGTGCGCTTTTCAAGATTTCCGCCGCGCGCGCGACGGCCTGATCCAGCGTGGCCGGCGCTCCGCCGATGCGCGGAACGGTATCGGCGATCGGCTGCTCGAAGCCGGAAATCGTTACCGTGTCCCCGTTTTCCAATATCCTGACCTTGAGTCCCTCGACCTCGATTTTCAGGTCGTCCGAGGCGATGCCGCAAAACGGGCTGGGAACGTTTTCGAAAACGCGGGTTTGGGTGCTTTCGGTCATGCCCTTTCCCTTTGTAGTTGAACGGTAGTGGAACGAATGGCGCAAAGGCCGGAGGCGCTGAAAACGGTAGAGCATAGGGGCTTCGGCGGGATTTTTCAACTCGGCTTCGGCCGCGGCGCTCGGCGGGACCAGACCGTCCGCGGTCGACAAACCGGAGGCCATGCAATAGCATGTCGCCTTAAAGTTACTTCTCGAACGGAATTGTCCGAGCTTACCCGGAAGTCGTTCCAGCCAATGCCACTCGATTCCTCATTCCACTCTAAGCTTCGCGTCCGAGTCGCCGCGCCGGCGCGTCTGCACATGGGCTTTCTCGACCTGGGCGGTTCCTTGGGCCGGCGCTTCGGCAGCGTCGGCATCGCCGTCAACGAAATCGCGACGAGATTGTCGCTCATGCCGTCGGATCGGCTAGCCGCCTATGGGCCCGGTTCGGATCGGGCCATCGCCGCCGTTAACAAATTCGTTTCCGCGCTGAATCGGGATTTCGAGGTCGAGATTCATATCCAGGACGCCATACCGGGGCACATCGGTCTCGGTTCCGGCACGCAGCTCGAACTCGCCGTGGGAATGGGGCTGTCCCGGCTCTACGGCCTCGATTTAACGGTGCGCGATCTCGCGCCCATCGTCGAGCGGGGCGCGCGTTCCGGCATCGGTATCGCCGTATTCGAGCAGGGCGGCCTGGTGGTCGACGGCGGGCGCGGTGAGCACACCGTCATCCCGCCGGTCATCGCCCGCCTGGAGTTTCCTTCGGACTGGCGCTTCATCCTGGTTTTCGACGAGCGGGATCTGGGGTTGCACGGAAAGGCGGAGATCGAAGCTTTCCGTTCCTTGCCGGTTTTCCCCGCCGCGGAGGCGGCGCATCTCTGTCATTTGCTGGTGATGAAAGGCTTGCCCGCATTAGTGGAGCGCGACATCCGGGGGTTCGGAGAAGTGATCGCGGAACTGCAACGTTCGGTGGGCGATCATTTCGCGCCGGCTCAGGGCGGACGTTTCACCAGTGCCGATGTCGCCGAGGCTATGGCGTTTCTCGAAGCGCAGGGCGCGGTCGGCATCGGTCAGAGTTCCTGGGGGCCGACCGGCTTTTGCCTGGTTGACAATGCGTCACGGGCGGAAGCTTTAATCGGCGCTGCACGGCAGCGTTTCGCGGGCACCGCCGGTCTCCGGTTCCTGCTGGCCAGTCCGCGCAACAAAGGCGCGGATATCGTGCTGGAGCGGACGGAAGCGGCGCGGGAAAAGGCGTTTCGCTTGTAACCTTGGTGTTCCCGCGCGTTGGCCGTACGGCCGCTGAACCCTCATCGGAAAGTCCGGGCGGGATGCCGGAACGCCTGCTGCTGATCGGCTGTTCCGCGAGGATGCTGGCGCAATCGGCGGCGCGTGCCGGAATCCGGCCGGTTTCGCTCGATCTTTTCGCCGATCAGGAAACGCGCGCGTGTTCCGAGCGTTGCGAGACGGTAAAGCCGGCCGAGATCGGCTTCGAGCGCGAAAGCGTCTTGCGCGCCGCCGGGCGGCTTGCTCCGGCGGGATGCGGATATGCTCTGGTTTACGGCAGCGGCCTGGATGCCGATCCCGGCATTCTGGAAGAACTCGCGCGGGGGCGAACCCTGTACGGCAATCCGCCGGAAATTCTCCGTTCGATGAAAACGCCGGATGCCTTTTTCGGCCTGCTCCGGCAGCTCGACATTCCGTACCCGGAATCCAGCCGGACGCGGCCTTGGGATCCCGAAAACTGGCTGCTGAAGTCCGGCCGCAGCGAAGGCGGCAAGGGCGTGCGCTTCTGTGCGGGAGCGGAAGCCGGAGCGGCCGACTATTACCAGCGGCGGCTTCCCGGCACGGCGCTGTCCGCCCTGTTTCTGGCGAACGGCGAAAACGCTTCTATAATCGGCTTCAATACCTTATGGACGGCTGACCGCCGCATCGGCCAGCCGTTTTTGTTTGCCGGCGCCGTCAATCGGGCGGATCTCGCTCCGGAGCAGTGCCGGCAGGTTGCGGCGTACGCCGCTCGCCTGACCCGCACGGTTCCGCTCAGGGGGTTGAACAGCCTGGATTTCATGCTCGATGGCGAAGCGTGCCGGGTTCTGGAAGTCAATCCGAGGCCGAGCGCCACCATGGCCTTGTACGACGAAGACTTTCCGCGCGGGCTATTGGCCGAACATATTCGGGCGTGCCGCGGGGAAGTTCCGGATGTCGCGGTGTCCGGCGGCGTAGTCCGTGCCTTCAGAGTCTTTTTCGCATCGCGGGACTTCGACGTGCCCCCGGCCATGGCCTGGCCGGACTGGTGCGCGGACCGGCCGATGCCGGGCACGTTTATCGGCGCCGGTCAGCCGGTGTGCACCATTCTCGCCGAAGGAACCGATCGTCCGAGCGTCGAACGTGCGGTCAAACGGCGCGAAAGCGAGTTGCTCAAACGACTGTACGCAGCTTGATGCCAGCCTAGTACAATCACGTCTTCTTCATTAAACCGGGCCAAGAGGGTAACCATGCAACATACTGTCAGCGTTAATGCGCACGCGCTTCCCATCGTCAAATACATGATCGCCAATGCCGACAAGCTGCGGCTCAAGATCGATAAACTGGGGAACGGCTGCACCATCATCGACGCCGGCATCGAGGCGGTAGGCGGTCTGGAGGCGGGGCGCTTGATCGCGGAAATCTGCATGGGTGGGCTCGGAACCGTCACGCTTACCCACACGCCGACCTTCGGCCGCTGGCCGCTCACGGTCAACGTTCATTCCACCAATCCGGTGATTTCCTGCCTGGGCAGCCAGTATGCCGGATGGAGCCTGTCCCACGGCGAAGGCAAAGGCGCCTTTTATGCCCTCGGTTCGGGCCCGGCGCGGGCAATGGCAACCAAGATCAAGGACGGCAACGAGGAGCCTGTCGAAGAGCTTTACAAGGAGTTGGGCTATCGCGACCACGGCAGCGAGACGGCCATCGTGATGGAGGTGGACAAGGTTCCGCCGGTCGAGGTTATCGAAAAGATCGCCAAGGCCTGCAAAGTGGACGCCAGCGGCGTCAACGTGATCCTGACGCCCACTTCCAGCCTCGCCGGCGGCATGCAGGTCGTCGGCCGCGTGCTGGAAGTCGCCTTGCACAAGGCTCATTCGCTGCATTTCCCGCTGGGGAACATCATCGACGGCACCGGAACCGCCCCGGTTCCGCCGCCTCACCCCAATTTCGTCAAGGCCATGGGGCGGACCAACGACGCCATCCTGTTCGGCGGCACCGTGCATTTGTTCGTGAAGGGCAGCGACGAGGCGGCGGAAATGCTGGCCAACGAGCTGCCGAGCTCGGTTTCGCGCGATTACGGCAGGCCGTTCGCCGAAGTGTTCAAGGATTACAAGTACGACTTCTTCAAGGTCGATCCGATGCTGTTCAGTCCGGCCAGCGTCATCGTCACGGCCGTCGAATCCGGCCGCAGCTTCCATGCGGGCAAGCTCGACGAAGCGCTCCTGGAACGGTCCTTCGGAGAATAATTTGGGCCGCATCGCCATCATCACCGACGATCCGGGCTGGCACGGCGCGCGGCTGCGGGAGGCTTTGGCGGCGAAAGGCTACGGCTATCGCTACGTCTCCTTGACCGCCTGCCGACTCAATCTCGAATCCGGCGGCTTGCCGGTGCTCCTGCCGGGCTTCGAGGACGCTCTTCCCGACGGCGTCTTCGTGCGCGGCGTGCCGGGCGGGTCGCTGGATCAGGTGGTGTTTTACCTCGACGTGCTGCACGCGTTGAAGCGGCTCGGGATTCCGGTCTACAACGACGGGCGGGCGGTCGAGCGCACCGTCGACAAGGCCATGACCAGCTTCATGCTGCGGTGCGCCGGCATACCGACGCCGCCCACCTGGGTGCTGGGCAGCCGCGACGAGGCGCTTAGCCTGGCCGAGCGGGAGCTGAATGCGGGACATCAGCTCGTGTCCAAGCCCTTGTTCGGCTCGCAGGGGCAAGGCTTGCAGCGGTACGAAAGGCCGGAGGATCTGGTCGGCTTGTGCGACAGCAACGGCATTTTCTATTTGCAGCGTTTCGTCGGCTGCGGCGAGCAGCCCCACGATTTCCGCGTGTTCGTCATCGGGGGCAAGGCGGTGGCCGCCATGCGCCGCTGCGGCGTGACCTGGCTGAACAACGTCGCCCAGGGCGCCCGCTGCGAGCCGGTGCGTCTCGACGACCTGCTGCTTTGCCGGCTGGCGGAGGATGCGGTAAAGGTCTTGGACATGGGCTATGCCGGGGTCGATATCATCCGCGATCATCACGGCCGCTACAGCGTGCTCGAGGTCAACAGCATCCCGGCATGGAAGGGCTTGCAGAGCGTCAGCAGCGTGTCGATCGCCGATCTGCTGGTCGACGACTTCCTGTCGCTGTGTCGCGCCCGCCCTCCGGAGGAAATCCGGGCGCGGTGAGGCCGGAGTCGATGGCTATTCAACGGGACGCTTTGTTGTCCGCTTACCTTGAGTCTTGCGAGACCGAGCTGCGCGCGTTCAAGCCGGGCAACGTCAGCGTTTATTCGGAAGCTCACGATATGACCGTGGAAGACTTCCGGCGGAGCGCGGCGGCCAGCGGGCCTTTCCTGTGCGATCCCGATCTTTCTCTGGGCGAGAAGATCTACCATGCGACTCGCGCCACCCGCGAGGTCGTCCATTGCAACACCAATCTCGGCATCGTTCTCTTGGCCGCGCCGCTGTTTCGGGCGGCTCAGGAGATTCGCGGCGGCGAAACGCTCAGGGATGCGCTCCGGAGAGTCCTCGGCGCCACCACGCAAGCCGATGCGGACTGGACTTATAAGGCCATACGGCTGGCGCAGCCGGGCGGGCTGGGCGCGTCGCCGGACCAGGATGTCCGCGACGCGCCTGAAGTGACGTTGCTGGAAGCCATGCGCCTGGCGGAGCACCGTGACCGCATCGCTTATCAATACACTAATTCTTTTGCAGATGTTTTTGATTTCGCGATTCCAAGTTATCATACGAGTTTGTCCCGATGGGGCGATGAAGAGTGGTCGGCAGTGGCGGTGTTCGTAGGGTTGCTCAAGCTGATTCCCGACAGCCACATCGAGCGTAAGTTCGGCGCTCGTCATACAGGGACAGTTGCCAGCCGAATGGTGCAGATCGATAAGGCGTTATCCGTTTCCGACAGGCCGGAACTGGTCATGCCGCTTCTACGAGAGGTGGATGCGGAGTTCAAGTCCGGCGGAATCAATCCGGGTACGACGGCCGATCTCACGGTAGCGTGTTTGCTGGCCGTGCGCCTGGAAACGCTGCTGAGCCAGTGCAGACGGAAGAAAGACTGGTTTCCGGAAGCGTAATAAAGCGTAGAAAGGACATTGCGCAATAATAGGGATTTTGTTTTTGTGCCGCTTGGGGGAGAGAAATGGCAACGTCGTTACTTCGGAAGTTTTTTATTTTTTACCAAAGAGGAGTTAGCAATGGGGAAAATCAATAAGATGTTGGTGGGTGAGGCTTTGTGCGGCGGCGGTAACGAAATCGCCCACATCGACCTGATCATGGGACCGCGCGGCAGCGCTGCCGAGACGGCTTTCGCCAACTGCATCACCAACAACAAAGATGGATTCAGCAGCTTGTTGGCGGTAGTGGCGCCGAACCTGATGGCCAAGCCGAACACCGTCATGTTCAACAAGGTCACCATCAAGAACGGCAAGCAGGCTACCCAGATGTTCGGGCCGGCACAGCGCGGCGTCGCCATGGCTGTGGCCGATTGCGTCGAGGACGGCACCATTCCCGCCGACGAGGCCGATGACCTTTTCGTCTGCGTGGGCGTGTTCATCCACTGGCTGGCTGAAGACGACGCGAAAATCCAGGACTACAACTACGAAGCCACCAAGCTGGCCATCAAGCGCGCCGTCGCCGGCGAGCCGAAGGCTGCCGAAGTTGTCGCTCAGAAGGGCCAGATCGAGCATCCCTTCGCAGCGCACAAATAATCGCGCTTATCGAAAAACGTTGCCCCGCCGCTACCGGGGCAACGTTTTTTTTGTCCGCAAGTTTCGAATTCTCGAATTCCTTTTAGACCGCCGCGTCCCCCGAACCCTCGATCACGCTCTCGATCAGCCGCGCGTCGACGGTACCGGAATGCAGGGCGCTGGCGATCAACACGCCGGCCGCTTCCATGGTCTTAAGCCGTCTCAGATCTTGTTCGTCCCGTACGCCGCCGGCTACGATGAAGCGCCGGTAAGGGTGCTTCCGGCTGAACGACGCCAAGCGGCCGAAGTCGGGGCCTGCCGCGCTGCCCACATGGGACAAGCTCATCAAAATCACGCGCTCCGGCCAAAGTTCCGGGCTCTCCAGCAGCGGCTCCATCCCTAGCAAACGATCGCCGAGAAAATCCAGCGACAGAATGAAGTCCGGACAAGAGCGGCTCAGAACCGCAAAAGATTCCCCGGAAAGCGATTCGCTGCCGACCACGGATCGAGCGTTCGTTTCGGATGGAGAAAAAGGCAGATCGCCGGGGCTCGGCAGCCCTCGGTCTATCCAAAATTCGATTTCCGGAAAAGAGCGCCCCAGGTCGGCCGCCAAGGCGGTTTGAGGGGCTTTGCCCATGAGCGCATCGAGATCGGCCAGGTAAATCCGTTTGAAGGGATATAAGCGAAGCAAGCCTAGGACCACCGCCTTCGGCTCGGCGCTCGAACACAATACGCTTCGCAACGGGCGATAATGCTCGCGCCGGCCTTCCTTGGCGTGTACGGCGACTCCGTTCATGATGTCGATGACGGGGATGATGTCCATCGGATAAACGAATGAAGTTACTGATTTTCGAATATATTACCGGCGGGGGGATGCTCGGCGAAGCGATTCCGCGCTCGCTGGCGCAAGAAGGGGAGTCGATGCTCATGGCGCTCCTCGATGATTTGTCCGAGTTGCCGGGTATCCAGGCCGTGGTGCCGAGAGACGCGCGGCTTTCGCCGCCGGACCGGCCGTTTCCGCGCACTGAATGGGTTTTCGCGGATCGCAGGGACGATCTTGAAAATTATCTTCACGATCGGATCGGAGATTGCGACGCGGTATGGCCGATTGCCCCCGAGACCGGCGGCATTCTGGAGCGCCTTTGCCGCCGGGTCGAGGCGGCGGGCAAGACGCTGCTGAGCAGTCCGTCCGCGGCCGTCGGCGTTGCCGCGAGCAAGCTGGCGACCGTGAGGCGCCTGGAAAACAAAGGCGTGCCCGCCGTGCCGACGTTCGTTCCGAGCGAATCGGCTCCCCTGGCATTCCCTCGGGTCGTGAAGCCGGACGACGGCGTCGGCTGCGAAGGCGCCCGCATCATCGAAACCGAGACGGAATGGAAGACTTGGGCCGCCGAAATCGACGGCCTTGCCCGATATGTCGTTCAGCCTTTGATCGAAGGCGAACCGCTGAGCCTGTCCGCCTTGTTCGCTCATGGAAAAGCGCGGCTGTTGAGCGGCAACCGGCAGCGGATCGTCCGGTCGCGGAACGGCTTTGCCCTGCGCGGTTGCGAAGTCGGCGGGATCCGGACGGGGCTTGCCGTATATCAAGAATTGGCCGACCGGATCGCGGAGACCGTGCCGGAACTATGGGGTTACGCCGGGGTCGACTTGATGCAGTGCAGGCACGGGCCTCGGGTGCTCGAAATCAACCCGCGTCTGACCACTTCCTACGCCGGGCTGCGGCAGTCCTTGGGCGTCAATCCGGCGGCTCTCGTTCTGGATTTGTGGCGGAGCGGAACCTTGCCCGAGATCGATCCGGCGTCGGGAAAAGCGATCGACATTCATCTGGAGCCGTGGGATGAGCATTGAAACGATCGGCTGGGACATCGGCGGAGCCCATCTCAAGGCGGCGGCGCTGAATGGCGCCGGCGAAATCGTCGCGGTCGTGCAGGAGCCCTGTCCCTTGTGGCTGGGCCTGGACCGGTTGCATGACGCGATGAGCCGAATCCTGGACGCTCTTTCGCCGGGACCCGATTGCCGCCATGCGGTGACCATGACCGGCGAGCTGGTGGATTTTTTCGAAAACCGGGAGCAAGGCGTTTTCGCCTTGGTCCAAGCGATGATTCAGCGCTGCCCCCCGAACGCGGTGCGCGTTTTCGCCGGATGCGACGGATTTCTCGATTCCGGGGCCGTTGGTCCTAAGAGCGTTCCCAAGATCGCTTCGGCCAATTGGCTGGCGAGCGCGCTTTGGGTGGCGGAAAATCTTCGCGATGCGGTGTTCGTGGATATCGGGAGCACGACCACCGATATCGCGCTGGTTTCCGGCCACCGGGTTGAAACCCGGGGCTATACCGACCATGAACGAATGCGCTACGATGAGCTGATTTATGCCGGGATTGTCCGCACGCCGGCGATGGCGCTCGCCGACCGCGCGCCCTTCGGAGGCGAGTGGGTCGGCATCATGGCCGAGCATTTCGCGACCGCCGCCGACGTCTATCGGCTGTGCGGAGAACTGCCCGAGCACGGCGACCAGATGCCGGCGGCCGACGGCGGCGAAAAGACCGTCCAGGGAAGCGCCCGACGGCTGGCCCGCCTGTTTGGGAGGGACGCGGAGTCGGCCCCGTTGAAGCAGTGGCGGCAGGCGGCCCGCTTCTTCCGGGAGAGGCAACTCGCGAAGCTTCATTCGGCTCTGGAGCGCCAGCTTTCGCGCGGACTGATCGGCGAAGATGCGCCCCTAGTCGGTGCTGGCGTGGGACGGTTTCTGGTGCGAGAATTGGCGGCGCGTTCGGGTTTTCCTTATAAAGATTTCAGCGAATTGTTTGCAATGTCGACGTCGCAAGACGATTTTCATGCTTCGGATTGCGCTCCAGCCGCAGCCGTAGCTTGCCTGGCCATGCGGGAGGTGGGGCCGACATGACGCCGAGAATCGAAGAACTGCCTTATTTCGAGGACAGCGCCGCTTTGTTTCTGCCATGGGCGGAACGGCGCTGGGCGGTTTTTCTGGACAGCGGGTTTCCGCACAGCCGGCAGGGGCGCTACGACATCATCGCGGCCGATCCCGTCGCGACGCTCGTTACGCGGGGGCCGCTCACCGAGATTCGGTCGAAAGGCGCCATCGCGCTGTCGCCGGAAGACCCGTTTGCCCTGGTCAAGCAGTACCTCGGCGAAAAGGCTCCGGAACTCCCTGGCTTGCCTTTTTGCGGCGGCGCTATCGGGTACTTCGGCTACGATCTGGCGCGGCGGCTGGAAAAGCTGCCCGACCGGGCGCTGGACGCGGAAAACATCCCGGAGATGGTCGTCGGCATCTACGATTGGGCGGTCGTGGTGGATCACTGGGCGCGCCGCACCTGGCTGGTCGCCCAAGGGCGCGATCCCGCCCTCGCGGTGCGCTGGCCCCACCTGGTTCAGGCATTCAGCCAGATTCAGACCATCGGGTGGCAGCAGGCCGACTTCTATCTGCTCAGCAATATCGTTTCCAACATGAGCCGCGCCTATTATGCGCGGGCTTTCGGGCGCATTCAGCATTACATCCGCGAGGGCGACTGCTATCAGGTCAACCTGGCGCAACGCTTTTCGGCCTATTGCACCGGCAATCCCTGGGCCGCCTATCAGCTCTTGCGGCCTTACAATCCCGCTCCGTTCAGCGCCTATCTCAATTTCCCGCAGGTTCAGGTGCTGAGCTCCTCGCCGGAGCGCTTCCTCAAAGTGACCGGCGGCATCGTGGAAACCAAGCCCATCAAGGGCACCCGCCCCCGCTCGGAAGAGCCGGCGGCGGACGCCGCCAAGGCGCAGGAGCTTCGGGAAAGTCTCAAGGACCGCGCCGAAAACCTGATGATCGTGGATCTGCTGCGGAACGACATCGGCAAGAATTGCGAGCCCGGCTCGGTCCATGTGCCCAAGCTGTTCGAGATCGAGAGCTACGCCACCGTGCATCATCTGGTCAGCACCGTCCGCGGCCGCTTGGCCGAAAGGCACGGTGCCCTGGATCTTTTGCGCGGCTGTTTCCCGGGCGGCTCCATTACCGGAGCGCCGAAAATTCGCGCCATGGAAATCATCGAGGAACTCGAGCCCCATCGCCGGGGCGTGTATTGCGGCTCGATCGGTTACGTCGGCTTCGACGGCAACATGGACAGCAATATCGCCATCCGAACTCTCGTGCACTCGGACGGTACGATCCGCTTCTGGGCCGGCGGCGGCATCGTGGCCGATTCGGTTCTGGACCAGGAATACCAGGAGTGCTACGACAAGGCTTCCGCCCTCTTGCATCTGCTCGAACAATTCCAGGTCCGGAGAACCGGTGCCGATCACATGGGTCGTTAAGCTGGGCGGCAGCCTGGCCGGGTCGGATACCCTTCCGTTCTGGCTGGACGCTTTGGCCGATGCAAGCGTTGTCATCGTGCCGGGCGGCGGGCCTTTCGCCGACCAGGTGCGCTCCGCGCAGCAACGCTGGCCGTTCGGCGACCGGGCGGCCCATGCCATGGCGCTCCTGGCCATGGCGCAGTACGGATTGATGCTGAGCGGCTTGTGCCCGAAGCTTGAAGTCGCGAGCAATGTCGAGTCGCTCCCGGCGACCGTGGCATCCGGCCGCTCGGTGGTCTGGCTGCCCGATTTATCCCTCGCGAACGATGCGAGCATTCCGGCCTCCTGGGAGGTTACCTCGGACAGCCTGGCGGCTTGGCTGGCCGGGCGTTTGAATGCCTTGAACCTGCTCCTGGTCAAATCGGCGGCGATCTCTTCGGACGATAATTCCTGTCGCGGACTTGCCGCGCGAGGCCTGGTCGACGCCGCTTTCGAGCGCTTCGGCGCCGAGGCGGCTTTCGCAACCTGGATCTGTCACCGGCTAGACCATCCGCGCCTGCGGATGGGTTTGAGCGAGCCTGGGGCCGTCTTTGCGCGCGTCGGATCGCTCCGCCGGATAAAAAAGCACCGCTTTTGATCGAAGTGGAAATGAACGCCCAGGGAAAGCGTGTACGCCGGAACGGGCCGGACCTCGGCGAACCGCCGTGTTCCGTCCTCACCGGGCGGGGATGCCCGGACGGTTTTTGTTTTCGTGAAAGAAGAGATTGAATCGCATGTCGATTAGAGTGCGTTATTTCGGGAGCCTTCGGGAAAAGATGGGGCGCGTGGATGAGAGTCTTGCCCCGGAAGACATCGATACCGTCACCGACGTGTGGAAGGCGGTGAGCGAGGGCCAGTATCTGCCGGACCACATTCTCTGCGCCGTGAACATGGATTACGCCGAGCCGGATGCGCCGGTAAGGGACGGCGACGAGGTGGCGTTTTTCCCGCCGGTCACCGGGGGCTGAGAGGTGCCGGTCGACCTTCGCACCGCCGGATTCGATCCCTACGCGGAACTGCGGCATTATCAAACCGAAATGCTGGGCCACGCCGGGAAATACGGCGCCACCTGCTCGTTCGTCGGCACCATGCGGGACTTCAACGAGGACGAGACGGTCCGGGGCATGTTTCTCGACCATTACCCCGGCATGACCGAGAAGCAGCTCGGAAAGATCGTCGAAGAGGCCCGAAGCCGCTGGCGCTTTCTGGATGCGCTGGTCATCCACCGGGTGGGCGAAATCTTTCCCGATCAGCCCATCGTGCTGGTCGCCGTGTGGTCCTCCCATCGCGGCGCGGCCTTCGATGCCTGCCGCCACATCATGGAAGAGCTGAAAGCCCGTGCGCCGTTTTGGAAGAAGGAAACCTTGGCGCGGGGCGAGCGCTGGGTGGCGAAGAATACCGGCGGATATTGACGATCCCCGCCGAGATGTCCCGTTTCTACCGGCCTGGATTCGACAGCGGAGCGGCCAGGACCATGACCCAGTAAGGCGCGCCTCCGGCGCTGGCCGAACAGGCCACGCCGATTTCGGCGAAATCGGCGTCCATGATGTTGGAGCAATGCTCGGCGCTATCGAGCCAGCTTCTTACAACCTCCTTTACCGTTTGCTGCCCCAGGGCGATGTTCTCGCCATAAGCTCGCCAGGCATAGCCGGCTTGGGTAATCCGGTCCCCCGCCGTTCGGCCGTCCGCGCTTTCGTGCGAGAGCCGGTCGCTTCGGCTCATTTCTCCGGCGTGTTTTGCGGCGGCTTCGAACAGCTTTCGATTCCACTGCAACGGTTTGGCGGGGCCCGATCGTTTCGGGCCGCAGTATCTCGGTTCCGCGCGTACGGCGTTCAATTCCTCGACGATTTCGCGACGGACGGCGTCGGCGGAAGGACATCCGGCTGCCGAGGCTTCGCGGGCAAGAACGGGGAGCGCCAGTCCGGCGCTCAAAACCAGGCTAAGGACGCGTCTTGTCATGGTCGTTGCTTGCGCTTCGTCATTTCCAAATACGGTTGTTCCCTATTCGTTTAGAAGCAAGGAATCGGAACGCGAAAACTACCATTTGCGCCGCGCGCCGGGAATCGTTTTCGAACCCAGGCCGGCGGTCCGGTCCGGCAAGGAGTTTGTCCTCATGCCGTTCGGCAAATCGGTCGCCCGACACACAGCCGTAAATATGGGCATCAAGCCCCACATTGCTGAACCGCTTTCTTCCAGGATGTGGCGTATTTGTGCGCTCGGTAACAAAAATCATCGCGGGAATGACTCGCTACTTTAAGGAAGACCGCGAAAAATGCGCAAGGCTCCAGGGTATGAGAAACTTGGGGCGGACGGGGCCGGCTTTTCGGTTCCCGGCAAGCCGCCGATTCCGGATGCGAGCGGTATCGTTTCCCGATATCGCGTGTTTTTTTAAACTTATGGAGCGATGACCATGACGGACCGTGTTTACAAGCTGATCGAACTCGTCGGCACTTCGCCGCGCGGAACGGACGAAGCCATTCGGAACGCTATCGAAAAAGCGTCGAAGACCGTCAAAAACCTGGACTGGTTCCAGGTCGTCGAGACGCGGGGGCAGATTGCCGACGGCAAGATTGCCCATTACCAGGTGGTGTTGAAGGTCGGGTTTCGGATCGAGGATTGAATCGCCCGGTGTCCCGGCATGGATGTCGGCGGTCCCGTTTCAAGGCGAAAGCTTTCTACGGAGGACCGCGCCGGTAAAGCTTCATTTAAGACGCCCTCATTTTAACTTTCTCCGTGGGGGAATGTGGCTTTACCGGCTTGGTTTTCCATAATTCTCGGGGTTATGCATGATTTTTAAACCTAGATTTTACTTTCTCGCCGGTTTTCTGTTTTGCGTCGGGCTGCTCGCGGCGGCGCTTTATTTCCAGTTTTCCGGCGGGCTGGAACCCTGTCCTTTGTGTGTGTCCCAGCGCATCATGGTTCTCGCGGTCGCCTTGGTGATGCTGGCCGCGGTGTTGCATAACCCGGAAAGAACCGGCGTCAAGGTTTACGCGCTCCTGGGGTTTGTCGCGGCCGTTCTGGGCGGGAGCGTTTCGGCCCGGCATGTCTGGTTGCAGCATCTGCCACCGGAGGAGGTGCCGGCCTGCGGTCCGGGGCTGGAGTACATGTTCCAGTATTTTCCCTTGAGCGAGACCCTCAAGGCGATGCTGAACGGGACCGGCGACTGCGCCAAGGTGGATTGGACGCTGCTCGGTCTCAGCATGCCTGCGTGGGTCTTGATCTGCTTTGCCTTTTTGGCGCTGCTCAGCCTGATGCAATTCTGGAACGGCGCGGCGAGGCGCGGAGACCGAAGATATTTCTCGGCGGACAGCCGGTCGTCGTTACGTTGAACTTACTTTCCAGAAGCGTAAGACGGTCGGGTATTCGCAAGCGCGGTTCGTCGTTGTCGCGGTGCCGATACGAAACGTCATATAAAGGTCACATTTGCAACGTACATTGAACGATTGTCCGAAATTGTGAGTGTCGAGAATGTCTGGGATCAATGTGCTCGTTGTCGAAGATGAAGACGCCATTCGTGAAATGCTCGGGATGGTGCTGGAACAGGCCGAGTTCGCGGTTCGGTCCGTTGCGGATACCCATCAGGCGCAATCGGCCTTGAACGAGCGGCTTCCCGATCTGATTCTGCTGGACTGGATGTTGCCCGGCTTGAGCGGGGTCGAATGGGCGCGCCGCCTCAAAAAGGACAAGCAGTACGGCGAAATCCCCATCATCATGATTACCGCCCGCGGCGAGGAGGAAGATAAAATCCGGGGTCTCGACGTCGGGGCCGACGATTACGTCACCAAGCCGTTCTCGCCGCGCGAATTGATGGCGCGGATCAAAGCCGTGCTCAGGCGCAGCAATAAGTTCGGCAAGGGGGGGCGAATCGAAATCGGCGGAATCGTGTTGGATACCGACGAGCACAGGGTTAGCATTGGCGACAGCCACGTGATCCTGAGTCCGACCGAGTACCGGTTATTGGAGTTTTTTCTCACCCATCCCGACAAGGTGTACAGCCGCAGCCAATTGCTCGACCAGGTGTGGGGACGGAGTTCGTTCATCGAGGAGCGCACCGTCGACGTCCACATCCGGCGTCTTCGCAAGATTCTGGCCGAGTATGGCCGCGAGGAGGTCATCCAGACGGTGCGCGGCTTCGGATATCGCTTTTCGGAACAAGCCTGATTCATGTCGAGCCCCTGGCGATCGGAATTTTCCTTCATTTTTTGGGCGCTTCTCGCGGGCGCTTTTCTCGGCAAGGTCCTCAACAGTTTCGTTGTCGTACTCTGGTTCAGCCTGCTGGCTTATCTGGCGAGGCATCTTTTTTACGCAAACCGGCTCCTTGTCTGGCTGCGCAGCGGCCGGTCCGGCCAACCGCCGCAGGGCAACGGCGTCTGGGAGGAAATCTATTACCTCATCTTTCGGCTGAGACGGCGCAGCAAGCGGCGCAAGAAACAGCTCATCCGGATGCTGGAGCGTTTTCGGACGGCAACGGCGGCATTGCCGGACGCCACCGTGGTGCTGGGGCCGCGGGATGAAATCGACTGGTTCAACGAGGCGGCCGAGCGCCTGCTGGGGCTGCGGCGCGGCGATATCGGACAGCAGATCGGCAATCTGTTGCGCTATCCCAAGTTCAGCCACTACTTGCAAAACGCCGACTATCGCGCGACGGTCTGCATTCCCTCCCCGCTCGCCGACAACGTCCAGCTGGAAATCCGCATCGTGCCTTACGGCGAAGACCTGCGCCTTCTGGTCGCTCAGGACGTGACGCAACTGCGCTTCATGGAGCGGGTGCGCAGCGATTTCGTGGCGAACGTGTCGCACGAGCTGCGGACGCCGCTGACGGTTCTCAAAGGTTACCTCGAAACGCTGAGCGCCGTGAACGGATCGCTGGCGGAGTCGTACCTGAAGGTCTTTCGGCGCATGGAGGAACAGACGGCGCGGATGGAAAGCCTGGTCGACGGGCTTCTGGCGTTGACGCGGCTGGAATCGGCGGCGGCCCCCGGCATACAGAAGCGGGTTGACGTGCCGGCCATGCTGAAAAGCATTTGCGACGAGGTCGAGCTCTTGGCCGACGAGCATCCCGCCGTCGAGCTGCTTCTCGAAACCGACGCCGATCTGCTGGGTGCCGAGCCGGAATTGCGCAGCGCGTTTTCAAACCTGATCGTCAATGCGGTGAAGTACACGCCGGCCACGGGCCGGGTTGCCGTACGCTGGCGCAACGACGGCCAGGGCGTGAGGCTGGACGTCGAAGATACTGGGCCCGGCATCGCGCAACACCATCTGCCCCGGCTTACCGAACGGTTTTACCGGGTGGCGGTCGACGGCTGCAAAAGCAAAGGCGGGTCCGGCTTGGGATTGGCCATCGTCAAGCACGCGCTTTCCCGCCATGGCGCGGAGCTCAAGATTGCGAGCGCGCTCGGGCGGGGCAGTTGCTTCAGCTGTTGCTTCCCCGAAGAGCGGGTCGTGCGGGAAGGCTCCCGCGCCGGCGTCAGGCTCGCGCAAAGACTCTGATATCGAACATGGCTGGACGAACGCTTGTCCGCTTCGGTTCCCAGGGGCGGCCGAGCGCCCGGCTTTCGGATTGGGTCCGGCTCGGAGTTCATCTTTTCATGGCCGCCGCGCTTTCGGCCGGAGAGGTCGATGCCGGGGCCGCGTTCGGATTTCCCGAAGATGCGGAAGCCATTCGCGATGAGGACAGCGGCGAGTTCGGGGCGAGCGACCTCGGCAAGTTGGTCGGGCACTGGGCCGGGGCGTTCCGGCGGGATCATGCCGGGGCTGTCGTTCTCTTGCGCCCGGCCTGCTCGTTCGCCTCGAAGGATGCCTTCGGCGGGCCGGGCGGCGCGGTCATTTATGTCGGCTACCGGTTGAGCCGCGCAGCACTCGACGGCTTTGAAAACGAATACGGTTACAAACCCACGCCGGTCCGTGTCGCCCTCGACACCATTGCGATTTTTACCCACCGGGATAACCCGATCCGGGGCCTGACGCTTGCCCAGCTCGGCTCGGCTTTTTCGCACTCGCCGGGGTGCCGCGGCGAAGAGTACGCGGCAACCTGGGGCGCGCTGGGCTTGACCGGGGAGTGGCGGGTCCGGCCGCTACAGGTATTCGGCATCGGTTCCGGCGACGATATGTACGATTATTTTAGCGAGCAGGTTCTCTGCGGAAGCGAATTGAGCCGATCCGTTCAGGTTAGGCCCGATTCGGCGGCGGTGGCCCGTGCCGTGAGCGAATCGCTCAATGCGATCGGTTACGGGCGCGGTGGCCGGACGTCGGTGAAAACGACGCCCTTGGCCGTGGAGACCGGCATGCCTTTCGTCGCGCCGACCGAGCGCAACGCCGTTAACGGTTCCTACCCGCTGACGCGGTTTCTGCATCTTTACGTCGATAAGCGTCCGGGCAGGCCGTTGACCGGTCCGCCCGCCGAATTCGTCCGATTCGCATTGTCCGCGGACGGGCAGCGGATCGCCCGCCGCAATGGTTTTATCCCTGTGCCCCAGGATGTTGCGAAAAAGGAACAGAATCTTGTTTTCATGAATCGACCCTGAATACAGGGGATGAATTATTGAATTCAGATTTTTGTGTGAATCCGGTTGCGCCGCGGCGGAACCGCGATTAAGATTGGATTTGTTGTAAGTTTTCAAATCTTGTTGGTATTTCAGCTACAGGGAGATGGACATGTTGAGAAAAGTTCTCATGGCTTTTGGCGTTGCAGGCATCGTGACCACTGCGGTGCAGGCCGAGGAGCATTTTACGGATGACCGGTGGTATGTCGCCCCGTTCGGCACGTACTTCAATCCGGGCGGCGATCGCAACGCGAAAGACGATTGGGGCGCCGGCGTGGGAATCGGGAAGATCATCAACGAATATTTCAACGCCGAGGTCAGGGGATTCTGGCAGCATCTGAACGGCAACGGCTATAACGGCGACCTGACCGGCGGCTCCGTCGACTTGCAGTACTACTTCATGCGCGATGTGTTTTCCCCGTATGCGGTCATCGGCGCCGGCGGCATGAATACCAGCGCGGCCGGCAGGAGCGGTGCATCGGTCATCGGCGAAGCCGGTGTCGGCGCGACTTACGAGTTGCACGACAACTTCCTGCTCCGCGGCGACGTCCGCTACCGCTACGTCTACGAAGGACGGGGCGGAGCTTATCGCGCCGAAGACGATTTTCACGACATGGTCGTCAACCTCGGCTTTGTCGTTCCCTTTGGCGAAAAGCCGGGAGCCATGGCCGAAACGACGCCTGCTCCGGCGGCTGCGCCCGCGGACGATTGCGCCGGCCGCGACTCGGACCGCGACGGCGTGAACGATTGCGACGACAAATGCCCCGGCACCGTGGCCGGCTCGAAAGTCGACGACCAGGGCTGCCCGATCAGAATCGAGCTTAGGGGCGTCAACTTCAAATACAACTCGGCCGAACTCACCGACGGTGCGAAAGGCATCCTGGACGGTGTTGTGGAGCAGCTCGTCGCCTCGAATGAAATGCGCGACATCGAGGTTCAGGGGCATGCCAGCAGCGAAGGAAGCTCTCAGTACAATCTGAAGCTTTCTCAGCGCCGTGCCCAGGCGGTGGCCGATTACCTGAAATCGGCAGGCTTGAGGAACAGGCTGTATGCGAAAGGCTACGGCGAGGATTATCCGATCGCCGACAACGGCACGGAGGCCGGCCGGGAGAAAAACCGCCGCGTTCAGCTGGTCTTTATGGGCGAATAATCCGCCGCGTTAAAGGCCGCCATCGACGAAAAAACCCGCTCTCGGCAGCGGGTTTTTTCTGCCTGCTTTAATCCATAGAATGTCGCGGGGCCGGCTTCCCTTGCCGGCTTTTTTCTCGCGCAACTCATCCGTAGGTTAATCGTGAACAAGCGTTTTACTCTCTTCGCCGCCTCGCTGGCAGCGCCTTTGATGACGCAGGCCGTATCCGCCCTGGAAATGCGGGGTTTCGTGCATATCAACGGCTCGAACACCGTGAGACCGTTCGCGGATGCCGTGGCCGACCGGGTCGGCAAGTCCGGCAAGGTCAAGCGGCCATGGGTCGAATCGAACAGCACCGGCGGCGGGTTTCAGTTGTTTTGCGAACCCGAAACCGGCGAATCTCCCGATGTCGTCAACGCCTCGAGGCCGATGAAAAAATCGGAGTTCGAAGTTTGCCGGTCGTCCGGCGTGAAGAATATCGTCGAGGTGAAGATCGGCTATAGCGGCATCGTGCTCGCGCACTCCAAGAAAGAGCCGGCGCTGGATCTCACGCGTAAGGAATTGTTCCTGGCCTTGGGAAAGAAAGTGCCCGATCCCAAATGCCGGAATTGCGACACGCTCGTGCCGAATCCTTATAAGACATGGAAGGAAATCAATCCTTCGCTACCCGATACGAAGATTGAAGTCATCGCTCCGCCGTTCGCCTCCGGCGTGCGAGAGCTGTTCGAGGAGGCCGTTCTGAAGGCGGGATGCGAGAGTTTTCCCTTCATTGCCGCCTGGAAGGACACGCAAAAGGCCAAGTATAAGGAAGCCTGCTTCACCGCCCGGACCGATGGCGCTTATAGCGAAGCGAGCGGAGATGCGGCCGTGGGCATGCTGACGAAGAGCCCCGGAGCGGCGGGTTTCGTGACTTACAAGCAGTACATGGACAATGCCGATCGGCTGAATGCCGCCCGTATCGACGGCATGGCCCCGAGCGCCGAGAACATCGCCGCAAACCGTTATCCGGTCGCGCGCCCCTTGTTCGTTTATTTCAAAGGCGATCACGTCGGCGCAGTCAAGGGCCTACAGCAATACCTGGCCGAATTTACCAGTGACAAGGCATGGGGCGAGAAAGGATATCTCGCGTCGCTCGGGCTCGTCCCGATGCTTGCCGAGGAACGCAAGCTCTATGCGGCGGACGTGAGGAAGCTGAAGGCCATGTCGGCGCCGACCGATACCATCGCGACCAGCCGGGGCGTGCCGGATGCGCAGCATGTGGCTCGCTAGGGCTGTTCTGCTGGTTTGCGCGGTTAACGAGGGAGTTTCCATGGCGTCGTCGAGAATTTCGGACTGTCCGGCTAGTCCTAATTGCGTATCCAGCCTTGCTCGGGATCGGGATCATTACGTGAATCCGTTTCCGATGGATATTGCGCCCGACGCGGCTTGGGAGGCGCTTAAGCGCGCATTGGCGGCGGAACCCGGCATCCGGATCGCCGAAGAGGACAAGGAGCGCGGGTATCTCCGCGCGGAGGCGACGAGCCGGATATTCCGGTTCGTGGACGACGTGGCGTTCCAGCTTGTCGCGGAAGAGCGCCTCATCCATGTCCGTTCCGCTTCGCGGGTCGGCTATTGGGATCTGGGCGTCAACCGCCGGCGGGTCGAGCGCTTGCGCGAGGCCCTGAGGCGCGAAGGTTTGTGGCGGTAGCCGGGAGCAGGCCATGTATTTGTTCGATCCAAGCGAAATCGACCGCTTTCTGGAAGAGGATGTCGGCGCCGGCGATTTGACCGCCTCGATTGTTCCGGGGAACGCCGAGGCGGTAGCGAGGGTGATTACCCGCGAACCCATGGTGCTGTGCGGACGGGCTTGGTTCGCCGCCGTTTTCGCCCGGCTCGACGGCGCGGTCCGAATCGACTGGCGCGCGACGGAAGGCGAGCAAATCGAGGCGGACGCCGAATTGTGCACGATGCGAGGCCCCGCCCAGGCGCTTCTGACCGGCGAGCGCACCGCGCTCAACCTTCTTCAGACCCTGTCGGGCACCGCGACCCTGGCGCGCGCTTACGCGAAAGCCGTGGAGGGCACCGGAGCAAAGGTGCTGGATACCCGGAAGACCGTCCCCGGTCTCAGAAAGGCGCAGAAATACGCCGTCCGCTGCGGCGGCTGCCATAACCACCGGATGGGGCTTTATGACGGCATTCTGATCAAGGAAAACCATATCCTGGCTTGCGGGTCCATCGAAAAAGCCGTGCAGGCCGCGAAAGCCTTGGGCAGGAATGTGCCGATCGAAGTGGAGGTGGAAAATCTCGATGAGCTGCGGCAAGCCCTGGCGGCCGGCGCCGGGCGGATTCTTCTCGATAACTTCACGCTCGCCATGATGCGGGAGGCGGTCACCCTGACCATGGGCCGCGCGGCGCTCGAGGTATCCGGCAACGTGACCTTGGACACCATCCGGCAGATCGCCGAAACCGGGGTGGATTACATTTCGGTCGGCGCCCTGACCAAGAACGTCCGGGCCATCGATTTGTCGATGCGGATCGTGATTACCGGCTGAGATCGGCCAGGGGCAGCGTTTTGTCGGGATTCAAGATGCCGTTCGGATCGAACTGGCGTTTGACGGCGCGCATCAATTCCAGGGCGCCGGCGTCGATTTCCCGATCGACGTAATCCCGTTTTTCGAGGCCGACGCCGTGCTCGCCGGACAGGGTCCCGCGCAGCCTCAGCACGAGCGAAAAAATCTCCCCCAGGCACTCGTGGGCTTTTTCGGTCTCGCCGGGTTTGGCGGGATCGAACAGCAGGTTGACGTGAATGTTCCCGTTTCCCGCATGGCCGAAGTTGACGATCGCGAGATCGTGGCGCTGCGACAGCTCGTTCAATCCGGCGATCAGAGCCGGCAGTTCGGTAACGGGCACCGCCACATCCTCGTTGATCTTCTTCGGCGCGACTTTGCGCAGTGCCGGCGACAAGGCCTTGCGCGTCTGCCACAAGGCTTCGACTTCTTCGGCGGTTTCCGCGATGCGAAAATCCAGAAGTCCTTCGTTCCGGGCGGCGCGCCGCACGCTCTCGACCTGAACGGCCATGCCCTCGGCGAACCCGTCCACTTCGATCATCAGCAAGGCGCCGGCTCGTTCCGGCAGATCGGCGCGGGAATAACGGCGAATCAGTTCGATCGCGTTTCCGTCGATGAATTCGAGGGCGCAGGGAACCGCGGGCTGAGCCATGATTCGGGCGATGGCTTCCGTGGCGTGCCCCAGATCGGCATAGACGGCCCGCATCGTGCGCTTGGCTTCCGGCAACGGCGTCAGCTTGAGCGTCGCCTCGGTAATCAGTGCGAGCGTTCCTTCGGAGCCCAACAGCAGCCGGGTCAGGTCGTAGCCGACGACGCCCTTGGTGGTGAATACGCCGGTACGGATCTCGGTTCCTTGGCCGGTCACCGCCCGCAAGGCGAGCGTGTTCTCGCGGGGCGTGCCGTATTTCACGGCGCGCGGGCCGGCGGAGTTGTAGGCCAGATTTCCGCCGATGCTGCAAAAGGCGGCGCTGGTCGGATCGGGCGGCCAGAAAAAGCCGTGCGGCTTGAGGACGTCCTGCAGTGCCTGATTGGTCAGGCCGGGTTCGACCACGATGTAGCGATTGCCCGGCGAGAACTCCAGGACTCGGTTCATGCGTTCGAACGAGGCCACCACGCCGCCTCGCAGCGGCACCGTCGCGCCGGTCGTGCCGGTGCCGCGGCCGCGCGCCGTCAAGGGCACCCGGTGCTCGTTGCACAGGCGGGCCAGTTCGACCGTCTGAGCGTGGCCGGTGGGGAAAACGACCGCCTCCGGCAAGGCTTGGCGGCGGCTGTTGTCGTAGCCGTAGGCCCAGCAGTCGGCGGGGGCGGTATAAAGCGATCCGGATGGGAAGATTTGCGCCAGCCGGGTCAGAAAGGCGCTGGATAAAGCCAAGGAATCAGTCCCCGAACAATTGGTGATCGATCAGATCGCACAGGCAGTGCGTGATCAGCAGATGAACTTCCTGTATCCGGGCCGTCGTTTCCGAGGGCACCCGGATCTCGATATCGGTTTCCAGCAACAGGGGAGACAGCGCTCCGCCGTCACGGCCGGTAAGGGCTAGCACCGGCATGTCCCGGTCGTGTGCGGCGGTAACCGCGCTCAAGATGCTCGTGGAGTTGCCGCTGGTGGTATAGACGACGAGAAGATCGTTGCCGTGGCCCAAGGCTCTGATCTGCTTGGCGAAAACGTCGTCGAAACGATAGTCGTTGGCAATCGACGTCAAGGTCGAGGTGTCGCAGGTGAGCGCGATGGCGGGCAAGCCGGGGCGTTCCCGCTCGAAGCGGTTCAGCATCTCCGAGGAAAAATGCTGCGCTTGCGCGGCCGATCCGCCGTTGCCGCAACAAAGAATCTTGCCGTCGCTGAGCAGGCACTGGGCCAGCCGGACTCCGGCAATCTCGATAATCTCTCCGAGTCTCGCCAGCGATTCCCGGCTTGTTTCAACGCTGGTCTCGAATTGACGAAAGACTCGTTCTTGTAAATTCATGCGTCACTGTCAAAATCGCGTAGCGAATACCCTAATCGATCAAGCGGCCTGAAAGGCGTCTTTCACCCATTTTACCGTAAGCCCGCCGTTTGCGGGGGCCAGCGCCGCCACGTCGAAGCGGGCCGGCCGGTCCATTCGCTTCTCGCGGAGGAAATGGGCAGCGCTCGCCAGCAGTTTTGCCTGCTTGCGCCGGTCCACGCTTTCCAGCGCGCCGCCGAACCGGATACTCCCGCGGTAACGGACCTCCACGAAGACGACGGCGCCTCCGTCCTCCATGACGAGATCGATTTCGCCGTACCGGCAGCGATAGTTGCGCTCGATCAGCCTAAGGCCATGAGCCTGCAAAAAAGCCAGCGCCTCTTGTTCGGCGATACGTCCCTTGGTCTGTACGGGAGTGGTCATTCCGGCGTCTTTACCGCAATTCCGAAGAGCCGCCGCCCGGTTTCAACTGCGGCGCGATGCCGCGCGGCTGCGGAACGCCGCCTTCGAACTGCGCGCAGTGAAGCTGTCGCTGGATGCGGTTGCCGGCATCCAGCGACAGCGTGCCGGTCACCCCGGCGTGCCGATACTGGGGTTCGGTCTTGAATCGTTCGAGATCCGGCAGCAAACGGTAAGCGTCGATGCCGAGCGCGATGAGCCTGAGGTAATCGGATGGCGTTTGCCGGATCTGCTTGCTAAGCGCCTGAAAAGACAGCGGGCCGCTTTCGGCCGGATCGAGCAGCCACGGGATGTCGCAGAAAATAACGCCGTTCAGGTCCCGATCGGCCTCCGAGTCGGTCCGGCCGCCATAGACGTGAGACGTCGCGTAGACGGGAATCGGCTCGCCTTGATGAACGGCGATCTGGGGCAGAATCAGGCGGGCGTCGCGGACATCGCCGATGAGAAAGATGAAATCGCCATTCTCTTTCGGTGTTTGAGCCGGCGGCATTGCCGGCGTGGAAAGCTGGGCCGCCTTGGCGGTCGGCGTTGCGGAAACGAGTTCCTTCACCGGAGCGGTGAAATCCTCGCCGTGATACGGATAGGTCTTGATGGCTCGGATGGCGCCTCCGAGCTGGTTCCAATAAGCCACGAAGTGCTTGATCATGCGTTGGCCGAACGGATTGGCGGGCGCCAGCACCAGGGCGCTCTGGCGGCCGTCGAACCAGGCGCTCCCGGCCGCCTGCTCGATCTCGTGTTCCGGGGTGAGGCCAAACTGGTAGACCCGGTCGTTGCTGACTTCCGGCGTTTGATTGAGCCCCAGGGCGGGAACGGGCAATTCCCCCGCTTTGGCCAAGGCGGCCACATCCTCCTTGATCAAGGGGCCGACGATGGCTTTTGCGCCGCCATCGGCCAATTTCCGATAGAGCCGATAGATGTCTCCCGACTGGGTGTCGACGAACCGCAGGGGCGGCTTTGCCGTGTCGGCGTCCGCGTAATAAGCGGCCAGCATCCCGGTGCGCAGGGCCTCCGCGGCGGGCGCATAGGAGCCGGACAAAGGCAGCATCACGCCGATGAACGGCGCGGGGCCGGGTGCGGCTGCCGGGGGCGGCGGCGTTGCCGCTCGGGGCTGGCCCGGAGGAGGACTGCGAAGCTGTCCGAGCAATCCTTGCAGGAATGCCCCGTCCGCGGGGTGTCCGGGAAAGCGTGCCCGCCATTGGGCCAGTTCCGTATTCAGCCCGGCCGGAGGCGTGGTCTTGATAATCCGGGTCAGATTCATCCAGCCGCCCAGAATATCGGGCGGGGGAGGCTGCATGCCGGTCAGGATTTTTTCGGGAACGCGGGCCAGCGCGTCGTAAATGGCTTCGTTGTTTTTCTGCACGGCGTCGGGATGGGCGAGAAGCTCGCCGAGCTTGACCCGCTCCCGGGCGCTTTCCAGCATGTTGCCCAATTGGTTGTAAGCCGAGGCGCGCAGTGTGTGATAATGCGCTCTTTGCGGCGGTTCCAGCCGGCTCGCGGGCAGGCTGTCGAGCTTGGCCAGCGCTTCCCGCGCCCGGCCCACGTTGAGATCGAGCCGGCTTTGCAGGAGCGTGTAATCGTGCCGGTCCACGGTTTCCAGCTCGTCGGGGTCGATCGGATCGGCCAGCCGCTTCGCCATCCTGCCGTCGCCGGCCCGGAGCGCCGCATCGGCCGCCCGCAACCGGTAGTAATCGGGATCGCCCGATGCTTCCGCGAGCTGCTGAAATAACCTCATCGCTCCCGAATAATCGCCGCTCCGGAGCAGGCTTTCGGCCTGCGCGGCGCGCGCGGCCGTGGCGTCCCGCCTGGCGAAGTCGCGGGCGCAGCCGGCCAACGTCAGGATCAGGAGAGCGATGCAGAGGCGGATCAATAGAGGCATGGGCAGGATTCCGTTCGAGAACGCGAGGACATTGATAGTGACGCAAACAGAGCCCGGCATACTATACCTAGTCGCGACACCCATCGGCAATCTGAGGGATTTTACGTTCCGCGCCGTCGATATTCTGCAGCAGGTCGATCTCATCGCTTGCGAAGATACCCGGCACAGCCGCCCGCTTCTGGACCATTACGGCATTTCCACGCCTACGGCGGCATTCCACGAACACAACGAGGACGCCACTTCGCCGCGGCTGATCGAACGCCTGCAACGGGGAGAATCCATCGCCCTTGTCTCGGATGCCGGAACTCCGCTGATCAACGATCCGGGGTTTCCTTTGGTGCGATCGGCGCGCGCCGCGGGCATCCGGGTCGTGCCGGTCCCCGGTCCGTGCGCCCTGGTCGCGGCTCTTTCGGCATCCGGCCTTCCGGCCGACCGTTTTGCCTTCGAGGGATTCCTGCCGCGCAAGTCGTCGGCGCGCAAGGCCGCCCTGGAGTCTTTGCGGAACGATTCTAGAACGCTGATTTTTTATGAGTCCAGCCACCGGGTGGCCGAATGCGTGGCGGACATCGCGGCGATTTTTCCGTCCGATAGGCGACTGGTTATCGCCCGGGAACTGACCAAGTTGTTCGAATCGATCGTCGATACCCGAGTCGGCGAGGCGCTTGCGTTCCTCGAAAGCGATCCGAACCGGCGAAAAGGCGAATTCGTCCTCGTGCTGGAGGGGGCGCCCGATGCCGGCGGGACGGAAGAAGGGCTGACTGCGGACGATGAACGGGTACTGCGGATTCTGCTGGAGGACTGTTCGGTCAAGACGGCGGTGTCCTTGACCGTCAAAATTACCGGAGCGCGCCGGGAAACCGTTTACCGGACGGCGCTCCGATTGGCGGAAGATTTGCCTGAAACCGATTGACTAGCCGTGTCTGGCGAAACTGTAGAGGGACGTCTATTGGCGGATTTATTGCGGACGATCCGGCCGCTCCGAGTTGCGCAGGGGATGGGCGGGCGCCGCATCGGGATTTGCGGACGGCTTCTTCCCGTTGCTGGTCAGTTTTTGAATCATGTCGTCCCACGAGCTGTATTGTCTGAAATCCGGATGGCCGGCCGCGATCTTGATGTTGACCTCATGCTTCGCCATTTCGATGACTTCGTCCGGCGATTTTCCGTCCACGGCGCCGACGAAGAGATCCTGTCCTTCTTCCGATTTGATTTTGTCTAAAATTCCCAAGGCGGTATCGAACAAAACCCGTTCGTCCGTATTGAGGTAGCGTTTGACCTTGACCGCCGATTTATAAACCGCCTCCCGCGAGGCGCCATTGATCTCGTCGGACCGCGACATGAACGCGGGCAGAAAGTAAATGACGGCCAGCAACGCCAAAAAAAGACCGGCTAGTATCTTCACTGTGTATCTCCGAAAGGGTTAGGGCGAGCATTATATAATCCCGCCGCAAAATTAATGTCAAAAGCTCCCGGCGTTACGCCGAGTCAAAATCCTGCCGCGCGCCTTTTATCGTTCCTTAGTTTTGGGGTGCTCCTATGAGTCGAGATCGGATTTTCGGAATCATCAACTGGGCGATCTGCTGTCTGGCGCTTGCGGCGTGCGCCCACGACATGAGGCTGATGAAAATGGAAGAGGCGCTGAACGGCTACGGTTCGGCCATCCGCTGGGGCGTGTTCCAAAAAGCCTGGGATTTTCAGGCCGACAAACAGAAGCCGGCGCCCGATTTCAAGGCGCTCAAAAATATCAAGGTCACGGCCTACGATACGGTGTTCCGGTCGGTGCAGGACGAGGGAAAAACCGTGCTGCAAACGGTCGAGATCCGCTATATCGATAATCGGAATCTCGTGGAAAGAGATCTGACCGACGAGCAAAGATGGCGCTTCGACATCGAGAAAAGCCGGTGGGTGCTGGAGAGCGACTTTCCGGCATTCAGATAGACCGATCTAAGCGCTCAAAGCCGGAATCCGTATCCCATGGCATGGCGGGCCAGCAGGCGCTTTGCCGGCGGGAGGCAGTCCAGGGCAATCATGGCGGCGTTACGCGCCAGGGCGAGGGGCGGAAATTCGGTGCAGAACGCCCGTATCAAGCCATCGGTGAAATGAATCGTATTGGCCAGGTCTCTCTGCCGGGATCGGACGTAACGGTCGAGGAACGCTTTTTCGCCGATATCTTCCTTGAACGCCAGCCGGGTGAACAAGCGCTCGGCCAAAAATGCCGCGTCGCGGAGCCCCAGGTTGAAGCCTTGGCCCGTGACCGGGTGAATCTGGTGCATCGCATTGCCGATCAAGAGGACGCGCTCGTCCGCCATTTTCTCCGCCTGGATCAGCTTGAGCGGAAAGCCTTGGGTTTTCGAAGCCAGTCGGATTCTTCCCAGCCAGTAGCCGAACGCCGACTGTAGCCTGGCGGTGAAATTAGAGTCGGATTCGCCCAAGAGTTCGTCCGCATCCTGGCTTTTCATCGTCCAGACGACCGAGCATTTTCTCCGCTCCAGGGGCAGCAGAGCCAGCGGACCCGAGGTCGTGAAGCGCTCGTAAGCCGTGAAGTTCACGTCGGCCTCGGTTCGCACCTCGGTCACGATTGCCGTCTGCCCGTAGTCCCTAACGCTTTGCTCTATCCCGAGGAGCCTTCTCACGGTGGAGTTGCCGCCGTCGGCGGCAACCACCAGGGCGGCGGTGAGATTGAGGCATTCGTCGCCTTTCTTGAGGGTGACGCACACGCCGTCCCCGCCCGCCTTGAGGCCGATGATCCGGGCCGGGCACAGAAGCTCCGCATCGAGCCCGCGCAATTCCCCGGCGATGCGATCTTCCAGCGTCCGGGCGACGATGACGTGGCCCAGCGCATCGACCCCTTTTTCAAGGGCGTGCAGCCGGGTTTTTCCGAACCGGCCCCGGTCGGAGACGTGTATGTGCCGAATGGGCATGGCCTTGGCGGCGACGTCTTGCCATACCCCGAGCCGGTCGAGAATCTGAACCGTGCCGCGGGCCAGGGCCAAGGCGCGATCGCCGGCCGTCAAGGCCTGTCTTTGGGTTTCCGTCAGGGCTTCGACGATACCCAGGCGAAGCGGAGCATCCCGCAGGGCCAGGGCGAGACTGCCCCCTACCAGGCCGCCGCCGACGATCAACACATCGAAATCGTAGTTCATTCGGTACCCGCCATGAATGCTTCAATTTCCGCTACCGTTTTGGGCAATCCGGCCGTGAGGATTTCATGTCCCTCCTTGGTCACCAAGACGTCATCTTCGATCCGGATGCCGATGCCGCGCCATCGGGGCTCCACCTCGTGGCAATCCGGCGCGACGTAAAGGCCGGGTTCCACCGTCAATACCATGCCGGGTTCCAGGGGGCGCCATTCGCCGTCGACGCGGTAATCCCCGACATCGTGCACATCCATGCCCAGCCAGTGGCCGGTCCGATGCATGTAGAACTTCTTGTAGGCTTCGTCCTTGATCAGCTTCGACACCCGTCCTTCCAGCAGGCCCAGCTTGACCAGCCCCTTGGTCAGGGTGTGGACGGCGGCGTCGTGGGGGGCGTTCCAGCGGTTGCCGGGGCGCACCTGTCCGATGGCGTCCAGTTGGGCCTCCAGGACCAGCTCATAAAGGAGGCGCTGGCTTTCGCCGAACGTTCCGTTGACGGGAAAGGTGCGGGTAATGTCGGCGGCATAATTTTCGTACTCCGCCCCGGCATCGATCAGCAGCAGGTCGCCGTCCTTGAGCGCGTCCTTGTTTTCGGTGTAATGGAGCACGCAGGCGTTAGGTCCTCCCGCGACGATGCAAGGGTAGGCCGGCGCCCTCATGCCGTGCCGGGTAAATTCGTAAAGCAATTCGGCTTCGATTTCGTATTCGTACTTTCCCGGTTCTGTGGCCCGCATCGCGCGTTGATGGGCGAGCACGGAAACCTCGGCGGCTTTCCGCATCAGGTGGATTTCGTGGGGCGTTTTGATCAGCCGCTGCTCATGAAGCAGGCGCTCCAGGGACACGAATTCGAAGGGCGCCCGCACGCCGTTGCGGATTTTCGCCCGCACGTCGTTTACGGCGGCAAACACCAGGCGATCAAGCTTCGGGTCGCTCCCGACGGGGAAATAGACCCGCTCGCGATTTTCCAGCAGACCGGGCAGGACCTTGTCCAGTTCGCCGATGGGGAAGGCTTCGTCCGCTCCGAACGCATTCCGCGCGCCGTCGAGCCCGGCATGCCGTCCGGTCCAGATGGCTTTTTGGGGATCGAATTCGCGGCAAAACAGAACGTATTCCCCTTGTTTCCGTCCAGGGGCGAAGACCGCTATCGCTTCGGGTTCGTCGAATCCGGTCAGGTAGAAAAAATCGCTGTTCTGGCGATACGGGTATTCCACATCGCGGTTCCGCACGCTCGCGGGCGCGCTCGCGATCAGCGCCACGCCCTTCTTTTTGATGCGGCGCGCCAGTTGTTTACGGCGTTGTTTGAATTCGCTCGGCTGAAACATGAGGGGTTGTCAATGGAGCCGCGAGGGCTGCTGCAATTCGGTACGGATCAGTTGCACGCCGACGCGGACATATTCCGTGATCTCGGCGTAAGCCTCTTCGTCCGATTCTTCGGCGGAATCGGGACTCAGGCGGGAAATTTCCAGAATATCGTTAAGGACTTCGGTGCTTTCTCCCGGCCAGTCGGCGCCATCCGACCGGTAGCCGAGACCGAATAAAAACCCTTGGCACCATTCTCCCAAGGCATTGGCGCGGTCGCTCAAGGGAAGCGAGTCGTCCGGCAGCAGCAATTCGAAGGAGAAGTCGAAATCGTCCAATTGACGCCGGGTCGTTTCGCATAACGTCAAAAGCAAGGCGTGTTCCGCAGGGTTCAGATGAGTGCTGTTTTCACCGAAAACGGCCTCCAGCCATTGACCGCAATCGGCCTGGCCGTTCAGGCAAAGCAGTCCCGACAGCACGCCGTGCGCTTCGGCGGCGCTTGCGACGGAGTCGTTGTTCAGGACAATGTCCTGAACGTTTTGATAGGACAAATCGTGGTTCATTCCAACCTTGTAGACCCTGTCTTAATTCTTTATGCTAACACTTCGAACAGCCGGATCGAAAGCCAGCGCCGAAGTTTAACCCTTACCCCCAGGCTCCAAAGTCATGATAGCGGATAGGTTTGATTTGGATGCCGAACTCAGACAATTGGAAAACAAAATCGATTCGCTGACCGCGATATGCGAGCGGCTGCGTGACGAAAATCAGGTGCTGAAGTCCACGTTAGACGAATGGATGCGAGAGCGGGTGCAACTGTCCGATAAAACCGAGATGGCGAAAAGCCGCGTCGAAGCGATGATTTCCCGCCTGAAATCCATAGGACACGAATAATGAGCGAAATGAATCCGCCGATTAAAGTTCAGATTCTCGGCAAGGAATATCCTATTTCCTGCCCCGAAGACCAACAGCACGATCTTTTGATCGCTGCGCGGTACCTGGATGAAAAAATGCGTCAGATACGCGGCACCGGCCGGGTCATCGGTACCGAACGCATTGCCGTCATGGCCGCCTTGAACATTGCGCACGAGTTGTTGCAGGCTCAACAGCAGAATAAAGTATTGTCGCGGGATTTGCGGGAGCGCTTCTCGTCGCTGCACGAAAGGCTGGATGCGGCGTTGGATCTGGATACGGAATAAATCTGTTCCGGCGACGATACGTATTGCATCAATTTGTCGACTTAGTAAAATTCAACTTACGTATTCCCTGCGGCGTTCGAAGGCAGCTGGGTTACTTCTTGAGCCTAATCTAAAACCCCGGGAGCCATCGAGCGAGCGATGTGCGCAAGTCCGCCCCGAGCGGAAAGCCTGATTCGCCGTTCCTACGTTCCCACCTGAACCTTCCGGTTCAAGGGCGAAAGCGGTTTACGGCGCAGGCGGGGAATACTTCAACTTCGCTCATCCCACCGCATAAATCCCTTTAGGCTGACGCGCGAATACGCGCTCGCCAGGTTCAAGCCGATTTCACCCAATGAATCTACCGGCCGATATCCGGCGCCGAAGCCGAAATCATCGCCAACACTTGCCGTCAGCGCTTGCCCGGGAGAAGAGCCTCCAAATCGCGGAACGCAGCGGGCGTATCGCGGCTTATCTCAGCAACGATGGCGAGGTCGGAACGGAGGTTATCATTGAAAGTTTGTGAGCATGCGGCAAGGCGTGTTATCTGCCGATTCTCCGTTCGTCGCCGCAGCGTTTGCTCTGGTTCGGACGCTACGTGCCGGGAACGGCATTGACGCCCAACAAGTTTCGCATTCCCGAGCCATCCGTCGGAGAGAATACGATCCGCGAGCCGTGGGTTTTGGACATGGCGCTCATTCCCCCGGTAGCCTTCGATCTTTTCGGTAATCGCATCGGAGTGGGCGCGGCTATTACGACCGCACGTTCCAGTATTTAAAGGACGGTAGTCAACCGCGTTCGCCGATTCTCATCGGTTTGGCGTTCGAATGCCAGAAATGGGACCGAATACCGGCTGAGCCTTGGAATGTGCCGCTGGATGGCGTAGTTACCGAAAAGGCTTTTTACACTTTCACGGAGACGACGGAATCCTTATGAATTACTGGCTGATGAAATCCGAGCCTTCGGAGTTCAGCATCGACGATTTGGAGAAACGGCCTCTTCAGACCGAGCACTGGGATGGCGTCCGCAATTATCAGGCGCGAAACATGATGCGCGATCGGATGAGGGTGGGGGATCAAGTGTTTTTCTATCACTCCAATTGCGATACGCCCGGCATCGTCGGCATCGCGAAAATTTCGCGCGAAGCCTATCCGGATTTCACCGCCTTTGACGCCGGCAACAAGCATTACGATCCCGGCAGCAAGCCGGACGATCCGCGCTGGTTCATGGTGGATGTGCAGTTCGTCCGCAAGCTCAAACGGACGATCGCCTTAGGCGAATTGAAAGACCGGCCGGAGCTCGAAGGCCTGGCGCTCGTCCGGCGCGGCAACCGGCTGTCGGTCATGCCGGTCGCCGAGGCGCAATGGGCTTTTATCCTGTCCTTGGAGTAGTCAGGCCTTGGCGTTGCCGCCGGCGAACAGCTTGTAGGCGGGATTAGTGGTTTCTTCCCGGTACGCAAAGCCGATAACGTCCAGAAACTGATGGAAGGCGCGGCGCTCCGCCTTGGGTACCTGAATTCCCATCAGCACCCGCCCGAACGCGGCTCCGTGGTTGCGGTAATGGAACAGGCTGATGTTCCACCGCCCGCCCATGAAGGACAAAAATTTCAACAGCGCGCCGGGACGCTCGGGGAACTCGAAGCTGTAGACCACCTCGTCCAGGAGGCGCGGCGCATGGCCGCCGACCATATAGCGGATATGCTCCACCGCCAGTTCGTTGCCGGTCATATTGGTGACCGCGAAGCCGTGTTCGCGCAATGTTGCGATCAATTCCTCGCTGTCCCGGCTGCCGTCGGCTATCGCGACGCCTGCGAAGATATGCGCGGCGGCGTCGTCGAAATAACGGTAGTTGAATTCAGTAATGCTGCGCCGGCCCAGCACGCGGCAAAAATTGAGAAAGCTGCCGGGTTTTTCCGGAATCGTCACGGCCAGGAGCATTTCCTGGCGTTCGCCGACCTGGGCCCGCTCCGCCACATGGCGCAGCCGGTCGAAGTTGATGTTGGCGCCGCTTTCGATGGCGATCAGGCACTGATCCCGTATTCCCGTCGTCGAGGCGTATTTTTTCAAGCCCGCCACGCCGAGAGCGCCAGCGGGCTCGGCGACCGAGCGGGTGTCGTCGAAGATGTCCTTGATGGCGGCGCAGATCTCGTCCGTGCCGACGGTGACGACGTCATCCACGTACTGATGGGCGATGTGAAACGGTTCCTTGCCGATTTGACGGACGGCGACGCCGTCGGCGAACAGCCCGACTTGCTTCAGGACGACCCGGCGCTTCGCCTTCAGCGCCCGGTTCAGGCAATCCGCGTCGTCCGGTTCGACGCCGATGATCTTGATGTCCGGCCGCACGAACTTCACGTAAGCCGCCACGCCGGCGATCAGTCCCCCGCCGCCCACCGGAATGAAGATGGCGTGAATGCCGCCCGTGTGCTGCCTCAGGATTTCCATGCCGATGGTGCCTTGGCCGGCAATCACTTCGGGATCGTCATAGGGGTGAACGAAGCTCAGTTTTTGCTCTTGGGCGAGGCTTAAGGCGTGCTCGTAGGCCTCGTCGTACGAATCGCCGAACAGAACGGTTTCAGCCCCGAAATTCCGCACCGCCCGCACTTTGATGGCCGGCGTGGTGCAGGGCATGACGATGACCGCCCGGATGCCCAGCCGCTGCGCCGAGAGCGCGACGCCCTGGGCGTGATTGCCGGCCGAGGCCGCGATCACGCCGGCCTGCTTCGCCGCATCGTCCAGCGAAACGATCTTGTTGTAAGCGCCTCGAAGCTTGAAGGAAAAAACCGGCTGTAGGTCTTCGCGCTTGATGAAGACCCTGTTGTCGAAGCGGCGCGTCAGCCCAGGCGCGTAGTCCAGGGGAGTTTCCGAGGCAACGTCGTAAACTCGGGCGCGCAAAATGCGCTCGATGTACTTATGGATCATTTTTTTTATCTAAAAAATGCGAGTGGGAAACGCCGCCGGCCGCATCGCGAAGCATGACAGCGCCGGCACGATCACGCTATTATCCCGCAAATTTTGAGTAACCACATGATGGAGCACGAAAATGACGCAAGACGAGCTTAAGAAGAAAGTGGCGGAAGCCGCCCTCGATTATGTCAAGGGCGTTTCGGTGCTGGGCATCGGCACCGGATCGACGGTCAATCACTTCATCGATCTGCTGGCCGATTTCAAAAAGGATATCGAGGGGGCGGTATCGAGCTCCGAGATGAGCAGCGCCAAGCTCAAGAAAATCGGCATTCCGGTCCTGGATCTGAATGCCGTGGGATCGTTGGACATTTACGTGGACGGCGCCGACGAGGTCAATCCCCATAAGCAGATGCTCAAGGGCGGCGGCGGAGCGCTGACGCGGGAAAAAATCATCGCGGCGGCCAGCCGGAAATTCGTCTGCATCGTCGACGAGAGCAAGTATGTGAATGTCCTGGGCAAGTTTCCGCTTCCCGTGGAAGTCATCCCCATGGCGCGGAGCTATGTGGCCCGCGAACTCGTAAAGCTGGGCGGTCAGCCGCAGTGGCGCGAGAACTCTATCACCGACAACGGCAACCAGATTCTCGACGTGCACAACCTGAGCATCCTGAATCCGGCGGAGATGGAGCGCGAAATCAACAATATTCCGGGTGTCGTGACCGTCGGCCTTTTCGCCCTTCGTGGCGCGGATATCGTTCTCCTCGGCAGCGAGAGCGGCGTCAGAAAGCTCGATTAAGCCATTCCGGCGGGTTACGGCTGGCGCCTAACCCGCCCAGCGGCAACTACGATATTTTCAGGACGATTTTCCCCGTGGCGTGCCCGGCCTCGATCAGGGCATGGGCGGCGGCGGCTTGTTCCAGAGGCAAAACCTCGCTGACGTGAATTTCCAGGAGACCTTGATCGATCCAGCCCCCGCATTGTTGCAGGATTTCCACGTGACGGTCGCGGGCCTTGTGCAGATTGCGCAGCATCGGGGTCAGCATCAGCTCGAAGCCGATGCGGAGATTGCGCATCCTCGCCTCGTGCAAAGGGATTTCGCCGGGGTCCAGCAGCGTGACCAGATCGCCGAAATGAGCGGTACAGTCGATGCTGTGCTTGAATACGTCGGGTCCGACCGTGTCGATCGCCAAGTCCGCGCCTTTTCCTTCGGTCAGTTCGTTGACGCGCTGCGCGAAGTCTTCCTGCCGGTAATCGATCGTCGCATCGGCGCCCCATTTCCGGGCAAGTTCGGCTTTCTCCGCCGAACCGACGGTGGCGAGCACCCGCGCGTCGCGGAGTTTTGCCAGTTGCACCGCCACATGGCCGACGCCGCCCGCGGCGGCGTGGACCAAAACCGTTTGCCCGGCTTGCAGCCGTCCTCTATCGTATAGAGCGCCCCATGCGGTAATCAAAACCAAGGGCGCGGCGGCGGCATGCTCGAAATCGAGCGATTGCGGCACGGGAGCGGCCCATCGTTCGTCCAGGACGGTATATTCGGCATAATTGCCCTGGTCGCCGCCCAGTCCGCCGTTGCAAAACCACACCCGATCGCCGACGTTGAATCGGCTCACCGCTCCGCCGATTTCGACCACCTCTCCCGCGCCGTCGCAGCCGAGCACGGCCGGCAGCGGATTTTTATAGAAAAGGCCGTTTCGCCGTATCTTGGTGTCGACCGGATTGATGCCGGCCGCCCTGAGCCGAACTTTGATTTGACCGGGCTCGGTAATGGCCGGCTCCTCGATGTCCCGCAGTTCGAGCAAATCCGGCTGTCCCGGTTGCGTCATCAAAATCGCTTTCATGGCTTTCCTACTTGGTGATGATGAAGTTTTGATCTTCGGCGTTAGCGGCGGCTGAAGAAGTTGTCCGGAAGGTTGGGTCTTCGCACGCCCAAAAATCGCTCCAGCCAATAGGGGCGTTCCAGGCTGGAAACGATCACTTTTCCTTTGGCGCTGCTGGAATGCACGAAGGCATCGTTTCCCACATAAATTCCGACGTGAGAGAACGGCTCGCCGGTCGTATTGAAGAAGACCAGGTCGCCGGGTTGCCGGTTCCGGCTGTCGATCCGCGGGGTCGCGGCGGCCATCTGATAGGCGGTTCGCGGCAGGCGAACGCCGTATCGTTCGTAGACGTACTTGACGAAGCCGCTGCAATCGAACCCTTCCCGAGGCGATTCCGCGCCGTAGCGGTAGGGGGCGCCTTGCAAGCTGAGCGCATAATTCACCACCGCGCTCGAATTGGAATAGCGGGCCGGCGGCTTGATTTCCCGCGTCCCGGCGCATCCGGCGAGCAGGACCGAAATGGCGATCAGTGCGAACAGTCGCGAAATCGGGGGATTGCGGAAGAACGGATGGATGGCCGACTCCATGTGCTGGCTCCGGAAGCTTGATTCGGACTGTCGATACTCTTTTAAATTTAGCCGCGGCTGCGGTCGGCGGCAAGATCGGGCTCGGAAGCCATCCATTGCTTTCGGTAGTCGTCGTAGCCGAAACGCTTCATCGCCCTGATGCGGCCGTGACGATCGGACGCGAAAATCGAGGGCAAATCGTAACCGTTGAAGCGGTTCGCCTTGATCAGGCTGTAAGCCCCGACATTCGGAAAGGCCAGGCGGTCGCCGATGTTCAACGGCTCCCGAAATCGATAGTCGCCGAAGACATCCCCGGCCAGGCAGGTGCTGCCGACGAGCAAGCATTCGAATGTCCCCTCCGGCCGGTGTTCCGCAAGCGGCGGAACTTTCTGGTATTCGAAGACCTCCGGGAGGTGGTTCACGCCGGTATCCAGGACGGCGACACTCTTGCCGTCGCGCTCGAACCGGTCGACGACGCTCGCGACGAGACAGCCGGCGCGTCCGACGACGGCCTTGCCCGGTTCGAAATAGACGTCCGGGCCGTACCGCCGTTTCAATGTCGCGGCCACATCGCTCAATTCCTCCAAGTCGTTGCCGTTTTCGAAGAGATAGCCGCCGCCCAGATTGATCCATTCGAGCCTTTCCAAAAAACCGCCGAGCACGGTTTCGATCCGGTCGAGGGTGGCTTTCAGCGGAGCGAAGGAGCTCGATTCGAACGACGTGTGAAAATGAAGTCCGGCGATACGGTTTCTTAGCGAGGAATTCCGGTCCAGGACGAGGGCCAGATCTTCGACGGGCACGCCCAGTTTCGAGTATGGCCGGCAAGGATCGTAGCGGCCGTCCGTCAGGAACGAGAGTTTTGGATTGATGCGAAGCCCGAGGCTCGTCCGCCCGGCCACGCAGGGTTCCAGCCGTTCGAACTGCTCCAGGGAGTTGAAGCTGACGAAATCGCAGCGCGCGGCGATCTCCTCGATTTCGTTTCCTCTGAGGCCCGGCGTGGTGATGTGCAGCGAGCCTTTCCGGCTTGAAGGATAGCCGCTCGCTTCGACGATTTCGGAGGCCAGACGGGCCTCAAACAGCGAGCTGACCGAAAAACCGTCGACTCGCGGCAGAATCAGTCGCAACGCCCCTGCGAACGGAAATGCCTTGACCGAGTACAAGATGCGCAAGCCGGAGGCTTCGCGCACGCGATCCAGCAAATCGAGCGCATGGATAATTCGCGCTTCGTCGTAAACGAAGGCCGGGGTCTCCGGCAGCCGATTTTTCAGTCGCTCGATATCCAACGACGCAACGGCTCAATGATCGTCCAGCACCGTGGACGCCTGCAGATCCGCGTGATAGGACGAGCGCACCATGGGAGCGCTGGCTACCGCGGAGAAGCCGAGATTCCGGCCGGTTTCGGCGAGGTGCCCGAATTCCTCGGGCGTCGCGTAGCGCGCGACCGGCAGATGCTCGCGGCTCGGTTGCAGGTACTGGCCGATGGTCAGCATGTCGCAGCCGTGTTCGCGCAAGTCCGCCATCACCTCTTTCACTTCGTCGAGGGTTTCGCCGAGGCCCAGCATCAATCCCGATTTGGTGGGCACTTCGGGATGAAGCCGCTTGAAGCGGGCCAGGAGATCGAGTGACGCGCGGTAATCCGCGCCGGGCCGCGCCTGCCGGTAGAGCCGCGGAATGGTTTCGAGATTGTGGTTGAAGACGTCGGGAGGCGTGAGCGCCAGCCGGTCGAGCGCGGCGTCGATGCGACAGCGAAAATCCGGCACCAGGATTTCGATCTTGATGTCCTCATTCCGCTCGCGGACGGCCCGGATGCAGGCGGCGAAGTGGCCGGCGCCGCCATCGCGGAGGTCGTCCCGGTCCACCGAGGTGATGACGACATAGCGGAGCCCGAGCTGCCGAACGACCTCGGCGAGATGTTCGGGCTCCTTCGGGTCCGGCTCCGAAGGGCGGCCGTGGGCCACATCGCAGAACGGGCAGCGGCGGGTGCAGATATCGCCCAGGATCATGAACGTCGCCGTGCCGTGGCCGAAGCACTCGGAGAGATTCGGGCAGGCCGCTTCTTCGCAGACCGTATGGAGATTCTGTTCGCGCAGGACGCGCTTGATCCGGTTCACGCTCTCGCCGTTCGCCGCCTTGACGCGAATCCAAGAGGGCTTGCGCAAAGGGGATTCCGCCGGAACCACTTTGATCGGGATGCGCCTCAGCTTGTCGGCCTTGCGCTGATGGGTGTCGGGATTCAGCCGAGAGGGCGCCTGGAAGGAATCGTTGTCAGCCACGGGCAGGGATCACTCGCTCATAGTTCAAGGTTTGCATGATTTCCACGATCAGGGGCGCGGCCGCTTCGTGGGGCTGAATGGCCACGTCGAGCTCGGTCAGGCTGGTGACTTCGAGCCCCGCATAGCCGCACGGGTTGATGGCCGAGAACGGCGACAAGTCCGCGCTTACGTTAAGGCTCAGGCCATGATAGCTACAGCCTTTGCGCACGCGGAGGCCGAGCGAGGCGATCTTGCGTCCGCCGACGTAAACGCCCGGTGCATCCCGCCGCGCCTTCGCCGCGATGCCGTACTGACTGAGCAAGCCGATCGCCGCGTTTTCCAGGGCGCTGACCAGGCGCCTCACGCCCAGGTTTTTCCGCCGGAGATCGACCAGCACATAAGCGATCAGTTGGCCGGGACCGTGGTAGGTGATCTGCCCGCCGCGGTCGGTCTTGACGACGGGAATGTCCGTGGCTCGAATCAGGTGCCGGCTATCGCCGTTCAGTCCCAGGGTGTAAACCGGATGATGCTCCAACAGCCACAGCTCGTCCGGCGTGTCTTCATCCCGCTGCTCGGTGAACGCTTGCATGGCGCGCCAGGTGGGCTCGTATTCGGCGAGGCCCAGGTTGCGGAGGCTCAGGATTTCGGCGGCATCGCTCATGGGGATTACAGAAGCACCAGCGTGGCCAGGCCCAGGAAGATGAAAAAGCCCATGCCGTCCGTCATGGCGGTCAGCAGCACGCTGGTGCCGACGGCGGGATCGAGCCCCAGCCGGTTGCGGGCCAAGGGCACGGCGATTCCCATGATCGCCGCCACCAGGAGATTCAGCAAGGTCGCGCCCATCATGACCAGGCCGAGCTCGACATCGCGATACAGCAGGTAGGCGATCAGACCCAGCACCGAGCCCCATACGGTTCCGTTGAGAAAGCCGATGGCCAGTTCCTTGAGGACCAGCCGCTTCACGTTCGAGGGATTGATGACGCCGAGGGCGATGGAACGGACGATCATCATGCTGGTCTGATTGCCGGTGTTGCCGCCGATGCCGGCGACGATCGGCATGAGCGAGGCCAGGGCGACGACCTTGACGATCGTGTCCTCGAAGACATCGATAACCCGCGTGCTGATGAAGGCCGTCACGAGATTGATCGCCAGCCAGAACCAACGGTTTTGCGCGCTTTTCCAGACGCCTGAGAAAATGTCCTCTTCTTCCAGGAGGCCGGCCTGCGACAGCATCTCCTCGTCGGATTTCCGGCGAATATAGTCGACGATGGCGTCCACGCCGATGCGCCCTTGCAGTCTGCCCTCGCGGTCCACCACCGGCGCGGACAGGAGATCGTAGCGCTCGAACGCCCGCGCCGCCTCTTCCGCATCGTCGTCGAGGTGGAAGGAAACCACGTCCTTGCTCATGATTTCCGAAACCGGCTTTTCCGGAGGGGTAGTCAGCAGCCGTTTCAGGGGCAGTACGCCCTTCAGCAGGTTGTGCTCGTCGACCACGAACAGTTTGTCGGTGTGCTCGGGCAGGTCGCCGCGACGCCTGAGATAGCGCAGCACCACGCCGAGGCTGATGTCTTCCCGTATCGTGACCATGCCGAAATCCATTAAGGCCGCCACGGTGTCCTCTTCGTGCGACAGCACCGATTGCAGGCGTTTCCGGTTCTGATCGTTGAGCTTCTCCAGAAGTTCCTGCAAGACTTCTTCCGGCAAGTCCGGCGCCAGGTCGGCGATTTCGTCCGTTTCGAGCTGTCCCGTGGCGGACAGCAGCTCTTCCGTGTCCATATCGGAAATGAGCGTTTCGCGCACGGCGTCGGACACGTCGAGCAGGATCTGGCCGTCGAGCTCGGATTTGACCAGATTCCAGACCAATAGCCGCTGCTCCAGCGGCAGGGCTTCCAGGATATAAGCGATGTCCGCCGCGTGGAGTTGATCGAGCTTTTGTTTCAGCGCCGCCTGGTGGCGCTTGTGCAGCAGGGTTTCCACCAGCGCGTGGCGCGGCATGGCGCGCTGTTGGAGAATGGTCTCCTCGAGCTTTTGCTTGTGAAGGAGCGCGATGACCTCTTCCAGGTGATGCTTGAGTGTTTCCTCGGGAGGAGTGGTGTTCGGTTCGGCCATGAAACGCTCGGTCGGTGCTGCTCAGCGGGTTCGGAAGAATGACGCGGGATGTGCGAAGCCGGCCGGATCGGTTATTTCATAAGGCAAGGCTCCGGTTAAAGGCAAGCTGTCATTGGCAACGCATTCTCATAAGGCCATGATGACCTCGCTGCAGCGGGTGAGATCCTGGTAAATGGCGTCCAGTTGCGCCTTGCTTTCCGCCCGGATCGTCACGGTGACCGCCGTGAACCTGCCGCCCTGGCTGGGGCGGGCGGTTACGGCGCCTTCGGCCAGGTTCGGAGCGTGTCGCCGCACGATTTCCGCGATCAATCCGTCGAAGTCGGGCCGGCTGTGGCCGAAGGCCTTGATCGGAAAGTCGCAGGGAAACTGGAGCAGCGTTGCGGGAGTTTCGGTATTCATGCCGTGCGCAGCCTCTGTTTGTAGTCTTGATAGACGGCTTGCATCCGCGACCAAAGAGGCCCCGGTTCGCCGTTGCCGACCGGCGCGCCGTCGAGTTCGATGACGGGGAGAATTTCCCGGGTCGAGCTGGTCAGCCAAATTTCCGAAGCCTGTTTCAACTCGTCCGGGCCGATGCGGCGTTCGACGGCCGGCACGCCGTTTTCGTGCGCCAGTTCCAGCACCAGATCGCGGGTAATTCCCGGCAAGAGATCGTTGCCCTTGGGCGGGGTTGTCAAAGTCCCGTCGACGACGGCAAAAACATTGCTGGCGGCGCCCTCGGTGATCCAGCCGTCGCGGATTAGGATGGCTTCCGCGGCGCCCCGGTCCACGGCCTCTTGCCGCAGCAGCACGTTGGCGAGCAGCGTGATGGCTTTGATGTGGCACCAGCGCCAGCGGATATCGTCCAGAGTGACGGCGCGCACTCCGCTGGATGGAATGGGGGCGATGGCCGAACACATGACGAATACGGTCGGATCGATCTCCGCGGGAATCGCGTGGTCGCGCTTCGGCACCGCGCCGCGCGTGACCTGAAGATAGAGGTATTGATCGTGCGCGCCGGCGATGAGCCGGTCGAAGATCTCCGCCCATCGCTGGTCCGAAAGCGGGTTGGCGATGCGGATACCGCAGAGGCTGTCGTCCAGCCGGCGCAAATGCTCGTCCAGCCGGAACGGACGTCCGCCGTAAACGGGAATGACTTCGTAAACGCCGTCGCCGAACAGAAAGCCGCGGTCCAAAACGGACACCTTGGCTTCGCCCAGCGGTAAATAGTCCCCGTTCAAATAGACGAGACAGTCGTGTTGCGCCATTTAAGCCGTTTCCTCGGGTTATTTGAAAAACAATTGGGCCTGGTCGATCGTCCGGCGGAAAATTCCGCCCCGCTCCACGGTTTTCATCGCCACCAGATCCTGCTGGCCGACCGTCTCGTTGTTGAACGTCACCTTCACCGTGCCGAGCTTGTCGCCTTGCTTGACCGGGGCGACGACCATGCCGTTGATTTCCATGCCGGCCTTCAGATTTTGATACTGGCCGCGCGGGAACGTGACGTAGAAATCGCGGTTGAGGCCGAGGGCCAATTCGGTGTCTTCGCCCTTCCACACGCGGGTTTCGGACAATTTTTCGCTGGCCTTGTAAATCGGCCGGGTTTCGAAGAAACGATAGCCGTAATTGAGGAGCGCTTGGTTGGCATTGGCCCTGTCGTTATCGCTCTTGGTGCCCAGGACCACGGAGATCAGCCTCATGCCCTCGCGCACCGACGAGGCCACCAGGCAGAATCCCGCGCCTTCGGTATGTCCGGTTTTCACGCCGTCCACGGTCGGATCGCGCCACAGCAGACGGTTGCGGTTATGCTGCTTGATGCCGTTGAACTCGAATTCCTTGATGGCGTGCCATTTGTAGAACTCGGGGAATTCGTCGATCATGGCGCGGGTGAGAATGACCAGATCGCGAGCGGTCGTGTAATGTTCCGGGTGCGGCAAGCCCATGCTGTTCTTGTAATGGGTGTTTTTCATGCCCAGCCGTTCGGCGTTCTGGTTCATGATCTGGGCGAACACCGCTTCGTCGCCGGCGATATGCTCGGCCAGTGCCACGCTGGCGTCGTTTCCGGACTGAACGATCATGCCCTTGAGCAGCATTTCGACCGGGATCTGGGCCCCGACCTGGGCAAACATGCGCGAACCCTCGGTGCGCCAGGCCTTTTCGCTCACCGTGACCATGTCGTCCAATTTCAGATGGCCGGCGGCCAACTCCCGGAATACCACGTAGGCGGTCATGATCTTGGTCAGGCTGGCGGGTTCGAGGCGTTGATCCGCATTGCTTTCGGCCAGCACGCGCCCGCTGTTGAAATCCTCCAGGACATAGGCCTTTGCTCCGATTTCGGGCGGCGCCGGAATCAAAACCTGATCGGCGAGACTGAGACGGTAAAATCCGAGCAAGACGAAAAGAAAAAGCAAGCGGGGTAATTGGGTTTTCACGGCTTTCTGCTTTCGGTCAGGTTAAAAAGAACGGCGCCGCATTTTAACACGCACGCGCGCACGGCGTGCCGGGGCCTTCGTTGACGCTGTGAAGCCAAGCGGCTCAGGAAGAGCCGTCGGCACTGCGGCGGGAAACCAGTTCGCGGCTCAGTTCGTGGGCGGCCATGGCGTACAGCGGACTATGGTTGTAGCGGGTAATCACGTAAAAATTGTGAAGCCCCAGCCAATACGCCGGCCCCGTTTCCTCATCGAGCCGCACCAGGGCGGCCTTGACGCTGCCGGGCACGGACGCGCCCGAGTCCACGCCCAGCGACAGCCATTCCCGCAGGGTGCGGGCCGGTTTCAGGCTGTTGCTCGCCAGCCGCTCGCGCGCGGCGCCCCTCAGGCTGGCTGGAAAGGCTACCGGCTCGCCCGCTTGCCATCCGTTGGCCGCGAAATAACGGGCGACACTGGCGATGGCGTCTGCCGGATTGTTCCAGATGTCGCGCCGGAGATCGCTGTCCCCGTCGGCCGCATATTGCCGATAGCTGCTCGGCATGAACTGCGGCATGCCCATCGCGCCGGCGTAGGACCCCATGGGGCCGAGGGGATTCATTCGCTCCTCCCGGCACAGCACGAGGAATTCCTCCAGTTCTCGCCGAAAGAAATCGGCCCGCTTTGGATAGGCGAAAGCCAGCGTGGAGAGCGCATCGATCACCCGGTACTTGCCGGGAGACTGGCCGTAGGTGGTTTCGATGCCGATGATGGCGACGATGACCTCGGCGGGAACGCCGTACTTTCGGGCGGTCGCCGCCAGCGCGGCGATGTTCCGGTTCCAGAAGTTGATTCCGCTCCGAATCCGCGTCTCGGTCAAAAACAGCTTGCGGTAGGCATGCCAGGGCTTGGCTTCGTAGGGCTTGGCCATGGCTTCGAGAATTTTGTCCTGGATCGCGACGCCCCGGAAGATGTTGTCGAGTTCGAGAGCATCGAAGCGGTGCTTGCGGCTCATGTCCCGGATGAATGCCCGGACGTCAGGCCGTTCCGAGAGGTTTTCGCCGGCCTTTGCGGATAAGGAAAAGCCGTAAAGAGGAACGATAAACAGAATGAGAGTCAGGAGTCTCATAATCATCCGCTCGGCAGGAGTTTGCGATGGGTCTGGATAGACATAAGCATACCGAAGCCGGCCAGCAGGGTCACCATGGACGTGCCGCCGTAGCTGATCAGGGGCAAGGGCACTCCGACCACGGGAAGAATGCCGATGACCATGCCGATGTTGACGAATACATACACGAAGAAGGTCAGCGTCAACGCTCCCGCCAGGAGCCGGCTGTAGTTGTCCTGGGCCTGGACCACGATATAAAAGCAGCGCCCGAGCACGAAGAGATAGAGTCCCAACAGGCCCAGGCAGCCGACCAGTCCGAATTCCTCGGCGAAGACCGCGAAAATGAAGTCGGTCGAGCGCTCCGGCAGGAATTCCAGGTGCGCCTGGGTGCCGTGCAGCCATCCCTTGCCGTAGATCCCGCCGGAACCGATGGCGATCTTGGATTGAATAATGTGATAACCGCGGCCCAAGGGGTCTCCTTCCGGATTCAGGAAAGTCAAAACCCGGTCCCGCTGGTAACCGTGCATGAAATGCCAGACCACGGGCAGGAGACTTCCGCCGACGGCGACGAGGGCAAGCATGTAGCGCCACGGGATTCCGGCCAGAAACACCACGGACGAGCCGGCGCTGGCGACCAATACGGCGGTGCCGAGGTCCGGCTGCTTGGCGATCAGCAGCGTCGGAATCAGAACCAAGGGGCCCGCGATCAGTAGATTCTTCATGCGGGGAGGCGTGTGCCCGGACAGATACCAGGCGATCATCATGGGGGTGGACAGCTTGGTCAGTTCGGAGGGCTGAAAACGGATGACGCCGAGGTCCAGCCAGCGCTGCGCGCCCATGCTGATCTTGCCCATCGCGAGAACGGCGGTGAGAAGCAGGGCTCCGAGCAGATATAGGGCCGGACTATAAAACTTGAGGCGGCGCGGGTGAATCTGGGCGATGACGATCATCACGGCCATGGCCACTCCGAAGCGCGCCGCCTGGCGCAAGAGCACGTTCACATCCTGGCCGCCGGAGCTGTAAAGGATGATGAAGGCGAGGGTGCACAGGCCCCCGAGCCCCGCCAGCAGCGGCAAGTCGATATGGAGCTTTTGCAGCGGCGAAACGTGCTGGGGCGGCGTGATCCGGAGCTGGGCAAGTACGGGATCGATGTTCATGGGTTTTCGAGCAGGTATTGGTCCATCACGGCGCGAGCGATGGGGGCGGCGACGGAGCCGCCGTGCCCGCCGTTTTCGGCGAGTACGGCAACGGCAATGCGCGGATTTTCCGCCGGTGCGAAGGCGATGAACCAGGCATGGTCGCGCATCGTTTTGCTGATCTTCAGGTTCTTGTATTCCTGATCCTGCCGCACGGTGAACACTTGCGCGGTCCCGGTTTTGCCCGCCACGGTGTAGGCGAGGCCGGAAGCGATTCCTTTGGCCGTGCCCCGTTGGCTATGGATCACATCGATCATGGCGTCGATCACTGTGCGCCACTGTTCGGACTTGAGATCGGCCGCGACCTCGTCGCCGCTCCTGGGGTATGGGTTTTGGACCTCGTACGGGGCTTTCATGGCGTCCACGACGCGAGGCTCCACGTTTCGTCCGCGATTGGCGAGTATCGCCGTGGCCCTCGCCAGCTGCATCGGCGTAACCTGAACATAGCCCTGCCCGATGCCGGCGATGAGGGTTTCGCCGGGATACCACACTTGTTTACGCTTTTTTTTCTTCCATTCGCGCGATGGAAACAGGCCTGATTTCTCGCCGTCCAGATCGATTCCGGAACGCTTGCCGAAACCGAATTGCTGCATGAATTCCTGCAATTGATCGATGCCGATATGGTGGGCGAGGTCGTAGAAAAAGACGTCGCAGGATTGGGTGATGGCCGATTTGAGATCCACCGAGCCGTGTCCCTGCTTGCGCCAGTCCCGATATTTGTGCTCCGCGTTGGGAAGGCGGTAATAGCCGGGACAAAAGACTCGCCGCGCCGGGCTGATGTCCAGGATCTTCATGCCCGCCAGGCTCACGAAAGGCTTGACCGTGGAGCCTGGAGGATAGACGCCCCGCAGGGCGCGGTCGTACAGCGGACGCTCCGGCATGTTCTGAAGAATGTCGTAGTCTTCTTTGCGGATGCCATGGATAAACGGGTTGGGATCGAAGCCCGGTTTGCTGACCAACACCAGCACCTTGCCCGTGGCGGGGTCCAGGGCCACCACCGATCCGTTGAACTCTCCCAGGGCATCGAAGGCGGTTTTTTGCAGCCGGATGTCCAGCGAAAGGTAAAGATCGGCTCCCGCCAGGGGATCGATGGTGTTCAGTACCTGAATGGCGCGTCCCTGGACGTTGGTTTCGTATTCCTCGTAGCCGGTCTTTCCGTGCAGCACGGATTCGTAGGCTTTTTCGATGCCGCTCTTCCCGATATGGTAGGTTCCGCGATATTGAGCGGGATCCAGCGACCGCAGCTCGGCCTCGTTGATGCGGGCCACATAGCCCACGACATGGGACGTCAAATGGCCGTAAGGATAGCTGCGCATGAATCGGGTCCGGATTTCGACGCCGGGAAAATAAGGCATCTTGACCGCGAAGAGGGCGATTTCTTCTTCCGTCAACTCGAGGCGCAAAGGCACGCTCTCGAAGCTTTTCCTTTGGCTTTTCTGGGTCTTGAAACGATTGATGTCTTCATCGCTCAGATTCAAAAGGTTCTTGAGTTCGGCCAGGGTGGCGTTCAGATCCGGGACCTGCTCGGGAATGATTTCCAGGCTGTACGTGGCGGTGTTGTCCGCCAGAACTTCGCCGTTCCGGTCGAAGATCAGGCCGCGGGAGGGCGCCAAGGGGGATATCTTGACCTGGTTGTCGCGCGATAAGGTCGTGTAATGCTCGTGCCCCATCACCTGGAGATAAATCAGGCGGATGACGAGACCCGCCGTGGCGGCCAGCATGAACAGGACGCTGGCGGCGATGCGGTTGAGAAACAGCCGGTTCTCGTAAAACTTGTTTTGAAACTCGAAGGGGCGGCTCATGGGATCGCTTACCGCATGGCCGGAAATCAGAAGATGCTGAAGCGGCGTCTGATCCGCCGTAGCGTTATCAGCACCAGCGGCCAGGCCAGCGCGCCGGTGAAGGACGGCAGCCAATACGCCCAATTCAAGACGTTCATGTGTTTGATGTTTTGGGTCCACAGGACCAGAGACTGGCTGACCAGCAGAAACAGGAGTATCCAGATCGATTGCTGGGGGAGCGGATAAAGGCGCAGGCGGCGATACAGCCGGAGGCTGACGTAGGCGATGACGGAATAAGCCAGTGCGTGTTGGCCCAGCATGCGGCCGGTCAAGGTGTCGACGAAAAGCCCGGTAAGCCAGGCCGTGCCCACCCCTACGCGATCCGGTATCGCCATGGTCCAGTAAATCAGGAACAAAGCCGTCCAGTCCGGGTTAAGGACGAACAGGTCGTGAGGCAGGGGAAGGATTCGCAAAGTCATGGCGAATACCAGACTTAGAGGAACCACCATCAGTCCGGAGGAGGATGATTTAACGGTCGCCATGAGCGGGCAAGGCGTTCGAGTGCTGTTCTTGATCGGCAGGAGCGGGAATGCGCGGCAGGGATCGGGAGTCGCTCCATACCAGCAGCAGCTCCCGGTTCCGGTCGAGCTGGGCTACCGGCGCGGCGGAGATTTTCGCAAATGACGTTTTTTGCGGCGCGACGTCCGTCACCGTAGCCACCGGATAACCGTGCGGGAAAACGCCGCCGAGCCCCGAGGTCACGAGGAGATCGCCGACCTGGATGTCGGCATTGCTGGCGAGATAAGGCAAAGCCAGGCGGCCGGTCTGTCCGGTTCCCAGCGCTATGGTGCGAAGACCATTCCGGTTGACCTGTACCGGGATGGCATGATTCGGATCGGTAATCAGCATGACTTCGGCGCTATAAGGGGAGACCCGCAGCACCTGTCCGACCACGCCGTTGGCGTCGAACACGGGCTGGCCGACATGAACGCCGAATTGGGCGCCCTTGTTGACCACGACGATATGTTCATAGGGGACGAGGTTGACGGATAACAGTTCGGCGATCGATACCTGCTCGCCGACTTTGAATGAGGTATCCAACAGTCCGCGCAGCCGGATGTTTTCCTGCTCCAGGGCGGCGAATTTCAGCAGCTTCGTTTTGAGGAGGAGCTGCTCCTCCCTTAGCTTCCGGTTCTCCGCAATCAGCTTGGCGTAGGTGGATACGGATTCGATGAGGCTCTGTCCGAAACGCACGGGCGAACTGACGATTTGCTGCAAGGGGTAAGCCGCTGCGGCGAAAGGCGTCCGCACGGTACGGAGCACGCCGTGCTGCTCGGCGGCGAGTAGGATCAAGGCGGCCACCGAACACAGCAGTAGACGGATGTTGAGTGAATAGCCTCGCGAGAACAGCCGTTTGATATCCCAATCCTCTTAAAACGACGCGAGCCGGCGGCCAGCCGGCTTCATTCCAGGGAGAATGCCGCCGCGCCGATTTCGTCCAGGAGCTCCAGTACTCGTCCGCCTCCGCGAGCGACGCAGGTCATCGGATCTTCGGCAATGAAAACCGGGAGCCCGGTTTCTTCGGCGATCAGGCGATCCATGTCTTTAAGCAGCGCTCCCCCGCCGGTCAAAACGATGCCGCGGTCCGCAACGTCGGCGCCGAGTTCGGGCGGCGTCTGTTCCAGCGCCACCTTTACCGCCCCGATGATTCCTTGCAAAGGCTCCTGGAGCGCTTCGAGGATTTCGTTGCTATTGAGGACGAAGCTGCGCGGCACGCCTTCCGCCAGGTTGCGTCCCTTGACTTCGATTTCCTTGATTTCGCTGCCCGGATAGGCGGTGCCGATTTCGTACTTGATCCGTTCGGCGGTGGATTCTCCGATCAGCGTTCCGTAGTTGCGGCGCACATAGTTCATGATGGCCTCGTCCATCCGGTCGCCGCCGATGCGCACCGAGGCGGAATAGACGATGCCGTTCAGCGAAATGACCGCCACTTCGGACGTTCCTCCGCCGATGTCCAGGACCATCGAACCGCGCGCCTCGTGCACGGGCAGTCCCGCGCCGATGGCCGCCGCCATCGGTTCTTCGATGAGATAAACTTCCCGCGCGCCGGCGCCTGCCGCCGATTCCTTGATGGCGCGCCGCTCCACCTGGGTGGAGCCGCACGGCACGCAGATCAAAACCCGGGGGCTCGGCCGAAAAAGCTTGTTCTTGTGTACTTTATGGATGAAGTACTGAAGCATCTTCTCGGTGACGGTGAAGTCGGCGATCACCCCGTCTTTGAGCGGCCGGATGGCGGTAATGTTGCCGGGGGTGCGGCCCAGCATCGATTTCGCGGCCGAACCGACCGCCGCGATGGATTTCTGTCCGCGGGCGCGATCCTCGCGGATAGCCACCACCGATGGCTCGTTCACCACGATGCCCTGGCCACGGATGTAGATCAAGGTGTTCGCGGTGCCAAGGTCTATGGACAAGTCGTTCGAGAAGAATCCTCGGAGGTGTCTGAAGAACATAGGCATATAGTCCTTGTAAATGCCGTGATTTTACAACGGGTAGGTCGGAGCGACAAAAGCGATATATCGGGTATTATATGACCGAAAGAAACAGCGGATGCAAATATGTCCCTAAACATTGACCAAGTTAACAAGATTGCCTGGCTCGCCAGGCTTGCCATCGATGCGGACAAAGCGGCCGCTTATGCCCGGGATCTGACGGGCATATTGGATTTCGTCGAGGAAATGAACAGCGTGGACACCTCGGGAGTCGCTCCGATGGCCCATCCGCTGGACCAGGTTCAACGCTTGCGGCCGGACGTCGTGAGCGAGGCCGATCAGCGGGAGCTGTTCCAGGCCGGCGCCCCCCTGGTGGAAGCCGGCCTTTACCTGGTGCCCAAGGTTATTGAGTGACCGTAGAGACGGGCGAGGCCGTTGCCCGTTTCACGCGTATTCTGGATTTCGGAACCCTTTCATGCACGATAAAACCATCGCCGAATTAGCCGACGGACTCAAAAAGAAAGAATTCAGCAGCGTCGAACTGACGCAGGCTTTTCTAGCGCGCATCCGGCGCTACGACTCGCAGCTCAATTGCTTTGTGACCGTCACCGAAGAGCAGGCTCTGGAGCAGGCCAAGGCCGCCGATGCCGCGATCGCGCACGGCTCGGCCGGCGCCCTGTCCGGTGTCCCCATCGCCCAGAAAGATATTTTCTGCACCAAGGGCGTGAAGACGAGCTGCGGCTCGAAGATGCTCGACAATTTCATCTCTCCGTACGACGCCACGGTCGTGGAGCGGTTCAAGCAAGCGGGAACCGTCATGCTGGGCAAGCTCAACATGGACGAGTTCGCCATGGGGTCCTCCAACGAAACGAGCTATTTCGGGCCGGTGAAAAATCCGTGGAATACCGACACCGTTCCGGGAGGTTCCTCCGGCGGTTCGGCGGCGTCGGTGGCGGCGCGGTTGACGCCGGGGGCCACCGGAACCGATACCGGCGGATCGATTCGCCAGCCCGCGTCCTTTTGCGGCATCACCGGTTTGAAGCCGACCTATGGCCTGGTTTCGCGCTGGGGCATGATCGCCTTCGCGTCCAGCCTCGACCAGGGCGGTCCCATGGCGAGAACGGCGGAAGACTGCGCGCTCATGCTCCAGGTCATGGCCGGATTCGATGAAAAGGATTCCACCAGCGTGAACAGGCCGGTGCCGGATTATTCCGCCTCTCTCGGCAACGGTTTGGAAGGGCTCAGGATCGGCCTGCCCAAGGAATTTTTCGGCGAGGGGCTGGATTCGGACATCGCGCGCCTGATCGACGATGCCGTCGACGAGTATCGAAAGCTGGGCGCGACCGTTAAAGAGGTTTCGCTGCCCAACATGAAGCTGTCGGTGCCGGCCTATTACGTCGTGGCGCCCGCCGAGTGCTCGTCCAACCTGGCCCGCTACGACGGCGTCCGTTTCGGGTATCGCTGCAAGGAGCCCAGGGATTTGCACGATCTCTACATGCGCTCGCGCGGCGAAGGTTTCGGCGCGGAAGTGAAGCGGCGCATTCTCATCGGCACTTATGCGCTGTCCGCGGGCTACTACGACGCCTATTACCTCAAGGCTCAAAAGATCCGGCGTCTGATCAGCGACGACTTCAAGCGTGCGTTCGAGGAGGTCGACGTGATCATGGGGCCCACCTCGCCGTCCGTCGCGTTCCGCTTCGGGGAAAAGACCGCCGATCCCATCGCCATGTACCTGTCGGACATTTATACGATTGCCGTGAATCTGGCAGGTCTCCCCGGCATGTCGATTCCCGTCGGGTTTTCCAACAATCTGCCGGTCGGGATGCAGATCATCGGCAATTATTTTTCCGAAGAGCGCTTGCTCAATGTCGCGCATCGGTATCAGCGAGCGACCGATTGGCACCGCCGGGCACCGAAAGATTTCGTTTAAGAGGTTTGTATGGAATGGGAAACGGTTATCGGGCTGGAGATTCATGCGCAGCTCGCTACGAAATCCAAGATTTTTTCGGGTGCGGCCACGGCCTATGGCGCCGAGCCCAACACCCAGGCCTGCGCGGTGGATTTGGGGCTGCCCGGCGTACTGCCCGTGCTGAACGGCGAAGCGGTGCGCATGGCGGTCAAGTTCGGCCTTGCCATCGGCGCTCGCGTGGCGCCGTTTTCGGTATTCGCGCGCAAAAACTATTTCTATCCCGACCTGCCGAAGGGTTATCAGATCAGTCAGTACGATCTGCCGGTCGTGAGCGCCGGGCACTTGAACATTTCGGTCGACGGCGTCGAAAAAACCATCGGGATCACCCGCGCTCATCTTGAAGAAGACGCCGGCAAGTCCTTGCACGAGGATTTTCACGGATTTACCGGCATCGATCTGAACCGGGCCGGCACGCCGCTTTTGGAAATCGTGTCGGAGCCGGATCTTCGCTCGGCCAAGGAGGCCGTGGCGTACATGAAAAAGCTGCATGCCCTGGTGCGATATCTGGAGATTTGCGACGGCAACATGCAGGAAGGATCGTTCCGCTGCGACGCCAACGTCTCGATTCGTCCCAGGGGACAGGAAAAATTCGGCACCCGTGCCGAAATCAAGAACCTGAATTCGTTCCGCTTCGTAGAGCGCGCGATCAACTACGAAGTCGAGCGGCAGATTGAAATTCTCGAAAGCGGCGGACAAGTGGTGCAGGAAACCCGCCTGTACGACGCCAACAAGGACGAGACGCGCTCCATGCGCAGCAAGGAAGAGGCGAACGACTACCGCTATTTCCCGGACCCAGACCTGTTGCCTTTGGAAATTTCGAGCGATTTCATCGAGGATGCGCGCAAGGGTCTGCCGGAATTGCCGGACGAAAAGCGCGACCGTTTCAAGTCCCAGTACGGCTTGAACGATTATGACGCCACCGTGCTGACGGCGACGCGGGAGCTTGCCGATTATTACGAAGCCGTGGTCGGGGAGTCCTCGGGCAGCGATCCCAAGCTGTGCGCCAACTGGGTCATGGGCGATTTGTCTGGCGCGCTCAACAAGGCCGGCCTCGAAATCGAAAAGAGCCCGGTCGAGGCATCCCGCCTCGCGGGACTCATCAGGCGCATTGCCGACGAAACCATCTCCGGAAAGCTGGCCAAGCAAGTCTTCGAGGCGCTTTGGGAATCGGGCGAGACCGCCGACGCCATCATCGAGCGGCAGGGGCTGAAACAAATCACCGATACCGGGGCGATCGAGAAAATCATCGACGAAATCATCGCCGCCAATCCGGAGCAGTTGGCGCAATACAGAGCCGGCAAGGATAAGCTGTTCGGATTTTTCGTCGGCCAGGCCATGAAAGCGACTCAAGGCAAGGCCAATCCGCAGCAGCTTAACGATTTGCTCAAGAAGAAATTGCAGTAATCGTGCGCCAGGCAACGGCGGTCGGCAAGCCGTTACGGTCCTATCGATCACTACCCGAACCCAAGCCATCGCCCCGAGGCGCGATCTCCCGGCGGCGATGGGATCCGGCGTGCGCTTGCCGCTTCAGGCTTAGTTCCGCGGCCGCCTTCCATCGCCGCCGGGGCAAGGGTTCCGTCAGCCTTTTCCTCCAGCCGCTCTAGAGTCCGATTCCGCCATGGAAACGTATCCGATTCCCGGTTTTGCCGATCCCGTCAGTTCTCTCATGCATTTATTGGCCGCCGGCGTGTTCGGCGTTCTGGGGTTCTTTTTGCTTCGCCGGGCCAGAGGCAGCCTTGGCCACATGGCGGCAGTCGGGGTGTTCGTCTTCACCTGCATTTTCCTCCTCTCTATGAGCGGAGTGTTCCATCTGCTGTCCGCCGGCGGTACGGGACGAGCGGTATTGCAGCGGCTGGATCATGCCGCGATCTTCCTGTTGATCGCGGGAAGCTTCACTCCCGTGCATGGCATCCTTTTCACGGGAATCTGGCGTTGGGGCGTCTTGCTTTTGGTGTGGGGATTGGCCATCGCCGGGCTGACGCTCAAGGTCGTCTTTTTTCAGGATATCCCGGAATCGCTCGGCTTAACGCTGTATCTGGGGCTCGGCTGGCTGGGGCTGGGGTCCGGGATCGCGGTTTGGCGCCGATTCGGTTTTTCGTTCTTCAAGCCGATGCTTTTCAGTGCGTTGGCTTACACCACGGGGGCACTTCTCGATTTTCTCCGCTGGCCGATTATCGTCGGCGGGGTGTTGGGACCGCATGAATTGTTTCACATGGCCGTGCTGGCCGGCATCGGGTTTCACTGGCGCTTCGTGTCGAAGTGCCTGGACCATACCGCCTTGGTGGCGCCGTCGGCGGGAGAGCCGGAGCCGCACCTGCCCGCCTGGCATTCCAGGACGATCGAGCAAACTTACGAGGCCGTCCGATCCGGTCCGGGCGGATTGACCGAGGCCGAGGCCGGGCACCGCCTTGCCGAGCATGGCTTCAATGAAATCGAGGCGAGCGGAGGCGTCTCGGTGTTCAGGCTTTTTCTGTCCCAGTTCAAGAGCGTCCTGATCATCATTCTGCTGGTTGGCATCGGCTTCTCCGCGTACCTGGGGCATACCGTCGAATCCATCGTCATTGGGGTGATCATCCTGTTCGCCGTGCTGCTGGGATTTTTTCAGGAATACCGCGCGGAGCGCGCGATGGAAGCCTTGCAGAAAATGGCGGCGCCGGCGGCGAGCGTGATGCGCGACGGCCGATTCGTGGAAGTGCCCGCACGCTATTTGGTTCCGGGCGACATCGTCCGCTTGCAGACCGGCAACCGCATACCCGCCGATCTGCGCCTGATCGAAACCGTGAATCTTCAAATCGACGAAGCGCCCTTGACGGGCGAATCGACGCCGGTGGAAAAGCGCACGGCGCCGCTGGCCGATCCGCAGTTGGCCATCGGCGACCGCCAGAACATGGGATTCTCCGGCACGGCCGTGACTTACGGGCGCGGCCAGGGAGTCGTCGTCGCCACCGGCATGGAAACCGAGTTCGGGCGCATCGTGGGGCTTTTGCGCGGAGCGGAGCAGCGCGAGACGCCATTGCAAAAGAGCCTCGACAAAGTCGGGAACGTACTGGCCGTCGTCGCCGTTTTCATCGTCGCGGTCATCGTCTCTCTCGGTATTTTGCGCGGCGAACCCTTCGAGCAAATGCTGATCTTCGGCATCGCATTGGCCGTCGCCGTCGTGCCGGAAGCCCTGCCCGCCGTGGTGACGATTTCCCTGGCCATCGGCGCCCGCCGGATGATCCGGCGTCACGCGCTCATCCGCCGTTTGCCGGCCGTGGAGACTCTGGGCAGCACCTCCGTCATTTGCTCGGACAAGACCGGAACCTTGACCAAGGACGAAATGACCGTCCGCAAGATTTGGGCCGCCGGAGACTTGATCAGCGTTACCGGAGCCGGCTACGAGCCGGTCGGCCGGTTCCTCCATCAAGCCCGCGAAGTCGCTCCTCTCCCGCCCGCGATGACGCTGCTTCGCGCGGCGGCGCTGGCGAGCGACGCGGCCGTGCTTCGAACCGAGGAAGGGCGCTGGCGGATTCAGGGCGATCCCACCGAGGGCGCGCTGGTGGTTGCCGCGATCAAGGCCGGGTTGAAGCCCTCCGAACTGAATGACCGGTTTCCGCGGGTCGGCGAGATTCCGTTTACGTCCGAATCCAAGCGGATGACGACGCTTCACGAGAATGCCGAAGGCGGGCGGATAGCCTTTGCCAAGGGCGCCTTGGAGGTCATTCTCGGCGCGAGCGACCGCTGGCTGAGCGCGCATGGCGAAGCTCCGTTGGACGATGCGGTGCGCGGCGCGATACAGGCCGAGGCCGAGCGGCTGGCGGGCGAGGCGCTTCGTGTCCTGGCGGTGGCGCAAAAGGAAGGCGCCTCCCTGGAGACGGCCGAGAGGGGGCTGTGCTTCCTGGGGCTGGTCGGGATGATCGATCCGCCGCGCCCCGAATCCAAATCCGCCATTGCGACCTGCGAACGGGCCGGCATCAAGGTCGTCATGATTACCGGAGATCATCCGGCCACGGCGCGCGCGGTGGCCCGCGAGCTGGGCATTCTGAAGCGCGGGCGGGTGATTACCGGCACCGATCTGGACGCGATGAGCGATGAGGAGTTTGCGCGAGCGGCCGGGCAAATCGAGGTTTTTGCCCGCGTGGCTCCCGAGCACAAGATTCGCATCGTCCAGGCGTTGCAGGAGCAGGGCCGCATCGTCGCCATGACCGGGGACGGCGTGAACGACGCGCCGGCGCTCAAGCAGGCCGATATCGGCGTTGCCATGGGGATCACCGGCACCGACGTGTCCAAGGAGGCCGCGGCGATGATGCTCACCGACGACAATTTTGCTTCCATCGTTGCCGCCGTGGAGGAAGGGCGGGGGATTTTCGCCAACATCAAGAAGTACTTGATGTATCTGTTGTCCTCGAACATCGGGGAAATCGGCCTGATGGCGGGTGCTACGCTGGCCGGGCTGCCGCTACCTTTGAGCGCGGTGCAGATTCTTTACGTGAATCTGGCCACCGATGGGCTTCCGGCCCTGGCGCTGGCGGTCGATCCGATGGACGAGGCGCTGATGCGGCAGAAGCCCCGTGACCCGAAGCGGGGAATTTTCAGTTTTCCGGTGGTCTTGCTGATGCTGGCCGGCGGCATTTGGTCGACCCTGGTCAATCTCAGCGTCTTCGTTTGGGCCCTGCAAAGCGGCGGCGAGCTTTCCAAGGCGATGACGATGACCTTCGCCACGCTGGTCTCCATCGAATTCTTCAAGGCCTACAATTTTCGTTCCGATCGCTTTTCCGTGTTCCGCCGGCCTTTCGCCAACAAATGGCTGAACTTGGCGATCGTCTGGGAGGCGATGTTGCTCCTCGTCATCATCTATGTGCCGTTCTTCCAGGGGGCATTCGGCACTTCCGGGCTGTCGCAAGCCGAGTGGCTGGTGGTCCTGGGGGCGTCGGTGACGATCCTCCCTGTCCTGGAGACCGTGAAATGGACGATTCGGCGAGGATGGTTCGATTTTCGGGCCGAGGCCGTCGCGAGTCCGTGACAGAACCGCCGCTTCGGGCATGAGCGGCTCCGGCGATCATTGTTGCGGAAAATGTTGTCTAACAGGGGGAGCCAGACATTCAGGGAGAAAACTCATGGCGCCGATTAGTTCCGGAGAAGCCAGGCATCTCGTCAAGTCCGCCTTGAACAACTTCTTGATCGGCACGTTGGCGGTGCTGCCGATCATCGTGGTGGCGCAGATCGTCATATTCCTCGCCAACGTGATCTTGAGCACGGTGTTCGGCGTACACGCGGCGGTCGGCAATTTCGGCATCACTTTTCTTGCGTTTGCCGGCGTTTTCGGGCTGCTGACTTATATCGGCCACACGATTAACAAACGGCGCCATTCCCTGATTCTTTCGCTGGTCGATCTCGCCATAGAGCGGGTCCCGTTTTTGAACACGGTTTACCGGGTGACCAAAAAGATCGTCGACATGTTTCGCAGCAGGCCCGACGAGCAGAAACGGGAAATCGTTTACGTGGAATATCCCAGGGAAGGGATGTGGCTGCCGGCTTACGTCACCAATCGCGAAGGAGACCGCTACGTTTTGTACGTGCCCACGTCGCCGAATCCGACCAATGGTTTCACCGTAATCGTGCATGAGTCGAAGGTGGTCAAATCCGCCCTCGACATCTCGGATGTGACGAGTTTCGTCATGAGCGTGGGGTCCGATTTTCCCAAATCGCAAGAGGCACTGGATTTGCCCCGCTAGGCGGCGCTACACGAGCAGCGCAACCTCTTCGATCCGGCGCGTTCGATCGATCCGGAATCCCCGCATTTCGAGAACTCCCTTCGTATTCAGGGAAATAACGATATACAGCGCGTCGGGGTAGGCCGCCTGTTCGAGATCGGCGGCCGAAGGTTCGGCGGGCGCGGCCGGATGCGAATGAAAGATGGCGAACAACTCTTCCCCTCGCTCTCGCATTTTGCGCATGGCTTCGATTTGTTCCGAGGGGTCCATCTGGAAGCGGCGGTCGGGCGTGGCGGCCGCATTTTTGACCGGATAGCAGTTGCCCGGAACGCCGTTTTTCGCTCCGACCAGGCCGCAGACTTCGAGGTCCGGCGATGTTTGGGCGTAGTGCAGCAGCCGATTGACCAGGGGCCGCGGGATTCGGATTTCTTTATTGTGCATGGCTCTCGTCCGAAAAGGGTGAACTAACCGTTTTCCCGCCGTGCGGTGGTGACGCGGAAGTGGTCTTGAAGATCGGTGTGGCGCCGAATCGCCGTGTAGCCGAACTCTTGGAGGAGATCGGCTAACGAATTCGCCTGATCGAAGCCGTGTTCCAGCATCAGTTGTCCGTGCGGCTTCAGGTAATCGCGCGCGTCCCGGGCGATGCTCCGGAAGGCGTCCAAGCCGTGCAGGCCGCCTTTCAGGGCCAAACTCGGTTCGAAGCGCACATCGCCCCGGCGGAGATGCGGGTCGTCGTCGGCCACATAAGGCGGGTTGCCGACAATCAAATCGAAGCGCTCCTCGCTCTGCACTGCGTCGAACCAATTTCCCTGCCGAAAGCGGATATTGCGTACGCCGTGTAGAGCCGCGTTTTCTTGCGCGACTTCCAGGGCGCCGGGACTCAGGTCCGTTGCGGTGACGCGGGCCGAAGGGCGCTCCGCGGCGAGGGTCACGGCGATGGCGCCGCTGCCGGTGCCCAAGTCCAGGATATCGGCCGTCTCGGATGCCGGCAGGGCCGCCAGCGCCAATTCGACCAGCAGCTCCGTCTCGGGGCGCGGGATGAGCACGTCGGGACGAACCTTGAATGCCCGGGACCAGAACTCCTTTTCCCCGAAAAGATAAGCGACCGGCGTTCCGGACTGCCGCCGCTCGATCAGGGCGTGAAAACGGTCCTGTTCGTCGGGGGACAGTTTTCGCTCCGGCCACGCGCGAAGATGCGATCGATCGCGGTTCAATGCGCGGGCCAGCAGAAGTTCAGCGTCGAGCCGCGCCGTGTCGCTCAGGTGTTCGAGCCGATCCGCGGCAGACCGAAGCGCGGCCGCGACGGTTGGGCCGTCGGACCCCGACGAGGCCAGTGGCAGTGTGCTCATCGCGCTAATCTTGGGCCAGTTGCGCCAGCAATTCGGCCTGATGCTCGTTGATCAGAGGATCGATCACCGGGTCGAGATCGCCCTCCATGATGGCTTCGAGCCGATAGAGGGTGAGATTGATGCGGTGGTCGGTAAGTCGTCCCTGGGGAAAATTGTAGGTGCGTATGCGCTCCGAACGATCGCCGCTGCCGACTTGCAGTTTTCGCGAGGCGGCAATTTCGGCGCTCTGTTTTTCCTGTTCGGCGGAGAGAATGCGCGATTTCAGCAGGGACATGGCGCGGGCGCGGTTTTTGTGCTGGGAGCGTTCGTCCTGACACTCCACGACGATCCCGGTGGGAATGTGGGTAATGCGCACCGCCGAGTCGGTCCGGTTGACGTGCTGGCCGCCGGCCCCCGAGGCGCGGTAGGTATCCACCCTCAGGTCGGCCGGGTTGATGTCGATGTCGATTTCGTCGGCCTCGGCCAGCACCGCGACCGTACAGGCCGAGGTGTGGATGCGTCCCTGGGCTTCCGTTTCCGGCACGCGCTGCACGCGATGGGTGCCGGCCTCGAACTTGAGGCGCGAGTAAACATCCTGGCCGCTGATGCGGACGATGATTTCTTTGTAGCCGCCGTGTTCGCCCTCGCTTTCGCTGACCGCTTCCGCTCTCCAGCCTTTCTGTTCGGCATAGCGGCTGTACATCCGGTAAAGGTCGCCGGCAAACAGCGCGGCCTCGGCTCCGCCGGTGCCGGCGCGGATTTCCAGGAAGATATTGCGTTCGTCGTTCGGGTCCTTGGGCAGCAACAGGATTTGCAGTTCCTGCGCCAGGGCTTCCTTTCTTTCCTCGGCATGGGCCTGTTCTTCCTTGGCGAGACTGCGCACTTGCGGGTCCTTGTCGTCGAGCAGGCTCTGCGCGTAAGAAAGATCTTCGAGCGTGCCGAGATATTTCTTGAAACAGCCGACCAGCGGGTTGAGTTGCGCGTATTCGCGGCTCAGGGCGCGGAAGCGGTCTTGGTCGTTCTGAATCGACGGCTCGGCAAGGAGGGCGGTAACCTCTTCGAATCGTTGGGCGAGATGATCGAGTTTCTGGCGAATGGATGGTTTCACGTATTAAGAGCTGTCTTTGAGTTGGAAAAGTTCTCGGGCCGCGGCAATCAGGTCGTGGCGCTCATGAATGCCCGCTTGGTTGATTTGGACGCTGGGTATGTGTATCAACTTATTGGTGAGCAGGTTCGCCAACAGGTCCAGCGCCTCTTCGGGCGACTTGCCCCTTCTTAGCGACTGTCTGGCGCGATTCAGGGCCTCGTCGCGGATCTCCTGCGCCTGGCTGCGGAAGTCGCGCAGGGTGGCCGTCGCGCCCTGAGCGCGCAGCCAGCCCAGAAAGTGCTGCACTTCGGTATCGATGATTTCTTCGGCTTTCTTGGCCGCTTCCTGGCGGGATTTCAGGTTTTCTTCGATCGTGTTTTTCAGATCGTCGACCGTATAGAGGTAAACGTCTCTCAGTTGGGCGACTTCGGGCTCGATGTCGCGAGGCACGGCCAAATCCACCATGAACATGGGCTTGTGCTTGCGTGCCTTGAGAGCGCTCTCGACGCCGCCTTTGCCCAAAATGGGCAGTTGACTGGCGGTTGACGTGACGACGATATCGGCTTTGGCGAGGTGCCGCGGCAACTCGGCCAGCGAGATGGCGAATCCGTTGAACTGCGCCGCTAAGGCGTGAGCTTTGTCGTAGGTGCGGTTGGCGATGATCAGATGGCCGATTTTGCTTTCGGTCAGGTGCCGGGCGGTCAGTTCGATCGTTTCTCCCGCGCCGATCAAAACGGCCGTCTGCTCGGAGAGATTGTCGAAGATGCGCTGCGCCAGGCGCACGGCCGCGAAAGCGACCGAAACGGGACTGGAGCCTATGGCCGTGTCGGTTCGTACCTTCTTGGCGGCGGTGAAGGTGCGCTGAAACAATTTGCTCAAAGTCTTGCCGAGGGTGCCGGCGTCGGCGGCGGCCTGATAGGCCGACTTCATCTGTCCGAGAATCTGCGGCTCCCCGAGGATCATCGAGTCCAGCCCGCAGGCGACGCGAAACATGTGGCGGATGGTTTCGGCGTCGGTGTGGAAATAGAGATACGGCTGGAAGTCTTCCCGTTGAAGGCGTTGTTCTTGAGCGATCCAGTCGATCAGAGCGTTCCGCCCGTCGGTCTCGACGCCACAGTACAATTCCGTCCGGTTGCACGTGGAAAGAATCGCCGCTTCTTCGATCTGGGGCAATTTAATCAGGTCCAGCAAGGCAAGCTTGAGGCGCTCGGCCGGGAAGACCAAGCGTTCTCTGATCGGAATCGGCGCCGTATTGTGATTCAACCCTAAGGTTAAAATGCCCATGAACTCAAATTTGTGAGACTTTCCAAATATAATTTTAAGAAAAACCTCGAGCGCGGCCAAATACCGGAAGTTCGGGGCTATTGTTGCATGTTACGGACAGCGTACAATCTCGCCGGCTTATAAAATTCAGTTTATTCCGCTTCATCGAAAGCCCAGGACATCTCTGCGATGCCGCTCCGAAATGGAGGGAGAAAAGCGTTGTCGATACTATCCAAGGTTCTTTTATTAACTTCGGCTTAGGAATTTCGCCAGTGTTGAAACGATTGGTCTGTTTGGCGTGTGTCGGGGCTATCTGGCTGTCGGGATGCGCGGGTCTTAATCCGTCGCGGCCTCATCCCGAGGAATCCTTTGAAGGAATCCGTCAAGCAGATGTCCAGGAGCTCAATCAGCATTCGGAGGTCGTCTACTTGCTATTGGCGGCCGAATTGGCCGGTCAGCGCGGACAGTACGAAACGGCGCTGAACAATTACCTGGAAGCCGCGAGGCTTACTCAAGACGCTCAGATTGCGGAGCGGGCGACCCAAATCGGACTGTACCTTAAGAATACAGAAAAAGCTCTTGCGGCGGCTACATTATGGAGCGAGCGCGATCCGGGAAACGTTTCGGCGCGGCGCATATCGGCTCTGCTGCTCCTTAAGACGGGGCAGACCGACAAGGCTTTCGATCAGTTGAGGGCGCTTTTGACCCTGCCCGACGTGGATCTGGAAAATGCCTTGATCGAGTTGGTCAAGTGGCTGGATTCGGAGGTTCCGAAGGAGGAAGGGACAAAAGTGATGCAGCGCCTGGTGGTGGAATTTCCGGGCATGGCCGAACTGCATTTCGCGTATGCGCTGCTGGCCAGCAACCGCGGCGAGTATCAATTGGCCTTGCAGGAAGCGGAGAAGGCGCTGGCTCTGAACCCCGATTGGAATAGGGCGCGCCTGTTGCAGGCGCAGGTGATGTCTCAAATGGGAGATTCCGAGGCGGCGAGAGCGACGGTTCAAAAGGCGCTGAAAAGCGACCCCAATAATGTCCGTTTGCGCTTGATCTATGCTCAATTTTTGGCGAAAGCCGGCGATTTGCAGCGGGCGGAGAAAGAGCTGGCTCGCATTTTGGGGAAAGATCCGGATAATCACGATGCCCGTTTCGGCCTGGCGACCCTGCTGATGGAAATGGGGCGAGACGAAAGGGCGAAGAAGGAGTTTTCCGATTTGACGGGCGTGGACAAGTGGCGCGCCCAGGCCTATTTCTACTTGGGATTGATCGAGGCGCGGCAGAATCGCCTGCAAAGTGCGTTGCAGTGGTTCGATAAAGTCGAATCGGGGCCGTTGGAGTTCGATGCCAAGGTCAATGCGATTACCGCCTTGATCAATCTCGGCCGCATGAGCGACGCTCGGCAGCGTTTGACCGGCGTGCGCAAGCAGTTTCCGAACGAGGCGTTGCGGCTTTATCTCTTGGAGGCGGAGCTTTTATCGAAAACCAAGGATTACGAAGCGGCGTTCGATTTGCTGACGGAGGCTCTGGAGGAAATGCCGGGTCAGATGGAGTTGCTGTACTCCCGCGCCTTGGTTGCCGAACAGTTGGATCGCGTCGACATATTGGAGGCGGATCTGCGCGCCGTGCTGGAGAAGAATCCGGACGATGCCAATGCCCTTAATGCCTTGGGTTACACCTTAGCCGACCGCGGCGACCGTTTGGAGGAAGCCAGGCGGTATCTCGATCGCGCGATCGAATTAAAGCCCGATGACCCGGCCATCCTGGACAGTTATGGTTGGCTCCAGTACCGCCTGGGAAACTATGGCGTGGCGCTGGATTATTTGCGTCGCGCCTATGAATCGGTTCGCGATCCCGAAATAGCGGCGCATCTGGGGGAGGTGCTGTGGGAGTCCGGGCGGCATCAGGAGGCCAGGAAAGTATGGAAAGAAGCCCTCAAGAAAGATCCGAAGCATGAGGACATGAAAAAAATCAAGCTTAAGTATCGAGAAGCTTTCGAGTAGCCAGGAAGAGCGAATTTTGTTTAGAGTCCTTGTTTTTACGTTGATCGCATCGCTGGCCGGTTGTGCTGTTTTCGAGAAGGAGACGGGGGGGGCGGCATTCGGTCCGAAACTCGAAGAAAAAAACTATAACCTGAAGACGTGGCGACTGGAGGGGCGGATTGGCGTGCAGACGGCGAGCGACGGCTGGCAGGCCAATCTGTTTTGGGAGCACGATGCGGATCAGGACCGTTTGCGGGTATCGGGGCCTTTTAGCCAGGGCATGGTGTCCATTATTCTGCAAAAGGACCTGATTTACGTTAACGAAGGCGGCGGGGTTACGGAATTGTCCCGCGATCCCGACGCCATGTTGAAGGACCGGCTGGGGTTTGCCGTGCCTTTGTCGAGTCTGCGTTACTGGGTTGTGGGGTTGCCCGATCCGAATCAGGTCCATACGCCAGTTTATGGGGGGGGCGGTTCGTTGCTGGGATTTCGGCAAGCGGGCTGGACGCTTCGATACCAACGGTATATGGGTGTGGGCGATCGGGTTATGCCGCAGAAGATGGCTATTCAAGGTCCTGAAGTGAAACTCAAATTAATAGCGGATAGCTGGCATGTCGGGGGATAGTGCATGACGGATGCGGAAGTGCTTCGCCTGCCGGCGCCGGCCAAGCTCAATCTGATGTTGCGGATAGTGGGGCGTCGCGCCGACGGTTACCATTTGCTCCAAACCGTATTTCAATTCATCGATCGTTGCGACTGGATCACGCTGCGCCGCCGTTCCGACGGTCTTGTCCGCCTGTTGACGCCGCTTCCCGGAGTGCCGGAGGAGCAGGATCTGACGGTAAAAGCGGCTTTGCTTCTGCGTCAGTCCGCCGGCGTTCGGCATGGAGTCGATATTGAGATTGAAAAAAATCTGCCTATGGGCGGCGGGCTGGGGGGCGGAAGCTCGGATGCGGCGACGGCATTGCTGGGATTGAACGCCCTGTGGCAGACGGGCTTATCGTTGCAGGAGCTGATGGCATTGGGGCTGCGGTTGGGGGCGGACGTTCCGGTTTTCGTCAATGGCTGTTCCGCTTGGGCGGAGGGGGTCGGGGAGGTATTGACCTCGCTGGATCTGCCGGAGCCTTGGTATGTCGTTGTAGTGCCCGACTGCCATGTCGCTACCGCGCAAATTTTTTCGGCGCCCGGTTTGACACGAAATAATAAACCGATCAAAATATCCGACTTTCTTGCGGGTCAGCAGGAAAACCATTGTTTGCCTGTGGTTTCGGAGTTGTACCCGAAAGTTGGGGCTGCTTTGAACGGTTTGGGGCGTTTCGCGCCTGCCAAGCTCACGGGTACCGGGGCCTGCGTGTTCGCGGCGTTTTCCGATGAGGCCGATGCGCGGGCGGCGGCCTTGGCGTTAGACGGCGGCTGGTCGGTGTTGGTTGCGCGGGGGCGGAATCGATCGCCTCTTCATCAGGCGCTCAAGTTGGCCTGAACAGGGCCGTCATAACAATCATTGGGGCGTAGCCAAGCGGTAAGGCACCGGGTTTTGATCCCGGCATTCCCAGGTTCGAATCCTGGCGCCCCAGCCATAATAATTCCGACTCGACGTCTCGACTTTGGAGTGTCTTGAATGACAGACGCCTCGTTTATGGTGTTTTCCGGGAATGCCAATCCTGCCTTGGCCGAAGGCATCGTGCGCAAGCTGAACATGCGCTTGGGGATGGCGACCATCGGAAGGTTCATCGATGGCGAGATAGCGGTTGAGATCGAGGAAAACGTGCGTGGGCGGGAAGTCTTTCTGATTCAGCCTACCTGCGCGCCAATTAACGAAAATATCATGGAATTGCTCGTCATGATCGACGCCTTTCGTCGTTCGTCGGCATCCGTGATAACGGCCGTGATTCCGTACTACGGCTATGCGCGTCAAGACCGTCGGATCAGGTCGGCCAGGGTGCCCATAACGGCAAAGCTGGTTGCCAGGATGATTTGTTCGGCGGGGGCGGACCGTGTGCTGACCGTGGATCTGCATGCCGATCAGATTCAGGGTTTTTTCGATGTTCCGGTGGACAACGTATACGCGTCGCCGATTTTGTTGGGCGATGTGTGGCGGCAGAAGTATCAAAACCTGATCGTTGTTTCTCCCGATGTGGGAGGGGTGGTTCGGGCGCGGGCGCTGGCCAAGCGTCTCGACGATGCGGATCTGGCGATTATCGACAAGCGCCGCCCGAGGCCGAACGAGGCCAAGGTGATGAATATCATCGGCGATGTCGAAGGTCGTACCTGCATCATGGTCGACGATCTGGTGGATACGGCCGGAACGTTATGTAGGGCGGCCAGTGCGTTAAAGGAGCATGGCGCCAGGCGTGTGGTTGCGTACTGTACTCATCCGGTATTGTCCGGGCGGGCCATAGAAAATATCGAGGGTTCGGTGCTGGATGAGCTGGTTGTGACGGATACGATTCCGTTGCGTCCGGATGCCCGGCAATGCAAGAAAATCCGGCAGCTGAGCGTTGCCGAGATGTTGGCGGAGACGATACGCCGCATTGCGGTCGGCGAATCGGTTAGTTCCCTTTATGTGGATTGATGCAATTTTTTATTGATTCACTGCTAAGAGTATTTTGGAGAGAAAGATGGTAGGCAGTTTTGTATTTGAAGCGGAATTGAGGGCGGGTACCGGTAAAGGCGACTCGCGGCGGTTGCGGCGGACTGGCAAGATCCCGGCCGTTCTGTACGGCGGCGACTCCGATCCGATTGGGTTGGTGCTGGATCACAATAAGGTTGTGAAGAGCCTGGAAAACGAGGCCGTTTATTCTCACGTGCTGACCGTTAATATCGATGGTCGTGAGGAAAAGGCCATTTTAAAGGGCTTGCAGAGGCATCCTAGCCGGCCGGTTGTCATGCATATGGATTTTCAGCGCGTGAGCGGAAAAGAGAAGATTCGCGTTCATGTGCCTTTGCATTTCGTTAATCAGGATATCTCGGTTGGCGTGAAGAAGGGTGGGGTGGTAACTCATAACCTGGTCGATGTTGAAGTTGCCTGTACGCCGGACCGGCTGCCCGAGTACATCGAGGTAGATCTGGCGCATGTCGATGTTGGGCAGTCGGTACATCTCTCGAATTTGAGCGTGCCCGAGGGGGTTGAGATTCTGGCTCTCGCCCATGGACCGGAACACGATCTGCCGGTCGCAGCGATCCAATCCGGCAAGGTTGCCGAATCTTCCGAGGGTTCGGCTGAATAGGGCTGTCCTTGTCGATAAAATAGCCGGGAGAGGCTGTTGTCCGTTCGGTTCAGGTTGGTCGTCGGATTGGGAAATCCGACGACCAAATATGAGAATACTCGGCACAATGCCGGATTTTGGTTGGCGGATGATCTGGCGTCGTCGTATGGCGTCTCGTTTAGGGAGGATCGGCGTTTCCAGGGGCGGGTTGCGACGCTGGAGCTGGGAAAGGAGAGTGTTCTGCTCCTAAAGCCGATGACATTCATGAATCTGAGCGGGCAATCGGTCTCGGCGCTGGCCCGATATTATAAAATCGGTGTCGAGGAAATATTGGTGGCTCACGATGAGCTGGATTTTGCGCCCGGTGTCGTGCGGCTGAAGTGCGGCGGCGGCCACGGCGGGCACAACGGTTTGAGGGATTTGATCGACAAATTGGGGGCGGCCGGATTTTGCCGAATTCGCATCGGTATCGGTCGTCCGGGTAATCGTGACGACGTCGTGCCCTACGTGCTTGGTGCCCCGGGTCTCGGCGAGCGCGAGTTGATCGATGGTGCGATCGCGAAAGTGGTCGACCTGTTTCCTGTCATTTTGCAGGAGGGGATCGGTGCAGTAACGGCCCGTCTCCATGCCGCTTCGTGAAATGACATGCTTTGGTTGTTGACACCGGCGGGCGAATATCGAATAATCCGCATCTTAACCCTTGGAGGGGTTCCCGAGCGGTCAAAGGGATCAGACTGTAAATCTGACGGCTCTGCCTTCGAAGGTTCGAATCCTTCCCCCTCCACCACTAATTTAGGATTTTGCGCGCGGGTGTAGTTCAATGGTAGAACCTCAGCCTTCCAAGCTGATGGCGTGGGTTCGATTCCCATCACCCGCTCCAGCAAAATAGGCGGCAAGTTTCTTGCCCATATAGCTCAGTCGGTAGAGCACTTCCTTGGTAAGGAAGAGGTCACCGGTTCAAGTCCGGTTATGGGCTCCAGTTTAGGTGTATCGGCAATTAGATTAAGGGGTATTGGCGGATGTCCAAAGAAAAGTTTACGCGCACCAAGCCGCATGTGAACGTCGGGACGATTGGTCATGTGGACCATGGCAAGACGACCCTGACGGCGGCTTTGACCAAGGTGGGTGCAGAGCGCTTTGGCGGCGAGTTCAAGGCGTACGATCAAATCGACGCGGCGCCGGAAGAGCGGGCGCGCGGCATCACGATCGCGACGGCGCACGTCGAGTACGAATCCCCGACGCGGCACTACGCGCACGTCGACTGCCCCG
>Ga0196981_1000100_pt1 | contig 91385 bp, 82 predicted proteins | sample S3_2013CmetaG_FD_155462 | JGI IMG/M metagenome (GOLD analysis project Ga0196981, IMG submission 155462) | Soil microbial communities from Anza Borrego desert, Southern California, United States - S3_20-13C | ecosystem: Environmental > Terrestrial > Soil > Desert | place: USA: California...
TACAACTTCCCTTGCGCGCGACGGTGATCCGGAATCGGCAACAGGCTTTGTTTTAACGGGGACAACGATTCACTCGCTCGGCAAATCAAAGCGTTTTACCCGGATTCACGAGCATTGAACAGCCCTGGGTTGGGAACGGCGTCAATCGTCCGGGTGAAAAATCGCGTCCAAGTCGCGCGCGCCGTGAAGCACCCGGACGATTTCGACGCCATCCGGGATGGGAAGGTAAAAGATGGCATACCGGCCGACCGGGAAACTTCGCAAGCCTACTTCGAGTTCGTCACGCGCGCGGCCCATGTTCGGCCAGCGCGCGAATTTTCCGGTCAATGGCGTCAATGAAGGCGTCCGCGCGCCTCGCCGTCGTCGGCAATGTAATCCCAGATTTCGGCAAGGTCGGTTCTGACGCGCGGGCGTTTAAGGATGACCGACATTTAGGCATCTTGGCTGGTGTTGGCGCGCGCGGCCCGTCTCTGGCGGCCTTCCTGCTTGATTTCTTCCGCATCCCACGGCGTCGGCTCGCCGCTGGCGAGGCCTTCGCGGATGTCCTGCCGCAACTGTTCCAGCTTGGCCGCGCGCCTGCGGTCTTGTTCTTCCATGAGGCGCAACGCCTCGCGGACAACTTCGCTCGCGGACGTGTAGAGGCCGGACGCTACTTTCTGCCTGACCATTTCTTCAAGTTGAGGGGTGAGATTGACGTTCATCGTCATGGCAGCCTCGCATCTGTCTATAGGTGATGTCTGACCATAGCACCATTGTCATGACATGGCAAAGTTTGACAATCAATAAATGCGGCGCTTGTAAAAACAATGGTTTGGAGTGCAAATAGGGTCAGTTCTCACATTCCAACATTCCCCCTGGGGAGGCATTCGACACCCACGGTGTTCGCACGAGGCGCGGGGATCGGACGCGCCTTATTTCAGCCTGAAAAGCCAGCCCAAAAGAGTGTGAAGCTTATGCGTGACGAATACGATTTCAGCAAAGGCCGACGCGGCCCGGCAATTCCTTCGCCTGGGAAAACCCGGATCACCATTTTCCTGGACGACGACATCATTGAAGCGTTCCGCACGAAGGCGGAAGCGGAAGGGAGAGGATATCAAACCGCTTATCAACGAAGCGCTACGCGCAGCCATTCAACCGGAGAATGCGCCGATCGCCCAAGAAACCCTCCGCCGGATCATCCGCGAGGAGCTGCATACCGCATAGTTCTGTCAACGAAGTGTCAACGCCAAAGCGGTTTCATGCCTGCCCAAAGCGGCGGATATGCTTATAAGCTATTGTTTATGTTCCATTTATGTTGCTTTTCGCCGCAATAGAAACGGAATGCCCCTCCGCGCATGGATCGCTCCTCAGGCCTGGGGAGCCCGAACCAGGCCGGCGCCCACATCGAAAGGATCGAATCCCGCCTGAAAGCCGTCGCTGATCGCGGAGCCGATCACGCGAGCCGTCAGTTCGAGCGCGTTGAGCCTTCCGTTGGCCTTCAGTTTCTCGGCCCAAAGAGCGGCGACTCCGGCAACGTGAGGGGTGGCCATGCTGGTGCCGTTGAGCGCCTTGAGACCTCCGCCCAGGGCGGCGGAGACAATTTTCACACCGGGTCCGGAAACGTTCGCCCCGGTGTTGGAAAACTCCGCGACCGTGAGGCCGCCGGCCCCCTCGCCAATTGCCGCGACGGAGATAATGCCTTCGGCCACCGCCGGCGGGCTTACCGCGATTTCCCAATCCGGGTTTTCCTTCCGCCTGCTTTCGTTGCCCGCCGCCGCCACGATCACCGTTGCCTGGGCGAAGGCGGCGCGGTTTCTGGCAAGCGAAGCCAGGGTCTCGAACAACTTGGTGTTGGCGCGGTAACCCTCCAGCGCGCGCGTGGTTGCGAGTTCGGTGGGAAGCCCCTGTTTTTCCAAAATCCTTACATAGCCGGGAAAATCCATGCCCAAAGACATCGAAATGACGTTGGCGCCGCTGTCGATGGCCCAAAGAATGGCATCGCAGATCTGTTCGCTCGATCCGCCGCCGTCTTTGCCGAGCACCTTGCCGATCAGGGCCTTCCGCACTCCCGGCGCTACCCCGATCCGCGTTCCGCCGACATCGCGGCCGAAGATGGTTCCCGCGCAGTGGGTGCCGTGGCCATGCTCATCCCCATCGCCTTCTCCGGTAAAGTCCTTCTCGACGATCTCGACGCCGGAAAAAGCGGGATGAGACGCTTCGATGCCCGTATCCAGAACCGCCACCACGACGCCGTTCCCGGTGAAAGGCGAGGTGTCGGCCCCCACCGCTTTCACCCCCCAGGCAACCTGCTGGGCAGCGGCTACCGCTTCGTTCTGACCGACCGGGGCTATGAGTCTCATCGGTATGGACGGAGCAACGGCAACCACGTCCGTCTCGCGGGTCAAACCCGATATCGCCCGCCGTTCGATATCGTCCACTTCGACGACAAGATCGGGAATGGGGAACTCCGCCTCCCTTGGGGTCGCCAACGGCCCCAAAAACACGTCGCGAGTGGCCGAACGCCTGCTTCTAAGGATGATGTGCTTCGTTTTCATACGTCCTCCAGCCTCCTGCATGGTTGGCGAAACGAATCCTGGCGATTGCGCCAAGCCGCTTCGGGTCCGTTTACTCGAACTTAGATGGGGCCGATGTCTCCTCCTCTGGATAAAGCGAACAACGTTCGATCCGGGCACATGCCCTTAGCGCAAGCCCAGCACACGGGCGAGAGCGGCCTGCTCCGGCTTGCCGAGTTCCCGCTGCAATGCCGCCGAAGGCTTCGCCGGCGCCGCTCCTTCGAGGGCGCGTCCATAACGCTCGCGCATCAATACGAGCCAGATCAGCTCGAGCCCGTGCCGTTCCAGGATTGCCGGGTCGAACCGGGCCTCGGCTCCGCCGGCGAGTTCCGCCAGAACATCGCGCGCGGCGTCCGCCTGACCGCCGGAGAGAGGCGTGCCGGCACGCCGGCCGGCCGCCTCGAAGCTTACGGCTTCGCCGATGCCGGTTTCGAGCAGGGCACGCGCGTCGACGATGCCGGCGCCGAATTCATCGGTATTCCAACCGGCCGGAATCCGCGCGGTCTGCCGGAGCAGTCTTGCAAACCGGTCCTGTAGCTTCTCGCCCGGCGCCAGGGTGTCGATCAGTTCCTGGCGCCCGTGATGCCCGAGCCATAGGGCCGCGACACCCGCGGCCAAGGCAACGGAAAAAGACGTCCCTTCGCCGGGGCCGAACGCCGAGGGATCGGAATCGTCGGGCCTGCGGCTGGCCCGGTAGACATGCTGCGCCGGAGCGGAGACATCCACGGCGGCGCCACGGCAGGAGCCCGGCCAGATTCCGTCGTCGACGTTGCTTCCGGCGACCGCGAGACAGCGATCGAAGCGGGCCGGCCAGACCACCAGCCTCACGCAGTTGCCGGCAGCGGCCAGAACGATGAGATTGTTCTCGATGGCCCGCTCCACCGCTACCGCGAGCGCCCGGCTCCACAGCCCGCCCAGGCTCATGGTGATCACGTGGCATCCGGCGTCCACCGCATGCTCGATGGCGCGCGCCACGCGCGATTGGGTGATCCGGACGACGCTCTCGATGCAGCGGATCGGAACCAGTCTGGCCGCCGGAGCCGATCCGATAACGGACAATGCCTCCCGGCTCGCGACGACGCTGCCGGTGCCCGTGCCATGCCCCGGATTGTCGAGGGGATCGTTGGGCTCCAGCGGATCGATCGGCGCGCCGCCATCGAGCAGGTCCGCCCAATGGCTTTCCTCGATGGCGCCCTGCAACTCCGGATGATCGGTAACGCCGGTATCCGGCTGCGCAATGAAAACGTTCAAACCTCGGCTCGGCCGGCTCTGGGCTTCCGAGTAGGCCCACGCCTCGGGCACCCGAAGATTCTGAAGTGCCCAGACGGAATTCGTGGGCGGATTCACCGTATCGCCCACCCAGCAGCCGAGAAGGCCGGAGGATTCGCGGCCGGCCTTGTCCGGCGTTCGGCGCTCCGGAAAAAAGTCGGTCGGCAGATCGGGCTCGACGCTCACCGCGCCGGTTGCGGCTTTGAGCGGTTCGACGAGTTCGAACGGACTGGTATCGAGCTTGACGGCATCTGCTCCCGGAAACCGAATCCGAACAAAGCGGGGATCGTTCGCGAAAACCGGCTCTAGCCCGACGATGCCCGGCACGACGTCCGCCACCCGGTCCGGAAGATCGGCAGGAGGCGCAGCGGCGAATTCGGCGACGTAGTCGAGCGAGCATCGGCGCTGTTCCGCCCGCAACGCCCGCCGCAGCCGATCGAGGGTATCGGCCTTGGCTTCGGCGGGCGACTCCGGAGGCCGGCGGGCGATGACGATATCGCGCCAACTCCGAATGAGCTGGGGTTTGGGAGCCGGTCCCTCGATTCCGCCGGCGCCGAGCGGGTCGTAGGGGCGCAACCCCGCGAAGTCGAGGCCGGTGCGCTGTTCGATCAGCGCGATCGGCACCTGCCAGGTCCGGAAAGCGCCGAAGGCAAATTCGATATGGCCCAGGAGATCGGCCTGCGACAGCAGATACGCAGTGGCATGCGGCAGCCGCCGCCCGTCCGGCTCGCGCCGCGCCATCACGACGATCTTCCAGAATTCTTCGGGCAGTTCGACTTCGCGGTAGCGCGGGTCTCCGAGCCGGAACACCGGCCCCGTAAAGACGCTCAACTTAAGGTCGTTTACGTCGGCATTGTCGAGGATGTAGTCCTCAAGCTCGTTCCAGGTCGCCTGGTTCAGGCCTTCATGCTGCGGCGCCGCATTCGTGTAATGAAACGTATCGTCCATGGCCTGCCGCGCGAGATCCTCGTCGCCCCAGACCGGGTCCAGGCGGCGGACGAGATGCCCCCGGTCCAGCCGGTTGCGCCGGTACAGTTCGTTGCCGACTTGCGACCCGGCATCCAGCCGGGGATCGAGATACCAGCGATCCTCGCTCCGCGCGTAGCGGCGCAGCGCAGCGCCGTCGATATTGACGGCCGTGCAGAGCGCGAGCCGGCGGCTGCGGCTCATCCAGATCGAGAAATGGGTGTATTTGAGTTCGCTGCCGGAGCCGTCGGTCAGGGAAGCGAGATCGTCCGCGAGCCGGGCGAAACCGGGCTCGGCCGAGTCCAGGCCGGAAACGAAGTCGCGCGCGTAGCCCGCGCGGCCGGCATAATCCTCGGCGCGGCGCGGAACTTCGAGTTCGGGCGCCTCGGTCCGGTCGCCCAGATGAAGGTAGGCCGCGGGCACCGCGACCCGGACATCGAGCTCGGAAAGACGCGCGGCGATCTTGTCGGCACGCACCGCGAGGTTGCGCACGCCGAATTCGCCGGCGAAGTGCAGGCCGACGGCCTTGCCGGAGCCCGCATCGAGCACGACCGAGCCGGAGTTGCCGCCGAGCGTCGTGCAATCGTGCTCGAACACGAAATCCTCGCCCGCGCCGCTGACGAAGCCGGGAGCCAGGCGCTTGACGCCGTAGATATCGCCGAACAGCCGGCGCATCGTGGCCGCGTCGTTCCGGTAATCCCAGGCCGGGTAGCCGATCACGGCGATGGCGGCGTCGCCCGGCGCAGGCAGGGCCGTCGAAAGTTCGATGGGCGGCGGAAGAGCGCCGTTGCGCCGGAGTTTAATCAGCGCCATGTCGGGAAGCCGCCGGTCGAACTCCTCGACCCACAGAATCTCCGCTACCGTATGCTCGGCAGCCTCCTGGCGCGCATATTCCTCGCGGAAATCGATCTGCACCGGCACCGGCTGCCCGAACGGGTCCTTGGCGAGCACCGCCGTGCGGCGGCTGCCGCGGGCGAAAAATTCGGCAACGTGCCGATTGGTCACCACGACGTCCTCGGCCACCAGCCAGCCGGTGCCGAGATGCATATCCTCCGGCAGGCGTTTGAGCTCGATCCGGCCGACCGACGGCAAGCTGCGCTGGAGCACGCCGCGCAGCGGCTCGAGCCGCTGCCGCCAGATCTCCAGTTCCGGCGTTGCGAACACCCCGTCCTGCACCAGCAAGGTGGGACGGCCGAAAGCGAGCACGATGGCTTCGACTCCGGCGCCGCCGCGCACGACATCGGGGCCTCCGGCCGCTTCGATCCCGCCCGGCCGATCGAGCCGGCGCGCGGTTTCGCGCAGGCTTTCGGCGGACGGCGAGGCACGCAGCCGCAACGTGGTCGGCGGCACCGTTTCGAGCGATGCCAGTTCGGCCATCACGGCTTTGTCGGCGAGCAACGATTCAAGCGGCGTTCTGTCCATGTTGCCTTGCCTCTCATTCCTTTGGGGTGGCGGGGACGGAATTGATGAAAGGATAAAAACGCGAAGCGTTTCGACGAGCTTTCCCGCTCCACCGAAGCATGCGCCCGGAGTGCGGGACTGTCAATCACCGTCCCAGGTCTGTTCCCTCCATGCGAATACCCTCCGTCTGCTCCGTCGCCCCTGGCCCATCGGACGTCGGGACGCGGCCCAATCAGCGGTTTCCGGGTTCCGGCAACATGCCTTGCTTCGCGATGAACTCGGCTACGCTCTCCAAGCCTTCGCCGGTCTTGAGATTGGTGAAAACGAACGGCCGTTCGCCGCGCATCCTTTTGGCATCGCGCGCCATGACGTCCAACGAGGCCCCGACGTAAGGCGCGAGATCGATCTTGTTGATGACCAGCAAATCCGAGCGGGTGATGCCCGGCCCGCCCTTCCGGGGAATCTTGTCCCCGGCCGCGACGTCGATGACGTAGAGGGTGAGGTCGGCGAGTTCCGGGCTGAAGGTGGCACTCAAGTTATCGCCGCCGCTTTCCACCAGCACGAAATCCAGATCCGGGAAGCGATGGCACAGATCGTCCACCGCCGCGAGGTTCATCGAGGCGTCCTCCCGAATCGCCGTGTGCGGGCAGCCGCCGGTTTCCACGCCCAGGATGCGCTCCTCCGGAAGTGCCTGGCTTCGGATCAGGAATTGCTGATCTTCCCGCGTGTAGATGTCGTTGGTCACCACGCCGATCTGATAGCGCTCGCGCATCCGCTTGCACAAGGCGTCCACCAGCGCGGTCTTGCCCGAGCCCACCGGGCCGCCGACGCCTACTCTCAATACGTGCCGATCTCGTTCAGTCATGTCTTTTCTCTTACGAACGGAATAGCCGCGAGTACTGCACCTCGTGGCGGCTGCTGGCCAAACCCAGGCCGAAGGCGCTGCCGCCGATCTCGCCGTCGTTCAAATCGAGCGCCGCCGTCACCTGGCCGGGCAGTTGCTCCGCCAGCTGGCTCAGCAATCGCTGCCCCGCCGCTTGCCCCAAGGGCACGAGCTTCACGGCGCACAGAACCTCGTTTTCCAGCCAGCTCCAGAGATATCCCACAGCCGCTTCGAACTTCGGGATTTTCCAGCTCACCGCCGCCAAGCTGAAACCCGTGGCGAGCGTGGCGGAGGGATGCCGTATCCAGACTTCCGCGCCCTCGACGTTCAGGCCGGCCAGCAACCTGGCCAAGGCCTGTCCGCTCTGCCGGTCTTCCGTGCGCAACTCGCTGGTCTCCCGGCAAGCCAAAAGATGGAGGCTCCAGCGTTCGACCGCGGCAACATCGGCTTTACCCCACGCATCGTACAAGCGGGAAAGGCACGGCAAATCCGTTTTCGTCTGGCAGCGTTCGAGAATCCCCCCGATCCATTCGCCCGCCTGCCGCTCGTTGCCGATCCAGCCGTCTTCCACCGCCCGCTCCAGCCCCTGCGAATAGCTGTACATGCCGATGGGCAGCGCCGGGCTGACCAATTGCAGCAGCTTCACCAGTCCCAGATCAGTGACCATGATGGTGTCCGTGATAGGCCCCGCGTTCCGGCTCGAAAGGCATCAGCGCGTGCTCGATGCTCAGCCCCAATCCCCGCACCATGTCGTCCAAGACGTGATCCCGGAGATAACGCAGTTCGCCGTTGTCGATCTGTAGCGGAACGTGCCGGTTGCCCAAGTGATAGCAGGCCCTGGCGAACAACAGGGCATCGGAGGTCCTTACCACCGAAACCGGCTCCGCCGCCGCGCGCACCAGCACCACGCGGCCGTCGTCGGCCAACAACCGGTCGCCGTCGCGGAGAACGGCGCCGCGGGGGAGAAAGACGCCCGCCTCGGCCCCGCCGTCCGAGCGCGTCAACAAGCGGGTTTTCTGACGGGCCTCGAAAGGCAGGGTCAGCGTGTCGTGATGGTCCGTTCCAGGCGGAGCGAATTCGGTGAGTTTCAACATCTTCGGCGGCTCAAAACAGAAAATACCGCTGTGCCAAGGGCAGCACGTTCGCCGGTTCGCAGGTCAGCAATGCGCCGTCCGCGCGAACCGCGTAGGTTTGCGGGTCGACCTCGATCCGCGGCATATAAGCGTTATGGATTAGATTGGCCTTGCCGATGTTCCGGGTATTCGAAACGACGCCGACGAGCCTTTGGAGCCCTAACCTCTGGCCGATATCCGCTTCGGCCGCCGCCTTCGACAAAAACGTCATCGAGGTTGCCCGGCATGCGCCGCCGTAAGCCCCGAACATGGGACGGTAGTGCACCGGCTGCGGCGTCGGGATCGACGCATTCGGATCGCCCATGGGCGCGGCGGCAATCATCCCGCCCTTGATGATCAGGCTTGGCTTCACGCCGAAGAAGGCCGGCGGCCACAGCACCAGATCGGCCAGCTTGCCGACTTCCACCGAACCCACTTCGTGGGCGATGCCGTGGCTGATGGCCGGGTTGATGGTGTACTTGGCGACGTAGCGCTTGACCCTAAAGTTGTCGTGCCGCCCCTCACCCCCATCCCCTCTCCCAAAGGGAGAGGGGAGATATCCCCGTTGCACCTTCATTTTGTGGGCGGTTTGCCAGGTGCGCGTGACGACTTCCCCCACCCGCCCCATGGCCTGGGAATCGGACGAGATCATGGAGAATGCCCCGAGGTCGTGCAGAATGTCCTCGGCGGCGATGGTCTCCCGGCGGATGCGGGATTCGGCGAAAGCGACGTCCTCGGGAATGGAGGGGTCCAGGTGATGGCAGACCATCAGCATGTCGAGATGTTCGTCCACGGTATTGACCGTGTAAGGCCGGGTGGGATTGGTGGACGAGGGCAGCACGTTGGCTTCGCCGCAGGCCCGGATGATATCCGGGGCATGGCCGCCGCCGGCGCCTTCGGTGTGATAAGTGTGGATGGTGCGCCCCTTGAACGCCGCGATCGTGTCTTCGACGAAGCCCGATTCGTTCAGGGTGTCGGTGTGGATCGCCACCTGCACGTCGAAACGGTCGGCGACCGAGAGACAGCAATCGATGGCGGCCGGCGTGGTTCCCCAGTCTTCGTGCAGCTTCAGCCCCATCGCACCGGCGCGGAGCTGCTCCTCCAGCGCCTGCGGCAGGCTCGCGTTGCCCTTCCCCAGAAGGCCGATGTTCATGGGCAAGCCGTCCACCGCCTGCAGCATGCGATGGATGTTCCAAGGCCCCGGCGTGCAGGTGGTCGCGTTGGTGCCGGTTGCGGGGCCCGTGCCCCCGCCGATCATGGTGGTCACGCCGGACATCAGGGCTTCTTCGATCTGTTGCGGGCAAATGAAGTGAATGTGCGCGTCGATGCCGCCCGCCGTGAGAATCTGGCCTTCGCCCGCAATGACTTCGGTACCGGGTCCGATGACGATGTCGACTCCGGCCTGGGTGTCCGGGTTGCCCGCCTTGCCGATCCCGGCGATGCGTCCGTTCTTGATGCCGACATCGGCTTTGACGATGCCCCAATAATCCACGATCAGCGCGTTGGTAATCACCGTATCCACCGCGGTTTCCGACGTGCGCTGGCTTTGTCCCATGCCGTCGCGGATCACCTTGCCGCCGCCGAACTTCACCTCGTCGCCGTAAACGGTCCGGTCTTCCTCCACCTGGATGAAAAGCTCCGTATCCGCGAGCCGCACCCGATCCCCCGTGGTCGGGCCGAACATTTCGGCATAGGCTTGCCTCCCGATCCGGCTCATAAGGCCCCCATGATTTTCCGCTGAAAGCCGTAAACCCGGCGGCCGCCCGCGAACGGCACCAGCCGCACCTCGCGGGTCTGACCCGGCTCGAAGCGCACCGCGGTACCGGCCGGAATGTCCAGCCGATAGCCCCGCGCCAGGTCCCGATCGAAACGCAAGGCCGAATTGGTTTCGAAAAAGTGGTAATGCGAGCCCACCTGGATCGGCCGATCTCCCGTATTCGCCACGACCACGGCAATGGCCTCGCGTCCCGCGTTCAGTTCGATCTCGCCGTCTTCGACGAGAATTTCTCCGGGTATCATCGGCTTCCCCTTACAAGATTGGATCGTGAACCGTCACCAGTTTGGTGCCGTCCGGAAACGTCGCTTCGACCTGCACCTCCGGAATCATCTCCGCCACGCCCTCCATGACATCCTCCCGGCTCAGCAGCGTGCGTCCGTATTCCATCAGTTCCGCAACGCTGCGCCCTTCCCGGGCGCCTTCCATGATGGCGGCGCTGAGATAAGCCACCGCCTCCGGGTAGTTGAGTTTCAATCCCTTCGCCTTGCGCCGCTCGGCGAGCAGCGCGGCGGTAAAGAGGAGCAGTTTGTCTTTTTCTCGCGGGGTTAGTTGCATGGGTTTCCAATCAGGTTGATTGAGTTTTAATCAGCGGAATCCTCAAGTCGCCCAAATCCTCGGCAAACATGCCTCCCGACCGACGACATCCGGACGAACGGCCCGCCATAACTCGACCCATAGCCGGCGCAGCGGCTCGATCTGGCTGTCCAGAGCCCGGCACACCAGCAAATCGTCGATCAGCGTGGCTCCGAAGCCGGGTCGGTCGCCTGCGATGGCGCGCACCGACTCCAGGCTTTTCGGAAGCGCGGGATACGCGAACAGGCTTGCGCCGATCGGCTGCCCTTGCAAGCCCCACATGCCCTTCAGAATCACATCGTCCACCTCGAATCGTTCGATCAGCAGCGGCCTTCCGTTCACCCGAATCGACCAGCGAAACGCTGCCTTGCCTCGGTCGAAAGTTTCGCCGCTGGCGGGCCGGCCGAAGCAAAAGCTGTCCCAGCCGATGAACCGCGCCGATTCCGCCAAGTCCACGTCCACGTCCGAAACCACCCGCGCGCCGCGATAGAAAATCGACTCCTGCGGAAGCCATTCGAGCGCGGCGGCGTCGTTCGCGGTGAGATGAACCGCCTGCCGTGCCGGCAGATCCTCGCTCCGGTAGAACTTGCCCGCGGCGGGCGTGGTCAGCAGTGCGCGGCTTCCCGTTCCGGCCGAAGCCCGGATGTCCAGACGGTCGCCTCCGACGACGCCGCCCGGCGGATGCAGGAGATACACGTGGCAAACCTCTCCTTCCGGATAAAACGGCCTTTGCACCGTAAGCGGGCCGCGGTGCCGGCGCTCCGTCAGCACGGTTTTCCCGCCTCGGGACTCGAAGCCGAGCCGGAGTTCCGCCTCCCAGCCAGGACCCGACGCTTGCGCCGACAAGGAGGCCGCCTAATTTCCGGCCAGGAGGTAAACCCCGACGCCCGTACAAAACGCTCCGAGCGCCCGGCGCAGCGGATCGAGGTTTCGGACGACGGCTCCGGACAGGATGCCCAATCCGTGCAAAACCGCCGTCGCCATCAGAAATCCCCCGGCATACTGAAAAGCGCCCATATCTTGCCCGATCTCCTCGGCATGGACATACCCGTGGAAGAGCGCGAATCCCGCCGCCAAAGCCCCCGCAAGACCATGGCCCATGCGCCGGTTGCCGAGGAGAACCAAGCCCATCGCGGCGACCGAAAGCGATACCGCGATCTCGGCGGAAGGCAGAACCAGACCGGCCTGCTGGATACCCGCCCCAAGCGCCATCACGGTTACGAAAAACAGCGGCACGAACCACAGGGCGCGGCCGCCCAAGCTGGCCGCCCAGAAACCGACCGCGAGCATGGTCAACAAATGGTCCGGCCCCATGAACGGATGCATGAATCCGGCAGCAAAACCGTGGATCGAACCGGCTCCGGTATGGGCGAATACGCTTACCGGCAGCGCGCCCAAGGTCAAGAGAATTGCCAGGCCGTACCAAAACCGCTTACTCATAAATTCTCCCTAAAATCAAAAATTCGGTAATGGGTCTATCAAGCTATACGGTCAGATATTGCCGAACGATATCGTCCGTCAATTCGTTCATGGCCCCGCCGGCGACGATGCGTCCCTTGTCCATGACCAGGAACCGGTCCGCCACGCGCTTCACGAAATGCTGTTTCTGTTCCACCAGGAGAACGGTCACGCCCATCTCCCGGTTAACGCGGACGATGGCGTCGCGGATCTCGTCCGCCACCGATGGCTCGCGTCTCTCGAAGTGGACTTCCTTGCCGCGCGCCCGGTTCAAACGGAGGATCACGTCGCCGATCTCGCTGACGATGTTGGGCTGGATGCCCTCGGTGGGCTCGTCGAGGATCAATAGCTTAGGTCTCAGCACCAGTGCACGGCCGATGGCGAGTTGCTGCTGCTGCCCGCCCGAAAGGTCGCCGCCCCGGCGGCGCAGCATGTTTTTGAGCACCGGGAAAATCTCGAATATTTCTTCGGGAATCCGCCTGGATTTGCCGCCTCTCGCCCGGAGCCCCGTCTTGAGGTTTTCCGCCACCGTCAGCATGGGAAAGATTTCGCGGCCCTGCGGGACGTAACCGATTCCGAGCTCCGCGCGCCGCTCCGCCTTGAGCGCGGTCAGTGGACGATCCTCATAGCGAATCTCGCCCGACCGGGCGGACAGCAGCCCCATGATGCACTTCAGCAGCGTGGTTTTGCCGACGCCGTTCCGTCCCATCAAGGCCACGCTGGACCCGACCGGAATATCGAGGCTGAGATCCCAGAGCGTGTGGCTTTCGCCGTAGTATTGATTCAGTGCGGCTATGCTCAGCATCAGGCCCCCAAATACACTTCGATCACCCGCGGATCGTTCTGCACCTCGTCCATGCGGCCTTCGGTCAGGACCGAGCCCTCGTGCAGCACGGTGACCTTACGGGCGATGGAGCGCACGAACTCCATGTCGTGCTCCACCACCACGACCGAGTGCTTGCCTTCCAGCGACAACAAGAGCTCGGCGGTCCGCTCCGTCTCCTGGTGGGTCATGCCCGCCACCGGCTCGTCCACCAGCAGTACCTTGGGCTGCTGCATCAGCAGCATGCCGATCTCCAGCCATTGCTTTTGCCCGTGGGACAGTTCGCCGGCCCGCCGGCCCCGGTGCCAGGCTAGGCCGACGGTTTCCATCACCTCTTGAATGGCGTCCCGTTGCTCCCCGGTCAATCGCGCGAACAGGGTCGGCCACACCCGCTTGTCGGTGCGCATGGCGAGTTCCAGGTTTTCGAACACGGTTTGCTTCTCGAACACGCTGGGCTTCTGGAATTTCCGGCAGATGCCGGCTTCGGCGATGGCCGGCTCGTCGAGTTCCAAAAGATCGAGCGTCTGGCCGAAATAGACCGTGCCTTTGTCCGGCCGGGTCTTCCCGGTGATGACGTCCATCATCGTGGTCTTGCCGGCGCCGTTGGGCCCGATGATGCAGCGCAGCTCGCCCTCGTCGATGTAGAGGGTCAGCGCGTTGAGCGCCCGGAATCCATCGAAGCTGACGGTAACGTCTTCCAGATACAGGATCGGCTTGTGCGCCGGCTCGGGCCGTCTATCGTCGATCCGTTGATCGTTGGCCGTCACAACCATGAATTCTGCCTTTGCGGTGCTCGCGGCGGTCATGCGGCTTGCTCCCGGCGGCGCCAAAGCCCAGTTAGTCCCTCCGGCAACAGCAAGGTAACCAGCACGAAGATCGCCCCCAAGGCGAACAGCCACATTTCCGGCAACACGCCGGTGAAAACGGTTTTGGCGTAGTTCACCAAAATCGCTCCGACGACCGCGCCGTATAGCGTTGCGCGTCCGCCGACCGCCACCCAGACAACGATTTCGAGCGAGTTCAGCGGCGAAAATTCGCTGGGATTGATGATGCCAACCTGGGGCACGTACAGGGCCCCGGCGATACCCGCCAGCACCGCGGAAAAAACGAACACCCAAAGCTTGAACTGCTCGACCCGATAGCCGAGAAACCGGGTCCGGTTCTCCGCATCGCGGATCGCCGCGACCACCCGCCCGAGCTTGGATTCGACCACCAAGCGGCTGACCGCGTACGCTCCCATCAATGAAATCGCCGAAGCGGCGAACAGCGCCGCGCGCGTGCCGTCGGATTGGAGGCTGAAGCCCAGGATGTCCTTGAAATCGGTCAGGCCGTTGTTGCCGCCGAAGCCCATCTCGTTGCGGAAGAATGCCAGCATCAGGGCATAGGTCAGCGCCTGAGTGATGATGGAAAGATAGACGCCGGTCACCCGCGAGCGAAACGCCAGCCATCCGAATACGAATGCCAAGAGGCCCGGCACCAAGAGCACCATCGCGAGGGAGAACCAGAATTGGTCGAAGCCGTGCCAGTACCACGGCAATTCCTGCCAGTTGAGGAACACCATGAAGTCGGGCAGAACCGGATTGCCGTATACGCCGCGCTCGCCGATCTGCCGCATCAGATACATGCCCATGGCATAGCCGCCGAGGGCGAAAAAGGCGCCGTGGCCGAGACTCAGGATGCCGCAGTAGCCCCACACCAGGTCCACCGCCAGCGCCAAAAGGGCGTAAGTCAGGTATTTGCCCAGCAAGGTCACGGTGTAGGCCGACAGGTACAAGGGCGACGATTCCGGCAACGCCAGGTTGCCGAGCGGAACCAGCACTGTGATGGCCGCCAGCACCGCCAGGAACGGCAGGTCAACGGCATGCTTGCGCAACAAGCTGAATGCCATGGATCAAGCCTCCGCCGCGCGGCCCTTCTGCGGGAACAATCCGCGCGGGCGCTTCTGGATGAACAGGATGATGAGCACGAGCATCAGGATTTTCGCCAGCACCGCGCCGGCGTAGGGTTCCAGCAGCTTGTTGGCGATTCCCAGCGAGAACCCGCCGATCAGAGTGCCCCACAAGTTGCCCACCCCGCCGAATACCACCACCATGAACGAATCCACGATGTACGACTGCCCGAGATTCGGTCCCACGTTGGTGAGCTGGCTGAGCGCCACGCCGGCGATGCCGGCGATGCCCGAGCCGAGGCCGAAGGTCAGCGCGTCGACCCGCTCGGTCGGAATGCCCATGGCTTTGGCCATGGCGCGATTTTGCGCGACCGCCCGTACTTCGAGCCCGATCCGGCTGCGCTTCAAAACTTGAAGTAATGCAGCGAAGACCAGCAGGCAAAACACCAGGATGTAGAACCGATTCAAGGTCAGCGCCAGCGCGCCGTTGATCTCCAGCGAGCCGCTCATCCAGGCCGGCGTCGCGACGCTGCGGTTCAAGGGTGAAAAGATCGTGCGGACGAGTTGCTGAAGAAACAGGCTCACCCCGAACGTGGCCAGCAGGGTTTCGAGAGGACGCCCGTACAGAAAGCGGATGATGCCGCGCTCGATGGCGATCCCGACCAAGGCGGACAGAAGAAACGCCGCCGGAACGGCGACGAACAAGGAAATCTCCAAATGACCCGGCATGAGTTGCTGGACCACGTAAGTGGTGTAGGCGCCCAGCATCATCAATTCGCCGTGGGCCATGTTGATGACGCCCATGACGCCGAAGGTGATCGCGAGGCCGATCGAGGCGAGCACCAAGACCGCCCCCAGGCTCAGGCCGAAAAACACCGTCTCGGCCGCCCGATATAACGCCAGCCTGGATTCGATCGATTTGACGGCGACCTGCGCCGAGTTTCGGACGTCCGAGTCGGGCTCCAGGTATTGGCCGTCGTCGTCCTTCTCCAGCAGTCGATTCAGCCGGTTGAGCACGTCCGGATTGAGATTGCCGCGCAAAGCGCGGATGGCGCGGATGCGTGCGGCTTTGTCTTCGTTAGCCAGATCGGCGAGAGCCAAGGCCGTCGCGATCGCTTCCGACACCTTGGCATCGGTTTCGGTATTCAGTCGGGCATGCAGCAGTTCGAGATTTTCTTCGTCCAGCGATTTGCTCATGGCCTCGACCGCCTTGAGCCGCTGAGCCGGGTCGCCCGCCGTCAGTTCGAGGCGCCCCAGGGTTTCGCGCAGGGTCGCGCGCAGCGCATTGTTGACGCCGATCTTCTTGAGGTCGAACTTGGCGACGATGCCCAAAGCGTCTCCGTCGAGAACGTTCACGATGGCCAGGCCGTCCTCCGCGGGATCGCCGAAAACGATTGCGCCGTCGTCCTTGCGGTAATAAAGCCGCCCATCGAGGAGTGCCCGCAGCACGGGCGCCACCCGCGCGTCCTTGATCCCGGCGAGCCTGTCGACGGCTTCGCCCATTTCGTTCAAAGGAGCCTCGTTGAGCCGGGCCAGCGCATCGGCGAACGGGTCCCCCGACTCCGCCGCATCGCACAAGCCCAGCATCATCATGCTCAGCACGGCGATACACCATCCGTTCATGCCGAAAATCAAAGGTCTCATCTCGTCTCCCGAATTCCGTATTCATCCCGGCAGGCGAGCTGCCTGCCGGGAAGTTCTCCGAATCAATACTTCTGCCCCGAACATTTCTTGGTCTTGGTGTTGTAGTTGCCGCAGTTGATCGGCGCCGTCCACTGGGCGACGATCGACTTGCTTTCGGGCAGGAAATCGGACCAGGCGTCGCCCTCGACCAAACTTTTGGTCTGCCAGACCGTCTGGAACTGGCCGTCGTCCTGGATCTCGCCGATCAGCACCGGCTTGGCGATGTGGTGGTTCGGGAGCATCTTCGCCACACCGCCGGTGAGATTCGGCGCCTCGATGCCGATGATCGCCTTGGTCACGGCGTCGGTGTCGGTCGTGCCCGCCTTTTCCACCGCCTTGACCCACATGTTGAAGCCGATGTAATGGGCTTCCATCGGGTCGTTGGTCACCCGTTTCCGGTTCTTGATGAACTGGTGCCATTTGGTGATGAACGCCGCGTTTTCGGGCGTATCGACGCTCATGAAATAGTTCCAGGCGGCGAGATGGCCGACCAGCGGTTTAGTGTCGATGCCGGAGAGCTCCTCTTCGCCGACCGAGAACGCGACGACCGGGATAGCCTCGGCCGAAATGCCTTGGTTGCCCAGTTCCTTGTAGAAAGGCACGTTGGCGTCGCCGTTGATGGTGGACACCACCGCCGTCTTTTTGCCTGCCGATCCGAACTTCTTGATATCCGCGACGATGCTCTGCCAATCCGAATGGCCGAACGGCGTGTAGTTGATCATGATGTCCTTTTCCTTCACGCCCTTCGATTTCAGATAAGCCTCCAGGATCTTGTTGGTCGTTCTGGGATATACATAATCCGTGCCCGCCAACACCCAGCGTTTGACCTTCAGCTCGTTCATCAGGTAATCGACGGCGGGAATCGCCTGCTGATTGGGCGCCGCGCCGGTATAGAACACGTTCTTCGAGGACTCTTCGCCCTCGTACTGCACCGGGTAGAAAAGAAGCCCGTTCAACTCCTCCACCACCGGCAGCACCGACTTGCGGGACACCGAGGTCCAGCAGCCGAAGATGGCGGCGACCTTGTCCTTGGTCAGAAGCTCCCGGGTTTTTTCGGCGAACAAGGGCCAGTTAGAAGCGGGATCGACCACCACCGGTTCCAGTTTCTTGCCGAGCAGACCGCCTTTCTTGTTCTGCTCGTCGATCAGCATCAGCATGGTGTCCTTCAGCGTGGTTTCGCTGATGGCCATGGTGCCCGAGAGCGAGTGAAGAATGCCCACCTTGATCGTGTCGTCGGCGCGCGCCTCTGCCCCAAAAAGGAGCATGGCCGCCGACAAGGCCAAACCGATCTGCCGGAAGGTTTTTGCATAGTCAGCCATGAATGCTTACCTCTATTGATTGATGGAGTGTCGAAGAAGGATCAGATTTGCAATTGGAAGCCCAGCTTGATCGAGCTGACGTCGTCGCCCGCAGCCGTCGAGGAATAATCCAGCCCCTTGGTGACCAGGTCGCCGTATCGGTAAATTAAGGAAATCCGCGCATTGTGGCCGTCGATGATGTAGTTGATGCCGGCCTCGTAGTTGTCGCGGCCGGCGCTCTTCACGGGATCGACGTTGACATAGCGGACGTAAGGCTGAAATTGCCCGATCCACACCTTTTGCGGGAACAGATACATGGCGCTCACGTCGTAGGCGTCGCCTTCGAACATGGCGAAACCGCCGCCTCCAAGCCGAGACGCCATGCCGTAGCCCTTGATGCCGTAGTTCTTGTATTCGCCGTTCACGGTCACCACGCCCATGTCGTCCAAGGGCTTTTCAAACAGAACGTCCACCGCGGTGCCGCGGAATTGGCCGGGGTCGGCCTGGGTGCCGGCGCCGTCTTCCTGGTACTGGTTCGAGACGCCCAAGGTCAGGATGTCGCCGCCCTTGCCGTAGTAAGTGCCGGAGGTGTAATAGCCCGGATTCTTTTCCACTTCGAGGAAGTTATAGGCGAAGCGCTGGGCGTAGAGAATGTTGTCGTCGACGTTGGCGCCGTTGCGGAGCCCGCGGAAGAAGCCTGCCGCGTATTGAAAACGGCCGTCGAAGAACGAACCCCAGATGGTCGCGCCGTCGTCGCGGCCGTAGGAGCCGGCGGAGGTGCCGTTGGAGCGGATCGTGGTGTTGAAATCCGAAGGCTCGAAAGGCGTGCCGACTTCGAAGATGTCGTACACCGCGCTGAAGAACGGACCGTTCATTTCGCGCCGCTCGGCCGGCACCAGCATGCGGCCCATCCAGATGTTGAACATGGGATCGAACTCGAACTTGCCGATGGCGTCGAGAATGCGCATCTCGCCGCCGTCGCCGCAGGTCTGGCAGTCGGTGTTGAACTCGATCTTGAAATACTTGTGAATCTGGCCGTTCAGGTACAGACGGATGTTGTCCAGATTGAAGTCGTTGGACCATTTGCCGGCATTGGCGGCCTCCTCGGTGGCGGTGAAGCTGGTCCTAAGGCCCGCGCCGATGCTGATCCATTTGGTGTCGTCGATCTTGAAGGTCGCGCCGGCGTGGGATGAAGGTACGTAACCGGCTCCGACGGCGACTGCCGCAACGGCCGAGAGAAGCGTGGCGCGCCGAGCGCCCGAGCTGTGTTTGCTAGAATCGTTCATGGTGCCCCCCTTCGAAAGCGGTGTCTAAGATGGGGCTCATTAGATTTTCTGGGGAGAAACGTCACAATTCGTCATTTGACTGATCAGTCAAATGACGTATGCCGGAACTCACGAACTCGCTTTAGAGTTGGCCTCGGGGCAAGATGCGCCAGTGACGCCAGCGTTGCCCCACCGAGCACGCCGCCGTTACGAACAAAAAGAACATCCGCCCATGACTCTCTTATACGGACACCGCGGCTCTAAAAGGTCGCCCGATCTTCGCTCCTTCTGGCTTGCCGCCCTGCTGCTCGCAACAGCCGGATGCGCGCCGGGACTCGAATCCAAAGGCACTCGTCCAGATCCCGCCTCGATCAGGAAAATCCTGCTCCGCATCGCGGCGGACATCCCCGGTGCGCCGAGTCCGTCCGGGCTGCACGGCATGGCCGAACGAGTCAGCAAAAATCTCGGCTCCTGGGGCTATCCGGTGATTGCGGAGGACGGCGAAAGCGGCTACAGCCACATCATGGAAGCGCGGATCGGCGAAATAACGTTCAAGAGCACGCCCACCGGCTTGTCCTTCACCATAGGCAATTCCGACCCGCGCGCCCTAAATTTCCAAAAGGCCGACGTGCTCCCGGTCGACTGCGTGCTGTACCCGGCGGCGCATCCCGAGAACCGGGCCAGCCTATACATGGATTTCGTTGCCGGCGAAAAGCTCAAAGTGAAGGGCGATCCCGCCGCCATGGACATTTATGTGAACCACGTCGCCACGGTCTGCTTCAATCTGCTCGACGACCTCAAAGTACCGCGCCGGAAACCGGCGGAATCCGCGGCCGGCGGCTCGCCCGCCTGGATTCCCGAGGTGCGGATCGAAGTCGTGGACAAACCGGCCGGCAAGACCGCGGCGTCTTCCGCGAATTCCGCTCCGATGCCCGCGTCGACCGCAACCGAAACGCCGCCTATATCGACCGAAACCCGCTCCGGCGAAGGCCGCAAACAGATCGTCATTCACAACCAGGGCGCACCGGTGATCCTGGATTTCGGGTACGAGCGCAAATAGAGTCGATCCAAACTCTGCTCTTCGCCGCACCTAAATCAGGCACCCCGCACCAGATTGGAGCGGCGCCGGCCCCAAGCGCAGCCACAAACCCTAAAGCATCCGAAATGCAGAGATTCGGCGCCGCTCGGCTTTTCATCCGGCTTTTTGGAACCGATCCCAGCGTGATCTCGAACCCTTTCGACTGGCTCGGGCCGAACGGCGTACCGGGCGGGCTCTTAGCACGCTCTTTGCACATTGCACGGCAGTCCTCCGGCGCTCGAACGTCAAAATGCTGTTTTCGACGCGTTTAAGAGCCCTGGGACATAAGGTTCCTCAAAGCCACGGGTACGAAGCAGAAGGAAGCGTAAAGCGTCGATGGAATCGGTAAGCCGGCAAACCATTGCGAAGGTGCGTCGCGAATATAACGCGTGGGTGGCCAACGAAACCCTGGAGGATTACGCGCTCCGGTTCGCCCCGCGCAGCTTCCGCAAATGGTCGGAGTTCCGGGTGGCCAACACCGCCTTCGGCTCCATTGCCTTCCTGGTGTTGGAAGCCATGGGCGGGCTGCTGGCCGTCAATTACGGATTCGTCAACGCCTGCTGGGCCATCCTCGCCGTCGGGTCGATCATTTTTCTCACCGGCCTCCCCATCAGCTATTACGCCGCCCGCCACAGCGTCGACATGGATCTTCTCACCCGCGGCGCCGGCTTCGGGTACATCGGCTCCACCCTCACCTCGCTTATCTACGCCTCGTTCACCTTCACCCTGTTCGCCCTCGAAGCGTCGATCATGTCGCTGGCGCTGGAACTGTATTTCGACATTCCCCTCGCCCTGGCCCACGTCGTCAGCGCCGTCGTCGTGATTCCGCTGGTCACCTTCGGCATCACCACCATCAGCCGGCTCCAGCTCTGGACCCAGCCCTTGTGGCTCGCGCTGCTTTGCGCCCCCTATGCCGCCGTACTGTGGCGGGAACCCCAGGCCCTCTCGGAACTGGCGGCGTTCGCCGGCAAGGCGCCGAACGGCGGCGCCTTCGACTGGATGCTGTTCGGCACCGCCGCCACCATGGCGTTCTCGATGGTGGCGCAGATCGGCGAGCAAGTCGATTTCCTCCGCTTTCTACCGGAAAAGACCAGGCACAACCGGCTCCGCTGGTGGGCCGCGGCCATCGTCGCCGGCCCCGGCTGGGTGTTCATGGGAATGCTCCGCCAACTCGGCGGGGCACTTCTGGCTTCTCTCGCCATCGGCCACGGCATCCTGCCGGCCCATGCCCACGAGCCGACTCAGATGTACCTCGTCGCCTACAGCTACGTATTCGACGATCCCCCGCTGATTTTGGCGGCGACGGTTTTGTTCATAGTGATTTCCCAGTTCAAGATCAACGTCACCAATGCCTATGCCGGCTCGCTGGCCTGGTCGAATTTCTTTTCGCGCCTCACCCACAGCCATCCGGGCCGGGTGGTCTGGCTGGTGTTCAACGTGGCCATCGCCCTGCTGCTCATGGAGCTGGACGTGTTCGGCGCCCTGGAGCGGGTGCTCGGGCTGTTCTCGAACGTGGCCATCGCCTGGATAGGTGCCTTGGTGGCGGATTTGGTGGTGAATAAGCCGCTGGGCCTGAGCCCGTCGTTCGTGGAGTTCAAGCGCGCCTATCTTCCCGATCTCAACCCGGTGGGCGTGATTTCCATGCTTTCCGCTTCGGCGGTTTCCATCCTCGCCTATTCCGGGCTGTTCGGCGAGATGCAGCGGGCCTTTTCCGCCTTTATCGCCCTGGGGCTGGCATTCCTGCTCACTCCGCTTATAGCGCGGCTGACCCGCGGGCGCTGCTATCTGACCCGCAACCGCGACGACTGGGGCGAGACTTCCCCGCTCGCCAAATGCTGCATCTGCGAGAACGACTTCGAGCCCGAAGACAAGGCTTATTGCCCGGCCTACCAGGGCGCGATCTGTTCGCTGTGCTGTACCCTCGACGCCCGCTGCCTCGATGCCTGCAAACCCGGGCTTCGGCTCAACGATCAGCTCGCCGCCTTGGCCCGACGCTGCCTGCCGGCCCGGCTGTCGCCCGGCCTCAGGCTGCGGCTGGTGCAGTTCGGTCTCGTTTACGCGCTGCTGGCGGCGTGTACCGGCGTGTTCCTCGGGGTGATTTATTACCAGGACATCCTGGCGACCGACCGTACCCTTCCGCTGCTGTCTGTTCTGCTCGCCGGCAGTTTCGTCAAGGTGTACTCGGCACTGCTGGTGTTCCTGGGCCTCGGCGCCTGGTGGCTGGTGCTGAGCAACGAAAGCCGGCAGATGGCGCAGGAGGAATCGACCAAGCAGACTCAGTTGCTGCTCAACGAAATCGAAGAGCACCGCAAGACCGACGCCAAGCTGAAACAGGCCATGGCCGCGGCGGATCTCGCCAACTGCGCCAAAAGCCGCTTTCTGAGCGACATGAGCCACGAGATACGCACGCCCCTCAACAGCATTCTCGGCTATGCCCAATTGCTGGCCAAGGACCCGGCGATTCCGCCGCGCCGCCGGGACGCGCTGGAGATCATCCAGCGCAGCGGCGAGCACCTGTCCGCGCTGATCGAAGACATTCTGGACATCGCCCGCATCGAGGCCCGCAAGTTCGAGCTGAAAAGGACGGCCATCGATTTTGCCGCCTTTCTGGAGCAACTGGTGCGGATGTTCAAGCCCCAGGCGGAAACCAAGGGTCTCGGTTTCCGCTGCCAAATCCTGGACCGGCTGCCGTGCCGGGTGGGCGGCGACGAAAAGCGGGTAGGGCAGATATTGATCAACCTCTTGGGCAACGCGATGAAGTTCACCCATGCCGGCGAAGTCGTGCTGCGGGTGGGCTACCGGAGCGAAATCGCGGTCTTTCAGGTAGTGGATACCGGCGAGGGCATTCCGGAAGACCAGTTCGAGACCATATTCCAGCCTTTTCGGCGGCTCGGCGGGACGCGCGGCAACGCCGTTTCAGGCAGCGGCCTCGGGCTGACGGTGAGCAAGATACTGGCCGAGATCATGGGCGGCGAATTGAGCGTGGAGAGCGGGCCGGGAAACGGCTCGACGTTTACGGTCCGGCTATTCCTGCCGTCGCTCCGGGACACGCAAGCGCCGCCGGCGGAGGACGACGCCATCGTCGGCTATGCCGGGCCGCGCCGGGAGATTCTCATCGTCGACGATCAACCGGAGCACCGGAGCCTCCTGGCGTCCATTCTCGAACCGCTGGGCTTCGTCCTCGCCGCGGCGGCCTCCGGCGAAGAGTGCCTGGCGCGAGTCGCGGAACGCGCGCCGGATTTGATCCTGATGGACATGACGATGCCCGGCATGGACGGCGCGGCGACCGCGACCCGCCTTCGAGGAACCCATTACCGAGCGCCGATCGTCATGGTGAGCGCCAATGCCTATGCCAGCGATCAGAAACACGCCTTAGCCGCCGGATGCGACGACTTCGTCGCCAAGCCTTTGCAGATCGCGGAGCTTCTGCGCAAGCTGAAGCTGCATCTCGGCCTGGACTGGCTCCCGGCGGAGCAGGCAGCCGCCGAACCGGCTCCGCCGCCGTCGGAGGGTTTCGCGGCGCCGCCGCCGGAGGTGCTCGATGCCCTTGAAGCCTTTGCCCGGATCGGCGATCTCCGCGGCTTGACCGATCGTCTCGATCGGCTGGCGGAAGACGATCCCCAATACCTGCCCTATGCGCGGCGGCTGCAATCGCTGGCCAGGGAATTCCGCCTGGGCGACCTACGGAACCTGCTGAGGGAGGCGCCGAGGTGAGCGCAGATCGCCAAATCGAGCAGGGGACGATCATGATCGTGGACGACGCTCCGGGCAATCTGTCCCTACTCTCCGACGCCCTGGAAGAGGCGGGCTACCGGGTGCTGGTCGCCACCGACGGACAGTCCACCCTGGAACAGCTCCGCCACGTACGACCCGATATTATCCTTCTGGACGCGGTCATGCCCGGCATGGACGGCTTCGAGACCTGCCGCCGGATCAAGGCCGATCCGGCGAGGCAATCCATTCCGATTCTCTTCATGACGGCCTTGAGCGACTTGGATGACCTTTTGCGGGGCTTCAACGAGGGCGCGGTCGATTACATCGTCAAGCCGATCCGCCATCTCGAAGTCTTGGCACGGGTCAAGGCGCACCTGGCGCAATCCCGCAAAGTGCGCCTCGCCGAGGAGGCCCTGTCGCGCAACGGCTTCGCCGCCCTCTCCGTGGACGAGAATCTGCGCATCGTCTGGCTGTCCGAAGCCGCCCACCGCTGGCTGGCGGAGCTGTCCAGCGACGCCTTGCATGCCAACGGCCTTCCCAAGCCCCTGGTGGACTGGGTGTTTCGCCACATCAAGCAGGGTGCCAGGGACGAACCGGACGTTTTCACCACCGTATCCAGCGGCCGAAAGTTCTCGGCCCGGTTGATCCCCTGTAAAGCCGAACGGGAATTCTTGCTGCTGCTGCAAGGGCATGCCGGCGAGTGGGATCTGAACTCGCTCCGAGAGGGACTCGGCTTAACGCCCCGCGAAGCGGAGATCCTGATGTGGATCGCGCGCGGCAAGACCAACCGCGACGTGGGCCTGATCCTGGGCAGCAGCCCCCGAACCGTTAACAAGCATCTCGAACACGTGTTCGAAAAATTGGGCGTCGGGACCCGTGCGGCGGCCGTGGCCGTCGCTCTCGAACGGATGCGCCATCGAACCGAGAATCCGGATCGGTGAACCTCCTCCGTCCTTGCCAGTCGAAGCGGACAGGTAGTCAAAGACGGGTCCCGGATCGACCAGGAGGATGTTATGAGTACCGGGAAATCGATAAGGCGCACGGTATCCGGCCTCGTTTTCGCAAGTCTGCTCGTGAGCGGCTGGGCGCTCGCCGACATGGCGCGGCCCAAGGACGGAACGGGCGTGGTTTACACGAGCAAATCCTTCAGTCCCGCCATTTACAGTTACCGCAACATCGAAGGCGCGGAGCGTCTCGCCAAGGCTCCCCTGATCGTTTATGTGACCAAGGCCTACAGCCCGGCGATTTACAGCTATCCCAGAGTGGGTCCGGATATCGTTACCGCGTTTAATGTCGAGTACGTCGATACGGCCTACGGACAGGCGATTTACAGCTACCCGTACGCGGCGATGCCGCGCGGAAAAACGGGGTTGCCGCCGGCGAGGTTAAATTGACAGGTACGGCGGTCGCGGCCGTGCCCATCCATTCGGCGAGCCGCTCGTTTCAGTTCGCGTGGCCATGAAGCCAGCGCACGATTTCGGGCCACAGGGTCCGGTGGGCCTCCTGCCCGACCAGCATGCCGACGTGCTGGAGAGAAACGCCGACATCTCCCCCGTACCCGAGGACCGTGGCGTCCCGGCTCCGCGCCGCGCGATGGAACGGCAGCACCGCGTGCGGCGGGATGACGCGGCAATTCGGGTCCACCACGCTGAGAAGGGGCGCCTCGACGAGCTCCGGAGCGACCCTTCGACCGCCGATCGACAAGGTGCCCCGCATGAACCGGTCCTCGCGATACAGCCATTCGACGATCTCTTCGAAAAGAGCGGGCGCCATCGGCAGTTCGTCGCACGCCCACCGCTCCACGGCCAGCCAGGTCCGCTGTGCCTGCGAGTCCCCGAGGCTACGAAATCCGTCCCACAAGCGCAGCCAGCCGAAGGTCATCGGATCGGCGAGAAACGCCGCCCCGGTGAGCAAGGACCCGGCCACGGGAGCCGCCAGGGCGGTTAAATAGCGTGCCGGCGGCGCCGCGGCGATCCAGCGGTCGATAGTCCCAACGCGCGGGCCGAAATGCAGCGGGGCGCCCAGAAGAACCAATCCCTTGACGCGCTCCGGATGCAGCGCCGCGAACAGGGCGGCGAAGGTCCCCCCCAGCGAATGCCCGGCCAGGAAGACCGGGCCGTCTCCTTTCTCCCTTCCGATGGCCTCGACGCTGTCGAGGATCAAACGGTCGGCGTAGTCGGCCAAGCCGAAGGATTGCCCGATGCGGCCGGGACGCTCCCAGTACGCCAGGTAAACGGATAGGCCGCTCTCCAAGGCGCGCCGGACCACGCTCGCCCCAGGCGCCAGATCCCAGATGTACGCGCGCTTGATAGGCGCCGGGACGATGAGTAGAACCGGGCCGGCGGCAGACGGGGGCGCATAGCCTCTGAGCGTGAGTCCCGGCTCGGCCGCCACTGTCCGGAACGGCGTTTCTTCCGATCCGAAGCCGGCCAGATCGAGCCACAGGCCGAACTCCCGGCGAAACCGGTCGAACGGCTCGAAGAGCCACGCATCCGGATTCACGTCCGGGCACTCCCTGCCCGGCGGGCCGGCGTCGTGAGCGAATCGAGCCTCAGGAACGGCACGATGACCCGCCGGAGTTCCAGCGGAGCCGTGTAGACCAGGCAATGCCCGTAGCCCGGAACGACTTTGAGTTCGCCATGGGGCAGCAGGCGGGCGGCTTCTTCGGCCCAGCTCTGCGGGACCTGGGGATCGTTGGCGCCTCGGACAATCAGCGTCGGCGCTTCGATCCGGGGCAGCTTGTCTTCGATTCGGTCCGCCAACGCGTTGCGGACGGTCTCGATGGACCGCCTCATTCCCGCCGCATACCCGTCCCGGTACATGATCAGGGCGAGCGAAAAGGGCTCGTGGCGCGCGTTCTTCAGCCAAGGCCAAAGCTGTCTCCAAAAGCCGCGTTCATGGGGGTTCACGGTCGGACCTTGGAGAATCAGCCGTTGTAACCGTTCGGGATGGCGAACGGCAAATTCCGCACAGACCTGGCACCCGTAGGAATTGCCCAACAGATGGGCGGAGGAAATTCCGAGAGCGTCCATGAAGGCCGCGACGGCATCGGCGGCCTCGGGCAAGCTCGGCGCATGCGGCGGCTTTTCGCTCTCGCCGTAACCCGGCAAATCCAGCGCATACACCCTACAAAGCGGCGCGAGCCGACGGGCGATGGGAATCATGTAACGGCTGGAAATGACCAGCCCGTGAATGAGCAACACGGTCGGGCTGCCGGGCCGTGGCGAGAAGTTGTTCGTGCGCGCGTGGAGGCGGGCCAGGGCGGTCTCGACCCGGATGCTGCGCAACGGCGCGGTTTGTTGGGCGGTCGCGCCCATGCGGCCTCGGCGCAGCCCGCCCGCTTCCTAAACGGCGCGCATCGTCCGGGTGTCCGGATGAACCGGCAGCGCGGGGCGCTTTCCGAAGAGCAGGTACAGCGTTGCACCCAGACCGGCGGCCAAGGCCACGGCGCCCACGGCCCCGCCCGCGCCCTTCGTCTTTTGCTCGAATTCCTGCCAGCCGCCGTGTACCGCATCGAGCTCGGGTCTGGGTTCGAAAAGATTTCCCTCGCCAGGATTCGTGTTCGGACGGTCTTGAAAGTGCTGTCGCTCCACTTTGTTCGCCAGCATCCGCTCGGTTAAGGCGGCCGGCACCAGCGTCCGCATGGCGATCATGCGCCTGGCATTGCCCACGGTCGCTTCACGCTTCGGGTGGCGGATCAGGCCGACGATGACGTCCGCCGCCTCTTCGGGCGCATAGACCGGCGGCATCGCGCGGACCTCGCGGTCGGCATAATTCGCGGCATGCTGGAACAAGGGCGTGTCGATGGTGGCGGGGAGGACCGTGCAGACATGAATGTCGGGCGCATCGCGCAGTTCCATGCGCAGGCTGTCCGAGAACCCGATGACGGCGGACTTGCTGGCGCCGTACGCGGTGGCATAGGGAGCACCCACTTTACCCACCACCGACGCCACGTTGATCAGGATGCCGCGGCCCTGCTCGCGGAAATAGGGCAGCACCGCCCGCGCACCGTAGACATAGCCGAAGAAATTGGTCTCAATCACTTGGCGAAACGCATCCGGCGGCACCTCCTCGAACCGGCCCAGCAGGGTGACGGCGGCGTCGTTCACCCAGACATCGATGCGGCCGTACGTATCGGCGGCTTGCCAGGCGAGATTTCGGACCTGCGCTTCGTCGGTGACGTCGGTTGGCACCGGCAGCGCGCGTCCGCCCAGCGCTTCGCACTCGCGGGCGACTTCCCGCAAGGCGTCCGACTGGCGGCACGCCAGCACGACCGTGCCGTGCTGTTCGGCGATGCTCAAGGCAGTGGCCCGGCCAATGCCGCTCGAAGCCCCGGTGATGACCGTTACACGATCCGAAATCGTCGATTTCATGCTCAAACTCCCTTCAGATTGATCGAGTGTGCAAAATGGCGGCCCGCCGCTCGCCGGAATTCGTTAGCCCTGCCGTACACATTAGATTCGGGCGCTCCGCATCTACTCCCGCCGATCGGGAAAACGCGTGAATCTTCTTACTCCCCGGCTGCACGGCGCGCCTCTCCGCTTCTTCATTCCGCGCCGCCGGAACGCGGCGCGAGAGCTCGCGGTCTCAATGAGTAAGCGGGCTCGGCCGCCAAAGCCCGAGGATGTTTACAAGGAGGTTCCATGGAATGGGCACTGACCTGAAAAAATCGCGTTTCAAGGAGGAAACGATGATCGACGGATGCGATAAACCCTCTCCACGCTTCGAATCGTTCTGGATGGGCGGATTCGAGGGCGCCTGCCACATCAATTCGCTCGGACGACGCCTGGACATGGTGACCGCCACCCAGCACGACCGGTACGCGGACAGCGATTACGCAAGGCTCCGGGATGCGGGCATCCGGGTAGCGCGCGAGAGCGTGCGCTGGCCGCTCATCGAGCACGCCGGACGGTTCGATTTCGCGTCGCTTCTGCCCATGATCCGGGCCGCCAACCGGCACGGCATCCAGGTGATCTGGACCTTGTGCCACTACGGCTGGCCGGACGGCCTCGATGTCTTTTCCCCTTCGTTCGTCGATCGGTTCGCCCGTTTTTCCCGGGAGACTGCGCGCTTCATCGTCGATCACGGCGATCTGCCGCCGCTCTATTCGCCCATCAATGAAATTTCGTTCATCTGCTGGGCGGTCTGCCGCAGCCATACGATGTATCCATACCCGGTCCGGGCGGCGGGACGGGATCATGAGCTGAAACGCCAGTTGGTCCGGGCGGCGATCGCCGCCATCGAAGCGGTGTGGGAGGCGGACCCGCGAGCCCGCATCGTGCATATCGATCCGCTCATTCATATCGTCGAGCCGCCGGACCGGCCTGACCTGGAAGAGGCCGCCCTGGCGGAACGGAACTCGATGTTCGAGGCATGGGACATGCTGCGGGGTTCCCGCGATCCGGATTTGGGCGGCGCCCCCAAGTACCTCGACATGGTCGGCATCAACTATTACCACTGTAATCAATGGGAGTGCCTCACCAACGAGCGGCTCCACTGGCATCTGGACGACCCCCGGCGCGTGCCGCTGCACCGGCTGTTGCAGGAGGTATACGAGCGCTACGGAGCGCCTCTGTTGATCGGCGAAACGAGTCACGTCGGGCAGGGGCGCGGTCGATGGGTCCGTGAAATCGCCGGCGAGGTAGGGCGGGCGCTGGAGCGAGGCGTGCCGATCGAGGGCATTTGCCTCTACCCCATCGTCGACCGCACCGACTGGGATGACGATCGACACTGGCACAACAGCGGACTTTGGGACCTGATCCTCGACGCCGACGGAAACCTGCGGCGTGTCCTCAATAGGCCGTATTGGACCGATCTCCGGGAAGCCATGCGGCATCTCCGCACGGCAGGCCGTCCCGCGGAGTTTCGCCGTGCGGCGGGTTAGGGCCTTTATCGCGGAATCCGGAAGCGAGACGGCTCCCGCGTGCCGGCCAGCGGAAGGGCCTGGATCACGAGGAGTACCGGGCCGCCACGTGAAGTGCTCTGCGAGTGCGGCGGGAATGTCGCATCGAATGAACGGCTTAAATCAGGACTCTTCGTCATGGACGGAAAAATTCAGGAATGCCGGGTAACGGTCAGCACCGCCCTCGGTCCCATCGCGGCCGAATATCTCGTGGCAGGGCGGGGCTCGCCGGTTTTGTTGCTCCACGGAACGGCGGACAGCGCTCATACCTGGCGCTGGACGATGCCGCTCCTGGCATCCGCCCATACGCTGTACGCCCCCAGCCTGCCGGGATTCGGCGCCAGCGATAAACCGCACTTCGATTACTCGCCTGCCCGCCTTGCGGCATTCGTCGTATCCTTTCTCGATCAGTTGGGCCTGAGGCGCGTGAGGGTCATCGGCCATTCGCTGGGCGGACTGATCGCCGTGCACCTGGCCCTCGGCTATCCGGAGCGCGTGCCTGCCTTGACGCTCATCGGCAGCGCCGGACTGGGCCATGAAATAAGCCCGATGGTGCGCGGCCAGATCGTGCCCGGTACCGGGGAATTCCTGACGCTCTGGTGCAAAACCCCGCTCGGGGCGTGGCAATGGTCGGTCGGGCTGTCGCAACTGCTGTTCGCCAAGCCTTGGTCGATTCCCTGGGCCTGGTACGAGCGACTCTACCGGATGGCGCTCCTGCCCGGATATTTGGAGGCTACCCTGCTCACCCTCAGGGCTACCAACACGCTTTGGGGCCAACGCGAATCCGAAATCGTACTCGGCGAGCTTCACGGGCTGAAAATGCCGACGCTCCTATTGTGGGGCGACGGTGACCGAATTTTCCCCGTCCGGCACGGTCGCTCCGCCGTGGAACGCTTACCCCTCGGACGGCTGGAGATCCTGCCCGGCTGCGGCCACACGGCCCAGGTCGAACAGCCGGAACCAGTGGCGGCGGCCTTGCGCTCGTTTCTGTAGGCTGCCGAAGGGGACCGGCCGAAGCCGGTCTCTACCGGAAGCATCCGCCGCTCGCAATAATGCTTCTCCGATAACCGCCGCCCCGTTGCGCCCCAAATCCAAACGATCTTCGTGCTTCTGGATGGCGCCTGGAACCCACATTCAGGGCGCAATCGGCCGGTTTCCGCAACGATGCCCGTGTACACGCCTGGGATCTCTTCGACGAAGCGGGCCGAAAAAGGCTAGGCCAATGGCGGTCTACGATCTGCACCGGCAAACGCGGCAGGGTATTCCGAGAAGGGGAGAGTAAGAAAGCCTTGTGTGCGGAAGGACAAACGACCGTCGCGGCCTTGCTGCCCCAAGGTTATATAAACCTGGCGTCCCCAAGGGGGTTCGAACCCCTGTTGCCGCCGTGAGAGGGCGGAGTCCTAGGCCGCTAGACGATGGGGACGTAGCGGAAGGCCTAATACATTAGCGCGAGATGGCTCATTGATCAAACCAATTTTTTCTTCGCCGCGCGTCGAGTAGCCGCTCCGCGCGCTGTTGGCCCCATGGACGCCAGCCATGGGGCCGATCTTACCATACAATCTTTGGCAGTCCGGCGCGATAAAGTTCCCACGCAAGCGGCGCTTTCCTATCGGCTTCGCTCGATCTCCCGGACGATGGCATCGGCCATATGCCGCGTACCGTAGGGCGAATTCCTATTCAGGTCCGGCGTCACGATCTCGCCTTCGCGGATCACCCTACGGACGGCTTGTTCGATTTTCCGGGCGGCATCGAGTTCTCCGATATGTTCGAGCATCATGGCACCCGCCAGGATCATGGCGGTCGGGTTGGCGATGCCTTTGTCGGCGATGTCGGGAGCGCTGCCGTGCACGGCCTCGAACAAGGCGGCATCGGTGCCGATGTTCGCGCCCGCGGTCAGCCCCAATCCGCCGATGAGCCCCGCCGCCAGGTCCGAGAGGATGTCCCCGAACAGGTTGGTGGTGACGATCACATCGAATGCCTCCGGCTTCATGACCAGTTGCATGGAACAGGCGTCGACGATCTTGTCTTCGAATTCGATCTCCGGATAGGCCTTGGCGATTTCCCGGCCGATTTCCAGAAACAATCCGGAGGTGCACTTGAGAATGTTGGCTTTGTGCACCAGCGTCACCTTCTTGCGCCGGGTGTTGCGGGCATATTGAAAGGCGTATTCGATAATCCGCTCGGAACCTTTTTTGGTAATGATCGCGATGCTTTCGGCCGCCAGTTTTTCCGCATCGACCTTGATGAAATGCTCGATGCCGGCGTAGAGACCCTCGGTATTCTCGCGAATCGTCACCAGGTTTACGTTTTGAAACGGCGTATTGGTGCCTTCGAAGGAAATGGCCGGCCGAACATTCGCGTACAGGTTGAATGTCTGGCGCAAGGTGACATTGACGCTTCGGTAACCGCCACCGACCGGCGTGGTGAGCGGACCTTTAAAGCAGATCCGATTTTTCCGGATCGATTCGATAGTCGCGTCGGGCAGGGGATCGGCATGTTTCTCGACGGCCGCCATGCCGGCTAATTGCCGATCCCAGCCGATTTTTACGCCGGTCGCTTCGATGACGCTGACGGCGGCGTCGACAATGGATGGCCCGATGCCGTCGCCGGGAATGAGGGTAATTTGATGCATGCAGGGAATTCCTTATTTATTTTCGGGTCATGAAATAATTCGCTTGGGCGGATTATCCAACAGTAAACGCCAAAGTTTAAGCGGAAGTAAATCTGTCGGGCGACGGCGACAACGGCGGCTTCGTCGAGCCGGGGAGAACCGGCGAAGAGTTGCGGCAGCCCTGCAATTCGGACCGGCCTTCCGGGCACGGATGGTTTCTGATAAATTTGCTAAGGTATTTGATCCACTTTAATTGGGACAATCGGTATGGACGTTACGGAACGTATCAAAAAACAGCTCGACGAGAATCCGGTCATTCTTTACATGAAGGGCTCTCCTGATTTCCCCCAGTGCGGCTTTTCCGGACGGGCCGTGCAAATCCTGGAGCGCTGCGGCGTCGAGTACGCTTACGTGAACATCTTCGAAGATCCGGATCTGCGAGAAGGCCTGAAGGTATTTTCTCAATGGCCGACGTTTCCGCAGCTCTACATCAACGGCGAGCTGATCGGCGGAAGCGACATCATGCTGGAACTGTTCGAAAGCGGCGAGTTGCAGAAGCGGCTTGGCGAAGCGGCTCCGACGCCGGCGGATTCATCGGAATAAACCAGCCGGGCTGCCTTTTTCAATCGTCACCAGGTCTCTCCAGCGATTCACGATCGTGCAGAACAGCCGCGCCGTCTGCTCCGCATCGTAAATCGCGGAATGCGCCTCGTCGTTGTTCCACTCGAACCCCGCCGCTTGCACGGCCTTCGCCAGCACCGTCTGGCCGTAGACCAGACCGCCTAAGGTAGCGGTGTCGAAGGTGCTGAATGGGTGAAAGGGATTCCGCTTGATCCCGCACCGAGCCACCGCCGCATTCAAAAAACCGATGTCGAAGGCCGGATTGTGTCCGACCAGGATCGCCCGCGTACATTCGGTGCGCCTGACGGCGGCTCTGACGGGCTGAAAGATCTTCGCGAGCGCTTCCTTTTCATCCACCGCCAAGCGGAACGGGTGGTAGGGATCGATCTTGTTGAAATTCAGCGCGGCGGGGTCCATGCGGGCGCCGGGAAACGGCTTGACATGAGCGTGATGGGTCTCGGAGATCTGGAGATGGCCTTGGCCGTTCATTTCCGGAATGACCACGGCAATTTCCAGCAAGGCGTGCTCCGAAGGGCTTAAACCCGAGGTTTCGATGTCGACGATGACGGGCAAATAGCCTCGAAAGCGGCGCGCCAAACTGGGGAAATTTTGATCAGGCATTATTTAATCGCATTTTTTTCTCGACTAGGCTCGGTAAGCTCATTATATTTTCCCGTTAACCCAAATTTAAGTTTACGCCAGATCGAAGCTTTGGCCCGGATGTGCTAATTTTAGAAAATGCCTGATCGACTTCGAGAAAGGAACAAAAAAATGAAAACAACTCGCCAGTTACACCCTTTATTGCCGGTCTTCGGGCTCGCGCTTATCGTGAGTCTTACCGGCTGCGCGACCGCCACCAAGCACGACCCCCGAGACCCTTGGGAAGGGTGGAACCGCGGCGTTCAGAAATTCAACGACACTCTGGACGATTATGTCATGAAGCCCGTCAGCGAGGGTTATCAGCGGGTAACGCCATCGTTTGTCGATCGGGGCATCACCAACTTCTTCAGCAACGTCGACGACATCGGCGTCATCGCCAACGACCTTTTGCAATTCAAGCTCCTGCAAACCGGGCAAGACACCGGCCGGTTCCTGGTCAATACGGTTCTCGGCGTGGGCGGATTCGTGGACGTCGCTTCCAAGTTCGATCTGCCGAAACATAACGAAGATACCGATCAGACGCTGGGCGCCTGGGGCGTTCCGTCGGGCCCCTACCTGGTGCTGCCGTTCATCGGGCCGAGCACTCCCCGCGGCGCCGTCGGACTGGCCGGGGATGCGGTCGCCAATCCTTTCAACTGGGTCAATCCGGCGGCCATTCCCTACGGAACGGGCACTCTAAGAATGATCGACACGCGCGCCGACCTGTTGAGCGCCACCAAGATCGTCGACGAAGCGTCGGTCGACCGCTACGAGTTTATCCGCAACGCTTACTTCCAGCAGCGCAATTACCTGATCCACGACGGCAATCCGCCTCTGGACGATGCGCTGGAGCAGGAAATGGATCTTGAACTGGAAGGCCTGACCCCGACCAACGGAAGCACCGGGGAGAAGGAAAAACCGGCAAGCGAACAGCCGTAAGAGCGGCGTACGAACCGCATGAACCGGCGCCCGGACATTCCGGCGCCGGTTTTTCATTCTCGGCGCATTGACGGGGATTCGCCCCGAGCTTGCCGGTATGCTGTGCGCCTAAGCCGCGGCCACGATAAGCGGAACGATCATTTCCTCCGGGGTAGTGCCGCCGTGGACGCCGATTTGCCGATAGGGGCGTTCGCCGGGGAGCCAATCCTTGATCACATAGTTCTCTTTCAGAATCAGCGCGTAATCGCCTATGCGGTCGGCCAGGCGCGGGTGAGACGCCCCCAGGCCAAACCAGCCGGAAGCCAGCAAATCCCGGCTCCGATGCAGATCGAGATAAGCGATCAAGTTATCTTGCACATAACGCTCGAAACGTTGCGCCTCTCCGGGTTTCACATAGCAATACGCGGCGCGCCGCTCGCCGCATAAGGGCAAGATCAGACATTCATTCAGCTCCGGGTGATCGTTCAGCTCGATGATCCGAGCCGCCTCGCTATCGATTTGACCGTGGTCCGCCGCAACGATCAGCAAAGTATCGGTTCCGGCGATACTCTCGAATAGAGCCGTGAAAGCGGCGTCCAGCTCCGCCAGATGCTGCTCGACCTCCGCGCTGCCCGCCCCGTTCTCGTGTCCGATATGGTCGAGCTCCGGCCAGTAGCCGTAAATGAATTTGCGGTGGCCGTCCTTTCGGATAGTCTTCGCGACGACGCCGAAAAATTCATCGAGCGTATCGAAAGCCCGCAGGTCCGCCTTTCCCTGATGCGCCAGATTGAAATCCGAGTGGGCGATGCGACGCGGGGAAACGATATGGCAGGGCAGCGGAATGCGGTCGAAAATGGGTCCGTGGCCGAAAAATTTTTCGACTTCGATGCCGCATTTTCCGAGCGGTATGCCGCCGTATCGAGGCACGCCCGGCAATACGGCGAGCACCGTACCGAGTTCCTTGAAATACATGTGCCATCCGGTCAGGCCATGCTGTTGCGGCGCCAGCCCGGTCAAGAAGCTGGTGATGGCGGTCGCGGTGGTGGACGGAAAGACGGACGTCATCCGCCCCCGAAGGTGTCGCCGCAGAAAGCTGCCGTGGTCCCGCCGGATCAAGAATTCGTAACCCAGTCCGTCGACGACGATCAGGACGACATTGCGGTAAGCGCCCACCTCGGCCGGCGACAGGCCGTCAAGGGGCACGTAGCCGTTCGGCTCGCCGCCGAGTCCGGTCATGAGCGAACTCAGCAGGTTTACGATGCCGGCGCCTTCGTAGTCCGGTAATTGCATGCGAGCCCCCATTTACAAGCGTCATTGCCCCAGCGGCGACGGTAAACCGAATGCTTAACCGCTCTTCAAGCGCTAATCAGCGCCATCGCGATCAGCCCCAGCACGATTCCGATTCCTTGCCTGAGCGTAACCGACTCGTTCAAGAAAAAACAGGCCAGAACGATGGCAAGAATCGGATATAGGGCCGTCGCCGTGGAAACCAGCGCAACCGGGCCTTTGGCCACGGCATAGAGATAAGCGAAAGCGCCCATGGCGCCGAGTACGCCGGTACTCAGCGCCAACGCGACGCCGCGCGGCTCCGTCGCCGGCTTGAAAACGATGAGGATCAGCACGGCCAGCGCCACGATGAGACCGCCCGCGGCCTCGTAAACGATGGCGCTGTTGGGGTCGATGTAGCGCGTGGTGAGTTTCGGAAGAAACGCCCAGATTCCCCAGCAGAAAAACGCCGCCGCCGCGGGCAAGAGCCAATGGGTCACCGAAGCTCCGGCAAGCTGTCGATGGCGCGAATATCGTCCGGGTCGAGACGAATCTGCAAGGCGCGCATGCTGTCCGCGATGCTGGCGGGCTTGCTGGCTCCCGGAATCGGAACGATATGTTCGCCCTTGGCCAGCAGCCAGGCGAGGGCAATACCGTAACGGGACGACCGATGCTTTTCGGCCAGCCGGCCGAACAACTCGCTGTGACCGAGACGCACATGGCCGTAGTGTCCTCCCACCGGACTGTGAGGGATATACGTGATGCCCTTGAAACGGCAAAAATCGATCAAGCCGTTGGCGAAATCCTGCTTTTCGAACGGATTGCAGCGATTCTGCACGGAAACGATGGGCACGTGATCGAGAGCTGCCTGAAGAATGTCCGGGCTGACGACGTTGGACAGGCCGATATGCCTGATTTTGCCTTCGTCTCGAAGCTTTATCAGCTCGTCCAGCGACGGCAACAGGCCGATATTGGGGTCCACCGCGTGAAGCTGGTACAACTCGATGCAGTCCGTTTGCAGGTCTTCGAGGCTTCGTTCGCAGGATTTCCGCAAAAACTTCGGATCGCCGTCGATGACCCATTCGCCGTTCGGGCGCCTGAGACCGCCTTTGGTTGCAATGACAACCCGATCCCGTTTGCCCAGCCGGTCCAGTGCCTTGGCGATGAGGCGTTCGTTGTGTCCGATGTCGGAATCGTCCAGGCAGTATACGTTCGCGGTGTCGATGAAATTGCCGCCCGCCGCGAGAAAGGCTTCGATAACCTGAAACGCCTGCTCCTCCGCAGGTCTGCCCTGGATGGACAAAGGCATGGCGCCCAACCCGACGGGGGTAACCCGAATCCCGGTACCGTCGATCTCTCTTTGCATGAAGCTTCCCTCCTGGCTGCACGGTGCAGCAACATGCCGATGATGCCTGGGATCATAGCATCGTTGCCGTGCGAAATCCCGGCGTTCGGGCGAGCCAACCTCGCCGCTCATCCGGGCCAAAGCCCGCTCCCACACAATGCGATCGGCATCATGGCCCGGAAATTCGCTTTTCACGGCTTGCATTTACGCAATTTTTACGGGAGTGATAGAATGCGCCCATCGCAAATGCCGCCGATGTGCCCCGCCTATCAGGATGCCCGTCAAGTCCAACGAACAGTCGACCCGGTCCGTTTCGCTCGAAATCAAATCGGGTTCCATTACGCTGCCGATCTTGAAGCTCTTGAGCGGCGACACCGGGGTCGTCGCACGGCAGCTTCGGGACAAGATTCGGCAAGCACCGGAATTTTTCCGCAATGCGCCGGTGGTGATCGATCTCGGCGAGTTGCCGGAAAACGCCGATATCGACTTTTTCGATTTGATCGACATCCTGCACGATCATCACCTGGTTCCGGTGGGCACCCGCGGCGGAAGTCAGAAGCTGCAAGCGGCGGCGCAAGACGCCAAGCTGGCCGTACTCCCGGAACACAAGCACGAATCCGGCTCAGCCAACCCTCCCCCGCCGCCTTCCGCTTCGAAATCCCCGCCTCGGGCAACGGCCAAGCCGGCGAGCGGCAGCAAATTGATCGAGCAACCGGTCCGCTCCGGACAGCGGATTTACGCCACCGGCGCCGATCTGATCGTTCTGTCTCAGGTCAGCCCCGGAGCCGAGGTCATGGCCGACGGAAACATTCATATTTACGGCGCGCTTCGCGGGCGTGCCTTGGCCGGAGTGCAGGGGAACCTGGAGGCACGGATTTTCTGCGCGGATCTCCAGGCGGAGCTGATCGCCATCGGCGGCCATTACAAAATTAGCGAGAATCTGGACGAGTCCGTGCGCGGCAAGCCGGTGCAAATTTATTTGCGCGACAATTCATTGATTATCGAAAACTTATAAAGCTGTTTTGAATCTGGAGAGCACGAGTGGCGAGAATTATCGTTGTGACTTCAGGAAAGGGGGGTGTTGGCAAAACGACCACCAGCGCCGCCATTTCCATGGGATTGGCGTTGAAAGGCCACCGCACTGCCGTCATCGATTTCGACATCGGGCTGCGCAACCTGGATCTCGTCATGGGGTGCGAGAGACGCGTGGTCTACGATTTCGTGAACGTCATCAACCAGGAAGCGACCTTGAATCAGGCCCTGATCCGGGATAAACGCTGCGAGAATCTTTACATTCTGCCCGCGTCGCAAACCCGGGATAAGGACGCCTTGACCCAGGACGGCGTCGAGAGAATCCTGAACGAACTGTCCGAAACGTTCGAATACATCGTCTGCGATTCCCCGGCCGGCATCGAGCGCGGCGCGCACCTCGCGATGTATTTTGCCGACGATGCGATCGTCGTCACCAACCCCGAAGTGTCTTCGGTCCGGGATTCGGACCGCATGCTGGGCATTCTCGCCAGCAAGTCGCGCCGCGCCGAGGTGGGCGCCGAACCGATCAAGGAATATCTCCTCTTGACCCGCTATTCTCCGCAACGGGTCAAGCTGGGCGAAATGCTCAGCGTGGACGACGTGCAGGAAATCCTGTCTTTGCATCTGCTCGGCGTGATACCGGAATCGAAAGCCGTGCTCAGCGCGTCCAACGCGGGAACGCCGGTCATTCTCGACGACAAGAGCGATGCCGGCCAGGCTTATGCCGATGTGATACGCCGCTACTTGGGCGAAGATATCCCCCACCGGTTCCTCGAAGAGGAAAAGAAAGGCTTGTTCGGCCGACTGTTCAGGGTTTAGCCATGGGACTCTTGGATTATTTTCGAAGTTCTCGTCCGTCGAGTGCGGCTATCGCCAAAGAGCGCCTGCAGATCCTCGTGGCGCACGAACGCTCGCAGCGCTCCCAGCCCGAGTATCTCGCCGCCATGCAAAAGGATTTGCTGGAAGTGATCCGCAAATACGTGAATATCGATCAAAACGCCATCACGGTTTCCATGGAACAGGATGAGAACCGCGAGATTCTGGAGCTCAATATCGTCCTGCCCGAAGACGACGAGCGCAAGCGAAGTCCGCGGCGCTGAATGGAATGAACGTCAAGGGAATGCTTTAACGTCTGGACAACAAATTTCGGATTTCGGCGTTCAGGAAGCTCTTCCCCAAACGCACTCGTCGCATTGCTTTTGCACCGGTCGCCTTTTTTCCAACGATCAACACGGATTTTGAACGTTTTCCCCACTCAGCCATCATCCGACGATGATATTTGAAACTTTGAGCGCGATGCGCGATCTCGGGCGATTGCACGACATTGCGTCCATCCTGATCCGCTACGGTTTCGGCGACATGGTCAAGCGCGTGGGACTGGAGCGCCTGCTGGAAAAGGCAGGCCGGGCGCTCAACTGGACCCGCTTCGAGGAACTGCTTCGCCTCGATCCGCCGCAGCGCGTGCGCAAGGCCATGGAAGAAATGGGGCCGACCTTCATCAAGTTCGGCCAGATCCTCGCCACGCGCGTGGACTTATTTCCTCCGGACTGGATCGCGGAATTCGAAAAACTGCACGACCGCGTGCCGCCGCTTCCCTTCGAGCGGCTGAGAGCGCAGATCGAGGAGGACTTGAGCGGCCCGGTCGGCGACGTGTTCGTCGAGTTCGACGAAACTCCCCTGGCGGCCGCCTCCATCGCCCAGGTCCACCGCGCCCGTCTTCCCGATGGCCAACAGGTGATCGTCAAGATTCGCCGTCCCGGCATACGGCCGACCATCGAGGCGGATTTGCGCCTGCTCGAGCGGCTTGTCGCCGTCATCGAGCGCGAATTTCCCGACATCCGCCGTTTCCATCCGCAAGAAGTGCTCCGGCAATTCAAGATCTCGCTGCGGAACGAGCTGGATCTTCTCAGCGAAGGACGGAATACCGAACGGGCCGCCGGCAATTTCGCCGACGACCCCACGATCGTGATACCCAAAGTCTATTGGGAATATAGCGGCGAGCGGATCAACGTTCAGGAATATATCGAAGGGATAGCGGGACGAAATCTCAAGGCCGTCGACGCCGCGGGGCTCGACCGCAAAGTCCTGGCCCAACGCGGCGCGGACGCCGTGCTCAAGATGGTGCTGATCGACGGCTTTTTCCATGCCGATCCGCATCCCGGCAACTTCATTTTTCTTTCCGAAAACCGCCTGGCTTTCATCGATTTCGGCATGGTCGGTTCCTTGTCCGAATCACGCCGGGACCAGGTGGTGGATATGCTCAATGCCATCGTGGTCCGGGATGCCGCGACGGCCGTGGACGTCCTGCTGGATTGGGCGGGCGAAGGCGCGCCCAGTACCGAGCGCCTGGTCGCCGAAGTGGGGATGTTCATCGATAAGTATCATGGCGTCGCGCTCAAACAGCTCCGCCTGGGCGACATGCTCACGGAAATGACGAGCCTCATGCGGGATCACCAGCTCACGCTGCCGCCGGATTTGACCATGCTGTTCAAGGCGCTGATTACGCTCGAAGGCGCCGGGCGACAGCTCGATCCCGATTTCGACATCGTCGCCCAAGCGACTCCGCTCTTGCAGCAAGCCAGTCTGCTTCGCTTCCAGCCCGACACGCTGCTCAGGAAAGGCCGGCGCAATCTGGCCAGCCTGATGTCGGTCTTGAGTGCCTTGCCTCAAGATGTCCGAAGACTGATGCGGCTTCTTCGGAGCGGGGCCGTCAACGTCCACGTGGACCTCAGCCAACTGGACCGTTTCGGGATGCTCATGGACCGCGCCGCCAGCCGGTTGACCGTCGGCATGGTCACCGCTTCGCTCATCATCGGATCGTCCATCGTCATGACCGTCAGCGGCGGCCCCACCCTGTTCGGCCTGCCCGCCCTCGGCGTTTTGGGATTCACCGCCGCGGGCATCGGCGGACTATGGGTGCTGATCTCGATCTGGAAGACTTCGCACAAAGGAGAAAGGTAGCCTGGGGCAGTTCCGGCCGGCGGGGCTTCGTCCCGCCGCCGGAAATTGCCTGAAACCCGTGCAGGAGGGTCCTCTTTCCCGAGCCTTATGGATGATGCACCGGGCGCTGTGCGCCGGGAACAGTGGTCGCAGCGGCGTCTTTCTCGATGACGGTGCGGTCGTCGATCTTCAGAAAGGTAATCCCCTGATCCATGACATAACGGCATTCGGCGCGTTTCGCCGAGCCGACATTGTTCCACACCAGCGTGACGTACTTCACATGGTCGCTATCCGACTCGGACGGGCTGTAAGGACGAGCGCCGATTTCGCCCTTCACCGCCTCGCTGCATTTGTCCAAGGCCAAACTGCTGAGCAGGTTCGACGTTTGCAGGAAGGCGCCCTGCATCTTTTCTTGCGGAGTTTCGCGGGTGGTGCCGACGATGATAAAACCGACGGCCATGACAAGAGCGAACCCGGCTAACCCTTTAATGACATTCGACTCCATAAATTTCCTCTTTAATTTTATGGTTGGAAACCCAGGCGACTATAACAAAAAACCGGGTACGGAAAGAGTCTTCGCCACGGAATATGGACTGCCGACGCGACCGATCGAACGGATTTACCGGGATCTCGCCGCACCCGGCTTTTTGGGCCGCACGCTTTTTGCGACCGCCTTCGCGGCCGCTTCGTGGTCGAACCGCTCCGGGTCGAAGTCCCCTGCCCATTCGCGCAGTTCCTCGTGTTCCGAATGGCTGGAGTCCGCCAGGATTTCGAGCAGGTTGCCATAGCCCCAGGGTCCGCCGCAGTCCTCTGGCGGGCAAGCCCGCTCGCCGGCCAGGAGACGCGGCCCCAGGCCGTCGTCCGGCAGCCGCTTCTCGATGGCGATGTCGTGCCACCAGTCGTCGCCGAAATCGTACCCGTAACGGAATTTACGGCGATTTCCCAGGGTCTCGCCCAACCTCGCCTTCTTTTCCGAAAGCGGCTTCGGTACGGAGCCGAATCCAAACGAATCCGGAGTGGCGTCTCCGACGCGCGTTCCGCCCACTTCGAATTCGTGCATGTGGCAATTCTCCCAGCCCATCGCGGCCTGGATGACCTTATGCAACTGGGCGAAGGTCAAATCGTCCGGCACGATCACCCGGCGCCAAATGGGCGGATCGATATCGGACAGGGTGATGCGGAGCTGGAGCAGTTTGACCGATGCTTGATCCATGGGCCTTGTCTCGGTGAGAGTAAAAGAGTTTATCGGGGGGGTCTGACGCCGCCTTTCCGCTTGATGCCGAAACCGACGCGGAAAATGTCCGGCATGTTGTAACGATTATCTTCCGTCCGGTAAAGCACCGCGAGTTCGATCAAGTCGTCGACCAGGGCTTCCGGCGTGCCTTTTCGCGGAGGATCGCTGCTGTAGCGGCGCGGCGGCAGCCGCTGGTTCCGCTGGGCTTCAGCCAATGATTCCTGGATAACCTCCTTGGTCCACCTCTCGGTCAGTTCCTCGAATTTCAGCGGAACCGTCACACCCTTCAAGGCTGTCAGGAGCGGTCCCACCCATGGGTAATCCTCCTTGATTTCGCGTATTCTGATATTCGACGCCTCCGCAACCCCTTGGTGTATGCCCTCGTAATGCAGGGCGTTCTTATGCTCCGAATGGCGTTCGCTAGTCCATTCGGCGGAACGCTTGAAAGCCAACAAGATGCTTCGGGGACTGAGCCTCCCCTTGGCGTCGGCCAGATGGGTGGGAATCCAGGTATAGGTGTAACCGCGTTTTGCGTTGATGCCGACCCATTCGCCGGTAATGGCTTCGATGATGGCTCTAAGCGGCCGCTCGCTTCCGGTCAATGCATGGGGCAAGAGAAATATGCCGTCGATCGCTTGCCACGGGATCGCTGTTCGTTCTTGGACGGCTTGTCGAAATGCCGGTCCGAGTTCCGTCGAATTCGCCAGATGCAATAACACCAGTCCGAACAGATCGTTGGGATTCCACTTGAGCTCGACCTTCGCATGCAGCAGTTTCGAACTGTCGGCGAAGCGCCAGATTTCGTCCTCTTCTTCGACCATATCGGGACGCAGAAAAAACTTGAAGCGGATAGTGCGCCGGGTGCGGCATTCCAGACAAAGCCTTAATGCAGCGGAAAGGATTTCCCGAATTCGGCCCCAATCATCCGACAAACGCTCCAGGGAATCGAACAACAGCAATAATGTTTTTCCCTGTTTGGCCAACTCGCGGTCGCACTCCGTCAACAAGTCGTCGGCTTCATCATGGTGATCCCTGACCCATTGGGCGGCCGCATCCACCGAATCGTCGAAAGGCAAGGATTTGTCCAGCGCTTTCAGCGCATGCCGGATCAATACGCCCCGCCAGATGTCGTCGGGCGCACACGCTTTTTGCATTAATGAAGCGATCCGTTTTGCATTGGGAAACTGCTCGTTGCTGAGGTCGAGACCGAATCCGACTCTCACGATTAAACTCGATAGGCCCGAAATTTTGGCGGCGCCCGAGACGAACTTACGGGCCTTGTCGTCGAACAGCACGGCGGTCCAAAAGCTTTTTCCGGCTCCGCGCATGCCTTCCACGATGCTGACGTCGGGCAGCAAGGCTTTGATGTGCATCGGCGGGACGTGAATTTCGGTCAGTTTGGGCGGATCGAGCGTGTCCCACGCCGCCGTATCCGGCAGGTTCATGAGTTCGATACGAAATGCCGCGGCGTCGAATTCGAAATTGGTTTGCTTCATTTCAGCAACCGTTCAGTGCCGATTCGCCCGGAAACAAGCGAGCCGTGGCTCCGGTGAAAAAATCGCCGAATGCCGTTTCGACGATGCTCCACACGGGGCGCTTCTCCGGGGCGATCAAATCGAAACTTCTGACTCGCGGATCGAATTGGACGAAAAACGGATAATGCGGTCCGTTCTTGTCGTTTGGACTGAAGAGCTGCGGGCCGCCGGTCGGCCGATGATCGTCCTCTTCGTCTTCCTCCTCGTCGTAAAGCTCCAGCCAAGCTGCGTAGGATTTTTCGATAAACCGGATACGCGCAAGCTCGATCGCTTCGGACTGTGCCGCGACCATCTTTAAACGCCACCGAAGGTCCCAACGCGGCATGCTCCATGCCACGCTCTTAGCGACGCGCAAATGGTCGAATAACTGCCGGTAGGCTTGCCAACTCTGGCCATCGTCCCGCGCGAACAGAAAAACTTCGGCGCCTAAACGGGTCACGGCGGCGGAGCCGATGTCGTGAAGACCGGCTCGGGCATCGAACAAGACCGCGTCGGGCCGATCCGGCATTCCTGAGATTTGCTTTAACAGCATCGCCAGCCGTTCGGCCAGTCCGGAAAACTTGCCGGCGTCGGCGGCAAACGTCGGCATGTAAACACGCCCCAATTTGCTGACGTACGCTTTGGTTTTCTTGCCGAACGCGGGCAAAACCCGAATCCTTCCGGGCTCATCGCCGGACAGTCCGCACTCGGCCAAGCTTTCCTGTAACAGCTCATCGTCGGCTTGCTCCACCAAGGCTTCGACCAGCCAATCCACCAACCCGTAATCGGGCAAACGGTCTTCATCCAATAACATGCCGGCCACGCCAGGAGCCTCCAGATCGAGATCCACCAGCACGATGTTCTTGCCCAAGCGGGCCAGATACCACGCCCACAGTGCGAAGGCCGTCGTTCGGCCGACGCCGCCCTTGATGCTGAAGGCTACCGCCGTTGGAAGCGGCGGACATTCGACAAGAGATTCCCGAAGCCAATCCTGATTGGTTTGCAGTCGATCGACCAGCCAAGCGTTCGGTACATCCGGCAAACGAACACGATCCGGCGACTCGATAACATCGGAAGCGTCGATCAGGTCGCTGGTCCGCAGCAACACTTGCCGTTCGCCGGGACTGTAAACACCCAAGGCATCATGTAAACGCGCAGCAAGTCTAATCCAATCTTCCGGGTCCGCTAAGGCATCATCGGGTAGTACGACGGATAGGGTTCCGAAAGCATCCCGCACGAGTGTCGTTTCGCACTCTAGATTACCGGACCGGTGTTTGAGTTTATCGAGTGCGAGGGGTATAACCTGATCAAAACGGACTGCTGTCATTCTCGTCGAGCCCCATTCAATCCCACAGCGCCAAGAAGTCTCTTGGCCCACTCTTTATGGACCTCCAGCTTTTCCATGGAAGTCGAGCCGTCTGGCAAATAACGTTGATCCACTTGCCAGTCGGAAAATGGATTAGGTTTTCTGAGGAGAGCAGGCAGCATAGGGGCGACTTTTTCCATGCTCTGATGCCTTGCTTTATCCCAAAGTACATCGATGTGATGCTTGTATGCATCAAGTAAGCATCCACTATTCGAAAAGGCGGACAACGTAAGCAAAACCTTTTTAATGGCACATTCGGCGGCTAGGCCATACAGTTGATCCGCATTTTCCAAGCGCTTTTCCTGGTCCAGCAATTGCGCATCTCGCCAGTGCCGCAATGCGGCATGAGCATAGTTTTCCCCCATCGCTCCCCCAAAACAAAGATTATGGATTACGCCTTCCGATAAATCTCCGCCCCGCTCTTTTTGAATTCCCCGGCTTTCTCTTCCATGCCGGCTTGCAAGGCTTCGGCCTCGTCGAGACCATGGTTCTGCGCATACTCGCGCACATCCTGGGTGATTCTCATCGAGCAGAAATGCGGCCCGCACATGGAGCAGAAATGGGCCAGCTTGGCGCCTTGCTGGGGCAGGGTTTCGTCGTGGAATTCCAAAGCCTTTTCCGGGTCCAGGCTGAGATTGAACTGGTCCGCCCAGCGGAATTCGAAGCGTGCCTTGGACAAAGCGTTGTCGCGGATCTGGGCGCCAGGATGGCCCTTGGCCAGGTCGGCGGCATGGGCGGCGATCTTGTAGGCGATGATGCCGTCGCGGACATCCTGCTTGTTGGGCAGTCCCAAGTGCTCTTTAGGCGTGACATAGCAGAGCATGGCGGTTCCGAACCAGCCGATCATGGCGGCGCCGATGCTTGATGTGATGTGGTCGTATCCCGGCGCGATGTCGGTGGTGAGCGGGCCCAGGGTGTAGAAGGGCGCTTCCCGGCACAGCTCCAATTGCTTTTCCACGTTTTCCTTGATCATGTGCATCGGCACGTGGCCGGGACCTTCGATCATCACCTGAACGTCGTGTTTCCAGGCGATCTCGGTCAGCTCGCCCAGCGTCTTGAGTTCCGCGAACTGGGCCTCGTCGTTGGCGTCGGCGATGGAGCCGGGCCTAAGGCCGTCACCCAGGCTGAAGCTGACATCATAGGCCTTCATGATTTCGCAGATCTCTTCGAAATGCGTGTAGAGGAAGTTCTCCCGGTGATGGGCGAGGCACCACTTGGCCAGGATCGAGCCGCCGCGCGACACGATGCCGGTCATCCGTTTCGCGGTCAGCGGAATGAAGCCTAAGCGCACGCCGGCGTGGATGGTGAAATAATCCACGCCCTGTTCGGCCTGCTCGATCAAGGTATCGCGGAAAATTTCCCAGGTCAGTTCTTCGGCCTTGCCGTCCACTTTTTCCAGGGCCTGATAGATCGGCACCGTGCCGATCGGCACCGGCGAATTGCGGATGATCCACTCGCGGGTCTCGTGGATGTTCTTGCCGGTGGACAGATCCATGACCGTGTCCCCGCCCCAGCGGATCGACCACAGCATCTTTTCCACTTCTTCCTCGATGGAGGAGGTGACGGCCGAATTGCCCAGGTTGCAGTTGATCTTCACCAGGAAGTTGCGGCCGATGATCATCGGCTCGGATTCCGGATGATTGATATTGGCCGGGATGATGGCGCGGCCGCGGGCGACCTCGTCCCGCACGAATTCCGGGGTGATGAGCCTGGGAATGGATGCGCCGAAGGATTCGCCCGGATGCTGGGATTTGTACAGCTCACTGGCGGCTTCCAGGCGCTGATTTTCTCGAATGGCGATGAATTCCATTTCCGGAGTGACGATGCCTCTCCTGGCATAATGCATCTGAGTGACGTTCGCCCCGGACGTGGCCCGGCGCGGCCGGCGGATATGCTCGAAGCGGAGGCGAGCGAGCGCGGGATCGGCCTGGCGCTTGCGCCCGTACTCGGAACTCGGCCCCGATAGCTCCTCGGTATCTCCGCGCTCACTGATCCATGGATCGCGCAGAGGGGGCAGGCCCTGACGCAAATTAATACTTACGCGCGGATCGGTATAAGGGCCGGAGGTGTCATAGACATAAACCGGCGGGTTCTTTTCGGCGCCGAAACTGGCCGGCGTGTCCGATTGGACGACTTGGCGCATGGGCACGCGGACATCGGGACGGCGGCCCTGGACATAAATTTTTTCCGAAGCGGCGAACGGTTGAATGGAGGCTCGCTTGGCGGTGACTGCTTCATGCAGGAATTCTTCGGGAAATGCGCTCATCGCTTTCTCCTGGGTAAAAAAACGGAAAAAGGGGCGCAGGCAAGACGGGTCCATCGCCGGGCTCAGGACAGGCTTTCCTACGCCGGTGTTAGCCGGATCAGGTTCGAAGGGTGTTTCTCAGCCCTGCAGGAGACGTTCGGTGAGCCGGTTCGCGAGCAATCGGCCTCGTCAAGAACCGCAGCAGGGCACCCCCAGCCTTACGGATATCGGGCTAAGCTAAAGCAGAAAAGGGGATTTGGCAAGGCAGGGGAATTGCTGAGTACGCGGCGTCTCGGAGTTTGCGGCTAATCGGGCGAAAGTATCCGCAGAAATGATTGGAATACGCTGATTTCCAAGGAGGATTCTATGGAAACGATTATCGAACCTATCATTCGCGCGTTTAACGGATATTGTTATGCCGTGGCGGGCGTCGTCATCGGCTTTTTCGACGATCCCGCCCAAACGCAGGAATGCGCCCATCGAATCGTGGACCTGACTCATCACGAGGTCGAAGTTTTCGGAAACCAACTGACGATGGTGCTTTGAAAGTCGGGGCACCGTGCCCGCCGCCCCTACCAGCTCCGAATGGCAGCCGGCGCCGGTTTCGGGCGGCTAAATGCAAACGGCCGGTATACCAACCAGAATCGCCATAACGATTCCGGAATTTCCGGCAGAACGTGGCGCCGCCGCCTGGAATCGAATCGGGTCTGCGGCTCGAATGCGCCATACCGGAGCAGATCTTCCGCCGTGATCCGGCGGGCGTGAAACGCGTCGGTAGACACCGGCACGATCAGCAAGCGCCCGCGTTCGATTTCCGCGGCCGTCAAAGCCAGCGCCAGCTTCCCGTCGACCGCATCGGCGCCTTCGATCAGGCGCCCCTCCGCGTCGCACCAGTACCCGCTGGTCTTGAGAGAAACGTCGGCCAAGCCTTCGAAACGTAAATGAAACGTATAAATCTCGAGATCAGATCCATTTTGATGAGGATTGGTCTTCATTGGCCGAATCTCACGAACGTCTTGTGAAGACGGTAGGCTACAGCACGGTAAACTGTAATTCTGTGACGTATTTCGCAATTTCACTTTGCACGGCTCTATACAATATGGAGCCCGTTCCGGACACACGAGCCGGCCGGATTCTTGATTGTCATGGACAGATCCAACTTCCCGAGCGACGAACGCTGTGGCGACGGATCCTTGTAGTCGGGATTCTCTCCAGGATTTGATTGTAGTGACATCAGCCAATAGCCGTTCTGCTCTTCAACGCGCGAAGCCGGGCCGAAACATGCTATGAGCGTTCGTAATCGCGGGGGTGTTGCGGGTTTTTGGCTCGGTCGAGCGCCGTTTCTGATCGGCCTCGGCGGTCTAATACTCAGTCTCCTGCCCGCCCTGTCACAACTCGAAGAGGAATTCAGCCTCGGTCTCCTATACCGGCTGAGAGGCGCGGAACAACCTCCCGATGAGATCGTGATCGTGGGAATCGATCACGAGTCCGCATTGCGTTTGCAGACGCCGAACGAACCCCAGTCATGGCCCCGCCGGCTCAACGCGAAGGTCATTCACACGATTCACGCATCCGATGCCGAACTGCTCGCGTTCAATGTCTTTTTCTTCGGTCCGGCACCCGATCCCGACGACGACAGGGAAATGGCCGATGCGATGCGCCGCATGGGGCGCGTTGCGCTCACCGATTACGTCAAGCCGCGCCAGATTTCCGCAGGCGTTTACCTGGAATCGGTCGTACATTCCACGGACCAATTGGCCGACGCGGCTCTGACGACCGCGCCGTTTCTGGTGCCGAAGGATAATTATGGGATAAAGCGGTTTCTCACCTTCTTCGGAGAAGAAGCCCAGGCTACGCTGCCTACGCGGCTGCTGCTGGCTTATGCCCTGCGCACCGCCCGCAACGACCTGGCTGGCGTCTTGACCGGCACCGCGCCCGAGGCGGCGGGCATCCTCGAAAATCCGCCAACCGGGCGAGAGCCGTTCGACCTCTTGCAAAAGAACCTTGCCGCGCGGCTTAAATCGCGAGCCGATCTGCTTCCGGCCCTCGAAAAGAACCTAAAGCAAAGACCGATGCGCGAAAATACGCGCCGAATGCTGCAATCCCTGCTTCGCATTCATGAAAACAACGGAGCGCGCTATTTCAATCATTACGGTCCGGCCGGCACCTTTCCGACGATTTCTTATTACCGGCTGGCCGACTCACCGTCCGAAGAACTCAAGCGGTCACTCAGAGGCAAGATCGTCTTGGTCGGATACCTCGAAGATTTTCAGCCAGAGAATACCGAAGGCCTCTTTAATACGCCGTATTCCACGGTCAGCTCGGTGGAGTTGGCGGCCACCGCGCTGGCCAATCTGCTCGAAGACAAATCGGTGCTGCCGGCGCTCACGCCGCTGAAAGAAACGATTTGGCTGGTGCTTTGGGGGCTCGCGCTAGGCTTATGCGCTCAGCGGGGCTCGGCCCGAAAGGCTATGGCCTTTATCGCGACCTTGAGCGGCGGGTATTTACTGGCGGCATGGGCGCTGTTCCGCGCCGACGGGTCGTGGCTCCCGCTTTTCATTCCGCTGATTTGGCAGGCGCCGGCCGCCTCGATGGCGGGCGTGCTCGTCAGCTATCTGCGGCGCGTCAGGCGCGAAGAAAAAATGCAATCGGTGATCGAACGCTTCATTCCGGTTGACGTGTTCAGTCAACTGACCCTCGAAGACGAGATGAAGGCATTGCCGTCATACGGACGTTTGACCCACGGCATCTGCCTCGCCACCGACGCCGGACGTTATGCGTCCTTGGCCGAGACCATGGAACCGATGGCTCTCGCCGATCTGATGAACGATTATTACCGGGTTATTTTCGAACCGGTGGCGCAGCATGGAGGGTGGATCTCCGATGTCATCGGAGACGCCATGCTGGCGATCTGGACCACCGGCAGCAATCCGGAAACGAGACGCAACGCACTGCAAGCCGCCCTGGAAATCCAACAAGCCGTCCGCCGGTTCGAACGAGAGCACGGGCTCCATTTTCCGATTCGGATCGGAATTCACTGCGGCGATCTCCGCATAGGCTACGTTGGCACCGATCGCCGCGGCGAAATCCGGGCGGTCGGCGACACGGTCAATATCGCCGCGCGTCTCGAAGCCTTGAACAAAATACTCGGCACTGAAATCCTGGCGTCGGAAGCAGTGCTGGCCGAGATTGACGAGAAGCGGGCCAGACGCTTGGGCCAATTTCTCCTGGCCGGGAAAACGAAGCCGGTATCGGTAGTCCAACTGGTTTCCCACCCGGAGTTCGGAACGTCCCGCTGGCAAGAATTCAATGGCCGATTTCAGATTGCCCTGGCCCACTTCGAAGCCGCGCAGTGGTCCGAGGCTCATGCCGCTTTTAGCCAGCTTGTCCTACAATTACCCGATGACGGACCGGCCCGGTTTTATCTCAAGACATGCGAGGCATATCTCGCGGAGACATATCCGGCCGGCGATCGGCCGCCCGGCATCAGTATCGAGAAATCGGACTCGGTCCGTCCGCTGACCAAGTAAGCCAAGACTAACGCAAAAGAGTTTTTCGGTCTCTCCGACGGATAATGCCGTTTAGGCAAGAGCCCTCTCTCCCTCTGCCTGAGGGAGGGAGGGAAGATGAGTGAGGAGATCGAAAAAAGGGGAGAGCTTCCTTTTGGACCTCATCTTCGTCCATCGAAGGCGTAGAGCAAAAAGAATTCCCATTTGAAATCCTCTCGCCCCAAGTCCTTTCCAAAGGGAAAGTTCACCTAGCCCTTGCCAGTTCGATACGCTGGCAGAGCCAGGGAAGGCTTGGAGAAGATGCAAAATGCGCAAGACCCGTAACAATAACTCAGAAAGTATCTTTCGCAGCCCAATGCAAAAATCCGCTCACTTGTTTCTGACGATTACCGCTGCATTCATCGCAAGCGGTCCCAGCATCGCCTTTGCGTGCGAACAATGGACCGCTCGCCTGATTTCGGCCCAGGGCCAAGTCGACATCCAGCCGGCCGGAAAGCCGTCATGGGTGCCGGTGGATGTCCAACAGACGTTCTGCCCCGGCGACAAAATCCGAACCCTGATCCGCAGCCGCGCCTCGCTGCAATTGCCGAATCAGACCTACATTTCGCTCGATCAGGACACCACCGTGGTGTTTTCCGAGGTGAAAGCGGAAGCACCGTCCTGGTTGGAGCTGCTCACCGGCGCCTTGTATGCCCGGAGCAGGACGCCCAAGCCCCTAGACATCCGGACTCCGTTTATTAATGCCGCCATCAAAGGCACCGAGTTCCTCATCAAGGCGGGGCCGCAGGGCGGCCAAGTCACGGTCTTCGAAGGAGAGGTCGAGACCTCGAATACCGAGGGACGAGTCGTGCTCAAGGACGGCCAAACCGCCATAGCACCGCGCGACGAGGCGCCTCGCCTGGCGTTGCATATGCATCCGGAAGACGGCGTTCAATGGGCACTCTATTTCCCGCCGCTGGTGGATTACGCCACCCTGCAAGCTCGAACCCGCGACCCACACATCGCCGAGGGAATCCGTCTTTATGCCGACGGCGACATCGCCGGGGCCCTGGCCGCGTTGAACCGTGTGCCGGAAGTGAGCCGCGATGCCGATTTCGCTGCCCTCTACGCCAGTTTGCTGCTGAGCGTGGGACGGGTAGACGAAGCGGAACCGCTGCTGGCTGCGTATACGGAAGGAAAGAAAACGCCCGCGCCCATCGGCGCTCTGCGGTCGGTGATCGCCCTGGCCCGCAACCAAAAGGCGGAAGCGCTAAGCCTCGCGAATGAGACGGTTCGAAGCGACCCCGCTTCGGCTCCGGGCTGGATGGCTCAATCCTTTGCACGGCAAGCCGATTTTGACCTCGAAGGCGCGCTCGAAAGCGTCGATCAGGCCGCACGTCTCGACAACGGCGACGCCCTGGTTCAGGCACGCCGCGCCGAACTGCTGGTGGGTCTCGGGCGCTGGCCGGAGGCGCGGAAAGCGGCCGAAAACGCGGTTCGGATCAACCCGCGCCATCCCCGCGCCCATGTCGTGCTCGGCTTCATCGAACTCATGGATGGGGAAATATCCGAGGCGCTGGCGAGTTTCCGGGAGGCGTCCCAACTGGACTCGGCCGATCCCCTGACGCGCTTCGGACTGGGCCTGGCCCTGGTTCGCCAGGGCGGGGTGCAGGAAGGCACAGCGGCCATGGAAACCGCCGCCAGCATCGATCCCAGCGACGCCCTGATCCGCAGCTATCTCGGCAAGGCTTATTACGAACAGAAGCGCAACGCGGTCGCCGAAAAGCAGTTCGACCTCGCCAAAACCTTCGATCCCAAGGACCCCACGCCCTGGTTTTACGACGCCATTAAAAAACAGACCGAAAACCGGCCGGTAGAAGCGTTCAAGGATCTGCAACAGGCGATCGAGCTAAATGGCAATCGCGCCGTCTATCGCTCCAAGCTCGCCTTGGACGACGATCTGGCCGCCCGTAGCGCCGCCTTGGGACGCATCTACTCCGACCTCGGATTCGGGCAGCGGGCGGCCGTAGAAGGCTGGCAGTCTGTCGGGATCGAGCCAGCCAATTATTCGGCGCACCGGCTCCTGGCCGACTCCTACTCCGCCCTTCCGCGGCACGAAATCGCGCGCGCGAGCGAAGTATTGCAATCCCAGCTGCTGCAACCGATCAACACCACGCCGGTGCAGCCCCATCTGGCGGAAAGCCGGCTGCTGATCCCGGACGGCACCGGCCCTTCGCAGCTCTCGTTCAACGAGTTCAATCCTCTGTTCACCCGGGACCGCTTCAGCTTCCAGGCCTCCGGCATCACCGGGAGCAACGATACCCACGGGGAAGAACTGGTCCACGCCGGACTGTGGGACAACTTCTCCTACAGCCTCGGCCAGTTTCACTACGAAACCAACGGTTTCCGCCAGAACAACGACCTGCGCCAGGACATCTATAACGTCTTCGCCCAAGGCATGATCCATCCCAGGCTTAGCATCCAGGCCGAATACCGCCACCGGCATCTGGAACACGGTGATTTGTTTTTCAACGGCGACCTGGAAGATTTCGACGACACTTTCAAGCGTGAACTGAAAACCGATAGCGTGCGTACCGGCCTCCGTTATTCGCCCACCGCAAATTCCGATCTGATATTCTCGGCCATGTACGTGGATACTTTACGGAATCACGCCCAGCAGATTCCTTTCGTGTTCCCGATAGATGCCTCGACGACCGCCAGTCAACGTGGCTTCATGGGCGAAGCCCAATACCTCTACCGGCGCGATCCCTTCGATCTCATCCTCGGCGGCGGCAGCCGTGACATTTCGGCCGATTTGTCCAATGATTTCGGCTTTTTCGCACAACGAATCGCCTACGACATCCGCCACAGCAATGCTTATCTTTATTCCCATATCCGCTTTCCGCGCGATCTGATCTGGACACTGGGCGTCAGCTACGATTCGTCCCGGAACCAGTGGGTCGGGGATTACGACCAGGTCAATCCGAAACTGGGACTGATGTGGCAGCTCACCCCCGACACACTCCTCCGTCTTGCCGCATTCCGCACCTTCGACCGCGGCCTTGAGGACGATGCAACTATCGAGCCGACTCAGATCGCCGGATTCAATCAGTTCTTCGACGGCCTGCCGGCCACGGATGCCAGGCGCTACGGCGTCGGCTTGGATCACAAGTTTTCTTCCCGTCTCATGGTAGGCCTGGAAGCTTCGTTGCGCGACGTAATCGTTCCATTGCCGCTGGGCGCCTCTTTGGAGGCACCCAGCTTCATCTCGAAACGGGAAGAAATGCTGTATCGCGCTTATAGCTATTGGGCGATCAACGACAATTTCGCCGCCAGCTTGGAATACCAGTTCGACATATTTTCGGATGCGACCCAACACTTAACGATCTACAGGAACCATATCGTCCCTCTCAGCCTAAGCTATTTTCATCCCTCGGGCTTATCGAGCACCGTCACGGTCACCTACGTCAATCAGGAAGCCTTCGAGGGCGGCGATGAGTCCTTGAAGAATCACGACGACAACCAGTTCGCACTGGCCGATTTTTCCCTGAAATATCGCCTACCCTATCGGTATGGCACGGCAGGATTCGTCATCAAGAACCTGCTAGATCAAAAATTCGATTTCCTGGGGCAGAATGCCTTCGGTCTTCGAACGGGGCGCCTGGAGGAGATGCCTTTGTTTACTCCGGAAAGGACGATGTTTTTTCAACTCACGCTGGCATTTTGAGGACTGCGTGGCGATGTCCCGGAATGCCCGCCAAATGGGGGGGGAAAGTATGAATGATCAGACACTACAACAATTAAAGAACAACGCAGTTTGGGAATTCGTTAAACGCTACAAGAAACCGCTGATAGCGGCCGGTGGCACCGGCGGACTACTCTACGTGGCGTCACAATGTGGCGTCATGTGTCCGCCGGGATGGTGGTGGTATATCGGAGCCTCTAGCTGCATACCGTGCTGAATCGACCGGGAGGGTGCTCGATGCACCCTCCCGATCTTGCTGCCGAATCCGGCTTTTCGCACCCCGCCTTCAAGCTCCATCCGGCCAACTGCCACAAGTAGGCTGGAAAAGCCCGTCCTGAGCCCGGACCGGAGCGTAACCGTTCCCGCCATTTTGACATGGGCTCGGATACGTAAGCTCTCCCTGCCGATTTCCAAATTCACCGTCACGGAAAGGGGAAATATTTCACTGAATTTCATCTTCCAGGCGCGTAAGTTGAATCTTGCCTCCGCAAAGGCAGAAACATCGGCTTATTCCTAAAGAACCATATGTACGTTTCCATTTCGCATCTTGGGACGAGCGTTTCGGCCATGCCCGGCATGGCCGGCGCCTGGTCTTGCCGCTCGATCAAGGCAAACGGGTAGGCTTATGCCGCACACGGTTCAAAAAAACCTTGCCGGGTGCTCCGTCAAGTTTCTGTGTATCGGTGTATTGGTAACCATCACGACCTTGGCGTTTGTCTCCATCCTGGTGCTGTTCGTCTTCCTGCCCCAGGACGGTTTCGGAACACCGGCGGGAGAACGTTCCGCCTCCGAAGTCGTCGTTAACGCCACCGGAATCGATAATCCGGCGAAAGCCTCGCTTCCCGAAAAGCCGGAATCGAAAAAATGAATGAATTCGCCGGGGCCACGGCGGAAAGCGCCGAACAGACGATCAATCCCGTTGCGCTCCGCTTCGGATAATACGGCTACGCCTTTTTGGCGACTCTTCAGGACCGGGTTCAACGCCGGTCCTTTTTTTGAAATGGGCGGATCGAATCTAAACTAACATTTAGATCGTAGATCGATCTGTCGGGTCGCACCTCGAAAAACACGAGAGAGACGGGAGAGATCGACATTCTTCGTTTTCCTCGGTTAAATGCGATCGTGTCGACAGAAACGCTCCAAGGCTTGAAGAAAGTCCCCTATTTTTCCGGAGTAGCCGATGCCGCTCTTGCGGAACTAGCCTCCTGCGCAGCCATAAAAACCTATCCGAAAAATTCGGTCATCATTCGCGAAGGGGAAGAAGGCGGCGCATTGTTCATTATTCTTGCCGGAAAGGTACAAGCCTATTTGAGCGGCGCAAACGGGCGCATGGTGATCTTGTCGACCCAGGGTACGGGCTCGTTTTTCGGCGAACTGTCCCTGCTGGACGGGGAACCGCGTTCGGCTTCGATAGCGGCCCAAGAACCGACGGTATGCAGCCTGATTCCGCGCCATGCCTTGAAGTCTTGGCTGACAAACCATCCGGACGCCGCATTCAGCATCATCCGAAGCCTGACTCAGCGGATTCGCTGCCTGACCGAGAACGTACGGGGACTCGCGCTGTCGGACGTCTACGGACGATTGGCCAAAGCCCTGCTCGACATGGCCGTCGCAAGCGAGAAAGGGTGGTTCATCCCGGAAAAACCGACCCACCAGGATTTGGCCAACCTCATCGGCTGCTCCCGGGAAATGGTCAGCCGGCTCCTGAAGGACCTGGAGCGCGGCGGCTATCTCTCGACCGATCGCAAATCCATACGCATCCACCGGAAGTTGCCCGCATCCTGGTGACGGAGCGGCCGCTGTCCATTATCCTAGAAACGGCAGTTGACCGCTTGGATGCACCGGCAAAGCCCGATGAATCCCGAACGTCCTGCGTGGCTCGGACCTCGCCTTTTGGGTGAAGTCGCTACGCACCCGATGGCACGGCGGGCGGGCCGCTTGGCGGCGTTGCTCCTCGTTGCGGGAGACCACCCCGCGGCCTCGTCGCGCCTTGCCATCCGACCCGCCCACCGCACACTCGGGCGCGTCCAACTGCCGTTTCTAGGATTATGCGAGAAAAGCCTCCCCACGCCGTACGCATCCCATCGCCATGAGCATCGTCTCGGCAGGATGATAAGCGCGCACGCTGAGCCTATCGGCGATCTGGCGACGGCAACTGGTGCCGGGTGCCACGATCAGCGTATCGGCTCCGGCCTCGCGTATGGCGGGAAACAGGACCAGTTCGGCAATGTCCAACGATACGGCATAATGCTCCTTCTCGTAGCCGAAAACGCCGGCCATGCCGCAGCAGCCGGAGGGAACGGGCCGAACCTCGGCGCCGGGAATCAGGGACAACGCCTTTAAAAGCGGCTGCATCCCGAGCAGCGCTTTCTGATGGCAATGGCCGTGCACCAGCAGCGTCTTGCCTGCCAGTGCATCGCCAAACGGATTTTCGTCGAGCCGCCCGAACTCGCGATCGATGAACTCCTCGAAGGTCAGGGTGCGATCCGCCACGACGCGCGCCTTTTTCCTGAGCCCCTCGCCCTGCAGCAGATCCGCCGCCTCGTCGCGGAAGGTCAGGATTTCCGATGGCTCAAGACCGATAATCCAGCGGCCGGTCACCGCCCAAGGGTACAGCCGTTCGACGGCCCGGCTCAGCCGTTTCCGGGCGGCGCGCAAGAGGCCCTGACTAATCTGTATCCGCCCGGATTCGAGACAGGGCGTGGCCGCCACGCGAAACCCGAGCCGTTCCAGAACGTCGAGAGCCGCAATCCCTAACCGGGGTTCGTAGTATTCGGTAAAGGGATCGACGAACAGCAGGACCTCTCCTCGCCGACCCGCGGACTCGGCGCCATGCCGCCGCTTCAGCCATCGGCTGAACGGTTCGCCGGCCAGGGGCGGCAAGGGACGCTCCGGGTGAAAGCCCAGCCGGGACTTGACCCAGGGACGCGCCAGCACGGTATTGGACAAACCGGGCGTAAACCCGGCGATCCGGCTGAGCCGGTCGAAATTCCCCACGAGTCTTGCCCTCCACGGCACGCCGGATCGGTCGTAATGCTGCTGCAGGAACTCCGCCTTCATGCGGGCCATGTCCACGTTGGCGGGGCACTCCGACTTGCAGCCCTTGCAGGCGATGCAAAGATCGAGGACTTCCCGCAGAAGCTCGCGATTCGCCGCCGTCCAAGGCTCGGGACTGTCCATGACTTGCCGGAATAGGTTGGCGCGCCCGCGGGTGCCGTGTCTTTCCTCTCGCGTCGCCATGTACGAGGGGCACATGGTGCCGCGCCCGGCGCTTTTCAGGCACGCGCCGGCGCCATTGCACTTGGAAGCGGCAATCCTCAATCCGGCTTCGCGGCTCCAATCGAAGTAGGCGGCAACCGGTTTTCCGTTCTCATGCGCCCTCAAATCCGAAAGCAGCGGCGGAGGATCGAAGATCTTGTGGGGATTCAAGATATCTTGCGGGTCGAAGACGGCCTTTATCCCGCGCAAGAGTTCATAAAGTTCCTCACCCAACATACCCGCCAGATAAGGCGATCTCAGCCGGCCATCGCCGTGCTTGGCGCTGATCGTCCCGCCAAAGCGGATCGCCAGCTCGAACACTTCTTCGAGGATGCGTTCGTAAAAACGCCGGCCGTCCCGGCTGCCGAGATCGAGCAAGGGGCGGAAGTGCAGCAGGCCCCATCCCGCCGGACCGAAGACGACGCAATCGACGCCATGGCGGGCCATGATCGAGAGCACCGCCTCGGAATACGCCGGAAGTTCAGCGACCGCCACCGCCGTATCTTCGATGCCCGTGACCGCCTTGATCGGGCCCGGCATGCCCATGAGGAGGCCCAGCCCCGCCGCGCGCAGGGCGAGCGCTCGCTCCCGGAGCGGCGAATCGAGCACCTTCCGGGCATAGCCCAGGTTCCGCGAGCGCAATTCGGCCATCAGATTCTGGACGGCGGCAGCAACCCCGTCGCCGTTTTCGTCCACGAAATCGATCAGCAGCACGGCGGCCGGATCGCCTTCGATCCAGAACCGGTTGCGTTGCTGTTCGAGATTCGCCTTGGTGAGCGTCAGGATATGCCGGTCCACCAATTCCACCGCCGAAGGCCGATGGTCCAGCACCACGCCAACCGCCGAAAGCGCTTGCGGCAGGCTGTCGAACTGGACGCAAGCCAGGCGGTGCCGGGCGGGCAGCGGCACGAGGTTCGCTTCGATTTCGCTGACTAAGGCCAAGGTCCCCTCGCTGCCGCAAAGCAGGCCGGCCAGGTTGAAAAGCGGGCCTTGGGATTCCCAGGGCCGTCCGCGCGCCAGCACGTCCAGGGCATAGCCGGCGTTGCGCGGAATGCCGTCGGGACAGGGAAAGCGTTCGAGAATCAGCGCCCGGTGGCGGTCGATCGTCTCGTGTACGGCTCGGTAAATCCGCCCTTCCAGATTGTCCAGCGCCAACTTCTCTCGAAGCTGTTCGTCGCTAAGAGATTCGAAGCGGACAATGCTGCCATCGCTCAGGACGGCCTCGACGGACAGCACGTGATCCCGGGTCGTGCCGTAGCGCAAGGCATGGCTGCCCCACGCGTTGTTGCCGAACATGCCGCCGATCGTGCAGCGGTTGGAGGTGGAGGGATCGGGGGCGAACATCAGTCCGAGCGGGCCGAGCGCGTCGTTGAGATCGTCGCGGATCGCGCCCGGCTGAACGCGCGCCCGCCGCCGGTCGGGGTCGATCGCGAGAATCCGGTTCATGTGGCGGGTGAAATCGATCACGAGGCCATCGCCGACGCACTGCCCCGCCAGGCTGGTGCCGGCGGCGCGGGGGATCAGGGGCAGCCGTTCGCGGGCGGCGAACGTCATCAGCATCACGCAATCGTCCAGGTGCCTAGGCCGCGCCACGGCCAAAGGCACCTTCTGGTGAGGCGAGGCGTCCGTGGCGTACAGAAGGCGCGAGAGCCGGTCGTTCAGCAGCTCCCCTTCGAGCGCTCGGCTCAGCGTCGAGAGTTTTGAAGGCAGATCGGGCGTCATGACGGATGAACTCGTTGATGGATTAGACCAGCGATCGGGCTGGAGATTAGAGGCTTATAGCCGAGCGAATGAGCGTATGGCGCACATGGAATGTTCCGTGTTAGGTTTGTAAAAAACCGGCAGGAGTGAGCACGATGGGGTTGCTGAAAGGAAAACGGGCGCTGGTGTGCGGCAGCAGCCAGGGGATCGGCAAAGCCATCGCCGTGCATTTCGCGGATCAGGGCGCCGAGATCGTTCTCCTCGCCCGCAACGAATCGGCCTTGAGAGCCGTCTGTAACGAGCTCGGCACGGCGCATGGGCAGAAACACAGCTATCTGGCGGCCGATTTCGGCTATCCCGATCGCTTGAAGCAGATCCTGGAAGAGCGCTTGCCGGCACTCCTTCCCATTCACATCCTGGTCAACAACACCGGCGGCCCACCCGGCGGGCTTCTGCATGAAGCCGGGATCGAGGAATTCACTAGAGCTTTCACCCGGCATCTCGTTTGCAGCCATATCCTGGTCCAAACCCTGCTTCCCGGCATGAAGGGCGAAAGCTTTGGCCGGATCGTCAACATCGTTTCGACCTCGGTCAAGCAGCCGATTCCGGGACTCGGCGTCTCCAACACGGTGCGCGGCGCCATGGCCAACTGGGCCAAGACCTTGGCGAGCGAACTCGCGCCTTTCGGGATCACGGTGAACAACATCCTTCCGGGAGCGACCGAGACGGCAAGGCTCCGGTCGATCATGGAGGCGAAAGCCCAAAGCTCGAACAAATCCATCGAGGACGTGGTCGAACAGACTAAACGCTCGATTCCCCTGGGACGTTTCGGAAAGCCCGAAGAAATCGCCTACGCGGCGGGCTTTCTCGCATCCGACTTGGCTTCCTATATCACCGGGATCAACCTGCCCGTCGACGGGGGACGTACGATGAGCCTTTAACATGCAACCCATCGCGAACTACATCGGCGGCGAGCTCGTTCCGCCGGTCTCCGGCCGCTACCTCGACAACATCGAACCGGCCACCGGCCTTTTGTTTTCGGAAGTGCCGGACTCCGATGCCGCCGATATCGACCGGGCCGTGGCGGCCGCGAAGAAAGCATTTCCCGCCTGGTCCGAGGCGCCATTGGAAGAGCGGTCGAGGCTGCTGCGCCGGATCGCGGATCTCATCGAAGCCAAGGCGGACGCGCTCGCCCGCGCCGAATCGGTCGATGCCGGAAAGCCCTTGAATGCGGCGCGCCAGGTCGATATCCCCAGGGCCGCCGCCAATTTCCAGTTTTTCAGCTCCGCCATTCAGCATTTCTTCTCCGAATCCCATGCCATGGGAAGTCAGGCGCTGAATTACACGCTCCGCGTGCCGCTCGGCGTCGTCGGCTGTATTTCGCCCTGGAACCTCCCGCTTTATCTCTTTACCTGGAAAATCGCGCCCGCGCTGGCCGCGGGGAACACCGTCGTCGCCAAGCCCTCGGAGCTGACGCCGATGACGGCGTTTTATCTCTCGGAAATCTGCCGGGAAGCGGGACTTCCGCCGGGGGTGTTGAACATCGTTCACGGTACCGGCGCCAAGGCCGGGCAAAGCCTGGTCGAGCATCCGGACGTGGAGGCCATCTCCTTCACCGGCGGCACCCAAACCGGCGCCCGGATCGCCCGGACGGCGGCTCCTAAGTTCAAAAAGCTCTCACTGGAGCTCGGCGGCAAGAATCCGAACATCGTCTTTGCCGATTGCGACTTCGAACGGGCGGTGAGCACCACGGTCCGCTCGTCCTTTTTCAACCAGGGCGAGATTTGTCTGTCGGGGTCGAGGATTTTCGTCGAACGTCCGATTTACGAAACATTCAGGGACGAACTTCTGCGGAGAACCCAGGCGCTGCGCGTGGCCGATCCCTTGAGCGGCGACAGCGACGTCGGCGCGCTCATTTCCGAAAATCACCTCCGCAAGGTGCTGTCCTACATCGATCTGGCGCAGACCGAGGGCGGACGGATTCTGACAGGAGGCAAGCAGGTTCGCCTGCCGGACCGTTGCGAAAACGGCTTCTTCGTCGAGCCGACCATCATCGAGGGGCTTACTCCGGACTGCCGGGTCAACCAGGAGGAAATCTTCGGTCCCGTGGTCACCCTAATGCCTTTCGACGGCGAAGACGAAGCGGTCGAGTACGCCAACGGCACGATGTACGGACTTTCCGCCACGGTCTGGAGCGAGAACGTCAAGCGCTGCCATCGGCTGGCAAACCGGATTCATTCCGGGGTGATCTGGATCAACTGCTGGCTGCTCCGGGACCTCCGGACACCCTTCGGCGGCATGAAGCAATCGGGCGTGGGCCGGGAAGGCGGCTTCGAGGCGCTCAAGTTTTTCACCGAACCCAAGAACGTCTGCGTTTATCTCGGAGGATAGCGCGATGGCGGGTCAGCGCATCGACTCGGAAAAAGCACCGGAACCCGTGGGGCTCTATCCTCATGCGAAGCGGGTGAGAAATCTCTTGTTTCTGTCGGGGATCGGGCCGAGAAAACGCGGCAGCAAGGCGATTCCGGGCGTAGAACTGGACCAGGACGGGAACATCGTTGCCTACGACATCGAAGCGCAGTGCCGCTCGGTCTTCGAGAATGTCCGCCATATCCTGGAAGAAGCGGGCTCCCACTGGGATAACTTGGTGGACGTCACCGTCTTCCTGACCGATATGGAAAAGGATTTTCCGACCTACAACCGGCTTTACGCGGAATACTTCAAGACCAATCAGCCCTGCCGGACGACCGTCGAAGTGTCGAAGCTGCCGACTCCCATCGCCATCGAGCTGAAGTGCATCGCGACCATCGAATGAGAATGGAGAATCGCCGTGAGAGAACTCAAGCCTTTCAACTTCCGCGAGTGGATAGCCGAACACCGCCATCTGCTGAGGCCCCCGGTCTGCAACAAGCTGGTGTTCGAGGACGCGGAATTCATCGTCATGGTGGTGGGCGGCCCCAACCGCCGCAAGGATTACCACTACGACGAAGGCGAGGAGTTTTTCTACCAGATCGAAGGCGACATGGTTCTCAAGATCATGGAGGACGGAAACCCTAAGGACATCCGTATCCGGGAAGGCGATATCTTCCTCCTGCCGCCGCGCGTTCCGCACTCGCCGCAGCGCTTCGCCGACACGGTGGGGCTGGTTATCGAGCGGAAGCGAGAACCTACGGAAAAGGACGGTCTCCTCTGGTACTGCGACAACTGTTCGAATCTGCTCTACGAGGAATATTTCCACCTCGAAAACATCGAAAAGGACTTGCCGCCGGTTTTCGAGCGGTTCTATTCGAGCGCGGAAAACCGGACCTGTAAAAAGTGCGGAGCGGTGATGGAGGCGCCTTGAATACATTGGCTGCATCCTACGACGCTGCTTTCGAACTCGGGAGTAGGGCTCCCGAGTTGTATTAAACCCCGTTTGCCGCGCCGAGCACCGCAGCTTTTGGCGAGAATAGCCCGAAGGGGCGCGGAAAGGATTCCGCGCGTTGCCAGAGGGATAGGGATATCCCTTCTGGCAACCCCGGCGAAAGCGAGGAGCGGAGGAGACAAGCGGCAACCGGGCGGCCTTTTCTTTGACTACTTTCTTTTGGCCGCGCAAAAGAAAGTAGTTCGCCCGTGGGTGCGAGAACCCACACTTAAACAAAGTTATCGCCCAGCGATTCCTTGATTTTTGATCGACTCATATAGATACGCCTGTCCGGAGAGAAAGGGAGCAAGATCGATGTTTCGCAGAAGGGAAAGGGCTTGAAACATGCTCAAAATCGACATCCATACCCACATCCTCCCGAAGAACTGGCCCGATCTTCGCGAGCGGTATGGCTACGGCGGGTTTATCCAGCTCGACCATTACCGGCCTGGCTGCGCGCGCATGCTCAAGGACGGCGAATGCTTCCGGGAGATCAGGAGCAACTGCTGGGATGCCGGGACCCGGCTCAAGGACTGCGACGAATCCGGCGTACAGGTTCAGGTGCTTTCCACCGTGCCGGTCATGTTTTCCTATTGGGCGAAGCCGGAGCATACCCTCGATCTCTCGAAACGGCTGAACGATCACATCGCCGGCGTCGTCGCCGAGTTTCCCAAGCGCTTCGTCGGCCTCGGCACCTTGCCCATGCAGGCGCCGGATCTCGCCGTCCGCGAGCTGGAGCGCTGCGTCCGCGATCTGAACTTGGCCGGCGTCGAAATCGGCACCCACGTCAACGGCTCCAATCTGAACGAAAACGTGTTGTTCCCCGTCTACGAGGCGGCGGAGGATTTGGGGGCGGCCCTTTTCGTGCACCCCTGGGACGTCTTGGCCAACGAGCGGATGAAGAAATACTGGCTCGGCTGGCTGGTCGGCATGCCCGCGGAAACCGCCTTGGCCATTTGCTCGATGATCTTCGGCGGCGTCTTCGAGAAGTTTCCCCGGCTTCGGGTCGCGTTCGCCCACGGCGGCGGCGCGTTTCCGGGAACCTTCGGCCGCATCCGGCACGGCTTCGAGGTGCGTCCCGATCTTTGCGCCGTGGATAATGCCACCGGGCCGAGCGAATACCTGGGGCGCTTTTATGTGGATTCGTGCGTCAACGACCCGCGCCTCCTCAATTGCCTGATCGATCTCTTGGGCGAAAGCTCGATCGCCCTCGGCTCCGATTATCCGTTTCCGCTCGGCGAAAACCGCCCCGGCAGGATGATCGACGAGATGGAGTTGCCGCAATCGACGAAGGAACGGCTGTTTCACGGGACCGCCCTGGAATGGCTCGGTCTCACAGCGGAATCCTTCGCATGACCGCCGTCGATGTCCATATCGGACCACGAGTCTTCCGTATCGATTCGGCAAAATGGTTCGACCTGTCGATTCCCGTCGACTTCGGTGCCGAAGGACTCAGCGCCTTCGGCCTGCCGCCCGCCGGCGTGCGAACGGTGGAAAACGCCTGGTTCGTCGGAGATACCCGGCGCGGCGGCAGCTGCAACGTGCGGGAATACCGGTTCATCCCCCATTGCCACGGCACTCATACCGAATGCGTGGGCCATGTCGTGGATCAGGATTTGTCGGTGAACGAAGTTCTGAAGGACGCCTGGATTCCGGCCACCCTGATCTCCGTGGAAGCCGAAAAAGGCGCGGATTGCCCGGAAAGCTATCTCTCCGGCAAGGCGGAACACGACAGGCTCATTACCCGGAGGGCGCTCGTCGAAAGGCTGAAGATGCTGGACGACGAGGATTTTCACCAAGCCCTCGTCATCCGCACGCTTCCCAATTCGCCATCCAAGAGAACACGGCGATACGTCGCGGCGCCCTATTTCTCCAACGATGCAATGGCGGAAATCGTCCGCCGGGGCATACGGCACCTTTTGGTGGACATGCCGTCGGTCGACCGCATGGAGGACGAGGGCAGGCTGTCGAATCACCGGCTATTCTGGGAACTGCCGCCCGATACCCGCGACTCGAATCGCTGCAAGGCGCCTTTTCGCACGATCACCGAACTCGTCTTCGCAGCCGACGACATTCGGGACGGTTATTACCTGCTCGATCTTCAAATCGCGCCTTTTCGAGGCGACGCATCGCCCAGCCGGCCACTGCTTTTCCCGATGGAGGCTCCATGATGTTCCAAGCGCACCGATCCCTCGCCGAGGCCTTGGACCGAACCGATGCGCTCGGTTCCTACCGGAGCCGCTTCCACATTCCGAAGCGCGACGGCGCGGAAGAGATTTATTTTTGCGGCAACTCCCTGGGCCTTCAGCCGAAATCGGCAGAGAGCTACGTGGAGGAGGTGCTGGACGCCTGGGCGCGGCTGGGCGTGCGGGGCCACTTCGCGGGAGATCGTCCCTGGCTGCCGTATCACGAGTTCGCGACGGAGAAACTGGCCCGGCTGGTGGGCGCCCTGCCCGTCGAAGTGGCGGCGATGAACTCGCTGACCGTCAACCTGCATCTCCTGATGGTGAGCTTTTTCCGTCCGACGCCGGAGCGCCACAAGATCCTGATCGAGGAACACGCTTTTCCGTCGGACCGCTATGCCGTGCAATCCCAGATCGCTTTTCACGGCTTCGATCCCGAAGCGTCGCTGATCGAAGCCAGGGCCCGTCCGGGCGAAGCGATTCTTCGCACGGAGGATCTGTTGGAGCTCATCGAACGCGAGGGGAAGGGCATTGCGCTGATCCTGTGGCCGGGCGTTCAGTTCTACACGGGACAGGCCTTCGCCCTGGACGAAATCGCCGAGGCGGGCCGCAGGAAAGGCTGCGTGGTCGGGTTCGACCTGGCCCATGCCGCGGGCAATCTGCCGCTGAAACTGCACGACTGGAACGCCGATTTCGCGGTCTGGTGCTCCTACAAGTATCTGAACGCGGGTCCCGGCGCCGTCGCGGGGTGTTTCGTCCACGAGCGCCACACCGAGCGCTTCGATCTTCCCCGCTTTGCCGGCTGGTGGGGGCACGACAAGTCCACCCGGTTCGTCATGCCGCCGAGATTCAGCCCGCTGCCCGGCGCCGAAGGCTGGCAGCTGAGCAATCCGCCCATTCTCTCCCTGGCGCCCCTGCTTGCTTCGCTCGATCTGTTCGACCGGGCCGGAATGGACGCCTTGCGGGCGAAGTCGGAAAGCCTGACCGGATATCTGGAGACTTTATTAAAAGAGTGCTGTGAGGACCGGATCACGATTCTCACCCCATCGGAACCCAGCGCCAGGGGCTGTCAGCTTTCGATCAAGCTGAAAGGAGATAGGGGAATTTCGCCGGCTCAAGGCCCTCACCCCCCGCCCCTCTCCCAAAAGGAGAGGGGCGTTCAAGTCCCTCGCCCTTTGGGAGCGGGATTTAGGGTGAGGGAAAAAGACCTGTGCTGCGACAAGCCGGGCAAGCAAGTCTATGAAAATCTGATTGCATCGGGGGTCGCTTGCGACTGGCGCGAGCCCGACGTGATCCGCGTGGCGCCGGTCCCGTTTTACAACCGCCACACCGAGGTCTTCGATTTCGTGGACCGGCTCAAGGGAGCGATCGAAAATGCGGACTAAGGAAATCACCCTCGTCGGCGGAGGACTCGCCGGATGCCTGCTCGCCGTGTTCCTGGCCCGGCGCGGGTTTCCCGTGCGGGTTTTCGAGCGCCTGCCCGACATGCGCAAGCACCGCATTCCGGCGGGCCGCTCGATCAATCTGTCGCTGTCCGCCCGCGGCATCCATGCCTTGAAGGAAATCGGGCTGTACCGGGAGATCGAAAGACACCTGGTCGCGATGCCCGGCCGCATGATCCATGACGAGGCCGGAAAGCTCTTCTATCAGCCCTACGGCAGGGACGAATCCGCCGTCCATTACTCGGTGGAAAGGGCCGTGCTCAACAAGACTCTGCTCGATGCGGCCGAGGCCGCCGGCGCGGCGCTTTTTTTCGGCGAAAAGTGCGAGGGGTTGGACTTCGAAAGCCGCCGCCTGCTGCTCCGCCGGGAAACGGACGAACACCGGCGCGCCCTGCCTTTCGAGACGGTGATCGGCGCCGACGGCGCCGGCTCGGCGGTGCGCCAGGCCATGATCGAACGGAAAGGCATCGCATGCCGCGACGAGCATCTGCCGCACGGCTACAAGGAACTGGCCATTCCGCCGGGACCCGACGGCGCTCCCAGGCTGGAACAGAATGCCCTGCACATCTGGCCGCGCGGCGGCTTCATGCTGATCGCCCTGCCCAACCGGGACGGCAGTTTTACCGCCACCTTGTTCCTGCCCCACTCGGGTCCCGAAAGTTTCCGGACGCTCGCCGACGAACGCGCCGTCCTGCATTTCCTGGAAACCGAGTTTCCGGACGCGCTGCCCTTGATGGCCGACCCGATCCGCGATTTTCTCGATCACCCCACCGGGACCTTGGGCACGATTCGCTGCTTTCCCTGGCATGTCGGCGGCGAGGCGCTGATCCTGGGCGATGCCGCCCACGCGGTGGTTCCCTTTCACGGCCAGGGGATGAATTGCGCCTTCGAGGATTGCGCCGTCCTCGACCGGCTGCTCGACGAACACGACGACTTCGAAAGTCTTTATTGCAACTTCGAAGCTCAAAGAAAGCCTAATGCCGAGGCCATCGCCGACATGGCGCTGGAAAACTATATCGAGATGCGGGATTCCGTCCGGGATCCCAAGTTTCACTTGCGGAAGCACGTCGAATGGCGGCTCGAAGAGCGCCATCCCGGCCGATTCATCCCGCGCTACGCCATGGTCATGTTTCACCGCGTTCCCTATGCGGTCGCCAAGAACAGGGGGGACATCCAGGCCCGCATCGTTGATCGGCTGTCGGATTCCGTTGACCGGGTGGACGAGGTGGACTTCGATCTGGCCGACCGGCTCGTCACGAAGAGCCTGGAGCCGTTGACCGCGTTGACAGAGTACAATCACCGGCAGCGTTTTAATTCAGATCAGATAGAGTGAACCAATGACCGAAAAGACCGCGCATGCCGTAAACGTCGCCATGAGAGGCGGCGGCTACTATTCGATCGCCACCAAGGGCGCCAAGGACGTGATCGACGGTGCAACGCCGCTGGTCGTCAACGCGATCTCCCGCCTGCCGGACCGGGATGGCTCGACTCCCTTCACCTTCGCCGACATGGGCTGCGCCGACGGCGGCACATCGCTCGACCTGGTGCAACAGACCATCAGCGCCGTGCGCAACCGCTGGCGGCGGCGCCGGCCGATCTCCGTCATCTATACCGATCAGCCCCGCAACGATTACAACAGCCTGTTCCGCATCGTCCATGGCCTGACTTCGCTTCCGACCTATCTCAGCAAGGCCGAGGACGTGTACGTGTTTGCTTCGGCTACCTCCTTCTACCGTCAAATTCTCCCCGCCGGCACGCTCGATCTCGGATTCTCGGCGACCGCAATGCATTGGCTCAGCCGCAAGCCTTGCGACATCACCGATCATATCCAGGCGGTGGGCGCCTCGGGGGCCGAGTTGGACGCCTTCGCCGAGCAAGCGCGGCACGATTGGGAAACCATTCTGCTGCAACGGGCGCGCGAGCTGATTCCGGGCGGACGGCTGGTGCTGGTCAATTTCGTGAAGGACGAGGCCGGCCGATACCTGGGCAATACCGGCGGCGTCAGCATGTTCGACACCTTCAACGGGCTATGGCGGCGTTTTGTCGCCGAGGGCGCGATCAGCCGTGAGGAATATGTGCGGATGACGCTGCCGCAGTACTACAAGACGGTCGAGGAATTCACGCGCCCGCTGACCGATGCCGCGAGCGCCGTCCATCGCGCCGGCCTCCGCCTGGAGCAGAGCGAAACCCGGATCGTGCCGTGTCCGTTCGCCGCCGAGTTCCGCCAGCACGGGGACGCCGCCCGCTTCGCCCGCGAGTACATTCCGACGCTGCGCTCGTGGACCGAGAGCACTTTTCTGGCCGCGCTCTCGCCGGAGCGATCGCCCGAAGAGCGCCAAGGCATCGTCGACCGCTACTACGAGGCCTATGAAGCGCTGGTGCGCGAGAACCCCGAAGGCCATGGCATGGATTACGTCCACATCTACATGACCATCGTCAAGACCGGGGCCTGATGAGGCGTACCGCGCCAAGGCTCGGCCGCATCGACTTTCGACGCGAGGGGGTCGGCGCCTGCCCGAATCAGGCGAAAGCGGAAACCACCTTGATGTATTCCCCCAAGGCTTCGCGGCTGGAACCCACGACGATGCGACGCTGCCCGGCGTGCGTCTCCTCCAGTTGGCCCGAAATCTCCACGGTCTCTCCGACCAGAGCCTGGCCGGCATAGGTGTGGGTAAAACTGACGGCCTCCGCGATCTCGGCATGCCGCAAGCGGTACACGGCCGGATAGTCGAATGCGTAAGCCGCATCCGCGACTTGCGCGCGAACCCGAATCGGCCCGAGCTTGCGGACGGGTCCCGATTCTTTCGACAACGGCTCGTCCACCAAGGTGATGTCGAATTTCGTTCCGTCGATCAGCGCCTTGTTCAGCTTGCGGCGCTCGTGCCGGAGAAACTCCTCGAACGCCAGCGCGCAGCCGCGCCGGTCGTAGGCGTCGCGCCAAGCCGCATCGTCGAGGTCTCGCAGCTCTCCGGTCTCGATCAATCGTCCGACGATCCCCCGAGCGTCGAAAAATGCGTCGCGACCGTAGATGACGAAATCGAGATCGGACGTCGGCGTTTGCGCGCCGATCAACAGAGATCCGGTCAAACCGACCCGGCTCAAGTCCAGCCCGTGCGCGGCGAATTTATGCAGCAAGCGAACCGCTTTCCGCTCGATCTCATCTCGCGGCGCCGGGTTCAGCAAGCCGTGCACGCGCTCCCGCGGCCGGTGATGGTGGCGTATGTCTATCAGCGGCACGGCATGGAGCCGTGCGTCCAGCCGCTTCGACGAAAAGAGATACCGGGGCGCCCGGGCTTGGAGATACGCATTGGCTTCCCCGGTGCCCATTTTGGCGAGCTTTCCCCCAATCGGCGCGTAGCGGAGAAAGCAGAGCACCCGATCGTCTTCGAGCAGGCCGTCCACGACGGCGAAGATCAGTCCTTCACGGGTCTCCACGAAATCGCGGGGCTGGTATATCACGGCGGATTTCGGATTCATGGCGAAGCGACATTCAATCGGAACTTCGGCTTTCCGGAAACGGCTGCCGGCCCGCCTTCACGGCATCGATCCTGAGGCGGCGCAGTTCGCGGCCCAGGCTCTCGCCTTTGAATCCTTTCTCCAACAGCGGCTGGACCGGAACCGCCAAGGCCGTTTCCCGTGCCCGCCGCAGCCATTCGGCTTGAGGGTAGGGCCGGTTCTCGAAACCGGGACGCCCCTTGGCGTCGGCCTCGCAAGCGAGAAGAAAGGCATCCAGGGCATCGCTCGCTCGGAGCGCATCGAGCCGCTGCAACAAGTCGACCACGGTTGCGGGACGCAGCTCCAGCGCCCGGTGGCAATGGCCGTGATAGCGCATCACTTTTTCCGCCAGCTTGCGATAGGCATTGGGCACCCTCAGCCGCAAGCAGAGGCTCTCCAATGCGCTGAGTCCCGCTGTTTCGTGGCCGTGATGCTTCGGCCACAATTCCTTGGGCGTCAGCCCCTTGCCAAGGTCATGGGTCAAGGCGGCGAAACGCACCACCGGGTCCGGGCTCAGCCGGACGGCCTGGTCGAGAACCAGCAAGGTGTGAACGCCAGTGTCGATTTCGGGATGATGCTCGGCGGGTTGCGGGACGCCGAACAGCCGCTCGATTTCCGGGCACAGCCTGGCCAAGGCGCCGCATTCCCTGAGCACCTCGAAGAAAGCCCGGGGAGCCGGCTCGGACAAGGCGCGGGCGAGTTCCGCCCAAACCCGTTCCGGCACCAGGGCGTCGACTTCGCCGACGGCCACCATGCCCCGCATGAGGTCGAACGTTTCCGCCGCCACCCGGAAGCCGAGATGGGCAAAACGCGCGGCAAAGCGGGCAACGCGGAGGATACGCACCGGATCTTCGCCGAAGGCCGGCGAAACATGTCGCAGAACCCGGTCTTCAAGGTCCTGCGCGCCACCGTAGGGATCGATGAGCCGGCCTTCCTCATCCAGGGCCATGGCGTTGATGGTCAGATCGCGGCGGAGCAAATCCTGCTCCAGGGTCACGTCCGGTTCGGCGTGGACGACGAAGCCGCGGTACCCCGGCGCGGTTTTCCGCTCGGTGCGGGCCAGCGCGTATTCCTCGCGGGTCTTGGGATGCAAAAACACGGGAAAGTCCTTGCCGACCGGTTTGAAGCCCCGAGCGATCATGCTTTCCGGCGTTTCGCCCACGACCACCCAGTCGCGCTCGTCCACCCGTCGCCCGAGCAGGCGATCCCTCACGGCACCGCCGACAAGATAAGTTTTCATGGGTTTTTAGCTTGAGCCCTGGTTCCTGTTAGCATACGGCCCCTATTTTAAACGTGCATGAGCAGTACATGGTGGAAGAACTGGGACTTTACCTGGCTTTCGGCAGCCTGGCCGGGGTGCTGTCCGGCTTGTTCGGCATCGGCGGGGGCGTCGTGATCGTGCCGTTCCTGGCCTGGTTTTTCTCAAGGCGGGGATTTCCGCCGGATTCCGTCATGATCATGGCGGTGGCGACTTCGCTTGCGACCATCGTCGTCACCTCCGTTTCAGCGGTTCATGCGCATCACCGCCTCGGCGCCGTACGCTGGAATGCGGTATTCCGGCTGGCGCCCGGAATACTGATCGGCTCCGTTATCGGATCGATCGTCGCCGATCGGTTGCCGGCGCATGGGTTCAAGCTGATTTTCGCGCTTTTCCTGCTTTACGTCGCCGCTCGGCTTTCGATCGATGTGAAAGCTAAAGACGGTCAAAGCCGGACGCCGGGCGGATGGCTCTATTCCGCCGCCGGCTTAAGCATCGGCTCGGTCTCTTCGATCCTCGGGATAGGCGGGGGGACGCTGAGCGTTCCTTTTCTCGTCAAATACGGTTTTCCGATCCGGAATGCCGTCGCCATCTCCAGCGCCTGCGGTTTTCCCATAGCGGTCGCCGGTTCACTGACCTATATTGCCCTCGGCTGGGAAAAATCCTTTCTGCCGGCTTGGAGCCTCGGCTACGTTTACCTGCCCGCCTTCGCCGGCATCGTGGCGACCAGTATTCCGTTCGCGCCGATCGGCGCTAAACTCGCGCATCGGTTGCCGACGCGCAAGCTCAGACGGATGTTCGCCGTAGTGGTGCTCGCCGTCGGAGCCAAACTGCTTTGGCAGGCCGTTCAACCCTGGATCGAAATTTGAGCCGCGAGAAAACGCCATGACCGCAAAACCCCGCATCGAGATCGAATACTGCACTCAATGCCGCTGGCTCCTCCGCGCCGCCTGGCTCGCGCAGGAGCTCCTGACCACGTTCGAGGAGGAAATCGGCGAAGTGGCGCTGATCCCCGGTACCGGCGGGACATTCGAGGTGCGCCACGGGGAGAAGGTGTTATGGTCCCGGAAAGTAGAGGGACGCTTCCCCGAGGCGAAGGAACTTAAGCAGCGGGTGAGGGATGCTGTTGCGCCCGAAAAAAATCTCGGACACAGCGACAAAAAGGAATAGATCGAACCATTAAGGTGTTTGAATTTCGCCATCCGATTTTTCGGACGTTGCTTCTAAACACTGCTATTTTTCCCAAGTCGTTTCACCCGTATCGCTAAAGTCTCCGTCGTCATTTTTGTCCCAACGTCTCGCCCCTGTCTGGTCCAATTCCAACATGCCGTCGCCGGCCTGGGGACCGCCGGCCACCGGAGTCGCTCTGAGCGTATAGGTGGTCGGAGTAGCGGCGGCAAGCGACAAATTGTAGTAAGCCGTACCGGATCTGGGCGAAGCCGTGAACGGCAAGTTCGGGTCGGAATTGTCGCCGGTGCTTGCGCAGCTATTATCGGCGCCCTTGCTTTCGTAGCAGTTGTTCTCCGTAAAATAGCGTTCCATAAAATTTTGGAGCTCCATTAACGAAGCTTGTGCATCAGCCCGTCGGCTGGTTCTCAGTTGAGCCTGATAACTCGGGTAGGCGATGCTGGCCAAAATAGCGACGACTGCCACGGTAATCATGAGTTCGATTAGCGTAAATCCGAAGTGTGCTCTGAATTTGATCATGTTTGCTCCGCACCGGTAGCGTTTATTTCCAAATTACTTTATCTGCGCCCACGACTGCCTACCCGTGGGGGCGCCCGCCGATTCAGTGGTTACTTCCAAGCTGCCGCTCGAACCGCTTGTGTACTTGTACTCCTTTTCTCCAGCGGAAATCACGCCGGGTGTTTTAATGATGCCAATGCTTGATTTCTTTCCGGACGGAGCATAGCTAGCATCTCCGATATTTACCAAGTCGTAAGCGTTTATCAGTCCATCCGGCGTACCGCCTTCTCCGTATACATCCCAAGGCGGACCGGTATTCGGCAGGCGAGCACCGGTCAGCGCATCCATTTCCATCAGCCAACCGGTACCGCCATAATCGCATGGGTTGGCGGACGGGATAAGCGTAGTGAAGATAATTCGCCCTCCGCGGAGCAGCGGTGCGCTAATCACTCTCTCTCCTTCAGCCGTGCCGGGCTGCGGCGGTTTTTCAAGATCCATGAACCAGCCCCTTTTTCCGGAAGAATAATCGACTTCATTTTGCGAACTGACACGAAGGCCGAAGAATCCCAGAGTTACTTCGTAATCTATGGTCTGCTGTTGCAAGATGCTGGTGGCACCGGCATTACGAAGGTTTCCAGTAATGATATCCGTATTCTTGTTGCCGGTATTCTTGTCCCAAAGGCCATAGAACGTCTGTACCTGCGGGCTAGAACCGACCACGTTATCGCCTTCTTCAAAATACTTGCCAGTACCGAAGTAAACCATGACCCCGCCGTTTTGATCTTTTCCTACCCGCCCTACTTGCGGTTTTGCAGTGATCGGTTGACGGAGTGCATCGGCGCAAGGCGTGGACGTGGATGTGGCGTTCGAACTGCAGGCTACGAACAAAGGCTCCGGAGTTGAGCCCGTTCTGTAAGCCGCTGCCCAGTTTGCCGACCTATCATCGGTAACGTCGAACTTCCAAAGATTCCCAACCAAATCGCCCGCATAGATGTAATCCACGATTCGATCGTTATTGCTGTCGACGACAATAGGGGTCGAAAGCCCATTCTTGGGCACCACCGTGTTTCCCGCGGCTCCTGTGTCGATTTTCTTGAGAATGCTGCCGTCTTCAAGATCGAGGATGAACAGTACGGCTTTGCCGCTGGTGCTGTTGTAGCCGTTAGCCACGATGGCCGCCCAGTCGCCGGTTGCCATTCGACCGATCGAAACCTGGGGTAAGGTATAACCAAGATCGGCATCGTCGTCGCTGGTAAACTCCCAGAGTACATCGGTAGCGTCTACGGAGTCGGGCGCCGTCACGTCGAGCGCAAACACGCCCCGTCCGCCGCCGCCCGTCGTTCCCACGAGCACAGACCGCCAACTTCCGTTGATGTAAGCGTCGCCCACGCGCGGCGAGCTATCCACGAAAAATTTGTGAGTGTATGGATCACTCGCTAGCGTAGCTAAATTGCTGTTGATAACTGCATTAGGAACATAAGCGAATACTTCCCGGCCATCGCCCAGATCGAACAACCCCGTGTCCGAATGGTAGGTGCCCGCATTAAACGCATGCAACATGCCGTCATTCGCTCCGACATAAAGCATCCGTTTCCGGGTTTTTTTAGCGGTGAGAAAGGCCTCGTATGCACCGCCCGTACCCTCGGTAAGAATGCTGTAGCCAAAGTTCTCGCCGCCTGCGAACCACGGATCGGAATTGACGATATCCCCTAAAAGGCTGGCGCGCTTTCTGAACGGGCCGCTATTTTTCTCTTTGGACTGATCGCCCCTAAGATAATTGACGAGATCCTCGCTACCTAAGGCGGCCTTTTGAGCAGCGTTCAAGTTCGCCCAGGCAAAATCGATTCCCTTGGTCCCAGGGGCCGTCGGATCGTAGGAGAAGATGTCGCGTGCCGATTCTGCCGGGATAGCGGCTGCCGCGTCCCATTCTGCGTCGTTGTCGTCAATAACGCCGTTGCCATCGGCGTCATGAATGCTGCCGTCCGCATCGATCGAAAATGCAAGTAAATGGCCGCTCCAATCCGTGCTGTTGAATTTCGCCTGATATATCAATGTACCCGTATCCAGACGCGTCGAGTTCGTGGCAATGCTCGCGGCGGCGCCGATGCGTCCTTTGATTTCGTTGAATGCGTTAGTCAATTGATCTTTCAATTGCCCCGCGTTTGTCACAAGAAAATAGCTGTCCGGAATGCCGTTACCGTCCAGATCCCATTCGTTACCGTCGAGCTGGTTGTTACCTACGTTGGTGGAAGAGTCCTTCTTATCGAAGAAGCCGCCCCATTTCGATGCATACCACAGGGGATCGTGCTTTATGAACGATGCCGTTGCCGTTCCCGGAGCGAATGTTCGCGTCGTACTCAAGGGCAGCGGTTGACTATCGCCCCAGGTTCCGCCGGGCTGCTGCCCCGGCGGGGTATCGAGGAAATAATCGACGTCCGACGACGTATCGGAATCCCTCACCTCCAAGTAAGTACCGTCTGCGGTCGTTCCGGAAATGACATATCCCATGTGCTGAATACAGCCGCCTGCCGCGTAGTTCGAATTCAGGCTGACGGTAACCGTGCCATCGCTATTGACAGCAAACGTGTATTCGACAATCGCGTCCATATCATGGTCGGAACCATATTCCGAGTCTTCGTAGCTGATACGGAATTTGCCATAGGCTCTTCCGCCGTTAACGGCCGCATCCTGATTTGCCGCGCCGGTGTTCTTGATGGTGTCGACATAGAAATCGACGATCGTGTTGGTCGGTTGATACGAACCCGCAGCGGAACTGAAGCTACCGCAACCGCCGACAGTTTTTCCGAACGGCACCAAAGTTATCGTATTTCCGTTAACCGGAATCTCTATCCGTGGTAACGGTGAAGCCAAGGCTACGGAAAATGTATCGGTTTTCTGGTCGCCGCTGACACTGTTGAGATCGTTGGTTTTGCCGAACAGAGCCGCGGCGGCGGCGTAATAACCGCCCTGTTTGGTTGGCTCTTCAGGCGCAAGCCCCCGAATATTGCTAAACCCGGTAGCGGTTTTCGGCGTCGGCGCACCGTCGTAGACGCTTCCCGATTGGCCGATAAAAATATTCGTTGCCTCCGTCTCCCCAGCCCAAATCGTGTCCGCGGAGCTCGATATGTCCAGTCCCGTCAAGTCCCCCGAAAAACTATTGAAGTAGCTGCCAGGCAGCTTGTCCGTATCGTAGGATGGATTGACGTCGCTGATAACCAACTGGCTTGGCTTGGAGCACGTAGGATAACCGCTAGCGTAGTTGGTCCCCATATTTCCGGTATACGGATTCAGCCAGCTAGGCTGGGGGAGACCCAATGTGTTGTCGTCCGTGCCGCTGTTATTGACGCCGCTTGAAAAGTCCGTGGTGGGAGATGCTTTGCCGGCAAAATAACGCAACCCCTCATACATCATCTCACCGATGGGATTGCCCCACATTCGGCAGCGTCCCTCCGCCAGAGGATTGTTGACTTCCGGTACTCCGCAGTTCTGGTTGTATTGATAACTTCCGCCGAATCCGACGGTTTTCAGTTTGTTGATCGTTTCGACAACGCCGCCAGAGCCGGAAACAAATTGACCGGTGCTTGGATTCACTTCATCGGTAAAGGACAGAACATTTTTGCGCAGGACGCCACCGGAGGTATTTTTGGTATAGGAGCCGGTGATAAGACCAAACATCATCGAGTCGTTTTCACCGTGGTCATGCAGTAATCCCGTCGGTTTATAGACGGTCGTACCGCCGGAGGTATAACCTTTGCAGTTGTCTTCGAGAAGGCCGCTAGTGCAGACCTGCACGCGCACGTTGTAATCGGTCATCACCGATGCCGGCACGGTTTTCTGCCAATACAAGTAGTAGTTGTCGCCGCCGCTACGTTCCTGGTGACGAAAAATAACGCTATGTGTCCCGGCGGCGAGAGTGATGCTTCCCGAATGAGCGGCGCAACTATTGGGGTTGCAGTTACCGTGCCCGCCGTACCAACTCGCGACTAAGGCACCATCGATAAACAGGTCGATTGCATCATCGCCGTCCACGGCGAACGTGTAGATGCCACTTTCTCCCGTTGGGATCACTAAATTGCCTTGAAAGATCGTGAGGTAATTATCTTGCTGTGCCGAAAAAGGATTACCGCTGCCGTTGATATTCGATACAGATCCGCTGCCGATTAATTTAGATGAAATTGCGTATGTCGAGACCAGATTGTTGTAATTGGCGGTATTATTCGGATAAGTGCCGTAACCAGTGGTGTTATATGTCGTTTGAGTTAAACCCGAGAAATAGCTTGCCGGCACAATTTGCCAGCTCGTTCCCCCCGCAACCGCGCAGCTTGCTCGGACATTGTTTCCCGTTGCGCACTCGCTTCCGGCCACGGGTCTTTCGATCGAAACCCACTCCCATATCCGGTATAAACTATTCGTCAACACGCGAAGCAGCGGATTGGCCGTATTGAGCGGCGTAGTGTTGGCAAAAAGGTGGCGGGTACCCGTAACCGGGAGAGATAAGGGGGTATATTCGCTGATATCGTAACCGTCCACCGCAACACTTGTATATTCCTTGCCCCAGCTATGGGCATCCTGAGGAATATAAACTCGCTCGAGAACGGTCTGCGTCGTGCTGTCGGTGCTGCGGTAGCCACCGAAGAGTACTTTTCTAAGAGCGTCCATGCGGGATGTGGTCAGGTAATTCAGAAAATCGCCGCTCCATGAACCGCTACATTTTTTATTGGCAGTGGTTACGGTTGGAACGAATATATTGGAGCTGTAGCTGTAACATTTATACGAATCGAAATATCCGTAATAATCGACGGCGGGGTTATAATGAGTATCAAGAATGCCGTCACCATTCAAATCGGAGGCGTCGTTGTATGCCTCATAATAGAGCTTGTGATCGCGCCCCATTACCAACATCACCAACGGCGGAGCACTTATACCTACAAATAAGGGAGACTGGGCAATCGTGCCGGCAGTAGCCGTCAACGTAAGCAAGGAGCCTAGAGTACTGCTGGAAAGTACCAAAATCAGTTTTTTCCATATACTGCATTTCTGAACCTGTATCTTCATTGTCGCCCCATCCCGTATTGCGTCGTATTAACGCTTATAAGTCGACTGCACCATGACGATTGCATTCTCAGTGCCGCCGACACCGCGCGCGGTGACGCGGTAATAATTGGCTTCGCTAGGAACCCCGGCCTCCAGACTGACCCCTGTCTCGGGAACGGCAAGCAGTTCCTCGATGATATACGCGGGATCGGCTGCGATATCGGCCAAAGTGAGATTATTCAGAGTGACCACTTGGCTCGAACTCCAATTAACGGCATCCCAAACACTGGCGGTTTCTGATGTGCTGTCATCGCAGTCAATGTTATTTGCCCGATATAAGCCGTTGCTGCAATTGAAAGTCGGCAGCGTGGCTTGACTAAGTGCCGACTCACCGGTTCGGAGTGCAGACTCGGCGGCTTGAAATGCCAGATTCCGGTCACGCATGTTGCCGGCCATTTTTTCTTCCAACGATGTAACCTGCATACCGGTAACACCGATAAAAGTCATAACTAAGAGAATTAGAAGACTGACGACTAATACGCCACCGTCTTGCTTGAAGTGTTCGTTGGAAAATGAATGGGATTGGAGCGCCATAAATAAACTCACTGAAGACGGTTTCGAACACCGATCGTTGCAGTAAATGTTCTGCGTAAGCGTCTGTCGCCGGCGGTGGTCGCCGTTCCGTTAAAAGAATACGATTGAGCAGCGGTAGTTAAATTGTTGTCGAGTGTGCGGAAAAGGAAATTGATGCGGACACTACGTACATTTGCCCAGTCGCCGATAGCATTCGCTGCAAGATATTGGTTGGGAGTTCCATCGTTATCGGTATCTTCACCGTAAGTTACCTGCATGTTTTCTACGCCTTCCACCAGTTCGGCCGGATTATCTCCGCCGACAGCCTGGGTATTATCCAACTGCCAGAGAGATGGCTGACCGCCTTGGCCATTTCTTATGTAGTAGGTAAACGAGTTGACCCTCAGAATTTCCGAGTCGCTGCGGTAAGCCTTGCTGAGACGATTGTCCATATTGACGTCATTAGCGTGGGCAATGGTTTGTATCGTTGCTCCGTTCGAAACTGATGTGGCTCGTGCAATATCTGCGCTAACGCAGTCGGAAATCATGAAAACGTCATTAGCAGCGAGCTGACAGGTATTCGCCGCCGAAATTTGAATATTGGCGTTATCGGCAGCCATGTTGCCCATGAGATGCCCACCGCAGCCGGCTGCGAATTGAATGGTTATCGTATCCGTACCAGCAACCACGTTACTCAGAGAAGCCGACAGCGCCGGACTCCAAGTAGCGCCTGTCGCTTCGCTGCCCGTGACCGCTGTACCGGCGTTAAAGATTACAACCGGTGGCTTGGCAATAACGTTTGGGGTTACCGACCCACGAGATCCGCAGCCCTGATAACCCGCGCGGCGAACATCCCGCTCCAGCAGTTCCAAGGTGTAACGTCCATTTTCCTGCAACCTCGAATGAGCCTCCTGAACCCGATAGGTCTGCTTGTTGGAAAGATAAACTTGGCCTACGCCGCCGATGAGGATAAGCCCCGCAACCAAGGCGACCATGATCTCCACCAGCGACACGCCTTGTTGTGCCGCGCAGAAAGGGTGGTGAAACGGAGTCATGCGGATTGCGAAGAGATTCATGGCCGGAAACTCGTGACAAAACGTTGGTTAGCTGCCCCCGCGCGGTTATCGTCCCACCACACCTTGATTGCGTAAGCCGCTCCGGTGTTGTCGCAGGCCGGCGCAGCCGCCGTACCGTCGCTAGGCGTGTTATCGACGCAGACGACGCCGACGCCGCCGGGTAGTTGCGCCGCCAAATCGGAAGCCCACTGGGCCAGGTCGTAACCCGCCATTTGAGAGGCCGAACAGGCGTTGGTTACACAGTTATCGTTGGTTGACGCTTGATTGTTGTAATTTCCGTTATTCAGTCCCACCGGGTTCGCGCGCATGCGATCGGCCATATCGTATGCCAGTTGAGTGGCTTGCGAACGATAATAGGCGCTTTGATTATTGCGAAGGCCCGTCACTTGCAGCCCCGCCATGCCCAGGAGCCCGACAGCGAGCACCAAAACGGCTATCAAGACTTCGATCAAAGTGAAGCCGCCAGCATGCGCGAGATGAGATGGATGTTTGGCCATGGTCATGAGCAGGTCAAGGTGTCGTCGGTAGATGCCTCACGTAATCGTCCGGTATTGGAGAGCACTCGGCCTTTCGCCTTGGAGACTCCGCGACTGTCACAGAAAGTAATGGTGCCGTTGAATCCTTGCGAAAAGCCTTGGGCGCTAAAGGTGACGCGAGATCTAGAAAAATTAAGAAGGGTGAGTCCTTTCAGAGATCCGCGAACACGGATGATTTGTTCTCCGGTATCGACTGTTCCATCGCCATCGGGATCGATAAAAATGATCCAGCCGGATAGCCAATTCCCCGATGCGTTACAGGCGGTACCCGCGTCATTGCGCCTGCACAGCGTAACCGACGATCCTCGTTTAACCGCCTCGCTTCGGGCGAGATTCAGATCCGTTACCATGTCATTGACGCTAACGGTCATTCGATTATTCTGAATCAACTCTTGAAAGCCGGGCACACCAACTCCCAAGACAATGGCCAATACCGATACGGTGACCATTAGCTCGACCAGAGTAAAACCTTGTGCTGCTTTTTTGTTCATGCGTTTATTTATAGCAGCGCTTTTTAGCCATATCGGCTAAAGCGGATAACCGGTAGGTTTTTCCCGACGAACGGTCGTCATGGAGCGGCGGATTCAAAAATGGGGCGAGAATCGGGCGGAGCGGATTCTTGCCTTCCCCTGCGAAAAGCGATGCGGCCGAACGCCGGCCCGCGGGCCTTGAATGTTCTTTTATGGTCGGGGAGTTTCGATCAAGCCGGCAGGGCAGGAAAGTTCAGGCGGGGATTATTTGATGTGAAACGGCTTTCGGGAAGTTCTGGAAGGAAACAGCCGGCGAATGACCCGCGACAGCCAATTGCGCTTGGCCAGGCGTTGTTCGCGCGAGCGTTCGAATTCCGCATTGAAGAACGCCTTGGTGAGCTGTCCCGGCGTCGGCGTGTAACCGTGGCGCGCCAGCCAGGCGTCCCTGGCTTCCGCCAAAAGACGATAAAAAGCGATATCGTAGGCCGTATTGGCTTCGTAGCCGAGCGGCTCGTCGTCGAAGCGGATGTTCCGTTCGTCCAGCCGCCGGCGAAACCAGGCCGTCAGCTCGTTCACGATGTACTCGTTGGATGCCGTCATTTCGGTAAGCCCGCTTTTTTCTCTTAACCGGTAAGATTTCCACGCCGGGGCCGAAGTTCAGCGCAGGAGGCCGCTCAAACCGTAAGACGTTCCGAGGCGGTCTAAGGATTCCGGCTCCCGTATTCACTTTTGCCGGGCCTCCGCCAATAATCCTTGATTTTCAACCCTGCGAGTCGGCCCAATGATGAACACAGAAGAGATATTCAGACGATTGCGTATCGGTTTGTCGCTGGTGGTTGGCTTTTTTACCGGAAAGTATCTGGCGAGCGCCATGCCGCATCATGGATCGGAATTCTTTATCGGCGGTTTCGGAATGGGCGTCGTATTGACCCGGCTGGTTTTCTGGAGCATCGAATTCCTTTCCGGCGGCAAGCGCTCGGAGTAACCGAGCTTGGACATGAAAAACACGACATGACGGCGGAATCGCTCCGTGCGAATTGTCTAATGTAGGGCGACGGCCTTTGCCGAAGCGGTTCCAGTAAAGGAGACGCATGCCATGTATCTGAAACGGAAGAAAGACGGACATTTGATCGAAGTCCTCAGCCTTAACGATCTGGTCAATCCGACGCATAAAAACGTCGTCGGACGCTTGCATTGGGGCGAAGAGATGCAGGACCCGGAAAAATTCCCCAAAACCGACTTGACGTTCCCGTCCGGCGAGGAGCTTCCGGTCTGCTGGAAGGACGTGCATTACCGGGACAAGGAACTCCCGGCGACCGGCAAGCCGCAATAACGCCGGGCGGCCGGGGATTCCGCGTTTTCATCCCGAAGCGAGGCGGTGCGCGTGCCGCGTGGTTTCGGGCAGGCGGTAGCACCCGGTGCAGCGCATGACCCACTCGACGACCGTCGGCAAGGCGATGCGGTGGCCGGGCGAGACGTAAACCGGCTTGACCCCTTGCCGCGTCCTTAACACGGCGCCGATGGTTTCTCCTTTGTCCAAAAGCGGGACCCAGGCGCCTCGCTGGTTCGGAACGTCGGCATGGGTGCCGAGCAGCCGTGTCTTGCCGACGCCGATGGTCGGGATATCGGTCAGTACGCCCAGATGAGAGGCTATCCCCAGGCGGCGGGGATGCGCATAGCCTTGGCCATCGACCAGAATCAAGTCCGGCAGATCGCACAGCGCTTGCAAGGCGTCCAGGATGGCTGGAATTTCCCGAAAGGACAGGAGGCCGGGAATATAAGGAAACGACGTAGGCCGTCTTGCAATGACGCTATCGGTCAGCGCCAGTTCGGGAAAACTCAATTTCGCCACGGCCGCCCGCGTAACGGCGCCGCCCTCTTCGAAACCGACGTCCACCCCGGCCACGCATCGGACTTTCTCCGGCAAATCGTCGCGTAAAGAGACCAGAGCCCGGAGCCGGTTCTGAATGGCGACGGCCTGTTGCGGCGTGACGTTCCAGGGATGCTCGTGCCTTAGTTCCAATTTCAAGACCGGTTGGATGGATGACCCTGAATTCGGCAGTTGGAGGTTATCTGAAATCTCGCAATCCCCAGCCCTTCTCCCAGAGGGAGAAGGGAGTAAAGCCCCTCTCCCTCTGGGAGAGGGGTTGGGGTGAGGGCAATGGGCGGATAGCGCGGTTTTACGGCCATTTCAAGGATGCAACGGCCGGAGCCTGTCCGAGTGCGGCGGGCCGGGTACGCCGCCGCTCAATCGGACAGGTTTCGTTTGGCCTCTTCCCACAAGGCGTCGAGCTCCGCCAGGGTGGATTCGGCCAAGGTCTTTCCCTGGGCCGCCAACTGTTCTTCGATATAGCGAAAACGGCGGACGAACTTCCGGTTGCCGTCCCGGAGCGCCGTTTCGGCATCGATTTCGAGGTGCCGCGCGAGATTGACGACGACGAACAGCAAATCGCCGATTTCCTCGCGGATATGCTTTTGGTCGCTCGTTGAATAAGCAGCCTGCAACTCGTCCAATTCTTCCCTGACCTTATCGAAAACCGGCCCGATCTCGGGCCAGTCGAAGCCGTGCCGCGCCGCCCGCTGCTGCAATTTCTGCGCGGCCACGAGAGCCGGCAAATTCGCCGCGATTCCGCTCAAAGCGCTGTCGTCGTCTTTCGCTTTGCCTTTTTCCCGGCGCTCGGCGGCTTTCGACGATTCCCAATAGTCATGCCTTTCGGCATCGGTCTCGAACACGACCTCGCCGAACACATGGGGATGGCGGCGTATCAGCTTCTCGCCGATGGCGGCGGCGACATCTTCGAACGTGAACAAGCCGCGGTCCTCGGCGATCCGCGAATGGAAGACGACCTGCAAAAGCAGGTCGCCCAACTCCTCGCGCAAATCCCCGGCATCGCCGCGCTCCGCCGCATCGGCGACTTCGTACGCCTCTTCCAGGGTGTAAGGCGCGAGACTCGCGAAGTCCTGCTGCAAGTCCCAGGGACACCCCGTCTCGGGATGGCGCAAGCGCGCCATGATGTCCAACAGACGCCGGGTATTCTTCATGTCGGTCAAAACTCGCCGCCGAAATTTTCCCGGTAGCGCTCCTTGAACGCAGGCAGGGTGAAGCTGTGATTCTGGGTGCCGGCAGTCTCGACCTTGATCGCCCCCATCAGCGAGGCGATTCGGCCTATGGTGGGCCAGTCGAATTCTTCCAGAAGACCGTAGATCAGCCCGGCACGGTAGGCGTCGCCGCAGCCGGTCGGATCGAGCACCGCCTTCGGCTGGGCCGGCGGTATTTCGTGGCAGGTTCCGCCGGTATAGATCAACGATCCCTGCGCGCCTTTGGTAACGATCAACGCTTCGAGGCGTTGCGCGAGTTCTTCCGGCGCAAGGCCGGTGCGCTCCTGCATGAGCTGGGCTTCGTAATCGTTCAAAGTCGCCCAGGTCGCCAGCTCGACGAAATTCAGGAGATCCTGCCCGTCGAACATCGGCATGCCCTGGCCGGGGTCGAAGATAAACGGGATGCCGGCTTCGGCGAACTCCGCGGCGTGCTGAATCATGCCGTCCTTGCCGTCCGGCGCCACGATGCCGATGCGGATGCCGCGATCCGCCGGTACCCGGTTCAGGTGGGAAAACGACATCGCGCCCGGATGGAAAGCCGTGATCTGATTGTCGTCCATGTCCGTGGTGATATAGGCCTGCGCCGTGTAGCTGTCGTCCAGGATTTTGATGAATTCCCGATCGATGCCGCAGTACCCCAGCCATTGCGCGTAAGGCTCGAAGTCCTTGCCCACCGTGGCCATCGGCAGCGGATCGCCCCCCAGCAGCTTGAGGTTGTAGGCGATATTGCCGGCGCAGCCGCCGTACTCGCGGCGGAGCTCCGGAACCAGGAACGAAACGTTCAGGATATGCACCTGCTCCGGGAGGATGTGATGTTTGAACTTGTCCTGAAACACCATGATGGTGTCGTAAGCCACGGAGCCGCAGATTAAAGCCGTCATTCTTCTTTACCTTTGTTATCGAATCAAAACCAGTAACCAGACCGCTCCGGCGAGGAGCAGCGAGAAAAACACGGCCGCCGATCCGATATCCTTGGCGCGGCCGGACAATTCGTGCCGTTCGAAGCCGATGCGGTCGACGGTCGCTTCGACGGCGCTGTTCAACAGTTCCACGATCAGGACGTTCAGCAGCACGCCGATCAGGAGCGCGCGCTCGATGCCGTCTTGGCCGATCCACAGCCCCAAGGGAACGCCGGCGAGGACCAGCACGCACTCCTGCCGAAACGCTTCCTCGTTCAGCCAGGCGGCGCGAATGCCGGCGATGGAGTTGTAAAACGCCGCGTAAATGCGGGCCACGCCCGTGAGGGTTTGTCCAGCCATAGGGATCTTTATTCGGATGGGTAGGCGAGATCGGGATGCCGCGCCGCCCGGACTTCGTCCAGCCGGCGCACCGGCAGCGAATGGGGCGCGCTCTTGAGCCGATCCGGCTCGGTTTCCGCTTCCTTCAGAATCGCCGCCATCGCCCCGGCGAACGCATCCAAGGTTTCCTTGCTTTCCGTCTCGGTCGGCTCGATGAGAAAACACTCGGGAATCAAGAGCGGAAAGTATACCGTCGGCGCATGGACGCCATAATCCAACAGGCGCTTGGCGAAGTCCAGCGCCGTAACGCGATGTTCCTTGGCCAGCCGTTTCAGCGTGACGATGAATTCATGGGCGGCGCGGCGCTGCGGAAAGGCGGGTTCGAATCCGGCTTCGATCAGCTTTTTGAGCAGATAGTTGGCGTTCAGCGTCGAGAATTCGGCCACCCGCTTCAACCCCTCGTACCCGAGCATTCGGACGTAAACATAAGCGCGCAGGAGAACCCCGACATTGCCCGCGAACGTGATCAGATGGCCGATGCTGTGCGGCCGCTCGGTCTCGGTCAGCATGCGGTAGCAAGAGTCCTCCTTGACCGCGACGGGCAAGGGCAGGAACGGCAGCAGCTTGTCGTTCACGCCCACCGGCCCCGCGCCTGGCCCGCCGCCGCCGTGGGGCGTCGAGAACGTTTTGTGAAGATTGAGATGAATGACGTCGAAACCCATGTCGCCGGGGCGCACTTTGCCGGCGATGGCGTTCAGATTGGCGCCGTCGTAATAGAGCAGCCCGCCGGCCCGGTGGACGATGTCGGCGATGGCTTGAATATGCCGGTCGAACACGCCCAGCGTCGAGGGATTGGTGAGCATGATGCCGGCCGTCTGCGGACCCACGGCCTCGTCGAGGGCCGCGAGGTCTACGTTGCCGTCCGAATCCGTGGCGACCTCCCGCACCCGAAAACCGCCCATGGACGCGGACGCGGGATTGGTGCCGTGCGCGGCGTCGGGCACCAGCATTTCGGTTCGAGCGGAATCGTCCCGCGACCGGTGGTAAGCGCGGATCATGGCGACGCCGGCGAACTCGCCCTGAGCCCCCGCCGCGCAAGCCAGCGAAACCCCGGCCATGCCCGTGATTTCCCCGAGTATCTCCTGAAGTTCGTACAAACAGGCCAAGGTCCCTTGCCCGGCCCGCCCCAGCCCAAGGGGATGAACGTTCAAAAACCCCGGCAGACTCGCCAGGTCGTGGCAGGCCTTGGGGTTGTACTTCATGGTGCAGGAGCCCAAGGGGTAAAACTGGGTGTCGATGGCGTAATTCTGCTGGGACAGGCGGGTGTAATGGCGAACGGCGTCCAGCTCGGACACTTCGGGCAAGGCCGGAGGCGTCTTGCGCAACAAACCGTCGGGAACCGTCGGAGATTCCCCGGTTTCCGGGGGAAACTGGGCATGAGCGGCGCGCCCTCGGCGCGAACGGTCGAAAATCAGCATTCTGTCGGCTCCGACGTCTTCAGCCATGATCCTATCATTTAAGCGGTCAACTGCCGTTTCCAGGATGAATGACCAGCGACGCCACTTTGCGTGCGTACGATTCAATATCCTCCTGGGTACGCGTTTCGGTGACGCACACCAAAATCGCTTCGCCGAGTTCCGGATATTCCCGCGTAAGTTCGTAACCTCCCAGAATCCCCCGTTCCGCCAAGCCGTCCATGATCTCCCGCGCGGGCCTCGGCGTGCGGAAAACCGCCTCATGGAAGAAAGGCCCCGGGAAAACCCGCTCGACGCCGTCGATCGCGGTCAGGCCATCCATCAGGCGGAGCGTGTTCCGGTGGGATTGCAGCGCCACCCGCCTGAGTCCTTCCGGCCCGAGCAGCGCCATGTAAATCGTCGCCGCCGTGACCATCAGCCCCTGGTTGGTGCAGATATTGGACGTCGCCCGGCCGCGGCGGATGTGTTGCTCCCGCGCCTGGAGCGTGAGCGTGAAACCGGGCCTTCCGTCCGCGTCCACGGTACGGCCCACTAGGCGACCGGGCAATTGGTGCAGGTGCGCCTTGCGGCAGCACAAAAATCCGAAATACGGCCCGCCGCCCGATAAAGGGATGCCCAAAGGCTGGCCATCCCCGCAAGCGATATCGGCTCCGCTTTTCCCCCACTCGCCCGGCGGCTTGAGGAGAGCGAGCGCCACCGGATTGACCAGCGCGATGGCGAGGGCGCCGTTGGCACAGGCCCAATCGGTCAGCTCGTCGACGGCTTCGAGCACGCCGAAGAAATTGACCTGGGGAATGACCAGGGCGGCGACGTCCGTGCCCGAATGGATGTCCAGGGAGGCGGGATCGATACGCCCGGTGTCGATGTCGTAGGGCAACTCGGTCAGCTCCAGCGCCTGGCTGCCGACGATCGTCTCGACCACACGCCGGTAGTAAGGATGGACGGTCTTCGGCATCAGGATGCGGCGCGAGCGCGATTTCCGGTTGGTCCGCACCGCCATCAACACGGCTTCGGCGAGACTGGTCGCGCCGTCGTAGAGCGACGCGTTCGACACATCCATGCCGGTGAGGCTCGCCATCATGCTCTGATATTCGTAGAGCACCTGCAGCGTGCCTTGGCTCGCCTCCGCCTGATAGGGCGTATAGGCGCTGTAAAATTCGCCCCGGCTCGCGACGGCCCAGACCGCGGCAGGTATGTGATGCTCGTAGGCCCCGGCGCCGGCAAAGCATAGCAGCGGACGGTTCCGGCCGGCCCGTGCGTGCATCAGGCGGGCAATCTCCATCTCCTTCAAGGCGGGCGGGAGATCGAGCGCGCCGCAACGCAATTCCGCCGGTATCTCGTCGAAAAGCGCCTCTATCGACGCCGCACCGAGCGCTGCCAGCATGTCGCGGATATCGTCTTCGGTGTGGGGGATGAAAGGCATGGATTACGGACCGATGCCGCCCGCGGCGGAAGAGCCAAGATCCGAGGTAAGCGTCATCGGCCGCTCAATCGGCTTCTTCGGCGCTTGCTTTATAACTTTCGGCATCCAAAAGAGCGTTTAGTTCGGAGAGATCGTCCGCCTTGACGCGGAACAGCCAGGCGGCATAGGCGTCCTGGTTGATCGATTCCGGAGCGTCGGACAAGGACCCGTTGGCCTCGACGATTTCCCCGGATACCGGGCTATAGATGTCCGAAGCCGCTTTCACCGATTCGACCACGGCGCACGCTTCGCCCGCCTTGACCCGCCGGCCGGCTTCCGGCAGCTCCACGTAAACCACGTCGCCCAATTGCTCCTGGGCATAATCGGTAATGCCCACGCGCACGTTCCCGCCTTCCTCCGGCTTCGCCCATTCATGAGATCTTGCATATTTCAAATCGTCCGGCAGTCTGCTCATTGTCCTGTCCCATTCGTCCAAAATTACCTACAACTCCGGTCAAATTACGGGAAAACAAAGCGACGGTAAAGGGTGGAATTTGCGTAAGCGGGCGCAAAGCCAAGGTTGCGCAACCCGCATGGCTAACGCCGGTATCGAAAACGAGGGCCGGGACCACGAAAAGGAACGCCGGAACCATAAGGCCGTCTTTCCCAGTGACGAAACGGCTCATGGAATCGATAGGGCCTTCGATCCCAATAGCGGAAAGGTTTATCCAAATGGTAGGGCCGTCTGTCCCAACGATAGGGGCGATAATAAGGATCGAACTCATGGAAACGCCGGCCATAACCATAAGGCCGCCGATACTTGTAAGGATAGGCATCGAATCCTTGGAAATAACGGTAAGGGTAAGCATCGTACCGGTAGTACGAACTTGGATATCCCGCGCCGATGCCCACGCGGTAATGAACGCCCGCGCCGCAGCCGGTCGCCAGCGCGCCGATGAACGCGAACAACACGATCAGGAAAAACCTGCGGGGCTCTTCGAAACGGAAATTCATAAATATCACCGACTTCCGAACGGTCGGAGTCGCAGCTTCGCTACCGCTTTAGACCTTGCCGGCGCCGAAAGATCATTGGCGCAAGGATTATTTCCGCCGGGCCCGGAACGGACGCTCGCGGCAAACACGGCCGGCATATAAGGAAACAAAGCCATTACCGCCGATCGGATAAGCCGGTATCATCTTGTGGTTTATTCCGGATCTCGAGCCCCGGGAAACCCGGATGTCCAATTTCATTATCTTGTTCAAGAGCTAGCCGATGACTTTTCAATCGACTTCGATAGGCAAAGCCGCTTTGGCCGTGTGCTGGATTTTTCTCGGGTTCTTTCCGTTTTCGGCCGGCGCGGAGACGCTGCTCCCACCGCAACAGGTCATTCAGGAGACTTCCGACGCGGTGAAACAAGCCTTGCGGGAATACGACTACAAGCTTGACCTCCCCAAGGCCACGCGCATCGTCAAGGAGATCCTGGAGCCTCACGTCGACGTCGACCGCGCGGCGCTGCTCATTCTCGGCAAGCACTGGCGAACCGCCACGCCTCAGCAGCGGGAACGTTTCAAGAATGAATTCCGCATGCTGCTCATTCGAACTTACACCACGGCATTTAATGAATACCGGGACTGGAATATCCGCTATCTGCCGCTCCAGAGTCCGCTCGAAGACAAAAAAGCCGTCGTCAGGACCGAGATTCTCCAGTCCGGCGCAAAACCGGTCGCCGTCGACTACCGCATGGTCGACGCCGGTGGTTCGTGGAAGGTCTATGACGTGCTGATCGAAGGCATCAGTCTGGTGCAAAACTACCGCACGACCTTCAGCGAGGATATTGCCCGGACCGGCTCTCTGGATAGCGTCATCGAGGAATTGGCCAGGCGTAACGCCGCGGGATCCAAGGCTCCGATGAACGGCGCAGCCCGCCCGCCGGCCACTTAAAAACCCGCTGAAAAGAGCGGGCGCCGCTCGCCTTGGCGAAGAGAGGAAGCGTTGCGGAGCCGATTTTTCATGATGGCCTCGCCCGCTCTTTTGCGGCATCTTTCGAAGTCTCCCCCGTGAAAGCCGCAAGGGATTGACGACACATTAAAGCCTTTGGCGATCCACGTATCCGCTCTCGGTGCTGCGTGGACCGCCTGCTCCGCCCACACGACACTCCCATATCCGGGGCAACTCGACGCGATCGCCTGTCGCCCAGGGTTTCCCCATGAAACGAACGTCGTCCATTCTCGCCGGCGGCAGGTCCGATCGTAAGCGTGCCTTCGGGTAATTTCTCACAGCATCTGAATTCGATTTTCCCTACTGTTCCGGTTTTACGGAAATCGTTATTCCCTTCTCGTTTTGCTGCTGGATTCGACAAAAAGTGATTTTGAGTTCTTTCCCAAAAGTTACCGATTTTTCCGGTGTCATGAAGACTTACGACGTGTATCTCTATTTCGACGGCCGCACCGAAATCATCAAGGTAGACGCGGCAACCAGCCTGGAAGCCAAGGCGATAGCGGAAAGTCACGCAGGAATTGCCGAAAAGGGATTCGATCAGGACAGGCACGTATTCGCCGTCAGTGAGCGAAAAAATCCCAATCTTCGGCTGGAATAGCTGCGCCGCGTTCGATTTCCCCGCTAGAAATATTATCGAGTCGATCTTATTATCCCTTCGGGTGCACGATAGGCATTCGGCACCTTAAGTTCTAATCGCCGATCCGATAAAGGAGATCTCTCGATGAAAACTATAAGGTTAATCACCCTGTTCAGTACCTTCGCGTCGAGCATCGTCGCGGCCTTCCCCGGTTGGGCCGAGACGCCCGGCCATCTGAAACTGAAAGAAGCGGAAGCGGCATGGGAAAACAAGGGCAAGGGGAAGGTGCTTGACGTGGAAATTCAAACGTCGGGCACCGTGCCGATGGACGGCAAGGCCGGCGCATTCGGTTATGGCGTCTTGACCGACGGCCCCAACAATATCGCGGTCCTGGTCGCTCACTTGCCGATCGACGACAGCTCGCACGAAGATCCGAAGAGCGGCTTCCATACTCACGTGCTCGATCTGAAACAACCCACGGCGGCATGCGCCGGAGCGACATTCGAAGTGGATCTGGAGAATTCCGGGAAGAATACGGCCTTCGATGCCGATTACGCGTGGTCGATCAAAGGCTCCAAAATCAAGATAGAGGATATTCCGGCAGCCGATCTCGGCGATGCGGGCGCAGAGAACGTGGTGAGCTTTACCATCCGGCCCGTGCTGGACGCGCAGCAAAAGCCGACCAATCTCTGCGTAACCGTCGCGGAACAGATTTAACCTCTCGTCTCATGGTGGGGCACGGCGGGCCAGGGCTGTTCAATGCTCGTGAATCCGGGTAAAACGCTTTGATTTGCCGAGCGAGTGAATCGTTGTCCCCGTTAAAACAAAGCCTGTTGCCGATTCCGGATCACCGTCGCGCGCAAGGGAAGTTGTA
>Ga0196981_1000101_pt1 | contig 90562 bp, 77 predicted proteins | sample S3_2013CmetaG_FD_155462 | JGI IMG/M metagenome (GOLD analysis project Ga0196981, IMG submission 155462) | Soil microbial communities from Anza Borrego desert, Southern California, United States - S3_20-13C | ecosystem: Environmental > Terrestrial > Soil > Desert | place: USA: California...
CCTGTTGTCGCTGAACGGGTCAAGCGGGAACGGCCGGGGCGCCGAAGGCAATAACCGTCCCGCAAAATGCGGCCGTGCGGCGTCGGGAACGCCGTTAGGCATAGCATTTTCGTGGGACTCGCTTGTTTAGACTCCATCATCCTCAGGTTATTCACTACCTGCTCACTGCTTCACAGCTCGTATCGCTGCCGCTAAACGATGCGTAAGATCTGCCGCGTTTTCTGCACCTATAACATGATCGACATTGTCCATCTGCTCGGGCAAATACTGAGGAGGGTCTTGTAAGACCAACAGACCAGCCTTCCCTCTTATTGTTTCCTCTTCTAACATTGATTTCATCTCAGAAAAAAATCGCTTGATCCCGATATCTCGATAAAGACCAGCAGCAATCGATGAATTACTAATAAAAAGTGGAAATCGATATTTATTGGCATTTTTTATTATTACACGCAGAGCCAGCAAATTAACTTCAGATATTGTAAATTTTGCCTGGCTATACTTCATTATGTGCGTCTTTATATCCCGCTCTACTTTTTCTGGACGGGGGACTTTTTCTTCGACAAAACCGCTATGACGCATCAAAAATTCAAGATCATTCTCAGCATCTGTTTTATACGAATGTGGCACCTTTTTTTGACCCACTCGCTGCCCTAACCCATAAAGTAGTTGCTGGACGCTGAGATTAGAATTCCAAAGACTCATAAAAGGAGAAAAAATTAATTCGATCTCCTGGATCAGAGGAAGAGCAATTGCAGGTTCATAATGGCGCCAGAAATTTCCTTGCAAAGGTATCTGGCCGAAAAGTTTAACAAAATCATCTGCATTTCTTTCCCATACGTGAAAAACATGGAACAGCACAACTCCTTTAGGTGGCCCAAACTTTTCGATATACCGCTGTAGCATCCAAGCATCATTAACAACAGTTGCATTAGCCACTGTGCAGAAATTTGCTGCAGTACCTCCAAGTTCGGTTGCTAAGATATCCGGGCGTATGCCTTGACCACAGCTCGAATCACCAAGAACCACCCAATCAACCGGCCTAGGTAAGTACTCGATCATCTGCCATTTCTGACCAACTCTTGATACGGCTCGGTTTACCGGCTTTTCCTTTAGGTAGTACCAGACACCTAAATTTGCGACGCACACCAGCCCAACAGTTAGCACGAAGAACATCATTACATCGCGGTACGTTGGTTCTATGGTAATTTGTTTCATTTTAAGGAGCCTCTGAATAAAACCAAGCTACTCGACTTAACGAAAAAACTCATGCAAGCGTACCATCCATCCGGCTTTCCACTATTTTTGCCGGACCTTTCGGCGGGATGCATCCGATTGCGCAGCCAACGTAAACACCTGGGCGATGTTCTTTGCAATTCTCCGGTAACGCGTCTTGACGTAGCCAAACTGGCACCTCATTACCCGAAAGACATACACCACGCCGCTACGCATCGAAGACAGTTTGCGATTGGGCCGTTTTGGTCGTTCGAAAGCAGGCGTTCCAGATGCACTTACAGCCCCCCCAGAGCATGCCGGCTTTGTGCGCCACGTGCTTGAGGGCATTGTTGGCGTACCCGACCTTTGGCTTTCGGGCAATAGGGCTCGATGACGGCCACCAGTGCGCCTGAAGACACTGCCCGCTCCATCTCGGCCAGAAATTTCTCCCGTCGGGTCTGTTTTTTCTTGGTATCAAACGTCAAAGAGGCAACGCTGGTTTGTCTCATCGCGTCACCACTCCAGTGAGATAGAGCAAACTTAACATGGTGATTTATTCATAGGGTTCTTAGAAATCAAAGTAAATAAACTCAACAGGTTCCCGAGGTGTAAATATCAACATTAAACAAACAAGCGTAGCGCTTACAAACGCCAACGGAACCAGCTTCCAATATCGCCACCGAAATAAATATGGATTGAATTCAGCGAAGGCCTCGATCAACATAAGCGGCATTGCGCAAACCAGAAGCACACGAAGGTTATCCGCCGTATATATTGAAGTGTCAAACCCGATATGAGTAAGCATATAGCTGACCTGCGACAATGATCCACTTCGAAAAAAAACCCATCCGATCACTGTTAATATGAACATCAATGCCCAACGAAAAGGCAACGTCAATTTTGCCATCAAAGACTTGAAATGTCCAAACACACTCTCGGTCAATAAATCCAATATACGGTAAATGGACAATAGTGCTCCATGATATGCCCCCCATGCCACAAAGTTCCACGCCGCCCCATGCCAAAGGCCACCAAGTAACATGGTAACCAGTAGATTACGGATGGTAAGCAAATGTCCTAATCGATTTCCCCCCATTGAGATATAAACATAATCTCGCAACCATTGCGAAAGCGAGATATGCCATCTTTTCCAGAATGTACTGGGGCTAACCGAAAAATATGGACGCACAAAATTTACTACTAATTCAAACCCGAAGAGTCGACCAACACCTCGGGCAATATCCGAATAACCGGAAAAATCACAGTAGATCTGAAATGTAAAGGCGACCATGCCTATGAGAAGATCAGCACCAGCTTGAGTTGTATATCCATTAAAAGCTGAATTTGCCACCACTGCAAGGTTGTCAGCTATTACGGTCTTCTTAAATAACCCCCAGATTAAAAGCTGAGTGCCGGAGATCACCTGAAAAGCAGTGGTCCGCCGCTGATTATAGATTTGGGGCAGCATGTGATTAGCTCTCTCGATTGGCCCCGCCACGAGTTGCGGAAAAAAAGCTTTAAAAACAGCAAACTCTAAGAAGCTTCTTGCCGGTACCGCTTCGCAACGATAAACGTCAATGACATAGCTTAATCCTTGAAAGGCAAAAAAAGATATACCGATTGGAAGTACCAATTCCAGCAAAATTGGCGCAACATCTACACCAAGTGCATTAAGCAATTTAATTGTATTTTCCTGAAAGAAGTTGAAATACTTAAAGAATCCAAGAACACCTAAATTTATAAGTAATGCCGTCAATAACCAGAATCGCTTAAGGAAGCCGGAGGTTGCTCTTGATATTGCGTTTGCACACCCATAGGCAACTACAGTTGCTCCCGCCAATAAAGATAGAAATCGCCAATCCCACCATCCATAGAAAAAATAGCTAGAAGCAAGTAGCCAGATATTTTGGGCTCGCAAACTAGCCCGTAGAATATAATAACCGCTTAATACTATAGAAAGGAAAATGGCAAATTCTGCAGAATTAAATAACATACAAGCTAATAGTGGTATTTTTTGAGTTATAGACTGAATTCGGCGGTGAAAATGGGAAACAAATCCATCACCATCCAACCATTTGCCAGCCTTTTGGTTAAACCGGGACATTGAACAATGCCATAGAAGACTAACTGGGTGCGAAAGTAGTCTGCCACGCGATGTATCACATTATTCAAATGGCCGTAGTGAACAACTTCAAAATTGAGTTTTAGTTAGAACTGGTTTTCAGAGGTTTTCAACGATGATCGTTCAAATTCTTATGAGCCCCTACTGCGGGAAGGATCGACCGGTCCGGAACGGTCATGCACCCACTGGAAACAAAAATTCCTGTACCGCACCTGAGGTCGCCAAGATCATTGGAATCCCTCGCCTCACAGTTATTCCGAGGCCGAGCGTGAGCAGATTCTAAGGAAGCTCTGAACAAAACCCAAATGACCGACGCGGATGTTACCTGATCGAAAATACCCTTGCCCCCCACAGGACGGCAGCCTCCCGCCTGTGCTGGTACTCGATGAAGCTTGGATCTACGTTGACCGGAAGTCTCAGCCGGTTTACCTTCGGCTCGCACTCGCTCGAAAATCTCGCCAAGAGGTCGCCTATGCCCTGAGGACTGCATGGAAGCCGGAGTTGTTCGATACTATCGAACTCAGATAGAAAAGCACGTTTTCCATAATCAGTCGTTTTTCCCTCCCTTAATACAGAACCGCATCTCACTTCGGATTACTGTCGCGCGCAAAGAAGGCTGTACGATCTGCCACATCTCCAACTGTTCAGCATCCTGGAGGTGTAAAGTGGCACCACCTCGTGCCAGCGAATTTATCAGTTTATTCGTGCCCATCCGTTGCGACTGAACAAAGCGACCGCTTATCAATAGTGGCGCGCGCCGGCTTACAAATCTATCCGCTACGCCCTGCGGGATTTGGATCTTGACCAGCTAGCACTCCAATTCCACGCCCACAGCACGCGATACGGATCTACCCCTTACCCGAAGCGAGAGCCTGGCACCGAAGCCCGGCACGACCATTTCAAGGCTGTGGTCGAGATCCGCCGCCGCGTCGAAGAATTCCATTCCGGCCGTCGTCGTTTCGAGCCGCACCAACGTCCGCTCGCTTACAATCTCGCCACTCGTAGCCTCGGCTCAGCCCAGACCCAGGCCAATCTCGAGTCATGAGGTCATCGAAAACAACCTTTGCTATGTTCTTGATGTCTCTCTTGGCGGCGATACTAGCCGCATCCGCACCAACCCCGGTGTTCACGCTTAACTCTGTCACTTCGCCCTGACCTCTTACGCCACAACCAAACTATTAACCCGGCAGCATTTGAACATATAAAACTCTACCGTAAGCCTTTGATATATCAAATGTCATGTGTGCGGTATTTTGCTGCCGACTTAATAACATTGGCGCCGCCCTCTATGACAGCATTATTTACCTGGAATAGGCATTGAACTATGAGAGCATCAAACATTGAATAGACCTACATCGGTAATGCTTATGATTGCGCTATACCGGTGGACTAAGGAGATATATTCGCATGTTGAATAATTTCTTTAGTCCTAGTATCGGCAACTTGTTTTGCATGCACATATAATTCGAATGCTTCTTGCTTTATATAACTCCGCTCTGATTCAGAAAGCAGATTGGCGGTACCCAGCGATTGTTGATGTATTCCGTATTTACTGACTATATATGATGAATTTGGTAAAATAGGCATACCTCGGAATGTCGGCTCGAGTAACGTTGGAGTAAAAGAAATTCCGAGACGATGAGCCAAAACTCGCATTTCTAGGACGGTGTTCTTCACCAAAGACTCATAAGTCATAAGATGAAAGCGAGTGGGATTCACCTGTGCCTGCACTAGCGCGGAAAGAGTTGAACACCGCCAAAGCTCGATTGCATTTTCGATTGGCTCATACGATTTGTCATGGCGGCGGCTCGATGCAAACCAAGTAAAGGGATTACGCACTATAGCAATGAGCACACCATCTGGATAGTCGTTCCAAAAACGCTTTAGGCTACCGTAATTCAATAAAAGACGAGGCGTGAAACCACCAATCCATTTTTCTTGCCCTGTCTCTGGATAACCGTCCCAACTGTCAAAAAAAGAATCGAAGTAAGCATTTAGGATATCCCGTTGAGTCAGATTCTTCTTGTCCTGCACTCGGGAAACAAAACTTGAGCAAAGTTTGGCAACATGTAATTCGAAGGGAAAGCGGTGTTTTGCTGCCTCTGAGTTTCGATCAGGCTTGCGGTAGCCTTCTAATATCAACTTAACTAATGGATATTCAAACAGCGTTGAGAGCCACTCTAGAGGTGTCTTCGATAAATCCAACTCGGGCCAAATCCACTTTTTCGGGGTGCCAATATGGATCTCATGAGGGTGGACGAGAACTTCAGGGTGTCCGTCAAGCAATTGCGAAAGCAACGTTCCGCCAGATCGCTGAATTTGAGAGATTAAAACTAAAGGAAGCGAGCGAACTTTAGCTTTGGCGAATGGAAATGCAGAAATTTCCGCAAGTAATGCCCTTCTTGTTGCATTGCTGGCATCGAGGGACAAGCCCTTAATCAAACATTTTTCTGCCTGATTATATTGGCCAATCTCAGCTAACTCCCGCCCAATGGCTAGACAAGCATCGGGAGTTACTTCCAGTGAAAACGCGGTGTGTTCAAGCAACGTGGCGCGGGAAAACAGATCTGCCTCCTCCTTGAGAAGCTTTGCCGTCAGCCATCTATAGTTATAGGTGTTCTGATCTTCGAGTTCCACTGTAGCCAGTAAACACTTAGCATTTTCTCTATCGCCTCGCCGTAGGTAACAACTCGCAAGTGCAATTGTTATCGGACCTGGGTAAGAAACAATGTCGTGCAGTCCCTGCAACAAAACTAACTCATCATCATGACCGAGTGTTTGGGCTAGCTGAGCAGCTAATAGCGTTGCATCACGATCAGCAGGATTACGTCGAAGAGTGGAAACTACTGCCCAGAGTGCCGCAGTAGGAATTTCAGCACACTGAAACAAACGTGCAGATGCAAGTAGAATACGCAGACTAACCCCTTTCCTTAACTCGATCGCAGCAACTAAACAACGAGCAGACTCCTCAAGCATCCCACTTTTAAGGTAGTAGATTGCTAAATCTAACCAAGCACTTGATGCATTCGAAGGCACCATTAGTCGCCTGAATATCGCTGTCGGAATCAGTTGCTCATTTGGAACAATGCCCGAGTCGGAAAATACAGGGCCTACACTGCCTTCGGTATTAGATGAGGATGACTCCATAGCTGATTGCAGGAATCTCGAAAAACTTCGTTTTTGCCATACGCCGACCCGGCAAATCAATGAGTTGCGATTGATCGTTTTTGGCTTTTCGAGGTTCTCTTGGGTGTCAGAAGAAAAAATTAGACGCCACAGTGCCGATAGTTCATTTGATGGAATTACAATGCCGCTTACGTGACGTAGTATTACCGACAATATATTGCCGGTTTTTTCAATTGAATCCAGAGAAGACGAAATAGAATCTTCTTGCGTCATGATCGCCGACGAGCCACGATAATCAGATTTTCACCCCGTTTATCTAAAGCGAACTCCCCACGAGCATCTGATGTTTCGGAATAATTACAGACGATCTGACATGATTTTATACATGATGCTAGGTCATTTGATATAGCAGCGGAGACGACTTGCCTTCTTAAAGTAATTCGAGATAACCATGTTTTTATTGACGCAATGATTCCCTCATTATGCTTTGCGCGACCGTTATTGTAAGTAAAGGTTTTATCGATAATAAACCCATTATCTTCTAGCAATTTGGTCAAATTTCCATCCGAAAACACGAAGATGTGAAAAGGATTAAATCCCCTCCAATTTGCTCCTTCACATTCCATCTGTGCGCTTGCAGAATTGGGTGTATCGATAATTAAATATCCATTTGGTTCTATCACCCGAGACAGCAGCTTGATAAAATGAGATGGATCAGTCACATGCTCAATGATGTCTATGCACAATACTGCTGGAAATTTCGGGGCGTCGGGTTTGGCGTATAAATATTGATCTATGGTTCCAGCATAGCCTTCAATACCAAATGTTTTTTTGGCATATGCAACGGCATCTGGCGATATTTCGATACCAAATGGTTCCCAGCCAAGTCCCTTTAATGCCGCCAATAAATAACCTTTTCCACTACCGACCTCTAAAATAGGGCCTTTACTATTTACCGGCAAATTCGTTATTGTTCTTTGATAGATAGCGGCAGTTCGTGCAAAGTAATCTGCATCCGATTTCCGAAAGACGTAATAATTTGCATCGTACAATTTCGCAATTCCTTCGTCGGTCAAGCGAGGAGAGCAAAAAAGCAATCCACAACCGTCACACCGGCGCATATGGAATTCACCTGAATAATTGAATTTATCATACCGGCGACTAAAAAAAAGTCGTGATGATTCATTTCCACATATACAGCAAGGAACGTTAGCAGTTACTGTCGGTGCTCTAACTGTTTCACTCATCAAAGTTGTCCCAACATTTTCGTTACTTCATTCATAACCTGATTTGAAGTTGTTGCGGCCAGACAAGGGCGGTTACAAGACTCTATCCGCTTCAACGTCGCGCGGTCAAACAGTGTGCCAGCGTTGCATGCACATGGGCCACGAAAACCCACGAATTGCTTACTCCACGGCCGGGTTCTGTCATATTCTGTCGGACCAAACAAACCGATAATTGGGATTCCTACTGCTGCTGCGATATGCATTAGGCCACTGTCATTGCAGATAAGAAGACGTGCGGACTTCATCAATGCTGCAGTAGCACCCAAACTCAATTCCCCACAGAGGTTTACACAATCCACACCGCTGATAAAAGCAATTTTTGCAGCGAGATCACGCTCCTCCTTTGAACCGAGAAGCGCCAAGCACCAACCAGCAGAGGCTAGCATGCACATCAGTTCACTCCATGAGTCAGCTGGCCAGCGCTTCCATTTTTGGATTTCACTTGACCCTACTTGGAGGCAAATCAGCCGCTCTAGATTCAGGCCACGGCTCACAGAGAGCATTTGCGCAGCAGCAATATCATCTGGCGAAAGTGGAAACTCTAGCCCGCAACCACTAACCGGGACACCCAGTGCCCATGCGAGTTTGAGATTCCGCTCCACTTCATGCTCATTTACTTGCATCGGAACCCCAATGTTGAAGACAGAATCACAGACCCCTACAAACCCGGCGCTGCTAATATGACCAACTCGCCAAGCCGGCCGCAATGCGAGTGCGAGCAACGGAAGAAAGACACTTCCATTAAATCGTCCGACAAGCAATTGTGGCGCTAAATTACATCTTCCAATTGCTCTTAAAAAAACGGCGGTGTTAAGTGTCTGCCTTTCGCATATCTCAAAAATACGTACAATTCGATCAACAGTTTCTAATCGAGCAGCCACTTGATCAGCCCCTCGATTCTTGACAAATAAAACAACGATCTCCGCCTCTCTGAAGTATTGACGCAGGGCGCGCAATAACGGAGTTAACATCACGAAATTGCCTATTCCCATATCGCCAAGAACAACAATCTGCCTTACTTCGTTAGAACCCGGAAGCCGACCGGGATTTGCAAGAAAGACTGAGAGCAAACTAAGCAACGCTTGAGTACTACGCTTGACTCCACGCTTCAGTTGCAGACGGGCCGTTTTGAATACTGCTTTTGTCAACTTTTTTTTTATCGAGCTCCGCTTAAAATACTTATATATTAAATGCCATACCCCTAATTCTGCATAATCTAGCGGCTTCCCCATAGTTGTTACTCATTCATGATCTTCTTGAACTTTTCAAGCCGGACGTCTCGCACTGGCAATTAGGTTGAATGTCATAATTGTGCTATGCCTTCCAACTTCGGCAAACAACATCAACGCATATAGCCGGCGAATTATTGTCCATGCTAAGCGACGTACAATTAGCACCCGGCCTTTTTGATTAAATAGCATTCTCCATGAAAGACGAGGGAGATAAGGAAGATAAGGTCGAAATGAAGGATCTTTGAATCCTGCCAGCAAGAAAATCTGAGACAGACTTGATTCTGTAAAGGCTAATTCATGAGTGAAGTCACCGTAAAGCACCCGACCTACAAGAGGAGAGGCACCATTCGGCACCTGCACTACTAAACGTCCACCAGGTTTAAGTGCCGACCAGCAGGCATCAAGTGTCGGCAGCACATCTTCTCTCGAAAAATGCTCAAGGACATCTCGCAAAAAAATGACATCATATTGTCTAGGACTGTCAGCAAGAAACTCCGTTAGGTTCCCAACCTTTAGGTTTTTGATGCCTAAGCTCTGTCCAGCAGCGATTTGATCCTCACTTCCGTCAATGCCTGAAGCATTAATATATCCACGCTGCTGGAGCCAAAAAACGAGACCACCATTGCCGCAACCAGCATCGACGATGAAAGCAGATTTATTTTCTGGTAGTGCGAAGTTAAAATGAAGGTCGAATAACTTGCATTTTTTTCTAAGTTGATCAATCGTTACATCGCCTTTCCTTGGTAATATATGAGTACGATAATACTGTTCATAGATTCGCTTTTTATCTTTATAGCTATCAGATTTCATATCATGTAATCCGTCAGGAATAATTGCCGAACCAGCGCTTGGCCATTTTAACAAAGGAGTTATTTTTATCGTTCTGATATACAATAGCCCCTCGTTGGTCTTTACCCCGAACTGGCTCACCTTTAAAATTCACTAAATTCTCAATTACATCTACTGTTACTTCACTGGCGCGACGGTCCAAGCCTCCTGGACGCAGGAAGTTACGTATAAATTCTTCGTTGACATTGCTCTCCTCCGGACGCATCAACTGCTCGGTTAGCTGCGCATAGTGTTCTTCAAGGGAGGTTGCGAGGCGTGCAAGTGGACCGGCTAGGTATCGAAAATGGACAGTACCTGCTTGCCCGGAGCGAAAGTAACCATCCTCAACAGTAAAAACTGGCTTGCCGAGTATCGCCGCTTCCAACTCAGCGCTAGTATTTGCGCCAACGACGAGTCTTGAATGAACAAGACAATGAAAAAGTTCTGAATCGTTATTTAAGGCATCTAAAACAGAACCTCTCGACAATGCTACCCCCACCCCACGTTGACCAGAAAATGTTTCTTTCCAGCCCTTGGCAAATTTTGGATGCGGACGCAGCACTATATTTGCAGTGGCAAGATCGGAGTATTCAGTGGCACGAAGACCCTCGATCCATCGTTGGACAAATTGACGCTCATCACTGGATATAAGATTACTAGATCCCAAATACGTAACAATAGGCTTAACCGGATCGAGTCCGAGTAAGCGGCAATAATTTAGCCGATCAATCTCAATTCGGCGTTCCCAGAATTCATCAAAACGCGCTGCACCTACAGGGTAAACTGTATTTTTTTGAATACCATGATAAAGAAAAGCCTCGTTACGCTGAACTTCATTCCAAACCAATGTATGATCTGGCACTATCTGCACAGTACCTTTAGATGTTAAATTATCCCAACTGCCCACCATAAATATAACTGGAGTACCTAATGCATTAGCGGCTTTGACAAGATCTGCCTGGCCATACTGTGTCACGATATATGGAGTTATACAGAGCAGATCAGCATTAATATTCCTCAGATGCTCAAGTATTTTATGATGTACCGGAATCAAATCTTCAACTAACCCTAAGATAACGTCAAGCTGATCCGCAGCGGCATCTTCAGTTACCAATAACGAAAGTGCTTTTGAAAGCTTACCTCCAACCCCATAAGGTATATCTGGAATTCCAAGCTCCAGCATATTTTTTATTCGTTCCTTGATCGTCAGTGAATCAGCGTGTGCTTGTTTTAAATAACGCAAATAGTCGCGTGCTGATCTTGTCAAATAAGCAAGTCGCCCCCATTCATCATCCCGTACAAATGCGTCAAAAGCCAGTAATTTACGATGATCTCCTTCTGCTACACGAAACTTCACCAACCCCGGACAATCTTCGGTAGAAGCTGTTTTGATTACGGCATGTCCACGTCTATTTAATTCGTCGAATATGCTAGTAAAATGTCGCTGATGTGATGCCTGACCTAATTCAAATTGGATTTTCATTGCCGCTCGAAAGATAAGCCCTTTAAAGGCAGTTAGTTGGTGATAATTTTAATAAAATCGACTGAAAGTCCGGATACGCATCGACTAAACAACGCACCTTAACCCGGTTTCCCCCGAAAACTGTCACTCGAGTGCGGTTCAAAGTAGTGTTCCAAGTGCTGCTCGATCATCTCTTCGGCCATCGGCCCCGCCGCCGCATAGAAATACCCTCGTGCCCAAAAGCACCTCCCCCTATTAGCGCTTCTTGAGATGCAAAAACTCCTCAAACGGCTAGCTCGCCACCTGCTCATTGATCCGTCTCATAATTTTACTCGGAGTCAACGCTGGCGGCGCACTCACCCGAATATGAACAGCATATGGTTTCCATATACGATACCTCGCAACTGCTCTCTGAGGTTGCGGGCAATCTATGCCTGTATCAAGATGAGTTCTGTCCGCCTAAAGGCGGGGTGTAAACTTAGGGGATGGAAGATTAATGCTGCTAATTTAGTATTCATATTAATAAATTTAGCAGCCATATGATTTCTAGATTAAACATCAGCCAGTATAGTTCTTAAGGACATTACATTTACCTCAACTGCCTGTAGTACTTGCGAATTGGTTCCACAAGGCGGGATATTAGCGAGACCTTTGGAAAGGATAGTGATGACATTTTTTCCGGAAAAATTCGCAGCAGCACGTAAAATCGCATCGCCCTGACCTCCTATTAAATAGTGATTGTCTAAAGCAATTACTCTCCTACAATTGCCAACCTCTCTTTCCAGCCAATCCGAATCAACATAGTTCAACCATGGCAGGTTGATAACCTTAATGCTGAGTTTCTCTTCCCTGGACACGATCCGTGCTGCTTCAACGGCAACACTCAACAACACTGGACCATAGCCTATGATAGCAACATCCTCCCCTTCGATTAGCACAGAGCCTTGACCGAGCTTCGGTTTATAACTTAATGGCAATTGATAAGGCGTCTCCCAAGGCAGGGACACCAACCTGATATAGCAACTACCTGCTGCTTCATTAATACACCACTCCAGGAGGGGGCCGACTTCGGCTTCACATGAGGGCTCAACCAAAATCATTCCAGGGATGGCAGCTAATGCGGAGATATCCCTTACTGCTTGATGAGAATGCCCGGGACCTCCAGGAATCACACCAGCCAATGAGCCCACATAAATTATCTTAGTTTTCTCGGTTGAATTATTATAAATCTGCTCATTCGGGCGCGCGGATAAGAAGCAAGCAAAGGAATGCGCAACCGGCAACAAACCTTTGAGCGCCATTCCACCGGCCATCGAAACCATGTCCTGCTCTGCGATGCCGCACTCATAGAAACGCTCCGGGAACTTCTCGCGGAAAGGAATAAGGCCAGTATCGAGGATTAGGTCGGCATCTAATGCGACGAGGTTTTGATGCTTTTCGGCCTGTGCGAGCAAGGCACGCGTATACGCGGGTATCAGCCGTTGTGCCGTCATCGACGGTGGATCAGCGGCTTCGCGCTCGACACTTTCCACCTGAAGTGGCGACATGCCAGCTTCACTCAAGCACCGCTGTAGCCGGTCCATAATTTCCTCGGCTGCACGGCGGTAGGAACCGGCATCAGGGGCACCGCTATGGAAACGATACATGGCCACGTCGGAATCGAGCGAGGTATGCTCCATGAAGGAAACTCCCCGCCCTTTGATAGTATCCGCAATGATAACTTTTGGACGTGACTCACCTTGCAGCAATGCAAGTGTTCTGGCAAAGGCTGGGATATCGTGGCCGTTGCACCGTTCGACACGCCAGCCGAAAGCGCGCAGTTTTGCTTCCAAGTCACCTAAGTCGGAGACGTTCTTGACGAAAGTATCCGATTGCAATTTGTTGTGATCGATAATGGCAATGATTTCATGCAGCCCATTATTTGCCGCAGAAATCAGCGATTCCCAAAACTGGCCTTCCTGCAATTCGCCGTCGCCGGTCATGACGAACACACGCCCCTGCCGCTGGGCGTAGCGATTTGCGTACACCATACCCTTGGCTTTGGAGATACCCATTCCGAGCGAACCGGTGTTGGTAACAATACCCGGCGTAGCAACATCCGGATGGCCGGGAAGTCCATCAATTCGACGCAATTTGTGGACAAGCTCGAAATCCAATCGCCCCATCCCAATGAGCGCAGAGTAATACCCCGGAGCGTCATGTCCCTTGGAACTGAAGAATACGTCTCCGGATGACTGTGGCGTCTCGGCGGGTTGTATTTCTTCAAGCAGCAGCCAGCTAATGATATCCAGACTGCTGAAACTACTGCCGATGTGACCGGAACCTGCACGAGAAATCATGTACAGGGCATTCAGCCGGCACATGTCGGCAAAAATGGCCGCGCGTTGCTCGCGCGCTCCTCGCAGAGCACGTATACGCTCGAATTCGGGATAGGGAATATAATAAAGGGTGCCATCTACGGCTTGCCCGATTTGATCGCCCACGATGCTGGCTCCGGATTACTTGTTGAAATTGTAGGGAGGAATGTCGATTACCGGTAATGTGGCCTCTTGTTTTGCCAGCAGGCGCTCGGCCAACCACCAGTCTTCGGGGTCGTTGATGTCAAACCCTTCCAGCCCTCGGCTGACAAAGGGAATAATGGCTTCGCCGGCAATACTGCCCTGCTCCAGTGCTACCCGCGACCATGCGATCTCAAGACTTGCGTCTTGAACGTAAATTTCCGGCAAGGCGGCGTATTGGCTACTATGCCATGGAGTTACCCCGTTGCTGAAAGGCATCAGCGGGAGCATTCGCTTGCCGCGAACCACCCACATTTTGCCCGGATGCTGCTTGCATTTTTCTATGGCCCGCAGGGAATCTGCGCCGACATCCTCGATAAACATGAGCCAAGCCCGACGAATGGTCTCAGGTAGTCGAAACGGACTGGTAGGGCGCAGAATGCTGAAAATCTCGAATTCCCTGCCACTTTCCTTCAGCTTGTTTAACATCCAGATAACCCATTCGATATCGGGAGATTTGTCGCCAGAAATTTCGGGGGGACGAAGGAACGGTACCTCAGCACCGTAATAGCGAGCGACGTCCGCATAGTCTGCGTTATCGGTAGCGCAAATAACCGAGTCGAATACCCTACTATCAATTGCGGCACGAACCGTATAGGCCAACATGGGATGTCCGCCCAGCGACTTGATATTCTTGCCAGGCACCCGTTTAGAACCCGAACGAGCGGGGACAAAAGCAACAGCACGAGATTTCATAGCGTTTAGATCTGATTGGGCCGAATCAGATAGGAAATGTTTTTTAGTTCGGAATAAACATCCAGAGCCTCCACACCCGGCTCGCGGGTGCCATTGCCCGATACTCCAAACCCTCCGAACGGCATGTGCGGCTCGCTACCATAGGTACCGAGATTAATATTGGCTACACCGGCGCGCACGCGCTGGGCAAACCACATGGCACGGTCCACGCTACGGGTATGAATTGCAGCAGTCAGGCCATATTCAGTTGCATTGGCAAACGCAAGTGCTTCGGCTAGGTTTTCAACAATATGGAGCGTCGCCACCGGCCCGAAAATTTCCTTGCGGCTCAATTCCGCATGTGCATCCAGCCCTTCGATGAGAGTGGGTTGAATGTAATAGCCGTTTGAAAGTTCCAGAGTTGATGGTGAAGTACCGCCGCATAGTACCCGCCCAGCCTGACGACTAGCGTTCTCGATGTCGGCAAGAATGGATTGCTGCTGGCGCTTGTTGATGACTGGGCCGAGATCACAACCAGCAGCCACCCCCAATTCCAGGCTTTGCGCCTTGGCAACCAGCTTCTCGCGAAATTCTTCGTAAATCTTTTTAAATACGATGATGCGGCTACCGGCCGCACAGCGTTGCCCGGCATTGCTAAACGCCGAAAGCGCAGCCCAATGCACTGCTTGCTCGATGTCCGCATCGTCACAAACGACAAACGGATTTTTACCCCCCAACTCCAGAGAAACACGAGCCAGTCGCCTGCCGGCCACTTCGGCAATCCAACGCCCCACTGCGGTAGACCCGGTGAAACTGATTACGGAGACTCGATCGTCCATAACCAGCGTAGCACCGGCAGTTTGACCTCGGCCTTGGATAACATTGAAAACGCCATCAGGCAGCCCGGCCCGTTGGGCAAGCTGTGCAAAAAGCAACGCAATGCGCGGAGTGTCTTCCGAGGCCTTGAGCACGACAGTGTTGCCGCAGATAAGCGCCGGAAACGCCTTCCAGGTGATATTGGCGATAGGGGTGTTGGCAGGCACAATAAGCCCCGCGATCCCACGCGGCTGACGCACAGTGTGGCTGTATTTGCACGGCGTTCCAGAAGTCAGGGAGCGCGCATAGAGCCGCATGCCTTCGCCCGCAAAATATTCGGCTTGAAGAATAGCTGCACCAACCTCGCCTTTTGCGTCCTGTGGCGGCTTACCGGCTTCAATTGCGATACAATCTGCAAGTTCGTCAGCTTGGCTTTTCATCGCTGCCGCGATGTCCATCAATATCTGGCCGCGCCTGACCGGAGTCAGATCCGACCATGTTGCAAAAGCAGCTTCGGCAACCGAGATGGCGCGAGCAGTGTCTTCCCCGGTGGAATCGGCCACCTGACTGAGAAGTTCTCCATTGTGCGGATTAAATTTGTCCAGCCAGTTGCCGAATTGCGGCTGGTTTTCCTCCCCATTAATCCAGTTCGATATGCGCATGGTACAGTCCGGCATATTCAAATCGCTGTCCAACCACCATCAACGACAAGATTAGAGCCCGTCATATATCTCGATGCGGAACTTGCAAGAAAAAGTACCGCACCGTTGTAATCGCTCGCGCTAGCCATACGCCCGACGGGGATGCGTCCACAGTAGCCATCGAGAAAGGCTTGTTCCTGATTGTTAAAAACACCGGCTATCGTCAAGGTATTTACTCGCACATTCTTTTTTGCCCAATAAACGGCAAGATATCGTGTCATATTGAGAATGCCGGATTTTGATACTGAATAGGCAACTGGCTTGTAAAAGGTTTCCCCCCGTTGACGGCGGTATTCGTAGAGATCCTGATCCGGTGAAACGATGCCATAAATTGAGGCAATGTTGATGATGGAGCCCCCACCGGCCCGAGCCATGGCGCCACCAAAAACTTGGCAGCAAAGGTGCACCCCCTTGAGGTTGACGTCCATCACTTTATCCCACGATGCTTCGGGATAATCTTCAAATGGACCATTCTCTTCTGGCGGTGCGGATGGCGGAGAATCAATGGCAGCGTTGTTGACCAACACCGTAAGCGGTCCAAACTGCCGATTCGCTTCGGCCAGAGCATTCTCTAGGGAGCCTTTATTCGTTACATCAGCCACCAAATAATGAAAGCGGTCGGAATAATCATGAGATAAGACTTCACTATAAGCCGATGGCCGAATATCCAGACCAGCCACACGTGCACCGCATTGCAGGAAGGCTCTGGCGTATTCTCCACCGAGTTGTCCGGAAACTCCGGTAATCAGAACAATCTCACGACTAACATCGAAAAGTTGATCAGGGGACATAGACTTCGAGTTTATCTAAAGCACCTTGCTTGGCATAAAAAATAAGATCACAGACCTCCCGAACAGCGCCATAGCCTCCAGCCCTGATTGTCCGATAAAGCACATGAGGAAATACTTCAGGATAGGCGTCGGCCACTGCAATCGGCAACCCGACTGATTTAAAGGCAGGGATATCGTTAATATCATTACCGACAAAAGCCACTTGGGCTGGATCGATACCCTGCTCCACGCAGATCTCCAGAAGGATAGACGCTTTGTCTTCGACGCCCTGCCTGCAAGCCGTTTTGAGCTTATTGGCACGCACAGCGACTACCGAGTTCACTTCGGTAGACAAAATCATAGGCTGTATACCTATGCTGCGTAAACGGGTCAAACCGATGCCGTCACTACGCCAGCATCGTACCGACTCTACGCCGTCATGAGTGACATGGACGCAGTTATCGGTAAAAACTCCATCAAAATCAAAGACTACCAGACGAATGGAGGCTAACAGCTCGCCCAGACGCCCTAACCCCTGTGCCCGAATGTAAACCGGAGAACCACCCATCAAGCAGTCTTTCGGGCAGCCAACTTGGCAAGATCTAAGAATTCATCTTCCAGTATAGGCTGCGTCAGCGTCATGCCTACTACATTGTCCCACTCGTAAGGCGGCAAACCGCCTCCCGGCGATTTCATGGCAATATCATCATGGGTTATAACATGCCCCCTTGGAAAATCCCGCTTCGCGACCAGACTCTTGCCCATTTTAGTAATAGGTGCTTTTTCGCTGGAATACATAATCTTTCTGCCATCCCCGAGGGCAAGCTTGAGGCGACGCAGGTCGCGGACCATCTTGGTCATGCCGGTGGGTTCAAGAGAAAACGCGTGATCCGTGCCTTTCATGGCACGGTTAAGAGTAAAGTGCTTTTCAATAATTCTCGCCCCGAGCATATACCCCGCCACCGCCATGGCAATACCGCTATCATGACTTGAGAAGCCAATCACGATATCGGGAAACTCTCTCCGCAAAGTCTCAATCACCCTTAAATTAAGTTCATTCCATTCTGGCGGGTAACCGCCGGTGCACTGCATCACACATAACTGGTTGTTGATGGGAATTACCGCATCATATGCACGCCGGATATCATCCAGGGTAGCGCCACCGGTACTGAGAATCATCGGCTTACCGAAGCGGGCAACATGCTTGAGCAACGGTATGCTCTTGATATCCCCTGACGCAAACTTATATGCAGGAACGTCCAACTTTTCCAGAAAGTCAGCACTCGGGATGTCGAAGGCAGTCGAAAAAAAATCCAAACCTAATTTGTCGGCGTATTTCTGCAACTCCACATATTCGTGCCAACCGAACTCAAGAAATTCGCGGTGTTCACCATATGTAGCACCAAAGCTGTTCGGATTATCGTAATCCCTGTTATATGCCTCCTTGGTGAAGAGCGTTTTATTATCGCGCTTCTGGAGCTTTACCGCATTTACCCCCGCATTCTTTGCTGCAAGAAAAAGTTCCTTACAGGTTTCCAAGCTGCCTTGATGATTGTGACCAATCTCAGCGATAACATAACAATCGCTATCGTCGTTAATAAGATGGTTCCCAATTACGAGATGTCTTCTTTGGCTCATTATTTTTTTCCAAATAACAAAAAGCTAATCAAGATTAGCTCTTCTTTACAAAATATCCAGGCCCGGTTAGTCTGATCTGTGAGCTACCTTGCCCCAATTATTCCTCGCTCTGCCAAAGCACACAGAACTTCCGCACTGAAGCCAGCAAAAGCCTGAGAATCCACATACCCGATTTCTTTCGCAATACTTATCAGGCAATCGGCAGCAGGTCTTGTTCGATTTTCCTCAATCATCTGTAGAAGTCGATGAGTTACGGAGTTAATTTCTATAAATTTTACCATATCTTGCCGGTTGCGATATATGATCAGAAAAGTCGGCTGTTTAGACAACTCGGTCGGCAACTGCCCCGGACCGATCTTGTGCACCGGAAACTGATACGCCAAGGGCCAGGCAAGCTCCGATAGGTAAATCGTTTGGTCCAGAGGACGATCGATTAAATCCCCGCTTTCCGGCGGCGCCTCTCCTTCGGCGATGAGTAACGCCAACTCGGCCCACTCGTAGTGGGCGAGCTCCGGCAAATACGGCGGGTCGTCGGCATGGCGACCGCGCTCGTTCTGGAGATAATCGAGAAATTCTTCGGCGATCTCGGCAAAATACGGGGTTTTACTTTGGTGCCTGGCGTAGAAGTCCTGTACCAGTTCAAGCCAATGAGTCTTGCTCAGAATGCTCTTGAGCACGGGAAAGCCGGTTGCGAGGAAGTTCTCGATGTTGTTGAAAAAGAGTTCGCGATAGACGTTCATCCGTTCCGGCGCGGGTCCGCGCGGAGGCGGATTGCGATACGGATCGCGAATGTAGGCGGCAAACGCATATTGCGTTCGTTGAAACGATGCGATCTCTTCAGCCATAACGCCGAACGGGTTGCGATGCCTCCGCCTGAAGCGTTCGAATCCGTTGAACCTCGGGCAAAAGTTCGGATAAAGGAGGAATGTTGAAATCTCTTTCCAAGAGCGTCGGAAAAACCCCGAACGTTTCGTAAGCCGCACTCAGCAATCGCCAGACCCGGTCAATCACTGTCGCGCCATGGGTATCGACCAGAAAGTCGGCCGCTTCGACGTAATGTCCCGCAATATGGGCATAGGCAATACGATGCCCCGGAATCGCACTCAAGAAAGCGTCCGCATCGTAGCCGTGGTTAACGCTGTTGACATAAATATTGTTGACGTCGAGCAACAGGTCGCAATCGGCTTCTTCGGCCACCGCGTTGAGAAACTCGATTTCTTCGAGTTCCTTGCCGGGGGCGGCGTAATAGGAAATGTTTTCGACGGCTATTCGCCGTTCGAGAATCTCCTGCGTCCGAACAATACGGTCGGCCGTATACTTAACCGCTTCCATCGTAAACGGAATCGGCATGAGGTCGTACAGATGGCCGTCATCGCCACAGTAACTCAGGTGTTCGCTGTACAGACGAATATGGTGCCGGTCAAGGAAAGTCTTGAGTTCTTTAAGAAAGGCTTCGTCAAGCGGCGCGGGACCGCCCAACGACAGAGATAATCCGTGGCAGACGAAGGGAAATCGCTCGGTCAGCGCCCGCAGCTGTTTTCCGAGTTTCCCGCCGATTCGCATCCAATTTTCCGGTGCGATTTCGTAAAAATCGACCGATTCCGGGGGATGCTCGGAAAGCGGGCCGATGAAGGCCCGCCTGAGACCGAGCCCGGCGCCCTGAACGGCGTAATGCGTCATGTCCAGGTTCGGGCAGACCGCTTACTGCGCTTTCTGTTCCGTGGCGGCGGGCTGCGCTTGATCCGTTTTCATGCCGGCGCACTTGCCTTCCATGGCTTTCTTCTGTTGTTGTTCGCCTTGCTGCTTCATGGCGCCGCAATTCATTTCCGGGGACTTCATCATTTGCCCGCCGCACTTCCCTTCGCCGCACACCATTTCTTTCTGCGCTTTGCCGGCCTCCGCCACTTGCAGGTAGCCACTGGCCAAATCTTTAAGCTCGAATGGATTTTCGCTCGCGTTAGCGACCGCGGACAAGGACGATACGACGGCAGCCCCCATGACGGTCTTTATTACTTTTCTGCTCATTGCCTCTTCTTCCTCTCGATCGATCAAGAAATTGCCGTGCGCCATGTGCGCCGGACATCTTAGGATTCAACGAAGCTGCCGGTTGTTCATCAGGGCGGCAAGCGCCGGGATCTGAGTTCCGTACCAAGCTTTGTCAAAGGGGCTATTCTCACACAACAGCGCGAACTTGTGCACTATCGGCCTTGGCTGCGTCATCATTAATCTCGTTGCTCCCGTGTCCGTCGAAAGACGGAGTAGCCGGCGAGGTTTACAAACCGGCCGATATGGTCAGCAACAGAGCATTGAGCTATTCTCTCACGCCGGTAATCGGTGAACCGAAGCATTTGATTTAAGGCTTGCCACGTACACACAGAACAAGAATCTGGGGACGCTTATGTATTGTCGATATTGCGGAAAAGAAGTTAAAGACAAAGCCGTCGTTTGCACGGGATGCGGTCATCCCATCGAAAGCATCGACGGCAAGACCGTGGAAGGCGAGCAGTGGAGTCTCCTGGTGATGGCCGGCCTGGTTGCCGCCACCTTGTTCGTGCCGCCGATCGGTCTCGTCTTTGGGATCATGGGCCTGATGGATGAGGCCAAGAAGGTTCAGGGGGCAATTTTAACGACCATCGGAGTGTTCATGACGCTCCTCATGACCGCTATCATTCTTGGTTTGTAGCGGTCCATCGACGCAGGCCGCGAAAATTGTTTCGACCGGGCATGCCATTACTTCCAGCTAAGCTTGCCTGCCTTGGCGGTTGAGATCCGGCCACCTTGAATTACGGGACTCAAACCCACCGGCTAAGCGTCGGCCGATATGGCGCGGCGTATCGAGCCGTGCGGTCAAGCCTTACTCTTGTATCCGGCTTAATTATCCGGTCATAAATTCGCTCACATGAAAGAGGCTATGGATGTTCCGCAACAAGAACTTCCTGGTTGTCGACGATAACGAAATCAACCGGATTCTTCTGAAAACGCAGATCTCCCAGCTGGGCGCGCAAGTAACCGAAGCCGGGAGCGGCACGGACGCCGTCGAGAATGTTCGAACCCAACATTTCGATATGATATTCCTCGATCTGCGCATGCCCGGCATAACGGGTTTCGACGTGTTGCAGACCATTCGCCAAGATGACTTGGCTATCAATCGCGATACGCCGGTGATCGCGGTGACAGCCCACGCGCTTTCTCAACAGCGAAGGGAGATTCTCGATGCGGGATTTACCGATTGCCTGATCAAACCCATCTTACAAGACCAACTGTCGAGCGTCATCGAAACCTGGCTGGGCGCCAAAGTTAATTCGTCGCACCGTCTCCCTTCGCCAGGCGTCGATTCCATGGATTTTTATCTTCGAGCGATTATCGAAAAAACCGGCGGCAACCGGGTACTGGCCAGAATGCTCACGCTCAAGCTGGCGCAGGAGCTCCCTGACCAATTAATCGACGTGGAGAAAGCATTGGATAACGACGATTACCACCGGGCCAGGGAGATTACCCATAAGATCAATGGCTCGGCGAGTTTTTGCGGTTTGCTCGGAATCGGAAATGCGGCCAGCGAGCTAGAAACGGCGTTGATCGCAATGTCCTCGAACGACCGTCGTTGCCATTGTTTCCAGGCCATGGAACGCGAGATCCGGGCATTCCTCGCCAAGAAAACGGATCTCGTAACCGCATTGAACCATTAAAGCCTGAACAGGCGCTCCCGGTAGTATCGGAGTTCTCCGATAGACTCCAGAATGTCGTCGAGAGCCCGATGAGAGTTCTTTTTTCTAAAACCGTCTTTAATATGCGGTGCCCAACGCCCTGCCAGCTCCTTCAGCGTCGAAACATCGAGATTGCGATAGTGAAAGTAGGCTTCCAGCGCTGGCATCCATCGCGCAAGGAATCGCCTGTCCTGACAGATGCTGTTGCCGCACATCGGCGAGGCGCCAGCCGGCACCCACTGTTGCAGAAATGAAAGCGTAAGCCTTTCGGCATCCGATTCGCCTGTCCGGCTCTCCCGGACCCGGTCGATCAACCCGGATTCTCCATGGTGTTTTCTGTTCCAATCGTCCATGCGGGCAAGCGTTTCATCGCCTTGAAAGATCGCCAGTACCGGTCCTTCCGCCAAAACGTGCAAATCCTTATCGGTCACTACCGTGGCTATCTCGATGATGTGGTCGCTTTGCGTGTCAAGACCGGTCATCTCCAGGTCTATCCAGATGAGGTTTTGTGAATCTTGCGCCATGAACGTTCCTTCAACGGGGAGTAAAAGAGGCTTATCGCACGGATATCTCGAAATCCCAATTCAAACGGAGGACCAGAAGAAGTCATTAACCGAGAAATCTTGTCAGAGATTTTACCAAAGGCTAAGCTGTAAAGCTGATCGAAACCAAGCTTCTCATGAACATGTTCACCGTGCTGTTTCTCGCAGTCCTCGCCTTGTCCTTCGCCGTCGAGTGGTGGTTGTCGCATCGCCAGTTGGCGTATGTCCGCACCCATAGAAAAGCCGTTCCCGACGCGTTTAAGGATGCTATTTCTCTGGAAGCGCATCAAAAGGCGGCGGATTACACCATGGATAAAGTGCGCTTGGGTAATCTGGACCGAATAGCCGGTTTATTGATCTTGCTGCTGTTTACGCTTGGTGGCGGCATCGACGTCGTAAATCGATTCTGGACGGGCTTTGAATGGCCGCCCCTGGTTACGGGCATCGCCGTGATTCTCTCGACGACGCTCCTGATCAACCTCTTCGAGCTCCCCATCGGCATTTATCAAACCTTCGTGATCGAGGAGCGCTACGGATTCAACCGCAATACGCCAAAACAGTTCATTACCGATCTGGCGCTTCAAACGGCGCTGAGTCTGGCTATCGGCGGGCCGCTGCTCGCCTTGATCCTGTGGATCATGCAAAACGTGGAGAACTATTGGTGGCTTTTGGCGTGGTCGATCGTGATCGGATTTTCCATCCTGATGAGCTGGGCTTTTCCGACATTCATCGCCCCTTTGTTTAACAAATTCACGCCGCTACAGGACGAGATGCTGAAAAAGCGCATCGAAACCCTGCTGGAACGGTGCGGCTTTCAAAGCCAAGGCATCTTCGTGATGGACGGATCGCGCCGGTCCGGACACGGAAACGCCTATTTCACCGGCATCGGCGACAGCAAGCGTATCGTCTTCTTCGATACGCTGATCGACTCTCTGAGCCATGACGAACTGGAAGCCGTGTTGGCTCACGAACTGGGCCATTTTCGGCGCAGGCACGTATTGAAGATGCTCGTGGCGAGCGGCGTGATGACGTTGATCGGCTTCGCGCTGCTCGGCTGGCTGAGCGGTCAGGACTGGTTTTACAGCGGCCTCGGAGTCGGCAGCCGATCGGATGCCCTCGCGCTTCTTCTGTTTATGCTGATCACACCGGCATTCGCCTCGTTCCTGCAGCCGGTCATCGCCTATTTCCAGCGCCGGCATGAATTCGAGGCGGACGATTTTGCGGCGTATTACACCCAGGCGCGCCATCTCATCAGCGCTCTCGTCAAGCTCTATCGTGACAACGCCAGCACCCTGACTCCCGATCCATTGTATTCCGCCTTCCATTACAGCCATCCGCCCGCATCCATCCGCATTGCCAACCTGTCGGCCAAGTCTTCGTAAGACGGCAAGATGAAACGAGGGAGAAGTGCCGGAATCGTCGCATTAGAATCCGCTGCTCCGAAAACGCCCCTACGAGAGGGCCTGGTGATCGCTCACCTCGGCCAAGGCTTGGCCGTGGAAGGATCTGCGGGCGAAATCGTCGTTTGCCATACCCGGAGGCGGTTGGGCGTTGCAGCGGTAGGCGATCGCGTGTTGTGGGAGCCGAGCGAAGGAAATCAGGGGCGGGTTGAGGAAATCTTGCCGCGCCGGACGGTGCTCACCCGTCCCGGCCATAACGAAGCCATACGCCCGGTGGCCGCCAATCTGGATCGGGTTTTTGTAGTCATTGCGCCCGAACCGGAACCCGATTGGCTATTGGTCGATCAATACCTCGCCGCTTGCGAGTACCAGGGGCTCGGCGCAGCCATTATTTTCAATAAAGCGGATCTACTGAAAAGCCACGAAGCCGCTGACGGCTTATTGGCCGATTACCGGCAAATCGGTTATTCCGGCTTTCTAATCAGCGTCCGTACCGGACAAGGGCTTTCCGAATTACGAAAGAACCTAATCGGGCAGTGCGGTATGCTGGCCGGACAATCGGGCGTCGGAAAATCATCGCTCACCAATGCGTTATTGCCGGACAAGCAACTTCAGACGCAAACGCTTTCCGAAAAAACGAGTTTGGGGCGGCACACGACCACTACGGCTACCCTTTATCATCTTCCCGATGGGGGCGATCTCATCGACAGCCCGGGAGTCTCGGTTTTCGGCTTGGCTGAAATGAATCTTCACGACCTAGCGGCAGGTTTTCGGGAGTTTCGTCCGTGGATATGCCGTTGCCGTTTCAACGATTGCAGGCACATAAACGATAAGGGCTGCGCCGTTCGGGAAGCCGCGGATACCGGCGCCCTGCCCCGCGCCCGCTATGAGCGCTACCTGAAGCTGATCGAGAAGTTGCCGCCGCCGCAAAGACCGTAGCCGGCCCGGAATTGCAAATCGAGTACGGCCCGCTATGCGGGCCGTACTCGATAAAGGCGCGGCTTGAATCCGATCATCCTTGCTGCAGGAGACTGCGCAAGTCGATCGTCGCGGCATTGGCCCTGGCGATATAGTTGGCCAGGGTCAGCGAATAATTGGCGAACAAGCCGAAACCGCCGCCGTTTAGAATAACGGGGCTCAAAAAGTTGGCTTGGCCATCCTCGAGTTCATGGGTAATCTGCTGCAACGAGACCAAGGCCGTTTTGTTGCCGAGAATGTCCCGAAAATCGAACTCGATGGCTTTGAGGACATGCATCGCGGCCCAGGTATAGCCGCGTGCTTCGAAGAATACGTCGTCGATGATCAGCCAGGGCGTTCTGGTAACTACGGTGCGCCGGTCGTCTGCGCTGACCTGCCTGGTGTCCCCGGCGCTTGCGCTCAAACGGTTGGAAAGGCTCCCCAGCCGTTTTTCCAGCACCTCCAGATACTGGCGCAAATTGTCGGCGCGGGAATAAAAGTTCGCGTCCCGTTTCATCAGGCGCAAGCGGTACCCTTCAAGCGCCTCGATGCCTTTTTCGTACTCGGATTCCGACGAAGGCAGCTGCCACGATTTGTGATCGAAATAGAAAAACGGTTCGGCTTTCGCCAGATCCGGATCTTCCCTGGACTGCGTTTGCGCGCGGGCAATATGGTTACGGAGCGCCGTGGTCGCGTCGCGCAAAGCCGTAAGAGCGCCGTACTCCCAAGCGGGAATATTGTCGAGCAAAACTCCGGGAGGAAAAACGTCGTTCACCAGGAGACCGCCCGGTTTCCGCAGCAGCGTGTCGCCGATCTGCACGAGAGCCGATGCGTAGGTATATCCTAGAGGCAATTCCTTGGGATTCTTGACATTCGCGCGCCTGGCGGCCACTTCCAGAACGTCGAACTTGCTGGGTTCCTTGCTCCAGTACCATGAAATGGCGACGAAAATCAGTACGGCAACGGCGGCTAGCGCCCCGATGGCCCAGACGGCCCCTTTCTCCGCCGTCGTCTTGGGGACGATTGCCTCTCTGATCCGGGAGGCGAATGATTCCGGACGACCTTCGGTTTGTTCTGGCGCTGACATGAATAAAGCCCTTTAACGGTTCCCCGAATCGTTCAATTATAGCGTAAAGGCGGTGCCTAAGTCACAGAACCGGAACGCCGTCTTTTGGCGCGAGGGTGCGATTGATCGTATACCGTCGCCAGATGTTGAAAATCGAGGTGGGTATAAATTTGCGTGGTGCTGAGATTGGCGTGTCCGAGCAACTCCTGCACCGCACGCAAATCTCCGCTGGATTCCAGGATATGGCTGGCGAACGAATGTCTGAGCATGTGGGGATGCACGTGCTCGGGCAGGCCGAGCTTGAGTTGCCAGCGTTCGAGGCGCAGTTGAACCGTCCGCCCGGCGATCCGGTTTCCTCGTCGACTGACGAACAGCGCCTTTTCGCCGAAATGCGCGTAGTGCGGCCGCAAAGCCAGCCAGCGTTCGATAGCCCGGCAGGCACAGCGGCCTACCGGCAGGATACGGGACTTTTGCCCTTTGCCGTGCCGAACCAATACCGTTCCGGCGGCCAGATCCAGGTCCTGGATTTCGAGCGAGACCAATTCGCTCAAGCGCAGGCCCGAGGAATAGAACAGCTCCCACATGGCCAAGTCGCGAATTTCCAGCTCGTCATCCTGCTCGCTTTCCAAGATCCCCGTCATCTGGTCGGCATCCAGCAGCGCCGGCAGTTTTCGGGGCGACTTGGGCGGACGCACGCCGCGCGCCGGGTTGTCCGGAATCTGACGTCGCTTCACCAGGAAATTGAGAAAGCTGCGGATCGCCGACAGTTCCCGCTGAAGGCTGCGGCTACCGAGTCCTTCGGCATGGCGAGACGCGATATGATCCCGAATATGACGGGAGATCAGATCCTCCCAACGGGCCAGGCGGTGAAGATCGCAGTATTGCTTCAGCTGCTGGAGGTCGCGCGAATAATTCGCCAAGGTATGCGGAGAAACCCGCTGCTGAAAGCGCAGAACATCGAGAAAGTCGGCGACCTGCCGTTCCGCGTCCGGGTGCATGACGACTAGGTAACGCCGACAAGCAAAGAAGCGAATCGGGCGGAAACGACTTCACCCAATTGCCCGAGAAAGTGCACCCCCATGCCGGCTTCGAATCGGCTTGCGCTACGGCTGCCGATGGCGAGCACACCCTTGAGCCCCGCGTGCCTTAGGGGCGCCAGCGCGCATGAAAGGACTTCCGGTGCGTTGTCTCCGAACATGTACCTGGCATGCTCCGGGTCCGGTTTTCCGCAATAGGGACTTCCCGTCTCCAGCGTCTGGGCGAAAAGGACAAGCCCGGCATCGCCTGCCGCCACGCAAAGGTCGGCGATCGGGCTCTCGATCGCCGGTTGCATAATCTTTACGGTGACGAAATCGGCCTGGAAATACTCGTGCAGACTCCAGGTCAGGCCACCCAAGGCATCGTCCAGCGTCGAGGCGTCGAGCAGGGTCAGGGTCAGCTGATGGATGCGTTGGTGCAAGGCGTCGTTGTCGCGGGCGATTTGCAGAATGTCTTTGATCTGCGAATCGAGCTGGCGGTTACGGTCGCGCAGCAGGGAAATTTGCCGCGAGACCAGGGAAACGGCTTCGCCGCAAGGATGGGGCACATTCAGCGTTTCCAGCAAATCCAAGCGATCGTGAAAGAAATCGGGATGCCGGCGCAGGAAGACCTCCACCTCGTCCGCGGAGACGGTGTTTCCCTCATGACGCCTCGATATCTTCGGATTAATCAAGCTCATAATTCGATTTCGCCCTCGAACACGCAAACGGCCGGCCCGGTCATAAACACCGGCCTCCCTCGTCCTTTCCAGCTTATGTTAAGTGAACCGCCGGGGAGATCAACCCGTACCGGGCTGCTTAGTTCTCCCTGCTCTATGCCGACTACCGTTGCGGCGCATGCGCCGCTGCCGCAGGCCAAAGTCTCTCCGGAACCGCGTTCGAACACGCGAAGCCGAATATGATGCCGGTCGATAACTTCTGCAAAACCGATGTTCGCGCGTTGCGGAAAGATCGGATGGCTTTCCAATAGCGGCCCCAGGCGTTCGACCGGAGCCCGGTCGACATCGTCGACCTTGAGCACGGCATGCGGATTGCCCATCGATACGGCGCCGAAGGAACAAAATTCCCCGTTTGCCTCGATCTCGTAAAAAACGGCTTCCGCCGCAACGTCCAATGGAATCTCGGCGGGCGCATGCCTCGGAACCCCCATGTTGACGGTGACGAGACCGTCGTCCCGGTGAAGCAGACGCAATTGACCGGCGTCGGTATCGACCACGATTTCGTCCTTGTCGCACAAGCCGTGATCGCGTACGAACCGGGCGAAGCAGCGGGCGCCGTTTCCGCATTGCGCCACCTCGCCGCCGTCCGCGTTAAAAATCCGATAGCGAAAGTCGGCGTTCGAGCCGACCGGCGCTTCGACAACCAAGACCTGATCGCAACCGACCCCGAAGTGCCGGTCCGCGAGATGACGGACCTTTTCCGGCGTCAGCGAAACCTTTTGGCGCACGCCGTCGATAACGACAAAGTCGTTGCCGAGGCCGTGCATTTTGGTGAATTTCAGCGCCATTAGTCTAACGTTCGTTCGCCCTGGAACAGTTGCGCGGCGGTTTCCCGCTCGCGGATCAGGCAGATCCGGGCCCCGTCCGCCATGACTTCGGCCGGCCTAGGACGGGAGTTGTAATTGGAACTCATACTGAATCCGTAGGCGCCGGAAGAACGGATCGCCAGCCAATCGCCCTCGGCGAGCGAAAGCTCCCGCTCCTTGCCAAGAAAATCGCCCGTTTCGCAAACCGGTCCGACGATGTCGTAGATTTTCTTATCCGCACGGCTTGCCGAGCGAACCGGCAAGACTTCCTGCCAGGAGCCGTAGAGAGCGGGCCGGATGAGATCGTTCATGGCGGCGTCCACAATGGCGAAATTTTTTTCCCGGTTGGATTTGAGGTATTCCACGCGGGTCAGCAGCACGCCGGCATTGCCGACAATGGCGCGGCCGGGTTCGACCAGAATTTCGTGCTCCGTAGACGCCAGTCGTTCCAGCAGCGCCGACGCGTACTCGCGGGGTTCCGGCGGCTGTTCGTCACGGTAGCGTATGCCCAGGCCGCCTCCCACGTCCAGGTGATGAATGGCGATCCCCTGCTCTTTCAAGGTGTCGGCGAGGGCCAGAATGCGGTCGAGCGCGTCCAGAAACGGCCTGACGGACGTCAGTTGAGAACCGATGTGACAGTCTATGCCCACGACGCGAAGATGGGGCATATCGGCGGCACGCCGGTACTCGCTCAATGCCTCGGCGATATCGATGCCGAATTTGTTTTCGCGAAGTCCGGTGGAGATATACGGATGGGTGAGAGCGTCCACGTCCGGGTTTACGCGCAGCGAGACCGGCGCCTTCATTCCAAGCTCTCCGGCGATTCGGTTCAGCCGGTCCAGTTCGCCCGGAACTTCGACGTTAAAGCAGCGGATGCCGGCTTCGAGCGCCCGGCGCAATTCGTCTTCGCGCTTGCCCACTCCGGAAAAGACAGTCTTCGCCGGATCGCCGCCCGCCGCCAGAACCCGCTCCAGTTCGCCGACCGATACGATATCGAAACCCGATCCCAGGCGCGCCAGGATATTCAGCACCGCCAGATTCGAATTGGCCTTCACCGCATAGCAAACGAGATGCGGCCGGCCGGCGAAAGCCTCGTCGAAAGCCCGCCAATGGCATTCGATCGTGGCGCGCGAATAGACATAGCAGGGCGTGCCATAGCGCTCCGCGATGGCCGTCAATGGGACGTCCTCGGCGTACAGCGCACCGTCGCGATAATTGAAATAATCCATCAGCGTTGTTCTTTCTTCGAGGACGGGTCTTCGCTGGGAAGATAAAGCGGCCCCTTCTGGCCGCAGCCGGCGAGGACGATACTGAGTACAATCAACGAAAGGAGGGGTCGAAACAAAAGAGACATGATTCTCGGTTTACCAGGTCGTGCGACAAACGATCAGGGTTCATTCTAATGGAAAAACGGGTTCGGCCCAATGCGCGACCGCCTGCCGGTTTCCGCGAAGGTTCGTCGACCGGAAGGCCGGATTTGAAACCGGCCGATCCATCGCTCGTCTTGGATTCGTATGCAAAATGAAAATTTTTCCGCGGCCGTTCTTGCCTGGTTCGACCAATACGGCCGCAAGCAGCTGCCTTGGCAAACCGACCGAACGCCCTACCGCGTTTGGATTTCGGAGATTATGCTCCAACAAACCCAGGTCGTGACGGTCATCCCCTACTTCGAGCGTTTCATGGCGTGTTTCCCCGAAGTCGCTGCGCTGGCGGACGCCGCCTTGGACGAGGTTATCGCGCATTGGGCCGGACTCGGCTACTACGCGCGCGCTCGCAATCTGCACCGCGCCGCCCGAATTGTCGTGGACCGACATGGAGGAAATTTGCCCGTCACCGTCGAGGAATTGACCGCTCTACCCGGCATCGGCCGCTCGACGGCCGGAGCGATCCTGAGCCTTGGGTCGGGTATCCGCGCGCCGATCCTGGACGGCAACGTCAAGCGGGTTCTATGCCGGTATCGAGGCATCGAAGGCTGGCCGGGCGACTCCGGAACGCTCGCCGCGTTATGGCGACTCAGCGACGACTTGACGCCCGCGGCGCGGGTAGCCGACTACAACCAGGCCATGATGGATCTGGGCGCAACCGTGTGCATCAAGCGAAAACCGGACTGTTCCTCCTGCCCGATCGGCTTGAAGTGCATGGCCGTTCGCGCGGGGCGGGTCGACGCCATCCCGGCGCCGAAGCCGCGGCGAGCGCTGCCTGTCCGGCAGTGCTTTATGTTGGCGTTAAAGGACGAACGCGGCGCGTTTTATTTGGAAAAGCGCCCGGCCGTCGGAATTTGGGGCGGTCTCTGGAGCCTGCCCGAGTTCGATAGCGAGGACGATGTGTACGCCTGGTTGGTCAAACGGCATATCGATTGTTCCGAACTTGAGCGCCTCCCCCGGCGCCGGCATACTTTCTCCCATTACCGCCTGGATTTCGTTCCCTTGGTGGCTTGCATTAAATCCGAGCATGGCGGGGTCGGCGAATCGTCTCCCTGGCGCTGGTCCATGCCGGATGAAGCGATCGGCCTCCCGGCGCCGGTGCTGAAACTGATGGAAGACCTCGCCGGGCGGTAATCGGCGACGGCAAGTTCGCCGTGAGCGGAGCGGCGGTAACGAGAATTGTATTTTGTTGTCAATCGATAAGAGGTAGCTGATGACGCGACGGGTTAAGTGCGCACGTTTGGGTATCGAAGCCGAGGGTTTGGAGAAGCCGCCCTTCCCAGGACCGGAAGGGCAGCGGATTTTTGACCATGTCTCCGTTCAGGCATGGCAGGAATGGCTAAAGCTTCAGACCATGCTGATCAATGAGCACCGGCTTACGCCCTTTGAGCCCGAAGCCCGAAAATTCCTTGCGAAAGAGCGCGAGAAATTTCTTTTCGGCGGCGAGGCGCGAATGCCGGAAGGCTATGTTCCCCCCAAAGCCTGAGTCGGCTCGGGGACCGGATCGGGAGATTTGGAGATAGCGACCGGAACGCCGGTCGGCTGCTGCAGCGCTTGTTTCACCGCTGCGCCATCGAGCACGACCTGTCGCATCTTCGTTTTTTTCTCGATCATATCCATGGCCGAGTCGAGGAGCTGCTCGTAGGTCATGCGGTCCTCGTCCAACGGCTGATGCACCTCCATGTACAAGGTCCCGTTCGACCAGCCCATCTTGACCGGCTGGTTGACCAGGTGGACCGGGGAACCGACGTTGACGAGCGGATAAAGCCGCTCGATGTCTTCCGGATACATCCGGATGCACCCATGGGTAACCCGCATTCCGATGCCATAGGCCTTGTCGACGCCGGTGCCATGGATCAGGTAGCCGGGAACGCCGAGCCTCATGGCGAAGCGGCCGAGCGGGTTAAGCGGCCCCGCCGGAACCACGTCGGGCAGGATGTCCCCATCGCGGGCGTGCTCTTGCTTGATGGTTTCCGGCGGTCTCCAAACCGGGTCCTTCACTTTTTGCGCGATCCTGGTGGCTCCCAAGGGCGTGCGCCAATCCATTCGACCGATACTGACAGGGTAGGTAACGACCTGCGTCGCTTTGCCTTTCGGTTGAGCCGGATAGTAGTAAAGGCGCATTTCCGGAATGTTGATGACGATGCCGGAACGCGGCGCGTCGGGAAGAACAAACTGGCGCGGAACCAATACATCCTTGCCGTCCCCCGGCAGCCAGCGATCGACGGTCGGGTTGGCCATGACGATCTCGTCCTGGCCCAGGCTGAATTCCCGGGCGATATCGATGAGCGTATCCTCGTGCTTCGCCTTGGTATATTGAATTTCGCCGATCAGATCGCTGCCGTCCGCCGGAAGCGGGAACGTCTCCGCCATGGAAGCCAGCGGGGCGGCCAGCATGAGGGCGACCGCCAGCCGGCCCAGCGTCCGTTTCTCCATGCGCGCCGGTTTGATTGTGTTTTGCAACATCGCGTTATTCCTGCACCACGGGTTGTTTCGTTTGAAGATTTTCGCCGCCGAAGAGTTCCATCAAGCGCGGCAAGAACGCCGCGAGTTCGAGACTCATGATCGCAAAATCCGCGTCGAAACGCTCGACCGGATCGGATGTCTCGACATCCGCCGCCTCTTCCCGGACCAGGTCCAGAAAACGAAGCTTCTTGATTCCCAATGCGTCGTCGAGAACGAAGCTTAGACGGTCATTCCAGGTCATCGCCAGTTTAATGACCTCTTTACCGGCCTCGACGTGATTTTGTATCTCCGGTGCGCCAAGGTCGTGGCGGCGGCAGCGCACAATGCCCCCGTCCTCTTCCGGAGACCGCAGCTCGCACTCGCTTTCCAGGGTGATATCGGACGGCAAATCGCTGTCCATGATCCACTGCGTCATGATAGCACCGGGCCGTTCGCGGGTCGCCGGCGGAACCACCGGCAGCGATCCGAGGCACTGACGCAGCAGCGACGCGATTTCCTCGGTTTTCTTGGCGCTGGCGCTATCCGCAACCAGCCATCCGCTCTTGGGATCGATGTAGGCGTAGGTGCGCCGGCTGTGGCTGAAGGCGCGAGGCAACAAATCTTGCATGACTTCATCGCGCAGAGCGTCCCGCTCTTTCCGGCGCAGCGGCCGGCCCTGCCGGTCTTCGATTTCGGCCACCCGCTCGGACAGAATTTCATTGACCACCGAGGCGGGAACGATTTTCTCCTCCTTTTGAACGCAAACCATCATAAATCCGTTGGTAACGTGCGTCAGGGGGAAAGTGTCCTTGCCGAGGGGCGCGCACCAGCCGTAGCTGACGGGTTCCAGGCTGCCGCAGGGACGAAAGCGGCGCTGATCGAGCTTTTGCTCGAACTCCGCGGCATCCAGATCGAACGGCTCGGTAAAACGCAATACAGACAGGTTCTTAAACCACATAATTCGCGGACAACGATCAAAAGGGGAAAATTATCGCGATTAGCGCTTTCTTTGTCACCAACATCACTTGATCTTCAAGGATGCCCTATCGAAAAAATCCGGTCCATAGCCTATTTTCCGCCGCGAGAAAATGCCCAGGGAAATCTCGACATCGCGCTACACGCGAGAAATTGCCGCCTTGGTCAAAATGTTCGATTATTTTTGTCGGTCCCTTTAAAGAATCGAGTCGTTCCATGGCCAATCACCTTCAGCCCCTGCTGGCGAGCGTTCTTTACAAAGCGTGCGATCCGCTGGAATTCGATTTCTCCACCACGGACGAACTGGCGGACATCGGCGTCGTCATCGGCCAGGAGCGCGCGCTGGACGCCATCCGGTTCGGCATGGCGATTGTCCAGAAGGGATACAACATTTTCGCGCTGGGTCCGAGCGGGTCGGGGAAACTGGCGGCCGTAAAGGAAATCGCCGGCCGCGAGGCCGAAAACCGGCCCGTGCCCGACGACTGGTGCTACGTGAACAATTTCGCCGAGGCATCTAAACCCAAGGCACTGAGATTGCCGCCCGGCCAGGGGCGCCGATTCGCCCGCGACATGGAGCAAGCCGTCGAGGAACTCAGCACGGCCATTCCAGCCGCGTTCGAGGGTGAAGAGTACCGCGGCCGGGCGGAGGAGATCGAGGAGGAAGCGAAGGAGCGCGAGCTCAATGCGCTCAACGAACTGCGCCGGAAATCCTTGCAGCACGGCGTCGCGTTGATCGAAACGCCGACCGGATTCGCGTTCGCCCCGGTGGACGAAAAAGGCGAAGTGCTGGGGCCGGAGCAATTTCAAAAGCTTTCGGAGCATCGGCAGGAACAAATCCAGGAGGCGGTAACGGATTTGCGCCAGCAGTTGCAGAAGCGGCTGAAGCAATTTCCCGCATGGCGCAAGGATGCCAAAGAAAAGCTGAAAACGCTGAACCGGGAAATCGCCGAATTCGCCGTCAACCATTTGATGGACGATTTGAAAATCCGTTACGAGGGCATTCCCGGCGTCGTTCAGTATCTGAACGAGGCACAAAGGGAAATCATCGACCACGCGGAAGATTTTTTCCCGAAGCAGGAAGGCGGCATCGCGGCGCCGGTCGGACATGCGCCGGCGCGGCCCAGTCCGTTTCTGCGCTACAAAGTGAACCTGCTGGTCGACAATGGCGAATGCCGGCATGCCCCGGTGGTCTTCGAGAGCCTGCCGAGCCACAACAATCTCGTCGGACGGGTCGAATACCAAGCCTACATGGGCGCTCTGGTCACCGATTTCACAATGATCAAACCCGGCGCGCTGCACATCGCCAACGGCGGCTATCTGATCCTGGACGCCCACAAAGTGCTGACGCAGCCTTTCGCCTGGGACAGCCTGAAACGCATCCTTCAGTCGGGCGAAATCCGCATCGAGTCACTGGAGCGCGCCCTAAGCGTGATCAGTACTTCGAGCCTAGAACCCGAGCCGATTCCCTTGGATATCAAGATCATCCTGATCGGAGATCGCGTTCTTTATTATTTGCTCAACGTGTACGATCCGGAATTTCGCGAGCTGTTCAAGGTTTCGGCGGATTTCGAGGAAACCCTCGACCGGAACGCCGACGCCAATGCGCTCTATGCCCGCCTCATTGCCAGTCTGGCCAGGCGGAACCAATTGCGCCCGCTGGACAAGGAAGCGGTCATCCGGGTGGTGGAACATGCCGCCCGTCTGGTGGAGGATTCGGAAAAGCTATCCGCCCACTTGCGCAGCCTGGACGATCTTCTCAAGGAAGCCGATCATTGGGCGGCGCAAGCGCAGCGCTCGACGATCACGCGGGACGACGTGCAGGCCGCCATCGATCATCAGATCCGAAGGGCCGACCGGCTGCGCGAACGGATTTATGAAAACATTCGGCGCGGAACGATTTTCATCGACACCGAAGGAGCAATGGTCGGTCAGGTCAACGGACTGTCGATCGTGGGTCTCGGGGATTTCGCATTCGGCCAGCCTTCCCGCATTACCGCCACCACCCGGCTGGGCAGCGGTAAAATCCTCGATATCGAGCGGGAAAGCGAACTGGGAGGAGCCATTCACAGCAAGGCCGTGATGATTTTGTCCGGCTTCCTGGCGCAGCGTTACGCCAAAACCCAGCCTTTCTCGGTAACCGCCAGCCTCGTGTTCGAGCAGTCCTACGGCCCGATCGAAGGCGACAGCGCCTCCGTGGCGGAGCTCGGCGCGATTTTGTCGTCGCTGGCCGATTTGCCGATCCGCCAGTCGCTCGCGGTAACCGGTTCGGTCAACCAACACGGCAAAGTGCAGCCTATCGGCGGGGTCAACGAGAAGATCGAAGGCTTTTTCGATATCTGCTCCGCGGCCGGCCTAAACGGAAAACAGGGAGTCGTCATCCCCCGCGCCAACGTCAAGCACCTCATGCTGCGCCAGGACGTGGTCGAAGCCGCGGGCTCCGGCTTGTTTCACGTCTATGCGGTCGACACCGTGGACCAGGCACTGGAACTGCTGATGGATAAGCCGGCCGGCGAACGCGACGCGGCGGGCGCGTTTCCGCCGGACAGCATTAACGGCCGCATCGAACGGCGCCTCAAGGAGTGGACCGATCTCCAAAAGGCGTTCAGGAGCCAGGAAAAAGCTGGAGACCGCGATGGCTGAAGACACTCCCATTCCAGAGCGCGTCGTGGTGGCCTTGAACGTGCTTCGCCACGACATCGGCATTCTTGAATTGGCGGCGCATCTCGCGGCGAGAAAGCAAGCGCCGCTCATGGCGGTTTACGTGGAGGAGACGAACCTGATTCGCTTGGCCGAGCTTCCGTTCGCCATGGAAATCGACCGGATTTGCGCGGCCGAACGTAAAATCGATCTGCCGCGCCTGATGCGCGCCCTGCGTTCCGGCAGCGAGCAAATCCAGCAAACGCTGGACCGGCTGAACGAGCGGCTGCAAATCGACGTGAGCTTCCGGACCGTGCGCGGACATTTCGTTTCCGCGGTCATGTCCCAGATCGATCGGGTCGATGTCGTCTTCCTGTCCAGGAAAACCGAGTTCTACAAAACGAGGAGCGCTGCCCAAAAAGCCTCTATGCTTCCTATTTGGGTCGTATTCGACGGTTCCAGGGGAGCCGAGCGCGCCCTGCAAATCGCTGTCGAGCTGGCCGAACTGGAATCCGGCCGCCTTTATGTCGCCCTTCCGGCAAAAACCGGTGCCGAATCGGAAGCGTTGAAACAATCGGCGCTAAGTCGCGGCATTCACGGCGGCGCCGTCCGGTTCGTTACCGTGTACCCGTTCGACGCTCCGAATTTGTTGCAATCGATGCGGCGCACGGGCTGCCGTTTGCTGGTGGTAACGCGCCAGGATGGAGATTTAAGCCGAACCGTCTCCGAGGCTGCGGCTTGCCCCGTGGTCTTGATTTGAGCCGGCGAACGGTGCTCCGTCCGGCCAAAACCGGGACATAACGAACGAGCGGCCGCGAAACGGAACGCTCCGTGGCCGCTCGTTCAGCGATGGGTTACCCCGAATCGCCGTATCTTCACGTGTGCCACGCGTGTACCCGCGCCGCGCCGGCAAACCCGAAATAGGCCGCCACGGCCGCGCTCAACAGATGCAACCAGGCGTCGATCCCGTATATCGGAGCCAGCCCGAACAGGGTATTCGTCGCAGGAATAATCCCCAAAAGGAAGAGCACGCCGAAAAGCACGGCATTGGCGCGAGCGAAGGTTATGGCCCGCGGCATGCTCCGAGCGGCAAGAATACCCCAGACGCCGACGCCGATATGGACCAGGTTGTGAATCAAATTAACCGGAAAAAGGCCGAGCAATCTGCCGTAGCCCGCTTCCACGGCCAAGCCGGGAGCGCCTGCAATCGGCTGCACAAGCCCCGGAATAAAACCAAGAATACCGACGATCACGTACACGATGCCGAACACTTTTGCGAAAGTCTGAACCATGACACGTCTCCTTAATATCAGGACCAAACACCCTCTGTCTCAACTTACCCTCGATTTAAAGATGCCGGCTCCTTAGGAGCGGCAACGCGGTATTTCTCATTCCGTGCTGCACGTCCGAAGAAAAGCTTGTCAATTTTAGAGTTCCCGAAAATCCTCTAGTTCAGGCTCCGGGAAGCCTGATTTGCTTTCACGAGGTTGACCGCGGGCACAGTGGAGGACTCTCGAAAAACGTATTGCGTTGCGTACTCTTACCTATTCAAAACCGAATGTATCGGCATCATCCTATCTTGAACTACGCCGTTAACCCGAAATGTGAGAGGTGCCGATATGCTGACTCAAGAGGGACCTTCATCCGGCTCCATGCAGGCGTGTATAGAACAGTGCCTGGATTGCCACTCGATCTGTCTGGAAACGGTAACCCATTGCCTGGAGAAAGGCGGACCGCATGCGGAGGCCGACCATATTCGGCTCCTTCTCGATTGCGCCGAAATTTGCCAGACCAGCGCAAACTTCATGCTGCGCGGCTCCGACCTGCACACGTTGACCTGCGAGGTTTGCGCGGAAACGTGCGAGCAATGCGGGGACAGTTGCGAGCAGTTCGAGAATGACCCGCAAATGCAAGCATGCGCGCAAACCTGCCGAAGCTGTGCCGATGCCTGTCAGGCTATGGCGGAGGAAGCCGGTGTCGAATGAAAGGCTACGGCCCGGAATAGCCTGAACGAACTATCGTCATGTGTTTGGAATCATTGGCAACCATCGCCTCCCGTTAGGCGATTTTGCGCCTGGGGAGCGCCTGAAAGGAGCCGACTACCAAACCTGGCCGACCATGAATAAAGCCACCCCCGGAAACAGCAAGGCGCCTCCCCACCAGGTACCGGCGATCATGCCGATAATGCCGGTCGCGACGAGAAGTACGCCGATCGCCTTCAGCTTTCCAGCGGGACGGTGTATGGGGGCTGCTTTCTCGGATTGGCCGCAATGAGGACAAACAACGGTTTGGTCCGAAATTTCGGACGCGCAATGGGAACATTTTACGATGGCCATAAGTTTACTCCGTCGTTCAACACATCGAGCTTAACGAAGATCCAGGTTATCCACAACGGGAGTTACGGCACGGAATCCGTTCCGCCCTGAATCTTCGATGCTCCGTCCGAATCGGCCTGGCGATGCGCATGACCATCGTGATGATGGTGATCGTCGGCTTGCTGGAGGCTTTTGACGCCTACGCCATGCTGGTAAACCATCAATCCGCCCAAATCCGCAGCAAAGATAATGCCGGCCAGGACAGTCGCTCCCATAAAAAGGTGCAGGGCCTCGGCCATGGCGGAGAATCGTTCCCTGGATAGGAGACGCCAGATGGCCAAAACCGAGGACAAACCGGCGATCGTCAGCCCCAAGCGTTCGTGCCATTCCATGATGTCGTGCACGCCGCTGCCGTGGGGAACGGTAGCTTCCGCGACCAATCCGGCGGCAGCGGCCGCGATGGCGCCCAAGGCGCCGAGATAAAGCATCCAGCTGGCCGCGTGCCTCAGCCCCGGCTGCCGCAATACGGCTCCGATCAGCTCCAGCAGAAAGAAACCGGTCAGAAAAGCGATCGGAAAGTGGACGATCAGCGGATGCAAATTGGTCCCGAGCGCTTCGATACCCGCGAAGGGGTTCATCGAGGTTCCCGACTCCACCGTCCGGGACACGATGTCCAGCAAGCTTTCGACCAGCACGAGCAGTCCGCCGCCAGCCTCTCCGTCGCCGGCTCCGTGCACGGCGGGTTGTATGAAGTGCCCGACCGAAGCCGGGACAGAAAAATTGAACATGATCGATTCCGAGTAAATTATTGAACCTAGAGACGGCCGTTGACCGCTTCGATAGCGTAGAAAGTACTATGAATTTTGACCGTTGTATCTTCTACCGACTCGGACGCGTTCAACGTCCGTTTCTAGGCTAAAAGATTAGCGGGCCGAATGCAGGAACTCTCCGGGACGTTCTCTTAGGCGTTCTCCGGCGGAACAAGTTTCGCAGAGAACGTCCCGATCCGAAACCGTACGCTTGCCAATCGCTTCGGTTTCGCCCGTGAACTAGCTTCGTCCCGGCTGTTCGATAACCTCCGGGCGATCCTTCATGTTGGCGGCGTCCGATCGTCCTTACCGATGAAAACCCTATTTGGTGAACTTGAGCGTCATCCGATCGCTCTCGCCGATCGCGAGGTAGCGATCCCGGTCTTTTTCGCCCATTCTTAACGTCGGCGGCAGAGTCCATACGCCTTCCGGATAATCCTTGGTGTCTTGGGGGTTGGCATTGATTTCGGACTTGCCCGCCAGCTTGAAACCGGCTTTTTCCGCCAAAGCGATCACATAATCCTCGGTGACGTAGCCGCTCTTCTTCATGACTTCGAGCGAAGTGCCCGGCTTTGCGCGATGTTCCACTACGCCGAGCGTGCCGCCCGGTTTCAAGGCCCGGTACATCGCTTTGAACATGTCGTCCGCCGTGCCGCTCGCCATCCAGTTGTGTACGTTTCGGAAAGTCAGCACCAGGTCGGCCGTGCCAAGCGGCGCGAAATCGGCCTCCTTCGGATTCTGCATGGACGTCGGGACGACCCGGTCGTAGATATCCGGGCGCGCCTTGAGCTTGGCTTCATATTCTTTTTGCATCCTGACAGCGTGCTCGGGCATTCCCGGTTGGACCGGCCCGAACCCGGCCACATAGAGCTTTCCTTCGGCACGCAGGAGCGGCGCGAGGATTTCCGTGTACCAGCCGCGTCCGGGCGAAATTTCCACGACCGTCATGTTCGGCCTGAGTCCGAAGAACTGCAAAGTCTCCCTGGGATGCCGGTATTTGTCCCGTTCGCGGTTTCCGGGGTCACGATGATCGCCTTGGAGCGCCTGCTCGAACGTGGCGCTCTCCGCCGACGCCGCCGGCTCCGAGACGATGCCGCCGATCAGCGCGCCGAACAAAAGGGTCTTGAACATCTGTGCCAAGAAATGCGACTTCATGCTGGGCCTCCACCTTTTCCGGGATTGTCGACGTTTTCTTCCTCTTGCCTCCGGCGCACTGGGACCGCGCCGTTTCGCCCGACCGGTTCTATCAGAATCGCACGGTGAGGTAAACCGCGCCCCCGAGAAAAAGAATCGCCCCGAAACGATTGGCGAAGCGCGATCCGTTTAAAAAGCTCGGAGCGCCCGATCGCTTGCTCTACAATCGCTCGGAACATTCGACTACGGAGAGAGATTCCCATGCATTGGAGAGAATGGCTCGACCGCAACGTTTTCGACCTCGGCCGCCAGATGCGGCTGAGCTATCTTCCGCCTCTCATGGTCTACATGGCGGCCGGCATTTCCGGGCTGACCGGCATCGTCGGCACCTTTTTCGTCAAGGAATATCTCGGACTGTCCGCGGAGTTCCTCGCTACCCTGAGCTTTTGGATGATGCTGCCGTGGACTTTGAAGATGCCGCTCGGGCATCTCGTGGATTTGATCTGGCGCCACAAATCCGGTCTCATCATTCTCGGCGCCGGGCTGATTTTCGCCAGCCTTTCGATCATGATCGGTTTGCTCGGCAGCCCGGATGCCATGCGCGAGATGCTGCCGATCGAAACCTGGTACGTCCTTTCGGCCCTGCTGGCGCCCATCGGGTATGTGCTCCAGGACACGGTGGCGGACGCCATGACTGTCGAGGCGGTGCCGCGCGCCGACCGCGAGGGCCGTCCGATCCCGGAGGAACAGCTCCGCTTGGCCCACACCACCATGCAGACCTTGGGCCGGGTTGCGATCATCGGCGGCACCGTGCTGGTCGCGGCGGTCAACGTGTACCTTTTCAGCGGCATCGAGAATTTGGGGCCGCCGGAGAAAGCCGAGGTTTATCTCCGAATTTACCGGCTGGCACTGGTCATCCCGGCCGTTTCCATTTTCGGCGTGGTCTTGGCCGCCGTGCTGCGCTGGCGCGATGTGCAAAGATTGGCCGCCCAAGGTTTCGAAACGGACCGGATCGAGCGGCTTTTGGGAAGACCCATGGACGAATTGCCCGAGGCGAACTGGTGGATTCTGGGCGGCGGCCTGGCGTTCGTCCTGTTTTCGGCCGGCATGGGATTGGCCGACTTGCCATTGAACGAGGAAATCGTCTTCGCCGGCTCTCTCGCGATCGTGCTGTTCCTGATGCGGCGGCTGACCCGGGATCTCCCCGAACGCGCCCGGAACGAACTCTACGCCACGGCTATCGTGATCTTCGCGTTCCGCGCCATTCCCACGACCGGGGCCGGTTCGACTTGGTGGATGATCGACGAACTCGGTTTCGATCAGCAGTTCATATCCCGGCTTTCCCTCGTCGCCAGCGCATTGACGCTGCTCGGCATGTTTATCTTCCGGCGCTTGATGGCGGAACGCCCCATTACCTCCATTTACGCCTTTCTAACCATCGCCGGCGCCGTCCTGTTCCTGCCCAACATCGCGATGTTCTACGGATTTCACCATTGGACCGCCGCTCACACGGGCGGCGTGGTCGATGCTCGGTTCATCGCCCTGATCGACACGGCGCTCGAATCGCCTCTGGGCCAGATCGCGATGATTCCGATGCTGGCATGGATCGCCAACTCGGCTCCGGCAAGGCTCAAGGCGACCTATTTCGCCGTCATGGCCGCCTTTACCAATCTGGCGCTGTCGCTCTCGCAACTGGGCGCCAAGCATCTCAATCAGGTGTTCACCGTCACGCGCGAGGTCAGGAATGCCGCCACCGGAGCGGTTGAAATTCCCGCCGATTACAGCGAACTGGGCGCGCTGTTCATCGCGGTTACCCTCATCGGACTGGTGATGCCCATGGCCGCCATTTTCGCCGTCAAGCGCACCCTGTTAGCGGAACCCAAACCGGAAGCCGCCGCTGCCGGCTTGGAACGCTCCTGACGGGGAAATGCCGCTCGCGCTTCATACTCCGCGCTAGGGCGATACCGGTTCGAGATTCTTTCTCGCAGGGCCGGATATCGCCTTCCCCTCCGCGTCGAAGCGCGAGCCATGGCAAGGGCAATCCCATGACTTATCCGCTTTATTCCACTGAACGATACAACCGAGATGCGTGCAAACGGCGGATACGGCGTGGATTCGGCCTTCCTCGTCACGATGCACGGCGGCTTTTTTGCCGTGGAGAACGACGATCTCCCCTTCTCCGGGAGCAATCGTCTCCGCCGTCTTTTTGTGGCCGGACGCTAATTTGTCCCGTACCCACATTTCTCCGACATGGACGTTTTCCTTCAGCAATTTCCCGCCCGACGCCTTGAGATTCACGCGCGTAGCCCGGTAGAGGTCCGCCCAGCGATTGTGGTTGCCGATAATGCCGTCGGAAATGATCGTGGCGGCCACCGTGCCGTTGGTTAGGCCCCAGGCATTGAATCCCGTCGCCGTGTAAAGGTGCTTCGAACCGGGCGTGAGATGACCGATATAGGGCACGCGGTCGGCGGCATCGTAGTCCTGATTGATCCACTCGTATTCGATGGAGGTAACCTGAAAGCGGTTTTGGACGAACCACCGCAGTTCTCTCGACTTCCGGGCGGTGTCGGCGTGGCCGGTCCGGTATCCCTGCCCCGAAACGATCAATAACGGTCCTTTATCCGTCGGATGGACGCGAACCGAATAGGCGGGTTCCCCCACCGCCAGAAACATGCCGTCGGGAACTTGCTCCGGAGCGACTCGGATACCGACGACGACGTGCTGCCTGGGAAACGCTTTGGCGAAAAATCCGCCTTTATCCAGAATGGGGATATTGGTGGCGATGACCACGTCCCGCGCCGTGACTTTCCCCTTGTCGGTCAATACCCGGCAAGGGGCGCCCTCGTCGACGTCGAGAACGCGGGTATTTTCGAAAATGGCACAGCCGTCGCCGTCCACGGCCTGCGCCACCGACAGCAGATACTTCCGCGGGTGAAACCGGGCCTGATTATCGAAGCGCACCGCACCGGCGATCGGAAAAGGCAAAGTCGTCTCAGTGACGAAATCGACCGGCAGGCCCAGCTTCGCGGCGGCTTCGACTTCGGCTTCCAGCGCCGGCACCCGTTCTTTGGACTCCGTGACGGTATAGGCCGCCTGGCGTTCGAAATCGCACTCGCTGCGAAGCTGCGTCCGGATGGTGTCGACGATCTCGATGGCGGCTTGATTCGATTCCGCGTAGGCTCGGGCGGCATCTTCGCCGAAAGACTCGATCAGATAGGCGTAGATGAGCCCGTGTAGCGAGGTGAGTTTGGCAGTGGTTCGTCCAGTGACCTGTCCGACGATTTTCTGCGAATCGATGACCGCCACGCTGCGCCCGGCCCGCTTCAGCAGAAGCGCCGTGGTCAGGCCCACGATGCCGGCGCCGACAACGGCCACGTCGACGGTAAGATCGCCCGCAAGCGCCGGATAGCCCGTTTCCGGCGTGGAGTCGATCCAGTACGAGACATGCTTGGTGGAAATATCGGCCATCCTAGCCTCCATGGGGTCCTTGCGGGGTTCTGAATCGGTCCGGTCGGGAATGGTCCCGAAACAGGAAACGGAGCGGCCGTCCGGCACCGCTCATCGGGCAAGAATAATCATCGGCGCCGGTGTTCGTCAACCGAGGCCGTTCCGAACGCTGCTCCGCCCAAAGAAAAAACCCCGCCGCCGGAAGTGTGCGGGGCCTTTAGCGGGGTCGCCGCTGAAGCGTGACTTAAGTCCCGGCGGATTTGATCGCCAAGTTGACCACGGTAATGACGGCCAACACGAACAACACCGTAAAAACGATGCCTCCGATGATATAAGCCCTGCCCGATCCGGCCGTGAAATCGCGTTCGCGGTTCTTGGAACTCTGAACGCCGAAAGCCGCCGCCACGATACTGGCAATGACCTGAAACAGGGTTGGTTTTTTGAGGTTGGGGTCGTCTGAACTCATGACTGTCGCTAAAACTTGCTGAAAAAGCCTGCCTCTAAGACGCAATCGTTTTCTTCTTGTTCAAATAAAACTTGACGCCGAAAGCAACGGCAGTGACCAGCACGGCGATGAATATCGCAATCGCATTGCTGCTGATGACATCTTCGTCCACATTGAGAGCGTACGTCCGTACATACGTCGCCACGAAGTACAAGGTCTGCACCGTGGCGATGGAAAAGAAAAAGGACACCAAAAACTTGTCGAGAGCCTTGTACTCCGTGAACTCCAGGTGGTCGAAAAACAGCTTGGTAATCGCGTAGCCCGGCAAAAATACGATGAAGAGCGCGATCAGGACGCGTTGCGCGTAATAAAAAGGCGACGTGGTCGTGAACAACGACATCAGAACGATAAAGACCGTGCTGATTGCCAGTATACCCAGCCACATCGTTCGGTCTTCTTTGTTGAACTGAAAGAACTTATTCATGTCCGGTTTCCTCTGGTTATTGTTTTTTGAAGAAATAAAACCCTTCGATACCGCCTTTCAGGATCATTCGGTCGGCCGTTTTTTCATAGACCGCATAATCGATCGTTTTGCCGGGCCGGCCCGGATCGTCCGTCACGATCTTGCCGTTCACGACTTTGTACGTCCATTCGAAGCGGTCTTCCTTTCCGAAGTGCCGGTTGAAACCCGAAGTGACGACGGTGCCGTCGGCTTTGAATTCCCAGGTCCTGTTCTCTTCGATCTTGGGTTTATTGAGCGCCGGAGCCACCGACTCGAGGCGCCACGCACCCACAATTTCGCTGTTGTCTTTCAGCAGGACTTCCCCCAGCGCGGTGGTTCCCATGGCTCCAGCAAGCCAAATCAGGCCGGCTGCGACGAAAGCTCGAAAATTCATAAATTTCTCCCCGGAACAGGTAATGTAGCGATCGCTCTCCCCCCGGAAATAAAGGGGCGTCCGTAGGCGGAACAGCTAGCCATTCTTGAAGGCGATCCGAATTTTGACATCTTTCATTTCCTTATGGCAAGGAATTCACCGGCTTGTCGAGCATGAAACGGTTTATCGCCGGCCCGTCTGTCTCTAAAATAGGACCCCTTTGCCATCGAAACACCCTATTCGAATTTTCCCTTACTTCGGAAAACCTCACGATGATCGATTTGAACGCCCGCGCCGCTTTGCTCCGACAACTTCTATCGGAAAGGATCCTGTTCCTGGATGGCGCCATGGGCACCATGATCCAAAGCTACCGGCTCGGGGAAGCCGATTATCGCGGAGAGCGCTTCGCCGACTGGCCGAAAGACCTCAAAGGCAACAACGATCTGCTCTGCCTCACGCAGCCAAGGATCATCCGGGCCATTCACGACGCCTATCTGGAAGCCGGCGCGGACATCATCGAGACCAACACCTTCAATGCCAATCGGGTCAGCCTCGCCGATTACGGCATGGAGGAACTGGCTTACGAACTCAACGCGGCGGCGACGCGCCTGGTGCGGCAAGCGGTCGATGCCATGACCGACAAGACTCCCGACCGGCCGCGGTTCGTCGCCGGCGTCCTGGGACCGACCAACCGCACCGCTTCGATTTCCCCGAACGTCAACGATCCCGGCTTCCGCAACGTGAACTTCGACGATCTCGTCGATGCCTATTACGAAGCCACGAGCGGACTGGTCGACGGCGGCGCGGACATCATTCTCATCGAAACGATCTTCGACACCCTGAACGCCAAGGCCGCCGTCTTCGCCGTGGAAAAGTACTGCGACGATCACGGCCTGCGCTTGCCGGTGATGATTTCCGGCACGATCACCGACGCCTCCGGCCGGACCCTGTCCGGGCAAACGGTGGAAGCCTTCTGGAATTCGCTGCGCCACGCGCAACCGATTTCCATCGGCTTCAACTGCGCACTGGGCGCGAAGCAGCTCCGGCAATACATCGAAGAGCTTTCGCAGATCGCGGACACTCATGTTTCGGCTCACCCCAACGCCGGCCTCCCCAACGAATTCGGCGAATACGACGAATCGCCGGAAGCCATGGCCAAGGAAATCGCCGAATGGGCCGAGCAGGGGTTCCTGAACATCGTCGGCGGCTGCTGCGGCACCCGGCCTCCCCACATCAAGGCCATTCACGACGCCGTCGAGCATTTTCCGCCCAGGCCGGTTCCGGCCATCGAGCCCAAGTGCCGCCTGGCGGGGCTCGAACCCCTGAACATCGGCCCCGAATCCTTGTTCGTCAACGTGGGCGAGCGCACCAATGTCACCGGATCGGCAGTCTTCCGCCGCCTGATCCGCGAGGAGAAATACGAGCAGGCCATCGACGTCGCCCGCCAGCAGGTCGAGAACGGCGCCCAGGTCATCGACGTGAACATGGACGAAGGCATGCTCGACTCGCTGGCCGCCATGGTCCGCTTCCTGAACCTGATCGCCTCCGAACCCGACATCGCCCGCGTGCCGGTGATGCTGGATTCGTCCAAATGGGACATCCTGGAAGCGGGGCTGAAATGCCTCCAGGGCAAGGGCATCGTCAACTCGATTTCGCTGAAGGAAGGCGAAGACGCTTTCATCCGTCATGCCGTGCTGGTCCGGCGCTACGGCGCGGCGGTCATCGTCATGGCCTTCGACGAGCAGGGGCAGGCCGACACCCGCGAGCGCAAGGAGGAAATCTGCGCCCGCGCCTACAAGATTCTCACCGAACGCGTCGGGTTCCCGCCCGAGGACATCATCTTCGATCCCAATATTTTCGCCGTCGCCACTGGCATCGAGGAGCACAACCGCTATGGCCTCGACTACATCGAAGCCGTGCACCGGATCAAGGAAACCCTGCCCCACGCCCTGATCTCGGGCGGCGTTTCCAATGTCTCATTCTCGTTCCGCGGCAATAATCCGGTGCGCGAAGCCATCCACGCCGTTTTTCTTTACCACGCGATCCGCGCCGGCATGGATATGGGTATCGTCAATGCAGGCCAGCTCGCGATTTACGAAGACATTCCGGCGGAACTCCGGGACGCCATCGAGGACGTGATCCTCGCCCGCCATCCGGACGCTACCGAACGCCTCTTGGCCATCGCCGAGAAATACCGGGACGAAGGCGGAACCGTCGAAAAAAAGGAAGATCTCGCCTGGCGCCAATGGCCCGTCGAAAAGCGCCTGGAACACGCGCTGGTCAAGGGCATCGACGAATTCATCGAGCAGGACACCGAGGAAGCCCGCCGGCAACACGAGCGGCCGCTGCACGTCATCGAAGGCCCCCTCATGCAGGGCATGAACGTGGTCGGCGACCTGTTCGGCGCCGGCAAGATGTTCCTGCCGCAAGTCGTCAAATCCGCCCGCGTGATGAAAAAATCGGTGGCTTACCTGATGCCGTTCATGGAAGAGGAAAACGCCGGCGGGGCAGCCCAATCGAACGGCAGGATTCTGCTTGCCACGGTCAAGGGCGACGTGCACGACATCGGCAAGAATATCGTCGGCGTCGTGCTGCAATGCAACGGCTTCGAGGTGATCGACTTGGGCGTCATGGTGCCCTGCGAGAAGATTCTCGAGGCGGCGCGCGAGCACGACGTCCATATCGTCGGCCTGTCCGGCCTGATCACGCCTTCCCTCGACGAGATGGTCCACGTCGCCAAGGAAATGGAGCGGCTGGGCTTCACGCAGCCTCTCCTGATCGGCGGCGCGACCACCTCGCGCGCCCATACCGCCGTCAAGATCGAGCCGAACTACAGCGGCCCCGCGGTTTACGTGACCGATGCCTCGCGCAGCGTGGGGGTCGCCGGGAGCCTCCTGAGCGAGGATTTGCGAGATGCCTTCATCGAGCAAACGCGGCGCGAGTACGAGGAAGTGCGCCAACGCCACGCAGGACGCCGGGCGCAGCACGCCCTGCACGAACTAGCCGCGGCGCGCGCCAACGCTTTCCATGGCGACTGGCGGCGTTACGCGCCGCCCCATCCGGCTTTCCTGGGCATCCGCGTGTTCGATCGCTATCCGTTGCGGGAGATCGTCGATTACATCGACTGGTCTCCGTTTTTCCATACCTGGGAGCTGGCCGGCAGTTTTCCGAAAATTCTCGACGACGAGGTGGTGGGAGAACATGCGCGCACTTTGTTCGAGGATGCCAAGGCCATGCTAAGAACCCTGGTCGAGGAGGAATGGCTGACCGCCCGCGCCGCCGTCGGCTTTTTTCCGGCCAATGCGTCGGGCGACGACATCGTGCTGTATACCGACGAGACGCGGAAGAAAACGCTGACGGTCCTTCACCATCTGCGCCAGCAGGCGGCGAAGCCGCCCGGCCAGCCCAATTACGGCCTGTCCGATTTCGTGGCGCCGATCGACAGCGGCGTGCCCGACTACATCGGCGGCTTCGCCGTCACCGCCGGGCACGGCATCGAGAAACATCTCGACCGTTTCGCCGCGAATCATGACGACTACAGCGGCATCATGCTCAAGGCCCTGGCCGACCGCTTGGCCGAAGCCTTCGCCGAACTGATGCACCGCCGGGTTCGCCGCGAGCTCTGGGGCTACGCGGCGGACGAGCGGTTCAGCAACGAGCAGCTGATCGCCGAAGTTTACCGGGGCATCCGCCCTGCCCCCGGTTATCCCGCCTGTCCGGATCACACCGAAAAAGCCGCGCTGTTCGAACTGCTGGCGGCGGAAGGAAATACCGGCATCCGCTTGACGGAATCTTTCGCGATGCATCCCGCGTCCTCCGTCAGCGGCTGGTATTTCGCGCATCCGGCGGCCAAGTATTTCAACATCGGCAAAATCGGCCGCGACCAGGTGGAGGACTACGCAAGACGGAAAGGCATGACGGTTCGGGAGACCGAGCGATGGCTGGCGCCGATATTGGCCTACGAGCCGGATTGAACGGCCGGCCCGAGAGACCCGGATGCGAATGATTGAACGGTATCGGGACAATTCCGACCCATCAACATGGAACGCTTTATCGAACGCCTCATTTATGCCTGCCGCTGGCTACTAGCGCCGGTTTATCTGGGCATCGGCGTGGCCCTCATCGCGCTGGCGATCAAATTTTTCCAGGAACTCGGTCATTTGCTGTTTCACATACTGGAAATCGCCAAGAGCGATCTGGTGCTGACTCTGCTCTCCCTGGTCGACCTGGTGCTGGTGGGCAGCCTTCTCTGCATGGTGATGATCAGCGGATACGAAAACTTCGTCTCCCGGCTGGAACTCCACGAAGAGACGGAGAAGCTGAGCTGGCTCGGCAAACTGGATTCGGGCTTTCTCAAGGCGAAAGTGTCCGCCTCGATCGTCGCCATCTCCTCGATTCACCTGCTTGAGATTTTCATCAACGTCGAGCGGGTCTCCAACGAAAAACTCTTGTGGTATCTGTTGTTGCAGCTGACTTTCGTGGTTTCCGCCCTGATCATGGTTTTGATCGACCGGATGGCCAAACACGAACCTCCCGAGGAATCGAACGGCGGACAGCGCGACTGATCAAGGCGCTCGTCCGTATCGGCTCACATGCCCCCGAGGTACGAGGCGTCCCCATAGACGCCGGGCATGACGCCATGATGGAGCGATCCGGAACGTAAATCCGCTCGACGGACTCCTTACGCTCCGCCGACCGGGTTCAACAGCGGATGCCGCAGCAGCGACCGACGCAGGGCGTCCGTCTCGTCCATGGATTCAGCCAGGCGCCGAAGGATCGCGGCGCTGCGGCTCCGGTAAATATCCGCCTCAGGAAGGCATCCCATCCGGCTCTTGAGTTCCGCGGCGGTCGCGTATACCCGCCATGCGGCCGGGGGTGCCTCGGTTTTGCCGATATGGAACAGCGCTTTCTCGGTTTCCGCGCAGGCCGTGTCCAGTGCCTTTCGCCCGATGGCCGCTTCGGCCGCCAGCCGATGTCCCAGAGCCAGATAGGTTGGATCGGGAGGCAAGCCCGCGAGCGCGCAAAGCTTTTTCGCCTGTTCTTCGGCCTTTTCCCATTCTTTTTGACTGAGCCAGTATTCGCCGACTCCCAAGTGAAAGAGCGGCCGCAGGTACCAATCCATCAATCCCCGGCAGGCATTCAGCAGTTGGCCGCACCTGGAGAAACTGTCGAAGGCCTCGGAGTATTGCCCTAAACCCAGATGGGCCGCACCCAGGCGAATCAGTACGAAAAACGCGTTCGACGAATCCCGCGGGTCGTGTATCTTGTCCATTGCGGCTTGGCAGAGGCTACGCGCGCCTTGGTAATCGAATGCCTGCTCGTGTAGCCAGCTCATCAGCAGGGTGAAATGGGCGGTCGCAAAGACGTTGCCATTCCGTTCGGCCATTTGCAAAGCATCGGCGATATGGCGGCGAGCCTCGCCCCACTCCCCCATGTGCAGCAGCGACCTTATGCACAAGGCCTTGCAAACCATGTATTGCAGCGCGTCGCCCTTGTTCCGCGCGATCTCCATAGCCTCCCGGGAGACGGCGATCGCCGACCGGTAGTCGGCCCTGGCATACTCGAAGCTGGAATGCAAAGTGAGGCTGGAGTTAAGCGGCTCGCGATTCTGCGTGGCGCGGGCCATATCCAAAGCCCGCCGGCAATCCCGGATGTAGTGCTCGCTCCATCCCTGCAAGGTGTTATGCCATCCGGCCCAGGATCCGCGGATCTGGATTTCGATGGTCTCGTCGTTCAAATCCCCGGCGCGCTCCACGGCCTCGGTCACCAGGGCGAGGCAGCGGGGCCGATCGATCCAATAATAAACTCTGCATTGCTCCATCATTCCCTTGAGCTCCCAACGCGGAAGACCGGCGGCAACGGCAAGCTCGCGAACGGCCGAAAAGTCCTCCACGGCGCCGTCCGTGTCGTTCATCGATCGCTTTACGATGCCCCGCCTGAGCAACAATTCGATGGTCAGGACGTTGCGTTCCGTTTCGGGAAGCGACTAGGACAGCCGCAGCGCATGGCTGAGATAGTCTATGGCTTCCCGATTGGCGTACCGCTGCACGGCGTTCTCCGCCGCCAGGCGCAGATGGGCGATAGCCTTGGACGGCTGTCTGGCTTGCTCGAAATGATTGGCTAATTCCGCCGCGATCGTCCGGGACTTCTCGCCGTATCCGTTTTCCAGCGACTCTCCGGTGGACCGGTGCAATTGCATCCGGCGCGCCGGCGTGAGGCTGCGATAAAAGACTTCGCGATAAAGGGAATGCAGAAAACCGTAGCGTCCGGCCACGACTCCGTTGCCCCACTCGTCGGCGCCGCACGACTTCAACATCTGGCCCCGCTGGCTGAGTTCTTCGCAACACAACTCGACCGTCGCCAAGTCTTCGCCGGATACGGCCGCCAGCAGCGCCGCGGACCATTCGGCGCCGCACACGCTCGCCATTTCCAGCAAACGCCGCTCGGAGACACTCAGACGCTCGACCTGGGCGCCTATCATTTCCAGGAGATTGTCGGGTATCGTGAGACTTGCCCCATCCGGGCGGGGGCCTAAGGATAAACGGCCCGAGCCGGCCAGATGATCGACCAGATTGACCATGAAAAAAGGATGCCCCTCGGTCCATCGGTAGATCGACGACGATAAGGTCTTGTAGCCATCCTCTTCGGGATACCGGGATATCAGATATTCCTTGATTTCGTCCTCGCCCAATCCGCTCAGCGACAGCTCGGCGCATAAACCGCGTACCTTCAATTCCTGGCTGATCCGCCTGACCGGGTGCCGCGCCAAGGTTACATCGACCGGGCGATAGGTCGCGATGACGAACAGCCGAGCCGGCGCGTGTCGGCGCCCCAGCAAGGAAATAAGATCGAGCGTTGCAAAATCGCTCCAATGCAGATCGTCGATCACCAGGATCAAGGGAAACTCGGAGCTGATACTTTCAAAAAACTCGGCCGCCTCGCGAAGCATTCTGGAACTCGTCGCACCGAACACTTCCTGGCTGAGCTTGTCCTTATCTTCGGACGTCAGGACCGACGTCATTTGCATGAGCCACGTCGGCGCATACCGGTGCAGCCGGTCGATCAATGGCCGGCCGCCGGCCGCTCGACACCCGTTTTCCAAGGCCTCGATCAGCGGCATGAACGCCTCTCCCGTACCGCACTGCTCGACGCACCGGGCGCGTAACAGCGCCACATTCGGGCTATTCACCCTGGCCAGAAACATCTCGATCAAGGTGGTCTTGCCGATTCCGGCATCGCCGGTGAAGAAAGCGATCTGACGCTCGCCGTGCCTTGCCCGCTCGAAGCGGTCTTCCAGCCAGGCCAATTCGGCCCGACGCCCTACCCAATGCGCCGAACTCGAACCATGGCCGAACCCATGGGCCGTCGACGGCAACCATTCCGGCGTGCAAGCTTCCCCGCCGCCCGCCTGTCTCACCTCGGCAATGAAGCGGTAGCCGAGTTTTGCGACCGTCTCGATGTAGCGGGGCGACTTCGGGTCGTCCTCCAAAACCTTGCGCAGCTCGTTGATGCATCCTTTCAGAACCGATTCGCTGACATAGCGGCGCTGCCAAACCGCATTAAGCAGCGTCTCCTTGGTTAAAAGCCTTCCGGGATGCCTGAGCAGGTAGTGCAGCAGCGCGAAGGCCTTGGGCGGCAAGTTGACCGTTTCCGCTTCTCGCCACAAAACGGCATTGTCGGCATCCAGCCGGAAGGAACCGAAGAGCATCAAAACCGTAGTGCACACTGACCGTAATCTTTCCTGTTTTTCCTGGTCGCTTTGGGGATCTCGCACGTCAGGGCGAGCGCGAAACGGATATCCGTCCCTGTGCGAAATGAAGACCGAGCAGCCGAATGACGCGAATTAAAGATATCATTATAAGAGAGGCTATCGATTCAGGCTTTCAGCATGAACGCATGGGACCGCCCGATAAGCGGAATCGGACAGACGCGTCATTTTGCGTGCGAATTCTCCGCCGATCTGTGACAAATTGCCTTGCCCGATTCTCGTTTCGTCGATCCGGAAACGGAAAACGCCATCGGATCGGGGATGTTCGGACGGCGGACGCGCGGCCTCTCGCGAAGAAGGACGCCCCGAGCCATCCGTAATGGCGCCTAATCATCGAGAACTCCACGGATTTCCGGTCAAACCCAACAAGAACGAACGAGACTGATGCGACTGATACTGTACGGCACCCGCGGTTGCCATTTATGCGAAGACGCGGAAACCCTGCTGTTCGAAGCGATTCGGACGCGGCGAGCCGAGATTCCTGTGGAAATCGTGGATATCGCCGGAAAACGCGAGCTGGAAGACCGCTACGGCGTCCGGATTCCGGTCGTGCGCGATCCCGCCTCGGGCGCCGAACTCGGCTGGCCTTTCGACGCGGCGCGCCTTGACGAGTTTCTGCAACGCCTGTCGTGAATCCCGTTAGCCGGATATCCCCTTCGGCCCACTGACATCACTATTCTTAACCGAGTTTTCAATGCCATGAATCAAAACGCTTTCCGTATCGAAAAAGACAGCATGGGCGAATTGCAGGTGCCGGCCGATGCCCTTTATGCCGCGCAAACCCAGCGGGCGGTCGAAAACTTCCCGATCAGCGGACTCAGAATGCCGCCGGCCTTCATCAAGGCGGCCGCCTTGATCAAGCTGTGCGCGGCGCGGGTAAACAAGACGCTGGGGCTATTGGACGGCGGCCTTGCCGAGGCCATCGAGCGGGCGGCGCAGGATATTATCGACGGGCGCCATGCCGATCAGTTCCCGGTGGACGTATTCCAGACCGGTTCCGGCACCAGCACCAACATGAACGTCAACGAAGTGATCGCCACTCTCGCTTCGAAAAGCAGCGGACAAAGCGTGAGCGCCAACGATCACGTCAACATGGGGCAAAGCAGCAACGACGTCATTCCCACCGCGATCCACGTCAGCGCCGCGCTCGCCGTCAATGCACAACTCGTCCCCGCGCTGGAGCATTTACAGGCCACGATCGCCTACAAGGCGCAATCGCTCGATCATGTGGTCAAGACCGGGCGAACCCATCTCATGGACGCGATGCCCGTCACCCTGGGCCAGGAACTCTCCGGCTGGGCGCTGCAAATCCAGAACGGCGTGGAGCGCCTGCGCGCCTCGTTGCCGCGCATCTACAAGCTCGCGCAGGGCGGCACGGCGGTCGGCACCGGCATCAACGCCCATCCGGAATTCGCGGCGAAAATGGCGGAGGCGCTGGCCGATGCCACGGGCCTGCCGTTCGCGCCCAACGCCTCGTTTTTCGAGAGCCTGAGCTGCCAAGACGCCGCCGTGGAATTGTCCGGCCAGTTGAAGACCGTGGCGGTCGGTCTCATGAAGATCGCCAACGATCTTCGCTGGATGAACTCCGGCCCCTTGGCGGGGCTCGGGGAAATCGAACTGCCGCCCCTGCAGCCGGGCAGTTCCATCATGCCCGGCAAGGTCAATCCGGTGATCCCGGAGGCGGTCTGCATGGTCGCCGCGCAAGTCATCGGCAACGACGCCACCATCACCGTCGCCGGCCAGTCCGGCTCGTTCCAGCTCAACGTCATGCTGCCGGTCGTCGCGTACAATCTGCTGCAAAGCATCGACCTGCTGGCGAACGTCTCGCGTCAACTGGCGGACAAGGCCATCGCCGATTTCGCCGTTCGCGAAGACAATCTCAGGAAAGCGCTGGCGCTCAATCCGATCCTGGTTACCGCATTGAATCCCGTGATCGGCTATCTCAAAGCGGCGGAGATCGCCAAGGCCGCCTACAAGCAGCAACGGCCGATCATCGACGTGGCCGCCGACATGACCGGAATTCCGCGCACGGAACTGGAAGGACTTCTCGATCCGGCGAAGCTGACGGAAGGGGGCATTCAGGGCTGAAGCAATGTCCTTCATTCAGGCCGCCGTTGACGACCGCGAAGCGGCGGCCTTGCCCGGTCTCTTCGTTCGGGACCGCGTGAAAAACCTACCTTGATCAGAAATCAAAACGCTCTGGCGATCGTCTCGCTGGACGATTTTCTTAGCCCCCTGAAAACCAGCCCAGTTCCGGATCTTCAGGGCTTGCCGACTGCCGGGACAGAATGAAATCCCGCAGCGAGAGGCGTGCCTCGGGGGTCATGGCGGCGGCGTTTTCCAAATCTTCCGCGATCTTCGCCAGTTCCGGCAGGTCGAATGCGGCATCCTCGCGAGCCGTGCGCATGGCCGTCAAAACGTCCCAAACGGCGATTCCGGCGATATCGCGGGCCGGAATGAAACTTTCGTCGTCTTTCCCGGTTTCCACCACCAGTCCGCCGGCCCGCAGCACGCCCAGGCTGTCCTTCACGGTTTCCCACGGAAGCGACAAGCGTTCGGCCAATTCGTCGATGGTCCAGGGCTTGCCCGCATGAACGAAACGTTCGCCGACCAGGTACATCACGGCGAGCCCGAGCCGTTCTTTCAAACGGTTGCTGAGCTGAAAGAACCGGCTGTTGCCGCGAACGTAGTGGGGGTGCTGGAAAAAAAGGGCGGCCTGTCCGCCGATCAAGAGGATCAGCCAGCTGAGATCGAGCCAGATCATGAACAGGATGACGATGACCAGGCTCGAATAAATGGCGTGGTAACTGGTCGACCCGGCCACGAACTTGGCGAACAAAAGGCCGGCGAATTTCCACAGCAATCCGCCCACGGTGCCGCCGAATAGCGCGGCCCGCCATTGAACGCGCGTGTTCGGGATGTAAATGTAGACGAACGCAAACGCCGCGATGATCATCAAATAAGGGAGCAGCTTGCCGCCCAGGTAGAACAGGGTGCCGAAAGGTTCCTGGGCAATCAGCCGCCAGATGGCGCTGGCGTGGGGCATCGAGGCCGTGAGGCCGATGGCCGAAAAGATCAGCACCGGGCCGAGGAGGATGACGCTGAGGTAATCGCTCGCGCGCCGGGCCAGGCTTCGGGCTTGGCTGACCCGCCAGATATGGTTGAAGGCCGCTTCTATTTTTTCCAGTACGGAAATTAGGGTGTAGATCAGCACGACCAGGCCGACGAAGCCGAGCACGCCGACGTTCACCTTCATCACGAAGCCGAGAATGGCTTTCGTCAAATCGTCGGCTTTATCTCCCAGCGGAGCGAGCATTTGCAGCAGAAACGGCTCCATCTGGTTGTTGACGCCGAAGGTTTTCAGGAGCGAAAAGCAGAGGGCCAGGCCCGGCACGATGGCGAGCAACGTGGTATAGGCGAGACTCGTGGCGCGGTAGTCCAAGCCTTCGTTGCGAACCGCCCCGGCCAGTGCTTTGACCCAAGCGGACACCAGGGCCGCCAGGGCTCGGAACCGGCCGAGGGAATCGAAGGTTTGGCGGGCGCGCTTGATGGGATTGAAGAATTTGATTGGCATGCTGACGACGATCTTTATTGGGCATCGGACAGTTTGAAGCAACCGGGAACAAATGGATATGGCAAATGCCCGCCTCCATATTGTCGTTCGGATAGCCGCCGCTCTTCTAGCGGTTCTTTTGTCTCTCCTGCCGTCGCCCTTGCCCCCGCGCTCTCCGGAACGCCGTTCGAGCGGCGAGACGATACCGTTTCCGGCTTTCTCGAAGACGCTGCGGAAAATCTCGGAAACCTTTCCGGGAGACCTTGCCGACCGGCCCTTGTCGTTTCCGTCCGATCACGGCATCCACCCGGACGCCCCCGCGGAAATTTGGGAATTCGCCGGCCAAATGCGCACCCCGGACGATGAGCGTTACGGCTTTTTACTGAGCTTTACGCGGCTGGGTCTTCAACCCGGCGAACCCGAACGGCCATCGGCCTGGGCCGCTCGCGACGTCTATCGCGGCCTGTTTGCCTTTCTCGATGCCGGCGGCGGCCATTATCGGGCATCCGAGCGCTTCGCCAGGGCGGCGCTCGGCATGAGCGGTTACGATCCTGCCGCCGGGCTGATTTGGCTCGACGACTGGAAGATTCGGATTCCGGCGGGAGCCCGCTCCTCTTTCGCCCTGCGCGCCGAAACCGAGGGGACGCGGCTCGATCTTCGGCTGGAATCCCGGAAACCCGCCGTCGCGCCGACCGCGCAAAGCTTCCCGACCGCCGCCGGCGGACGTCTCCGGGCGTATCTGCTCAGTCGGCTCACGATTTCCGGAACGATACGGTTGGGCGACCATCGACATCGCGTAACCGGCCAAGCCTGGCTCAACCGCAGCTGGGGAAAAATAGCCCCGCCGGGCGGACAGGTGGCCCTGAACCGCTATCAGGTGCAACTCGACGACGGACGCGAGATGCTGATTTTTCAACTGAGACGCAAGGACGGCAGCGCGCCGCCGCTTTCGAGCGGGCTCCTGGTCGAGGCCGATGGCCGCGCCTTGCCGATTCCCGAAAACGCCGTTCGGCTAGAGCCGGACGCCTATTGGTCGAACCCGGAGGGAATACGTTATCCCGTGGCCTGGACCGTGAAGCTGCCGAACCTCGCGACCGAACTGCGGCTTTCCCCTTTAGTCGAAGATCAGGAAGCCGTCCGGTCGGTTCGCGCCTGGTCGGGATCGGTGTCGGTCTCCGGGACCGGTCCTCGCAACGAAGCGCTTTCCGGTCAGGGTTTCATGGAATTGACCGGCTATTGACGATCAGCCATTGCAGGTCGGGTTGCCGCGTCAGCGGCTACCTGACAGACATGGTTATGATGGTTCGATGCCAGGAAAAAGAACGATCCCGGTTTTAAAACCCGCTCGCGAGCCGAACATGCCGCATGCCAAAACGCCACCCGTCGTCTCGATCGCCTTGACGGCTTTCCTTTTGACGGCCTGCGACTCGACAGAACGCACCGTCGGCTATTCGCCGACCGGACCCGTTCCCGCCGAACGGCAGCGGCCCGGCGATCCGCGAAAAGGATACGAGGCCTTGCTCAACGCGCCCTACATCACCTGCGGCATGCCTGACTCGGCCTACAGGCAAACGGCCCCGCCGCCCGGCCCCTCGAGCCTGATTCCGGGAAGGCCCGGCCGGAATGCCGAGCTGCCTTATTACCTGACCTCGTACAAGACGCCTCGGGGCGTGGATCTCGTGGCGTCCAATTGCCTGTCCTGCCATGCCGGTTTTTTCGACGGAAAGCTGGTCATCGGCCTCGGCAACGAAAATCTCGATTTCACCGAAGACCGCATGGCCGCCTCGGAGAGCGCCGGCGCCTACGTCGAGGGCGAGGCCGAAGCCGCGGAATGGCGGCGTTGGGCCGACCGGGTCCGCGCCATGGCGCCCTACATGATTGCCGACACGATCGGCGCGAATCCGGCCATCAACACCACGCTCCTGCTGATGGCGCACCGCGATCCCGAAACGCTGGCGTGGTCGCAAAAACCGCTTCTCGAACCGCCGCCGAAAACGGTAGCGCCGGTCAGCGTTCCGCCCTGGTGGCGCATGGCCAAGAAAAACGCCCTGTTCTACAACACCGAAGGACGCGGCGATCTCGCCCGCGCCATGATGGTAGGCGCCATCTTCTGCGCCGATGATCTCGATACCGTGCGAAACATCGATACCTACGCGCCGGACATTCTTGCCTACTTTGCGTCGATCGAGCCGCCCCCATGGCCGTTCGGCGTCGATAACAAGCTCGCCGAACAGGGGCGCGCCGTATTCGAACGAACGTGCTCCGGCTGCCACGGCACCCATGGCGAACAGCCGAGCTATCCCAATCGGGTGCTCGGACTCGATGAGATCGGCACCGATCCCGTATTGGCGCAAAATGCGACCGGCAGCCAGTCGGACCGGTTCATTCGCTGGTTCAACCGGTCCTATTACGGCGAACTGGCCCGCGCCGCTCCGGCGCCGGGGTATATCGCCCCGCCCCTGGATGGAATCTGGATAACCGCCCCTTATCTTCACAACGGTTCCGTTCCGACCCTCGAAGCCTTGCTCGACAGCTCCAAAAGGCCGAGGTATTGGACGCGATCCTACGAATCATCCGCCGCCGACTACGACCCCGCCAGCCTCGGCTGGCGCTATACCGCGCTGCCCCGCGGAAAAACCGGCACGGATGACCCTCAGGAGCGGAAAAAAATCTATGACACGACCTTGCCCGGCCACTCCAGTGCGGGGCACGTTTTCGGCGACGGCTTGAACCCGGAGGAACGGAAAGCCGTGCTCGAATACCTGAAGACGCTGTAGCAATCCCGCGCTCCGCCATGACCGAAGCGGCACAAGGCGCTGTCTGCGTCCCTTTCGGTTTCATCGGAATGCTTCTGATTGTTTTTTTGTTCCAAAAAGTGCATTACATACGAACTCCGGCGATGGCCGGCGCTAGAGCGTTTTCGATTCGCATTTACGGCCTACGGGCGAATGAATTCGCCCCTGCGCACGAAATGAAAACACTCTAAAAATGGGAAAAAACAATCGGCAAAAAGGGAACCAACCATGAAGCTCTATTCCATCGGCCATAGCAACAGAAGCTCCGACGAACTGATCGACATGCTCAAGAGGCATGGCATCGGATGCCTGGTCGACGTACGCCGCAACCCTGGGTCCGCGCGGTTCAGGCAATTCAACCGTCCAACGCTGGAACGGACTCTTGGCCAAGCCGGCATCCAGTATCGGTGGGAAGGCGATAATCTCGGCGGACGGCGGGCGGTGACGCCGGACGACGTAAAACACGGCGTCCTGGAGCCGGGATTCCGGTCGTATGCCGCCTACATGGAGACGCCGGATTTTCGCGAGGCCGTGGAACGGATTCTCAGGCAAGGTCGAAGCTGCCGGACGGTACTCATGTGCGCCGAGAAAGATCCATTGCGCTGCCACCGTTCCCTGATCGCCGATTATCTGACCGTTCGCGGACACACCGTCGAACATCTCATCGTGCCGAACGAAAGCTATCGGCACGATCTGCATGCCGCCGCGCGGATCGTCGGACCGCAATTGGTCTATGACCGGGTTCCGCAAAACCTGGATTTATTCGCACCGGACGCCACGTGAGCGTATCCCCCCAGCAGGGAATGCCTATCCGCCTCGCCGGGTGTGCTGACGGATATGCGCCAGGTAGCGGCGGAAGAACGAGAACGCCGAATACACCAGCACGGCGTAAAGTATCCACTCCTGGGGCGAAACGCCGGTCGGATCGTCGTCGAACACGATAATGCCGACCAAGGCCGCAAAAGAAAGGGCAAAATAGTTGTACATCGGACAGTCCTCTTTAAAATGAAAAAGCTCTTCTCTGAAATTGCCCGCCCGCCGGTTCTCCTGATCCACGGCGGCGCCGGCCCGCTGGAGGCCGATCCCGAATTGCGGGAAAAACGGCAAACCTATCTGGCCGATCTGGTGGAATCGGCATGGCCGGAAATTTGCCGCGGCCAATCCGCCGTCGACGCGGCGGCGGAGGCGGTCAAGCGCCTGGAGGAGTCGGCCCTGTTCAACGCCGGCTACGGCTCGGCCTTGCAAAGCGACGGTCTCGCCCGGCTCTCGGCTTCTTTGATGGACGGCGAGCGCCGGAAATTCTCGGGCGTCATGCTGGCGACCCACCTGATTCATCCCATCGAACTGGCCCTGGCGCTCCAAAATCGGACCGAATCGGTGCTCGGCCCCTTGGGAGCCCAGCTTCTGGCCCGCGAACTGGGCTTGGCGCCGCAAAATCCGGTTCCTCCGGAACGGGCGCGGCGCTGGGCCGACTACCTGGAGCAAGCGGCCACATCGAGCGGCGCCGGCACGGTGGGCGCGGTCGTCATGGACTATCGGGGCCGCTTGGCGGCCGCCACATCCACCGGCGGCGGCCGCTTCAACTTTCCCGAACGGATCTCCGATTCAGCGACGGTTGCGGGCAATTATGCCTCCGGCTATGCCGCCGTCAGCTGCACCGGCATCGGTGAACAAATCGTCGACGACGGCGTCGCGGTGCGCCTCGAAACCCGCGTGCGGGACGGCCTCGGCATCGTGGAAGCGGCGGAGGCGACCTGCCGCGAAGCCGCCGAGCTCAACCGCGAATACGGCTGGATCGCCGTGGACCGGAGCGGCGCGTGGAGCATGTGCTGGACCACCGAAACCATGCTCTGCGCCGCGATGAGCGCGGACCGCCAAACCCCTGTGCCGGGCCGGCCATGATCTCGCCCTTTCGCCTGTTGCGCCGGCGGCGGCGCCGCAAGCTTCTTCAGCGCGGACCGATATCCGAACCGGTCTGGCGTTCGTCGCTCGCGAACCTTCCGATTTTCAGATCCCTGACCGGCGACGAGCGGGAGCGCCTGCGCCAATTGTCCACCCTTTTCGTGCACGAAAAAATCTTCGAGCCGGCCGGCGGAATGATCGTGGACGACCTGGTGCGCACGCGGATCGCCGCGCTGGCCTGCCTTCCGATTCTCAACCTGGACTTCGACGGCTACGAAGGCTGGCGCACGGTGGTGGTTTATCCCGGCGGATTCGTACGCCCCCGCTCGGCATTCGACGACATCGGCGTCATGCACGAATGGGAAGAGGCGCTGACCGGTGAATCCTGGGAACGCGGACCGGTCATATTGTCGTGGGCGGACGTTGAGGGTTCGGGACATGGCGAAGGGTACAACGTCGTCATCCACGAAATGGCCCATAAGCTGGACATGCTGAATGGGGCGGCCGACGGTTTCCCCCCCTTGCATCGGGGAATGAGCCGGCGGGTCTGGACCGGTGCGTTCACCGCCGCGTTTGACGATTTCAACGCGCGCGTGGACATGGACGAGGATACCCCGATAGATCCTTACGCCGCCGAGGGACCGGGCGAATTTTTCGCGGTGCTCGGCGAATACTTTTTCGAGACGCCGCGCCTGGTGCAGGAGGAATATCCGGCGGTCTACGATCTTCTTGCGCAATTCTACCGGCAAGACCCGTCCGCAAGGGTTTCCCCGCCGTTAGCGACCGGCCAATTTCAAACCCGGCAGGCCCACCCTGCCCCGCTTCGCGAAGCGCTAGCCGAAGCCGCATCAGGAGACGATCATGAATAACGTGAAAACGATCAGCGATAAACAGCTCCTCCGCCTGAGCGGCGAGGCCGCCGCCTCTCCGAGGCTCCGCAAGAACCTGAACGTCCATCAAGCTCCCGAGGATCCGATCCAGCGCCTGTTCAACGCCATGGAACCCGGCACTTACGTCCGCCCGCACCGCCACGCACGCCCGGCGGGATGGGAACTGATGCTGGCGGTGCGCGGCGCGTTTTCCATCATTATCTTCGACGACAAGGGAAGCGTCCTGGAACGAGTCGATCTCAGCGCTGCGGGAGGCGACATGGCAGTGGAAATTCCGGCATACACCTGGCATGCGGTGGTCGTTCTGGCGCCCGAAACGGTGATGTTCGAGGTCAAACCCGGCCCTTACAGCCCCGCCGAAGACAAGGATTTCGCCGCGTGGGCGCCGGAAGAAGGCGATCCGGACGCGGAGCGGGTTGTGGCCTGGTACGAGATCGCCAAGCGCGGCGATCGTCTGGAATTGCGAAAACCGGCAAAAACGCAATGAATTTGGGGGAAGCGGACGGTTCGGAACTGCGCCGCGGAAACCGTCTCCGGAGACGATTTCCTTCGCTACAATCCATATCCTAGAAACGGCAGTTGACCGCTTGGATGCACCGGCAAAGTCCGATGAATCCCGAACGTCCCGCGTGGCGCGGATCTCGCCGTTTGGGCGAAGGCGCTACGCGCCCGAGTGCGCGGCGGGCGCGTCCAACTGCCGTTTCTAGGATATCCGATCCATCTCGGTGGGCACATGCGAATACGCTTTTGAATTCTTTCGACAAGGAGAACCATCGTGAAGTCACATTCGATCTATCCCGCTGCCATTCTCGCTTTAGTCCTCTCCGCCGCCGTGCAGGCACAGAATCCCGAATCGCCGGGTTCGAAGGAACAGCCGCATCCCGGCCATGCGGAGTCGGCGGCCGGTCAGCCCGGCAAACCCGAAGACGCGACGCGAACGATCGAGATCAAAACCCTCGACCGCATGAAATACGATCCCGCGTCGCTGACGCTAAACCGGGGAGAAATCGTGCGCCTGGTCGTTACCAACACCGGCCGCTTGAGGCACGAGGCCACCATCGGGTCGGCTGCCGAACAGCAGGCTCACGCCGCGGAGATGAAAGCCGCTCCCGACATATCCCATGACAGTCCGAATTCCGTGATCGTGGAACCGGGCCAGACGAAGGAATTGATCTGGCGCTTCGATCAACCCGGCCGGTTCGAGATCGGCTGCCATATTCCCGGTCATTACCAGGCCGGCATGATCGCGGAGGTGATCGTCCGCTGACGCCGGTCACCCGGATTTTTCGGCGGCCAGCATGTAGTTGACGCTCATACCGCGGCTCAGGCGGAATTTGCGGGTGAAGGGATTCACCTTGACGCCGGTGCGGGCGAAAACGCACATCCCGCTTTCCCGCAGCAGGTCTTCCAGTTCTTCCGGCTTCGGAAACTTGCGCCAGCGGTGGGTGCCCCTGGGAAGCCAGCGCAGCACGTATTCCGCGCCCACGATCGCGGCGAGAAAGGACGCCGTCGTCCGGTTGATCGTGCCGATCACGGTGAGTCCTCCAGGCCGCACCAGACGGCCGCAGGCGCTCATGAAAAGCGGCAAATCGGCCACGTGTTCGACGACTTCGAGATTCAGAACGGCATCGTACGATTCGCCCCGTTCGGCCAAACCTTCCGCGGCGCCGCAGACGTAGCGGATCGCCAATCCGTCCGCTTCGGCATGCTGCTGCGCGATGCGGACGTTCTTTTCGACGATGTCGACGCCGTGCACCTCCGCGCCGAGCCGCGCCATTGCCTCGCTCAGCAATCCCCCGCCGCAGCCGATGTCCAACAGGCGAATTCCCTGAAGCGGCGCGGCCGGATTCGGCTTGCTGCCGAAGCGGGCAATCAATTGTTCGGCAATATAGCCGGCCCGAAGCCGGTTGAGACGATGCAAGGGCCAGAAAGGGCCGTCGGGGTCCCACCAGGCATGGGCCAAGCGTTCGAAACGGGCAGCTTCGGCGGGGTCGATTGTGGTTTTTGTGTTCAATTCTTATATTTTTGGAAAGATTTAGCGGCGCAATTCCCGCGAACCGGGTAGCAGTATCCTTTCCGGAAAGACATTCGGCCCATCTTCGCGTACCGTAAGGAATCGGGATAAAATCTTTTGTTTTTGCAAGAAGCGGATATCCAATGGTTCACGTCGGCATCGTCATGGGCAGCAACAGCGACTGGGAGATCATGCAGCATGCCGCCCGTCAGTTGAAGGATTTCAATGTTCCGTTCGAAACGAAAGTGGTTTCCGCTCACCGGACACCGGATTTATTGTTCCAATATGCCGAGACGGCGGCCGAGCGGGGCCTCAAATGCATCATTGCCGGCGCCGGCGGCGCGGCCCATTTGCCCGGCATGATGGCGGCGAAAACCACTTTGCCGGTGCTGGGCGTTCCGGTGCCCACGAAATACATGAAAGGCCAGGACTCCCTCTATTCCATCGTCCAGATGCCGAAAGGCGTGCCGGTCGCGACCTTCGCCATCGGCGAGGCGGGCGCCGTGAACGCCGGTTTGTTCGCAGCCGCGCTGCTCGCCGTTCACGATTCGGACTTGGCCGCCAAGCTTCAGGCCTTTCGCCTTCGACAGACCGAAACCGTGCTGGCGCTGACGCTGCCGGAAATCGACTGATGCCGGCGCCCGGCCGCTGATTTTTCGGGAAGGGCTTGTCCCGGAGCCAGTCCGGGATAAGCCAGGTTCTCGTCAATCGTCCTGTTTCCGTAAATTTCACATCAATTCTATCGACGATGAAACACATTTTACCGAATGCCATGCTCGGCATCCTGGGCGGGGGCCAATTGGGCCGCATGTTCACCATGGCGGCGCGGGCCATGGGGTATCGCGTGACCGTGCTGGACCCCGACGCCGACAGCCCGGCCGGCGGATTGGCCGATGTGCACATCCGGGCAGCCTACGACGACCGGAACGCGCTCGACAAGCTGGCGGAGACCTGCGCCGCGGTCACCACCGAATTCGAGAACGTCCCGGCCGGCAGCCTCGGCTATCTGGCGCAGCGCGTACGGGTAAGCCCCTCGGCCGAATGCGTTTCGATCGCCCAGGACCGGATCAGGGAGAAGCGCTACATTTCCGGCGCCGGACTTCAGGTGGCTCCGTTCCTTGCCATCGAAAGCGCCGCCGATCTCAACCGGGATCTGGAGGGGCATTTGCCCGGCATTCTGAAGCTCGCACGGCTCGGTTACGACGGCAAGGGACAGATCCGGGTGAAAACTGCGGAGGACGCGAGAGCCGCATTCGCCGAACTGGGCGGAAAGCCCTCCGTACTGGAACGGCAACTGAATCTCAAGACCGAGATTTCGGTCATCCTCGCCCGGTCTTCGGCGTCCGAAGTGGCGTGCTTTCCGGTGGCGGAAAACCAGCACGAATCGGGAATTCTCGACGTCAGCATCGTGCCGGCCAGGGTCGCGCCGGCCGTCGCGACACACGCCCAGGAGATGGCGCTTAGTCTCGCGGAAGCCATGAATTACATCGGCATCCTGGCGGTGGAATTCTTCGTGCTGGAAAACGACGATCTGGTCATCAACGAAATCGCCCCGCGTCCCCACAACAGCGGCCACTATACGCTGGATGCCTGCGCCGCCAGTCAGTTCGAGCAGCAGGTCCGCACGCTGTGCGGTTTGCCGCCCGCGGATACCCGCTTGCTGAGTCCCGTGACGATGGTCAATCTTCTGGGCGATATCTGGCGGGACGACGAGCCGGCCTGGGACAAGCTCTTGAGCCAGCCTAACGTCAAGCTCCATCTTTACGGCAAGAAAACCGCCCGCATCGGCCGCAAGATGGGGCATTTCAACGTGCTGGCCGAAAACGCGGAAGCCGCTCTGTCCCAAGCGCAGGAATTGAAACAGATGCTTCACGCCTAGCCGAAACAGCGGCGCCATGCCGAAAGACCCTCTTCAGGTCCTGCGCAGCGTCTTCGGCTACGAACGGTTTCGCGGCCAGCAGCGCGCCGTCATCGATCATCTGACGGCCGGGGGCGACGCGCTGGTGCTGATGCCCACCGGCGGCGGCAAATCGCTCTGCTATCAGATTCCGGCCCTGATCCGGCCGGGCACGGGCATCGTCGTTTCGCCCCTGATCGCACTGATGCAGGATCAGGTGGAAACCCTGCTGCAACTGGGCGTTCGAGCCGCTTTTTTGAATTCCACCCTGCCCTACGAGGTCCAGCGCCAGGTCGAGCAGACCTTTCTCGACGGCCAGCTGGACCTCCTCTACGTCGCACCCGAACGCCTCCTGACGGAGCGGGCGCAGGCGCTCATAGGGCGAGCCCGGGTCAGCCTTTTCGCCATAGACGAAGCACACTGCGTCTCTCAATGGGGCCACGATTTCCGGGCGGATTACTGGCAGCTTTCCCTGCTGCACGAACGGTTTCCCGACGTTCCCCGCATCGGCTTGACCGCCACCGCCGACGAGCGAACCCGGCACGAGATCGTCGAACGCCTCGGGCTTCAGGACGCCAAGGTCTTCTGCAGCGGTTTCGACCGCCCCAACATACGCTACCGAATCTCGCCCAAGCAGGACGCGCGGCGGCAACTCGTCCACTTTCTCCGCAACGAACATCCCGGCGATGCCGGCATCGTTTACTGCCTGTCGCGGAAAAAGGTGGAATCGACCGCGGAATGGCTCCGCACCCAGGGTTTTTCCGCCCTGCCCTACCATGCCGGCCTTTCCGCCGAGGAACGCCGGAAAAACCAGCGGCGGTTCCTGATGGAAGAAGGCGTCGTCGTCGTGGCGACGATCGCCTTCGGCATGGGCATCGACAAACCCAACGTCCGCTTCGTCGCGCACCTCGACCTGCCCAAGAGCCTGGAAGCCTACTATCAGGAGACCGGACGCGCGGGACGCGACGGCTTGCCGGCCGATGCCTGGATGGTCTACGGCCTGCAGGACGTGATCACCCTGAGGCAGATGGTGGAAGCCTCGGAGGCCGACGACCTGCATAAACGGGTCGAACGCCACAAGCTCGATTCGATGCTCGGCTTTTGCGAACTGACCGGCTGCCGGAGACAAGCCTTGCTCCGCTACTTCGGCGAAATCTCCGACAAAGCCTGCGGCAACTGCGACAACTGCCTCAACCCGCCGGACACCTGGGACGGCACCGACGCCGCGCGCAAGGCGCTGTCCTGCGTCTACCGCACCGGCCAGCGCTTCGGCGTTCACCACATCATCGACGTGCTGCGCGGCAAGCTCAACGAAAAAATACAGCGACTGGGCCATGACCGGCTCAGCACCTTCGGCATCGGCCAAACCCTGGACGAGAAACAATGGCTCTCGGTATTCCGCCAGATCATCGCGCAAGGCTATTTGGCCGTGGACTGGGAGGCCCACGGCGCGCTGCGCCTGACCGAGGAGTGCCGGCCGGTGCTGCGCGGCGAGGCCGCCCTCCGGCTAAGGCGGGATAGCTACAAAGAAGTCGCGAACGGCCGCCGTCCGGCCACCGCGCGCTTTTTCAACCCGGACGACGAGAGCCTCTGGCAGGCGCTGCGCGCTTTACGCCGCCAGCTCGCCGAGCAGCAGGACGTGCCTGCTTACGTGATTTTTCAAGATGCGGTTCTCATGGAAATGGTTCAATCGAGACCCAAGAGCCGAGCCGAACTCGGCCGGCTGGCAGGCATCGGCGAGCGCAAGCTGGAACTCTACGGCGACGACTTTCTGTCGGTCATCCTGGAACACCGGAGCCGCGACGGTTCGCTCTCGACCGCCGGCAACACGGCGGACGAAAGTCTGGCGCTGTTCCGGCTCGGCATGAACGCCGAACAGATCGCTTATCAGCGGGGGCTGACGGTTTCCACGGTCTACGGCCACCTGGCCAAAGCGATCGAAAACGGAGCCGCTGAACTCGGCGAAGTGGCGGGCTTGAGCGAATCGGAAATCGGAGCGATCGATGCGGTCTGGCAAGCCCTGCCGGAAGACCAAAGGCGCGCCCTCAAGCCGCTGCACCAGACATTGAACGGCAAATACAGCTACGAGGTGCTCCGTTGCGTACGCGCCCATTACGACCGGCGGGGTAGGCGGGAATCGGGGGACTAAAGTTCGCTCTTTCATACCCCTCCTGCCGCCAACCTTAAGGAAGCTCCGATGAAGTCCTTCGGCAAGCTCAGGACGAATGGAATCAACTTGTTGGGAGCTTCCATTTGATTCCAAGCGCTTTTCAAATAGCAACGCCAAACACAGGAAACCTCATTATAAATCAAATGCTTGAGAAGGACAGTGACGCAACGGCACTAACCGGCTGAACACCCCCGCAAAAACAGCCCTACCGCTTGCCGCGTCCACCGCTCGATTTCATCCTCGGTCGGAACGTCTTCCAGACCGAGCTGCTGCCGCTGAAAACGTTCGCCGCGGAGCACGCTGACGAACTGTCCGGCCAGAAACGCCGGATCGACGACGATCACATGCCCCGCTCTCTGGTGCATGGCAAAGAACTGGGCGAGCCGATCCTGCGTACGTTGCGGTCCCTGCTGGTAAAATTCGGCGGCGAGCTCCGGAAAACGGTGCGCTTCCGCGATCAATTGGGCTCGCAAGCGAATGATGTCGGGGCGGGAAAGCCGAAAAAGAAAATGCTTGCCGAATGCGACGAGCGTTTCTTCCAAGGGTCTCGCCAAGGCCTGGTCTAACGGCAAGGAAGCCACCAAGAGATCGCTGAAACGACGAATGACCGCTCCGAACAGGTCCGCTTTGCCGCCGAAGTGCCGGTAGATCGTGCGGAGCGACACCCGCGCCTCGCGGGCGATCGTTTCCAGGCTCACGTTGCCGTATCCTCGTTCCACGAACAATCGGAACGCATGATCCAGGAGTTGTTCGCGCCGAATGGCGGACTCGCCCTTCCTTGGCCTGCCTATACGATTCATTGTCTTAACTTTTTCCTGATCTGCATGGACATTCATGCCCGGTTTGGCGAAAATAATGAAAAGATATCTTACCTTTTCTTTTTGCGCCGCGCCTCCATCATCGCTCTTCCTGAATACGTCATGCTTATGCGATTCCCGTTCTTGCCCGGTCAAGTCTTCAGCCCGTTACACCGGCCTTGCCGTTCCCGATTCCGGATTGGCCTCGGGAACGCAGCCTGCCGCTCGCCGGCATGGCTGGCCCTGTGCGCCGCAATGTTCGTGCAAATCGCCGGTTGCGGCAAACCCCAGGAGAACAGCGCCACTTTCGCGCCCCAGATGCCTCCGCCCAAGGTGAAGATCGCTCAGCCTCTGCAAAAGGAAGTGCTGGAATGGGACGAGTACACCGGACGCATAGAGGCCATGGAAACCGTGGAGGTCCGGGCTCGGGTCGACGGTTATCTGGACAAGGTGAACTTCAAGGCCGGCGACAGGGTAAAAAAGGGCGACCTGCTGTTCGTCATCGATCCCCGTCCCTACCGGGCCGAACTGAACCGGGCGGAAGGGGAACTGGAACGGGCCCGGGCACGGCTCGAACTGGCTAAAAACGATCTCCAGCGCGCGGAGCATCTCAGGCGCTCGAAAGCCATCTCCGAAGAGGAATACGACGCCCGCAGCAAGGGCCAGCGGGAAGCGCTGGCTGCGGTTCGGGCGGCCGAGGCGTCTGCCCAGACCGCCCGGCTGAACCTGGAATTCACCGAGGTGCGGGCGCCCATCGGCGGGCGGATCGGGCGGGAGCTCGTAACCCAGGGCAACCTGGTCAGCGGCGGGGGCGGCGGCGGCACTCTACTGACCGTTATCGTGTCGGTCGACCCGGTTTATGTTTACGTCGATGCGGACGAACGGGCGGTTCTCAAGTACAGGCGCCTCGCCGAGGCCGGGAAAAGGACCAGCGCCCGCGAAACCCGGATTCCGGCCAAGCTGGCGCTGATCGATGAATCCGACTTTCCTCACGAAGGCTATATCGACTACATCGAACCGCGCATGGACCCCAGCACCGGCACCCTGCGGGCGCGAGGGGTTTTCCCCAATCCCAACGAACTCTTGAGTCCCGGATTCTTCGGCCGGCTCCGCGTACCCGGCAGTCCGCCCTACCGGGGCCTGTTGATTCCCGATAGAGCCATCGGCACCGATCAAGGCCAGAAGTTCGTGTGGATTGCGAAAGACGACGGATCGGTCGAATACCGCCGGATCGTACCCGGCACCGCCACCGGCCAAATGCGCGTGATCGCCGAGGGGCTGCAACCCGGAGAGTGGGTCGTCATCGAAGGCATCCAGAAAATACGGCCCGGCAGCAAAGTACAGGCGGAGCGGATCACGCTCTCCGAGACGAGCGGCACTTAAGCGGGATACGGCGTCCGACCATGACGAGATTTACTCACTTCTTCATCGACCGCCCGATCTTCGCGTCGGTGCTTTCCATTCTCATCGTTCTCGTCGGAGGATTGTCGGCGCTTGCCCTGCCCATTGCCCAGTATCCCGAGATCGCGCCGCCCAACGTCGTCGTGCGCGCGACCTATCCGGGCGCCAACGCGAAAGTGCTGGCCGAAACGGTGGCAACACCCATCGAACAGGAAGTCAACGGCGTCGAGGACATGCTGTACATGTCGTCCCAATCCACCAACGACGGCGTGATGCAGTTGACCATCACCTTCAAGCCGGGCACCGACCTCGATAAATCGCAGGTGCTGGTGCAGAACCGGGTGGCGCTGGCCGAGCCGCGGTTGCCGGAGGAAGTGCGCCGGCAGGGCATCACCGTGCGCAAACGCAGCCCCGACCTGAGCCTGGTGGTGAACCTGATCTCCCCCGACGGACGCTACGACAGCGTCTATCTCAGCAATTACGCCCTGCTGCAAATCCGCGACGCGCTGGCCCGGCTGCCCGGCGTCGGCGACATCGTTCTGTTCGGCGGGCGCGAATACAGCATGCGGATCTGGCTGGACCCGGAAAAGGTCGCGGCGCGCAATCTGACGTCCACCGACGTCGTGCAGGCCATCCGCGAGCAGAACATCCAGGTGGCGGCCGGCGTGGTCGGACAGCCGCCCGCTCCGGGAGGAATCGAATTTCAGCTCACCGTCACCACCATGGGGCGGCTGACGGACGAGAGCCAATTCGGCGACATCATCATCAAGACGGGACAGGACGGCCAGGTGACGCGGCTCCGGGACGTGGCGCGGATCGAGCTGGGGGCCAAAGACTACAGCTCTTCGCTCAACCTCGACGGCAAGCCGACCGTGGGCCTCGCCATTTTCCAACTGCCGGGTTCCAACGCCATAGATACCAAAAAGGCGGTGGTGGACGCCATGGAGAAGCTCAAGCAGCGCTTCCCCGAGGGGCTAGACTACCTCATCGTCTACGACACCGTGGTATTCGTCACGCAATCCATCGCGGCGGTGGTCGAGACGCTGTTCGAGGCGATCCTGCTGGTCGTCGTCGTGGTGCTGGTGTTCCTGCAGAACTGGCGGGCCACCATCATTCCGCTTCTGGCGGTGCCGGTATCCCTCGTCGGCACCTTCGCGGTCATGGCGGCCATGGGGCTCTCCCTGAACACCCTTTCCCTGTTCGGACTGGTCCTCGCCATCGGCATCGTGGTGGACGACGCCATCGTGGTGGTCGAGAACGTGGAACGGAACATCGCGCTCGGCATCCGTGCCCGGGAGGCGACCCGGCGAGCCATGGAAGAAGTCGTCGGCCCGATCATCGCGACGGCGCTGGTCCTCGTCGCCGTTTTCGTGCCGACCGCCTTCATTACCGGCGTCTCCGGCGCGTTCTACAAGCAGTTTGCCCTGACCATATCGGTCTCGACCGTCATTTCCGCACTCAACTCGCTGACCTTGAGCCCGGCCCTTTGCGCCCTGCTGCTGGACCGGGCCCACGGCGACAAAGACTGGTTCACGCGCCGGTTCGATCGGCTCTTCGGCTGGTTTTTCCACGGCTTCAACCGGTTTTTCGGCGCATTCAGCGAAGGCTATTCGCGGCTGGTGGGCCGGCTCATCCGCATCACGACCGTGGTCCTGACGCTCTACGTGGCGCTCAATGGCCTCAATTTTCTGGCCTTCTCCAAGGTGCCGACCGGATTCATCCCGCAGCAGGACCAGGGCTATCTGATCCTGTACGCGCAACTCCCGGACGCCGCCTCGCTGGAACGCACCAACGCGGTCGTCAAGAGAGCCACGGAAATCATCATGAAGACCGAAGGCGTCACTCACGTGAATTCGTACGCCGGATTTTCGATCCTGGCCGGGACGAGCCAATCCAACACCGGCACGATGTTCGCCCGCCTCGCCCCGTTCGAAGAACGGGCCGGTCATCCGGAACTGTCCGCCGAGGCGATCATAGGCAAGCTCCGCCAGAACCTCGCCGGAATAGAGGACGCCCATATCGCCGTGTTCGCGCCGCCTCCGGTACGCGGCCTCAGCTCGGTGGGCGGCTTCAAGCTGCAAATCCAGGACCGGGCCAATGTGGGAATCGAAGAACTGCAGCGCGTCACGAACGAAGTCATCGCGAAAGGCAGCCAGCAGCCGGGATTGGTCGGCCTGTTCACGACCTTCCGGTCCGGCGTGCCGCAGGTCTACGTGGACGTGAACCGAACCCAGGCCAAGTCGCAGGATGTCCCGTTAGGGAGCGTCTTCGACACCCTCCAGATTTATCTCGGCTCGCTGTACGTCAACGATTTCAACCGCTTCGGCCGAACCTACCAGGTCACGGCGCAGGCTGATTCGCAGTTCCGGTTGAGGCCTTCCGACATCGCCAATCTCAAGACCCGCAACCGGAACGGCGACATGGTTCCGCTGGGCACCTTGGTGGACATCCGGGAAACGGTCGGACCGGACAAGGTGGCGCACTACAACATGTACCCGTCCGCCGAAATCAACGGCAGCACCCTGCCCGGCGTCAGCTCCGGCCAAGCCATCGCCCTGATGGAGCAGGTGGCGAAACAGGAGCTTCCCTTGACCATGGGCTTCGAGTGGACCGAACTCAGCCTACAGCAGATTCTCGCCGGAAACACCGCCGCGATCGTGTTTCCGCTGAGCGTGATCTTCGTATTCCTGGCCCTGGCCGCGCTGTACGAGAGCTGGTCGCTGCCGTTCGCCATCATTCTCATCGTGCCCATGTGCCTCCTGAGTTCGATGGCCGGCGTCTGGCTCCGCGGCATGGACAACAATATCTTTACCCAGGTCGGCTTCATTGTCCTGGTCGGATTGGCCAGCAAGAATGCGATTCTGATCGTCGAGTTCGCCCGGAATCTTCAAAATACCGGCAAGGACCGCCATCAGGCCGCCATCGAGGCGGCGCGTCTGCGCCTCCGGCCGATCCTGATGACCTCGTTCGCCTTTATCCTCGGCGTATTTCCGCTGGTCATTTCCAGCGGCGCCGGCGCGGAATCCCGGCGGATACTCGGAACCGCCGTCTTTAGCGGCATGCTGGGCGTCACCTTGTTCGGCCTATTGCTGACGCCGGTGTTTTACGTCGTGGTGCGGCGATGGGTGGAACGCCGCCGGGGGCCATTGTCCGAACCCTCTTCGGCTGAGATTCCATCGGCGTCGAACAACAGTCCCTGATTTCTCAAAAATATGTCCAAATCCTGCGCCGTCCGGCCAAAGCGACTCGCCATGCGTAATTGTTCTCCGGCTACTCCCTCCCGTGTACGGAATATCGTCCCGATGGCGCTCGCCGCGGCTCTCTCCGCGTGCGCGGTCGGCCCCGATTACGAGAAACCGGAAACCGCGCCGGGCCCGCAGTTCGCCAACGGAGCGCTTCCCGAATTCAAGCGCGACGGCATCGAGGTCGCCTGGTGGACGCAGTTCCACGATCCGGTGCTGTCGGATCTGATCGGCCGGGCGGTGCAAAACAACCGGGATCTCAAGGCGGCCGAAGCGAACCTCCGCGTTGCGCGCGCGCTTTACATGGAAGCCGGGCTGGACCTCTTCCCCACCATAACCAGTCATGCCAATTACACGGCTCAGAAGCGAAGTTTCGACGCCATGAACCGCCGAACCTTCGCGCCGCGCGAACTGGAACTGTTCAATACCGGCTTCGACGCGTTTTGGGAAGTGGACCTGTTCGGCCGGATACGGCGCAATGTCGAGGCGCGCGATGCCGATGTGGCCGCCGCCGAAGCCGATCTGCGCGACTTGATCGTCAGCATTATTGCCGAAGTGGCGCGCAACTATTTCGAATTGCGGGGCATGCAAAATCAATTGCTGGTCGCCCAAAGAAACGCCGACAATCAGTCCGCCACGCTGGAATTGACCCAGGCCCGGCTGGAAGCCGGCCGCGGCACAGAATTGGACACGTCGCGGGCCAAGGCCCAGCTCGACTCCACGCTGGCGACGATTCCGCCCATACAAACCACGATCCGGGCGAACATTCATCGCCTTGGCGTTCTGACCGGCGAGCTCCCGGACACGCTATCGAGCCGGCTGTCCGAGCCCGCTCCGATGCCCGGAATTCCCGAGATCGTCCGCATCGGCGCGCCGGCCGATCTCCTTAGGCGCCGCCCGGATATCCGTGCCGCCGAGCGCAGCCTGGCCGCAGCCACCGCCCGGATCGGCGTCGCCACCGCCGACCTGTTCCCCCGGATAACCTTTAACGGCACGATCGCGCTCGAGGCGCGCACCCTTTCGGGCCTCGGAGCGGCCGGCTCGGAAGCTTTTTCCGCGGGGCCCCGCATCTCCTGGGCGTTTCTCGACATCGGCCGCGTCCGTGCCCGCATCAGGGCGGCGGACGCCCGCGCGGAAGGCAGCCTGGCGACCTTTGAGCAGACGGTGCTCACGGTGCTCGAAGAAACCGAAAACGCGCTCGTGAGTTACAACCGGGAACGCGCCCGCCGCGACTTGCTCGCTTCGGCCGCGACCGCCAGCGAGCGGGCGCACGAGCTTGCGCATCTTCGTTTCGAGGACGGCATTTCGGATTTTCTCACCGTGCTCGATGCCGAACGCCGCTTGCTCCTGGATCAGGAACAACTGGCCCGAAGCCAGACCGCCACGGCAACGAGTCTGATCGCGCTCTATAAAGCGCTCGGCGGCGGCTGGGAAATTTATGACGCGCGCCGGAATGCCGCGTCGGCGCAGTAGCGTCCCATGGAGGGCGAACTGCTTTACGAAGTCGATGAGCACGACCGGGTTGTCGGTCCTCGCGCCCGTGGCGAAGTCCATAGGCTGGGATTGCGCCATCGCGCCGTGCATATCCTGGTATTCAACGAGCGCCACGAAATTCTTCTGCAAAAGCGTTCGGAGACCAAGGACATCAATCCGGGGCTTTGGGATACGTCCGCCGCCGGGCATGTCGACTGGGGCGAAAGCTACGACGACTGCGCGGCGCGGGAACTGGGCGAGGAGCTTGGAATCGCGGGCCGCGAGCTTCTTCGATTCCTGTTCAAGCTGCCCGCCTCTCCGCAAACCGGATGGGAATTCGTCCAGGTTTATCGCATGATCCATTCCGGCGCGCTGCAACCCGACCGCAGCGAGATCGACGAGTGCCGGTGGTTCGATAGGAACGAGCTGGATGCGTGGGTCAACGGTCCCGGAACCGGATTGACTTCGTCGTTCCGGCTGATCTGGCGGACTTACCGCGATCTGGAGAGCGGACGATAGCGGTTCTTAATTCTTTTGATCCAGCCACGCCCGGAGCTTTACGAGCGCCAGCCGCGTCGAGCTGAACGCCAGTTCCTCGGGCTCGATTTCATGGGGCGACGCCAGCCGATAATCGGCCACGTCGTCCGCCGCCCTTAGCGTGTCGATCCGTGGCGCGTCGCACAGAAAGAAAATGTCCGTGACTTTGTAAAGCACGCCGCCGTAGGAATAATCGTTCGGCGCGCTGGACAGATAGCGATAGTCGGTCGTCTCGATATTCAACTCCTCCGCGATTTCCCGCCGTAGCGCGTCTTCCACGGTTTCGTTGAATTCGACGAATCCGCCGGGGAGGTCCAGCTTGCCTTTCGCCGGGTCCCTGGCGCGCACGCACAAGATCAGCCGATCCCCGTGAAAAACGAATGCGCCCGCCGCCGCGCAGGTATTGAAGAAGAATAGGAAACCGCAGCGGCCGCACCGGATCGCGCGCTGTTCCTGAATACTCAAATATTCGCCGCCGCACCGGGGACAGAAACGAAAGGCGTCGTACGGTCCGGGTCCAAGGTCGAGGTCGGCGAATGACAAATCCTCGGAATTCTGCTGTTTCATAGTCTTTTTGAATGTGAACGATACTCCAGACGCCCTCTTTTCGCCACAAGCGGCGGATTAAACTACGGATGCGGCACCAGGCGGCCGATCTTGCCGTCGTCGGTGGAAAAATAAAGGAATCCTTCCGGCCCCTGCCTTACATGGCGAAAGTTGATGCCGAGATCGTTCAGCAATAACTCCTGCTTCACGACCTTATTGCCGTCGTCTATCACCAGTCGGCGAAGGTGTTGGCCGCTCAAATTGGCCATGAACAGATTGCCTTTCCACTTCGGGAATGCGTCGCCGAAATAGAAAGCGATTCCGGATGGGGAAATGGACGGCACGTAATACGCTACCGGCTGTTCCATACCGGCTTTTTCCGTGCCCTCGCCGATTTTGGGTCCGAAGTACTCGCGGCCGTAAGTAATGACGGGCCAGCCGTAGTTCGCTCCCGGACGGATCACGTTGATTTCGTCGCCGCCGCGAGGGCCGAATTCGCTCTCCCACAACTCGCCGGTAACCGGATGTTTCGCCAGTCCTTGCGGGTTGCGGTGGCCGTAACTCCAAATCTCCGGCCTGGCGTCAGGATTGTTCGCAAACGGATTGTCGGCGGGCGCGCTCCCGTCCTCGTTCAGACGCAGAATCTTGCCGTTATGGTAGCGGAGGTCCTGCGCATTGTGCCGCTCGTTCCGGTCGCCGACCGAGATGAAGAGCCTGCCCGCGCCATCGAATTCGATTCGCGAGCCGAAATGAATGTTGTTTCCATTGGGTTCCCATGCGCTGAAAAGCTTCCGGTAATCCTTCAGTTCCGCGCCCTCCAGCCGGCCGCGCCCGAGAACCGTAGTCATGCCGCGATCCGCTTTTTCCGAATAGGTCAGATATATCCAGCCATTTTCACCGAACGCGGGATGAGCCCTCACGTCCAGCAGCCCGCCCTGTCCGTCCTGGACCACGGCCGGCGTTCCCTGTACGGTTTGCACCGCCTTGGCTTTCGGATCGAGGATGCGCAACTGCCCGTTTCGCTCCGTGAACACGATGCGTCCGTCGGGAAGAAAGTCGAAGCCCCAGATCACGTCCTGCTGTTCGGCCACAATCTCTACCGAAAACGGCTGCCCTTCCGACTCGTACGCGCTTGCCGAAGGCCGGAAAGCAACGATTCCCACGGCCATCGTCGCCGAGAGGATTCCCGCGAGAATTCCGATATTCCTCACCGTGCCAGCTTCAGCTCTCACCACGCCTCCCGTATGGATGTCCGATCCAGGCCGCGATTCCGTCACTTTCGACCGTCTGCGATGTCTCGTTCCTCGTATCGTGGGTAACGAAAAATCTCCGTCCGGTCACAGAATAGACTGAACCGGACGCCCGCTTGAAGTCAAATCCGCCGCCAGGTGGTGCCGCCGGCCGTATCTTCCAGCACGACGCCCTGCTCCTTGAGCTCGTTCCGAATGCGGTCGGCGGTGGCCCAGTCTTTGTTCTTGCGGGCTTCGAGGCGCTGTTGAATCAGCTCGTCGATTTTTTCATCGGAGTAAGCAGCCGATATCGCAACCGAGCCTACCGCACCGGTTCCAATTATACCTTCCACGGGCACTTCCGCTCTTCTTCCCTTCAACCAATCTTCCGCATCGGCCTGCAGCAGTCCCAGCACACCGCCCAAATATCTCAAAGTCGCCGCCAATTTCTCCGCCTTCACGGCATCGGCCGTCCGTGCTTTGTTAACTTCTCGCGCTAGTTCGAACAAAACGGCAATCGCTTCGGCGGTATTGAAATCGTCGTTCATCGCCTCTTCGAAGCGGGCGATGAATTCCTTGCTCCTGCCCTCTCCCTCGGAAATCGCTAGATCGCAGCGAAGTCCGCGCAAGGCGGTGTACAGCCGGGTCAACGCGGCATTGGCCTCGTCGAGATTTTCGTCGGAGTAATTGAGGGGACTCCGGTAATGGCTGTTGAGGATGAAGAACCGCACGACCTCGGGACGATACCGGGCGAGAACTTCGCGAACCGTGAAGAAATTGCCCAGGGACTTGGACATTTTCTCCTCGTTCACCCGCACGAAGCCATTGTGCATCCAGAGGTTGACGAACTTTTCCCCGGTTGCGCCTTCCGATTGCGCGATTTCGTTTTCGTGGTGAGGAAACTGCAAATCCATGCCGCCGCCGTGGATGTCGAAATGATGCCCGAGACAACGGGTGGACATGGCGGAGCATTCGATGTGCCAGCCGGGACGCCCCTTGCCCCAGGGCGAATCCCACGCCGGCTCTCCGGGCTTCGCCATTTTCCACAGCACGAAATCCAGGGGATCGCGCTTGGCCTCCTCGACGTCCACGCGCTCGCCGGCGCGGAGATCCTCGATGTTTTTGCCCGACAAACGGCCGTAGCCCTCGAATTTGGAGACGGCGTAGAAAACATCGCCGTTGTCGCCGACATAGGCATAGCCGCGGTCGATCAAGGCCCGGATCATCGCCAGCATGTTCTCAATAGATTGCGTCGCCCGAGGTTCGATATCGGGCGGCAGTACCCCAAGCGCCCGCTCGTCTTCGTGCATCGCGTCGATGAACCTCCCGGTCAGCGCCGAGATGGACTCGCCGTTCTCGTTGGCCCGCTTGATGATCTTGTCGTCGATGTCTGTGACATTCCGGACATATGTGACCCGGTAGCCGAGGTGCCGCAGATAGCGCACCACCATGTCGAACACCACCATGACGCGGGCATGCCCCAGATGGCAGTAGTCGTACACGGTCATGCCGCACACGTAGAGCCGGACCTTGCCCGGCTCGATGGGGGTGAAGACTTCTTTCCGGCCGGTCAGGCTGTTGTGGATCTTTAGCATCATTCGGACTCGTAGGTGAATTCGGCCAAACGGCGATGCAGGCGGTGAGGGTCCAGCAAGCGGTAAACCGTTCCGAGCTCCGGCCCGTCGAGGCGCCCGGTCAAGGCGGCGCGGAGCGGCATGAAGAGGGCCTTGCCCTTGGCGCCGGTCCGGGCTTTCAGCTCGCGCAGAAATACGTCGAACTCGCCTTGGGCCGCATTGGCCGCATCGATGGCGGACAGATAATACGACTCTCCGGCCTGCTTCGCGGCTTCGGCGGCTTCCGGCTCTAGTTGCAATTCATCCGTAAACAGAATCCGCGCCCAGCGGTCGGCCTGCTCCGGGAAAACGCAGTTGCTGCGCACGATCTCGATGAATGCCGCCAGATGCTCGCCGGGAACGATGGAGCGTGTCTCCTTGCGCAGCCAGTTTCCGAGCGTCTCGTCGTCCGCCGAACGCACCGCCAGTTGCTGCCAGTGATCCAAATGGGCGATGTCGAACCGTGCCGGCGACTTGCCTAGATGGGACAGGTCGAAACGCGCCTTGAGCGTATGGAAATCCATGATCTCATCGCTGTCGTAGTGATGGCCCAGCCGGGCCAGCATGTTCAACAGGGCCGCCGGAAAATAGCCTTCCTCGCGCAATTGATTCAGGCTGCGGCTGCCGTTGCGCTTGGACAGCGGCGTTCCGTCGTCGCCCAGAATCAGCGAGATATGGGCATACTGCGGTATCGGCAGATCGAGCGCCGCAAGAATCAGCATTTGCCGGGGCGTGTTGGCGAGATGGTCTTCGCCCCGGAGGACGTGCGTCACGCCCATCAGCGCGTCGTCTATCGCGTTGCAGAAGAAAAATGCCGCGCTTCCGTCGGCGCGGCGGATGATGAAGTCGCCGATGTCGTCGGTCGCGAATTTCTGCGGACCGCGCACGAGATCCTCGAATTCCACCGTCTCGTTCTTCGGCACGCGGAAGCGCAAGGTCGGCTCGAGTCCTTCCTGCAACTTGCGGCTCACCTCCGCCGCGCTCAGATGCGCGCACTTGCCCGTGTAACGCGGCGGCTGGCCTGAGCTCAGCTGAATCTTGCGGGAAATCTCCAGCTCCCTGGGCGAACAGAAACAGAAATAAGCGCGGCCTTGCCGCTCGAGTTCGTCATAATAACGCTGATAAACGGCTCCGCGGCGGGATTGGAAATATCGTTCGTCCGGTTCGGAGGTTTCGGGACCCTCGTCCCAATTCAACCCCATCCACCGCAGGTCGCACATCAGCTCGTCGACAAACTCGCCGCGGCTCCGCTCCCGATCGGTGTCCTCGATGCGGAGCAGGAAACGATCCCCGAATAACGCACTAAACAGCGCCGTACGTGCGTTACCGAGGTGCATGAGTCCGGTCGGACTGGGAGCGAAGCGGGTTTTGGTCAATGTCATACTAAAAACAATTTAGGGAATTATATTCGGCAAGATTCTTGCGAATCGGACAATTTAGAGCAAGGCCGAACCTGCCGCAACCCGGCAAAATCCCCGCCGGCGGCGCTTTACCGGCCGACTGGAGCCATGCCTCTTTTCGATTGAGTTGCCCGTTGCGTGAATATCGCATGTTAAGCTTACCTTCGTTGAAATTTTCATTTATAGTTTCGACCCAAAACAACAATGACCGCCCCGGCGCTCGATGGATCGAACGGTTCCGATCGCTGCCGGGCAAAATGAGCATCCGATCATGCCTATCCTTAGTCTGATTCTTTGGACGCCCGTCGTCGGCGCATTAGCCATTTTGGCTCTGCCGGCGCACCATAGCCGCTCGATTCGGGCGGCCGCCGTGGTCTCATCGGCCGCCGTCCTGATATCGACCATTTGGCTTCTGCTTCATTTCGACACCTCTTCATCGGCGATTCAATTCGCGGAAAGCCTGCCCTGGAACGCGGAACTGGGGAGTTACTACGCGCTCGGCGTCGACGGTTTTTCCCTGCCCATGGTCGCGTTGTCAGCGCTGCTTTGCCTCGTGGCGATGCTGGCGTCGGAAAGCGTGAGCACGAGGATCAAGGGCTATCATTTTTGGCTCCTCGCGCTCGAATTCGGGATGCTGGGCGTCTTTCTGGCCCAGGATTGGGCGCTGTTCTACGTGTTTTGGGAGCTGACGCTGATTCCGCTCTTTTTTCTCATCGACCAATGGGGCGGCAAACGGAAACACACGGCGAGCCTTAATTTCGTCCTTTACACCATGGGCGGATCGGTGTTCATGCTGGTCAGCCTCTTGATGATTTTTACCGCATCCGCGGAGCACTCGACCGCCATGGAATCGATGTCGGCGGCGGCGCGAAGCCTGCCCCGCGACCGGCAAATCTGGATTTTTCTCGGCTTCCTGATCGGTTTCGGCGTAAAAATGCCGGTGTTTCCCATCCACGGCTGGCTGCCGCTCGCCCACGTCGAAGCGCCGAGCCCGGTGAGCATTCTGCTCTCGGGCGCGCTCCTCAAGATGGGCGCGTATGGCCTTCTCAAGGCGACGGGCATGCTGCCGGAGGCGGCTTCGGCGCTTCAGGCGCTTTTGGCCGGCATGGCCTTGGTCAGCATCGTGTACGGCGCATTGCTGGCCTGGCGGCAAACCGATCTCAAGGCCATGATCGCCTATTCGTCCATCAGCCACATGGGCGTGGTGCTGCTCGGCATCGCCGCGCTCAACGAGGCCGGCTTGCTGGGCGCCGTGTTGCAGATGACCGCCCACGGTCTTATCGCCGGCGCGCTGTTCCTGTTGATCGGCCTTTTGTACGAGCGCACCCACACCCGTGAAATTTCCGACTATAGCTCGCTGGTCCGGGTGACGCCGCGTTTTGCCTTCTTCACGACTCTGGCACTGCTCGCGTCCATGGGATTGCCCGGCTCGGCCGGATTCGTGGCGGAACTTCACGCCATCGTCGGCGGCTTTCAGAGTTTCGGCTGGGTCATGGTCTTTGCCAGCCTCGGGGTACTCATCGGCGCCTCTTACGCCATCCGGACCGCCGCCCGGCTCTTCACCGGCCCGATGCGTCCCGAGATGCAAAACGTCCGCGACCTGCACAGCCACGAACTTCTCGCGGCGGGAACTCTGGCGACCGGCATCATGGCTCTGGGACTCGCGCCGGGTCCCGTCGTCGACTTGATGAACGCCTCCGTCTACGGACTCAGCGCGATCTTTGGCCAGAAAAATTTCTAAGGAGGCTGCCGTGCTATCGCCCCAATCGAAAAATTCGATGCCGGACGTTCGCCGGCGCCTGCAAGAAGCGCTCGAACACTTCGATCACGTGCTGCCGGGACAAGCGCCCATCCTGAACTTCGTGCACCACAACACGCTGCACGGTTATCAGCATTTGCCGTTCGAGGAGGCCGTCGAGTCTTTCGAGCGGTTGACGGGAATCCGCGGCTATCTGCCCGATGAAGACTTCCGTAAGTTCTATGCCCAAGGCCGCATTCTCGATGAAGATCTGGCCGCCGCCTTCGCGGAAAAGCCGGAACTCGAAGGCGGCGAAGTACTGTTGCGGATCGGCGGCCGGGAGATCCTGCGGCGGGACGTCTATCGCATCGCGATGATTTACGGCGTGGACGCGGTGACGCCGGGCCAATTGAATTGGCGCATCGACGAAATGGCGGCCCTCGACCGGTTCCAAAGCGATGTGCCGCCCGAGGCGCGCCACCGCCTTCTGGATTCCGTCAAACGAACGGCCGGAAGCGCGGACGCCCTGCATGAATCCGGCATGATTCGCGACTTGTGGAATGCCGTTCTGACGGTCCTCGGCCTGGAACACGCGGCGCTGCACCCCGAGGACTTGACCGATCTGACGGTTCGCCAAGCCGAGGACTTGCTGAACGGCCCCGGGCTTTCGTCCGGAGTTGCGGAGGCAAGCACCGCCCTTGCCCGCCAGAAGATGAAAATGGAGGCGCGCGCGCTCCTGGAATCCACCTTCGCCGAAGTCGGCCGCGGCATTTCGTTGCGAGGACTGCTCGCCGCGTTGACGGGCCGGGATGTGCTCGACATCGTCCGCCCGATATTGATCCGTTTCAGCGCCTCCCATCTGGATGAAGGACTGGCCGCATGGCATGCGCCCGATTGCATCGAGGGCCTGTATGCGGCATGGCGCCGCTCGGCGCCTTACGACTTTGCGCTCGATTCGAGCGATCTTCCCGATTGGCGGGAAGCCGTATCGGCTTTGCCCGAACAGGCGGTCGACGCCGTGCATGCCGAACTGGTCAAGATCGCAATCCCGGAAGACCGCTGGGAAACCTACTTGGAGCGGCTCGCCCTGGAACTGCCCGGCTGGTCGGGCATCGTCAACTGGCGGCAGCATCATCCCGGATACGAATCCAATCGGGATGCGCCGACTTCTCTCATGGATTATCTGGCGATCCGACTGGTCCTGGACCGTCTCGCGATCGAGGGACTTTGCCGCGACACCTGGGGCATGGCCGGAACCTGGGCGTCGCTGCGCGACTATTTCGAACGGAATCCGTCCGAGTTCCTGGTTCGCCACGCCCTGTTCGAAGGCCGTCTGCCCGAGTATCTGGCGGACTCGGCTCAGCAACTGCTCGCCGAATCCCGCCCCGGAAACTTCGATCGGGAGCGCTGGTGGTCCGTGGCGGACATGATCTCCACCTGGAAGCACAGCCCGCTGGCGGAAAAACCCCGGCGGCTCACCCTTTGCGGCAGCGGCTGGCGCCTGTTCCGCCTGGCTCAGCATTTGGGCCTCTCGGGCCACGATATTCGCGCCCTGTCATTGCGGGACTGCGAAGTCCTGCTCGCCGCTCTGGGCGATTTATCCTCGGCGCGGCGCGGCCAAGTCTGGCTCTCGGCCTATGAGCGGCGCTACCGGGAGGAACTGTTCAACGCCCTCGCCAACAACCGCGGCCGCGGCCGATGGGCGAACCGGAACGAGCGGCCGGAAGCACAGGTGATATTCTGCATCGACGACCGCGAGGAAGGCATTCGGCGCCATCTCGAAGAATTGAACCCGCGTGTCGAAACACTGGGCGCCGCCGGCTTCTTCGGCGTGCCGATCAACTGGCGCGCCCTCGACGACGACAAGGTTACGCCGCTATGCCCGGTCGTCGTCACGCCGGCGCACGAGGTGCGCGAAGTCCCCCGTCCGGGCCAGGACGATCTGCGCGCGAGACACGATCGGCGCCGAAACCTTCGTCAGCGAATCGGCGCGGTGTTCAATCAGGAGATCCGCCGGAATCTCGTTTCCTCTGAGGTGCTGATCGGCCTGCTTTCGCCCGGCGTGTTGCTGACGCTGATCGGCAAGGTGTTTTTTCCCGGCCGGCAAGCCGCGCTTGTCCGGCGAGCGGACGCCCTGCTCGTTCCCGAAGTCGCCACCGAACTGCTTGTTTCGGCGGCGAACGACGGCACTCCTGCAAGCCCTGAAAATCCGCGCCTCGGTTTTACCGACTCGGAACAGGCCGATCGCGTAGCGGCGTTTCTGCGCGCCACCGGCTTGACCTACGGCTTTGCCCCGCTGGTGGTCCTGATGGGGCATGGATCGATCAGCCAAAACAATCCGCATCTCGCGGCCTACGATTGCGGCGCATGCAGCGGACGCCACGGAGGCCCCAATGCGCGGGCCTTCGCCGCCATGGCCAACCGCCCCGAAGTGCGCCGCTTGCTGGCCGAGAAAGGGATCGCCATTCCGGACGACACCTGGTTCGTCGGCTCGGAACACAATACCTGCAACGAAGACATCCTCTGGTTCGATCCGGCGGATCTCCCGCCGGTCTCGCGCCCCGCGTTCGGCAGGCTCAAGAACGATCTGGACGCCGCAAGGCGCCTTTCGGCCCACGAGCGTTGCCGGCGTCTCGCCTCGGCCCCGCGCAATCCGACGCCGGACACGGCGCTCGCCCATATTGCCGAGCGCGCGGTCGATTTCAGCCAGGCGCGCCCGGAACTGGGCCATGCCACCAATGCCGCGGCCTTCGTCGGAAGGCGCTCCTTCAGCCAGGGCGTGTTTTTCGATCGCCGGGCCTTTCTGATCTCCTACGATCCGACGCAGGATCCTCTAGGCCATGTTCTCGAAAACGTTTTGCTGGCGGTAGGCCCTGTCGGCGCCGGCATCAACCTCGAGTATTACTTTTCCACCGTGAACAACGAGCGTTTCGGCTGCGGCACCAAGGTACCTCACAACGTCACCGGACTTTTCGGCGTCATGGAAGGGGCGGCCAGCGATCTTCGAACCGGGCTTCCGAGGCAGATGATCGAAATCCACGAAGCGATGCGGCTGCAAATCGTCGTGGAACATAAAACCGAGGTCTTGGCGGCGATTTACGAGCGTCAGCCGTCATTGCAGGAACTGATCGGCAACGGCTGGGTGCTTCTGTCCGCTATCGATCCGGATACCGGAGACATTTCGATGTTCGTTCCGGGCCGAGGATTCGTGCCTTGGAACCGGGAGCTCCGTCCCTTGCCCGTCGTCGAACGCTCCCCGGACTGGTATGCCGGACATACCGAACCGTTGCCTCCCGCGCTGATTCGACAATCGTCCCCTGGGGTTTCTTATGCTTGATTGGATCGTACCGCTGATTCCGGGTCTGCCTATTTTAGCGGCCTTAGGTATTGGCATCGGCATCGTTTCCGGTCGTATCGCCGGCGAGCCGGGAGAGCGCGCGACTGCGGCGGTCGCGGTCTGCGCCGCTTCGATGTCTTTTATCTTAACGATTGCGGTCTTTGGGTGCCGTCAGACAGGACTCATTTCCGAACAGGCCGTTCTGGGCAACTGGCTGTCCAGCGGCGATTACCGCATCGACGTCAGCTTCGCGCTGAACAACCTCAGTCTGGCCTTGTCGTCGCTGTTCGCATTGTTTTCGCTGATGGTCGCCCGCTTTTCGGTGAATTACATGCACCGGGAAGCCGGCTTTCATCGTTTTTTCCTGATTTTGTCTCTTTTCGCCGGCGCGATGCAGTTGCTGGTGCTGGCCGGGAACGCCGTGTTCACCTTCATCGGATGGGAACTGGCCGGCGTGTGCTCCTATCTTCTCATCGGCTATGCCTATGACCGGCCGGTGGCTTCCGCCAACGCGACCTACGCCTTCGTAACCAACCGGATCGGCGATGCAGGCTTCACCTTGGGAATTTTCCTGGCTTTCGCCTGGACCGGCAGCGTCGAATGGCCGCAGATTATTCGAGGCGCCGCAAGCCTCGACGGTCTGCAAGCCGGTCTGATGGCGATCTGCTTCCTGCTGGCGGCCGCCGCCAAGTCGGCCCAAGTTCCCCTTGCGCCCTGGGTGGCCCGCGCCATGGAAGGACCGACGCCGTCCAGCGCCATCTTTTACGGCGCGGTGATGATTCATGCCGGCGTTTTCCTGGTATTGCGGCTGCAACCGGTCTTCGAGGCAGCGCCGGCCGCCATGGCGATCATGGCGGCCATGGGGCTGGCGACGGCGCTTTACGGCTTCATTTGCGGCTTGACGCAAACCGACGTCAAGTCCGCGCTGATTTTTTCCACCACCGGACAGATCGGCCTGATGTTTCTGGCTTGCGGTCTCGGCGGGTGGCAGTTGGCGGCTTGGCATCTGGCCGCCCATACCCTGTTCCGCGGCTACCAGTTCCTGACCGCCCCGGCGCTGATGCATCGCATTGTCGGCCAAGCGACTCGGCCGGTTCCGGCTTTCGCGGGGCGCTCGCGCTGGCTGTATACGGCCTCGTTACAGCGGTTCTGGCTGGAAAACCTGGGCCATCGGCTCCTCGTCAAGCCTATCGGCCGCATTGCCGCCGATTTGAACGTGTTCGACCGCCGGGTCGTGGAAGAGATCGTCGGGTTGCCCGCGCCCGCCATGCGGGGGCTTTCCGCTCTGGCCGAACGGGAGGAACACCGGCTCGGCGCGGGGCACGGCGCCAATGGACGGCGGGTCGGCGGCCTGCCCGGAATTTTGACCGATCTCTTCGCTTCCGCATTCCACTGGTTCGAAGAGCGCCTGGTCTTGCAAGGTTTGGGGATGGACCTCGTGACCTTGGGACGCCGTCTCGGCATGCGGCTCAATCGGCTGGAATCCGTCCTGGCGCAACCGCGCTATCCGATTCTTTTCGCTCTTTTCACTCTGCTAGCCACTGTGTGAGAACCCTATGGCCGCTGAAATCAACTGGGCGACACAAGCCGCCTTTCCCATCCTCAGCACGATGATCTTTCTGCCCTTGGCCGCGATGGGCGCTGCTTATTTCGCCAGATCGCAACGGCATGCATTCGTTATCGGGCTTGCCGGTTCATTCTTCGAGCTCGCTCTGACGGTCTATCTGCTCGCGGCCTTCGATACGAGCACCGGCCGCTTGCAGTTTGCCGAGGACTTGGCGCTGCTGCCGTTCCTCCACTATCACCTGGGCGTCGACGGCTTGAGCGTGCTCTTCGTTTTCGTCACGGCTCTTTTGAGCTTTCTGCTCGTGCTGTACGGGGAAATCACGCCGGAGCGCCGGTCGCCGGGAGCGTACGTGGCCAGTCTGTTCGGCTTCCAGTCCGTGCTTACCGCGCTCTTTTTCACGGTCGACCTGCTTCAGTTTTGGCTATTGGCGTGCCTGGAACTCGTCCCGGCGTCGTTCATTTTGCTCCGCTGGAGCACCGCTTCCGCTGCCGGCGCAACGGCCAAGCTGTACCTGCAATTCATGTTCAGCGGCTTGCCGATGCTATTCGTCGGCATTCTGATCTTGGGCTGGAATCACGCCCGAGCTTCGGGAGAGTGGTCGTTCGCGCTCGGCGCCTTGCTCGAAACCCCCGTTTCATCTTCGGTCCAGTCCGCGGTGTTTGTGCTCCTGTTTTACGGTCTCGCCGTGCGGATGGCGCAATTTCCTTTTCATGCGTGGTTGCCTCAGGTCTCTCAGCACGGAACTCTGGCCACCATCGGCGTATTTACCGTCGGCGCGAAGGTGGGCATCTACGGATTATTGCGCTTCGTGCTGCCCCTGCTGCCCGATGCGGTGCAGGTACTGAAGCCGGCCGTGATAGTTCTGGCCTTAGCGGGCATATTCTACGGAGCGCTGATGGCGCTGATGCAGTTGAATCTGAGAAGACTTTTGGCCTTCGCCGCGGTCAGTCACACCGGCATGCTCGTGGTCGGCGTATTCTGCCTGAACGCCGAGGGATTAGCGGGCAGTCTGCTGCTTTCGGTAAACTTCAGCATCGCCGCGAGCGGTCTGCTGTTCGCTACCGGACTGGTGTTTCGGCGCGCCGGAAGCGCCTTGCTGCCCCGCCTGGGCGGGCTGTTCGATCTCATGCCTCTGTTAGGCGTCACATTCCTGGTCTCCGCGCTGAGCACCATGGCGATGCCCGGAACGCCCGGTTTCGACGCCGCCCATCTTCTCCTGGAGGGAGCGATCGAAGCGCATGATTGGGGCGTCACGATTACCGTAGCCGCCGGCAACGTTTTGGCCGCGGCCTTCCTGTTGTGGGCGTTTCAGCGCGCATTCCTGGCCCAGCGCAAAAAAGCCCTGTTCAAGCCGCAGCGGACCAAACTTACCGTCCCCGAGGCGACGCTTAACGGCGTTGTCTGCGCCGTTCTGTTGGGCGTCGGTTTTTATACCGAGCCGTGGCTGAAGATCGTGAACGAGTCGGTGGGCGAACTGGCGGAACGTCTCGAAGAGAAAAAACTGGAACGGAGACATCATTGAACACTGCCGCTTTTCCGATTCTTAGCGTCCTGATATTTCTTCCGCTGGCCGCGGCCGGATTCCTGTTTTTTCTTCGGGATCCGGCATCGGCCCGCCGGTTTGCGCTAGCGGCGTCTCTCGCGGAAGTGCTGTTGTCCCTGGCCCTGCTCGGCCTTTTCGACTTCGGCTCCGCGAAAATGCAGCTGCTCGAGCGCGCCGACTGGATACCGAGCCTCAACATTTCCTATATCGTCGGGATCGACGGCCTGTCGATTTTTTTTCCGCCCCTGACGGCGCTTCTGACCCTGGCGGTGATCGCAGCCTCCTGGACCCAGGTGCAAACCCAGGCGAGACTTTATTTCGCTCTTACCTTGATTCTGGAAAGCGCCACTTTGGGCGTGTTCTGCGCCCTTGATCTGGCGCTGTTCTTTCTGTTCTGGGAGCTGACCCTGATTCCCATTTTCTTCCTGGTGAGTCTCTGGGGAATCGGACCGCAACGCCGTTATGCCGCCAGCAAGTACACGCTTTTCATGCTGGCGGGCGGCGTTCCCTTGTTGTTCGGCATCATCCTCCTCGCGCTTAACCATGCCGAACAAATGGGTCTTTCCGCGCCGCGCGGGCTGTCCTTCGACTATCTGACGCTGATCCACCAGCCGGTTTCCGAAGAACTGCGTACCTCGGTATTTCTGCTTCTCTTCCTGGGCTTTGCGGTCAAAGCGCCTCTATTTCCGTTCCATACCTGGCTGCCGACAGTGGCAATGGAAGGACCGGCGGGAGTTTCCGCCCTCATTACCGGACTCAAGCTTGGACTGTATGGCATAATGCGCTTCGCCATCCCGCTGGTTCCCGACGCGGCGGCGGAAAACATCTGGCTTTTGACGGCGCTGGGGAGTGTCGGCGTTTTATACGGCGCGCTCATCGCACTGAAGCAAACCAATCTGCGGCGTTTATTAGCCTATTCCAGCATCAGCCATGCGGGCTTCGTGGTCATCGGCCTCGCGACGTTGAATCTTCAAGGCGTTCAAGGCGCATTGTTTCAGTTGGTTAATTTTGCGGCGGTATCCGGCGGCATCTTTCTCCTGGCGGGTTTTATCCACCACCGTCTGGGATCGACCGAACTTTCCAATCTGGGCGGCTTGGCACGCTCGATGCCTTTGCTCACGACCTTCTTCTTCCTTCTCGGAATCGCGGCCATGGGCGTACCCGGCACCAGCGGATTCGCCGCCGAGCACTTGATCGTGATCGGCGCGTTCAAGGCTCACGCGGGAACCGGTCTTGCCGCGCTGGCAGGGGTGATTTTAGGCGCCGCCTATTTCCTCGGCTTCTTCCAGCGGGCCTTTTGGGGACCTATTAAACTGGCGGCCGTGCGTACCGCTCCCGATTTGCGTCCGCGCGAATTGGCACTGGCAAGCATCTTGGCCGGTCTGGTTTTGTTGGGAGGGCTGGCGCCTGGCATGGTTACCCATGCGAGCGGGCCGGCGGTATCGGCTTGGGTCGCGCGGGTCAACAGCCTAAGCGGTCCCTCTGCTTATGCGGAACTGCCGAAGGGCTTTCAATCCGGCGATTTAACCCCATAAAAACATCGTTCGAGATCAATGAGGATGAGGGTGCTGTTTGTATCGGATCGATACCTGTTATAGATTAGCGGCTCATCGGAAGGAGCTTCGGCCAATGCCAAATCGTCTAATGAATCTTTCCATACACTGAACTCATCCTCATTTGTCGAGCGATAAAAATGCTCATCGACGGGCCGTGCCATTTCACATAACGGGGCGTTAACTTATGGTGCATAAACATCTTAATTACTATATCGGTCATTTGCGGAACGACATTCCGGCCGGCATCGTGGTATTCCTGGTTGCCTTGCCGCTGTGCCTCGGCATCGCGCTCGCCTCGGGCGCCCCTTTATTCGCCGGCATCATCGCCGGCATCGTCGGCGGCCTGGTGGTCGCCTGGGCCAGCGGCTCGCAACTGAGCGTGAGCGGCCCGGCGGCCGGCCTCACGGTGATCGTGTTCAACGCCATCGACA
>Ga0196981_1000102_pt1 | contig 89537 bp, 98 predicted proteins | sample S3_2013CmetaG_FD_155462 | JGI IMG/M metagenome (GOLD analysis project Ga0196981, IMG submission 155462) | Soil microbial communities from Anza Borrego desert, Southern California, United States - S3_20-13C | ecosystem: Environmental > Terrestrial > Soil > Desert | place: USA: California...
GACGGATTCGATCACTCTGAACGCCCAGGCCGCCCAGGGTTTCCGCCTTGGCGGGGTCAATGATCCGCTCAACCTGCCGCTCTGCACCCCGGAGGACGCCGCCATCTTCGGCGGATTCCAGTCCTACGAGGACGAGACGCTGTGGAACTATGAGGCCGGGGTGAAGTCGCGCTTCAGCGGCATGACTTTCAACGCGGCGGCCTTCTACACCGACATCGAGAACCTGCAGACGACGCTGGACGCCGGCTCCTGTTCGTCGCGCGTCGTGTTCAACGTGCCCAAGGCCCACACCATGGGTCTGGAAGCCGAATTCTCCGGCGAGATCGCGCCCGGCTTCGAGATCGGCGTCTCGGGCAGCCTGGTCGAGGCCGAGTTCGACTCTACCGTCCGGGACGGGTCGGGGGCGGTCATCGGCGGCATTCGCGAAGGCAATCGTCTGCCGTCGGTCCCGAAGTTTCAGATCTCCCTCAACGCCACCTACACGCGCCCGATCAGCGCGAGCGCCGACGGCTACATCACGGCCTCGTTCCAGCATGTCGGCAGCCGCTATACCCAGGCCAGTGACCAGGAGAACAACCCGCGCAGCTTCGTCTCGGGCTTGCCGTTCGGCGGCGCGTCCGGCGCCGATGCGACGGTCCTGGACCTCGAACTGCCCAGCTATGAGATCTTCAACCTGAGCGCCGGGGTCGAGATGGACAACGGCGTCGACGTCGTCGTCTACGTCAACAACCTGTTCGACGAGAACCCGCTGCTGTCGTTCGACCGGGAGCGCGGCGGCCGGGCCCGGCTCGGCTATACCGTGGGCCAGCCGCGCATCGTCGGCATGACCGTGCGCAAGGCCTTCTGACGTAGACCGGAGTCGAAAAACCTAGGGGCGGCCGGAGCGATCCGGCCGCCCTTTTCCTTGACGCCGTGGCGGTGAGGAAACCATGGGCCACGAAGACTGGGCGGGCGCCTTCCGGGAACGCGCCTCGCTCCCCAGATGAGATCAAACGGGGGTCTTCCATGCCTGCAGCCGACGTCGCCATTGAACGCTACCGCTCCGATCACGCCGCCGCCTGGCGATCGCTGAACGAGGACTGGCTGATCGCCGGCGGCTATGTGCTGGAGCCGAAGGACCAGCTGGTGCTGGGCGATCCCCAGGGGGCGATCCTCGACAAGGGCGGCGCCATCTTCATCGCCGCGCGGGACGGCGTTCCGGTCGGCTGCTGCTCCCTGATGACCATGGCCGACGGCGGCTACGAGGTCGGCAAGATGGCCGTGATCGAGAGCGCGCGCGGCCTGAACCTCGGCTGGCGGCTGCTTGAGGCCTGCGAGGCGCACGCCCGTGCCGCGGGCGCCCCACGCCTGTATCTGGAGACCAACAAGGCCCAGACCCACGCCATCGCCCTGTACCGCCGCTTCGGCTTCGTCGACCTGCCGCCGCAGCCGACGCCCTACGCCCGCTGCGACGTGTGGATGGAAAAGCGGATCTAGCGGACGAAGGCCTCGTAGAGCACGGCGGTCCAGATCAGCACGGCGCAGAGGACGCGGGCGATCCGGTCCCGGAGGGGGCGGCGCGGCGGGGGCGGGAGTCTGTCGGATAGCGGCATCGGCCAGTGTAAAGCCGATCCGCAGCGTGCCGGAAATCGATTAATCCGCGCCGCTTTGTGAGCTGAGATCACATACGAGGACGCGTCGGCGGGGCGGCTACTCTTTCGACAGATCCTGCCGTTTGAACCAGGCGATCGAGGCTCCCAACGGGAGCAGGGTCCACAGCGCCAGGCCGACTATGGCCGGCCACAAGGCTGCGGCGGTGATCGGCGCTGGTGTGATGCCCGGGACCAGCAGGGTCTTCAGGGCGTCATAGGACAGGCCGGGCATGAGCAGCTGGGCCGCCCACCCGTCCGGATGCAGGCCCAGAAACGCCATCAGCGGCGGGATGCCGAGGATGGATTGACCGAAGCCGAGAGCCAGCGGCACGAACAGCGCCGCCAGCATCGAGCGTGTCACGATCGCGGTCAGCAGACCGATGAGGCCGAACTGGACGATACGGATGCAGGACAGCAGCCAGATCAGCAGGGTATCGCCCGCTTCGGCCAGGCTCATGTCGAAGCTGAGTGGACGCTGATAGATGATCGCCTGGCTTGCGAAGAATAAAAGGCTGGCGACCAGCAGGACCAGCATGGTGGCGAGCGCCAGGACCTTCATGACGCCCACCTTGCCGAGGATCAGCGAGGTGCGGTCGTTTCGGGCGCTGATCAGCCGCCAGCTCTCCCACCGATAGTCCCCGGCGTAGACGGTCGCGCCCGCGATCAGCATGAAGACGAGGATCATCCCGCCGAGCTTGGCTTCCGCCGCGAGGTTGGCGGTGAAGGTCAGGGCCTCGGCCAGGTTCACCGGCGAGACGGGCATGGTCGGCAAGTTCGCGCCGGCAGCGAGCTTGTCGCCTTGAGCCTTGTTGAGGTGGTAGGCGATGCCGCCCACTGCGAATAGCAGCGGCGTGAAGATCACGCTCCAGAACACCGTCATACGGTTCTTCGACAGGCGGTAGCCTTCGGCGCGAATGGCGTCAGCCAGCATGGATCGTCTCCGGCGCCTGCACGGCGCCCGTCTCGGTGAAGAAGATGGCTTCGAGATCGGTGCCGACCCAGCGGGCCTCGTGGATGTCGACCCCGGCCCCGGCCAGGGCGCGGATCAGCGCCGGCCCCTCGGCCCGCTTGATGTCGGCGAGGACGGCGTCGCCCTCGGCCGCACCTTTCGAGCCGAGGACCTCGAGCACCTGGGCCTGCTGGGTGACGGACAGGCGCAGCCGCTCGCCGACGGCGGTCAGTTCGCTGACCGCGCCCTCGCGCACCAGCTTGCCCTTGTTGAGGATGGCCACCCGGTCGCAAACGCGCTGGACCTCCAGAAGCTGGTGGCTGGCCAGGACGACGGTGACGCCTTCATGGTCGGCCAGGGCGCGGATCAGGGCGCGCATCTCCTGTATGCCGGGAGGATCCATGCCGCTGGTCGGTTCGTCGAGGATGATCAGTTCGGGGTCGCTGAGCAGGGCGGCGGCGACGCCGAGCCGCTGCATCATCCCGACCGAGAAGCCGCGCACCCGGCGGTCGGCGGCCTCGGTCAGTCCGACCCGCTCCAGCCAGCGGGGGATGTCGGCGGCGCCGGTGATGCCCTGCGCCCGCGCCAGCCACTCCAGCACCTGCCGCGCGGTCAGATAGGGCGGGAAGCGCGGCGTCTCGATCATCGAGCCCATGCGGCGCATCGCGGCGACGTCCCCGACCCCGCCGCCCATGACGATGGCGGTCCCGTCGGTGCTTCGGATCAGGCCGAGCAGGATGCGGAACAGGGTCGACTTGCCGGCCCCGTTGGGGCCCAGCACGCCATAGACGCCGCCCCTGGGGATCGACAGGTCCAGCCCGTCGAGGGCGCGCACGGTTCCGTAGGTCTTGGCCAGCCCACGCGTCTCTATAACAGCGGTCATGAGGCAGCTTGGCCTCGCGCCGCTGTCCGGCGCAAGGCGGGTCGGCATTAAGCTTCGGCAATGTGCGGTTGCGAGCCGGTTGCGCCAGGCCGCACCGGGGCGGAACGTGAGGAAAACGTAACCGTTTGAGCTCGCACGCGCCTTGATCGCGTCCAAAAGACCGGGCGAAATCGGCGTATCGGACCCTTCATTCCAGCCGGATCATGATGAAGACCAGCACGCTCGCTCTCGCTCTCGCCCTGACTCTCGCCGCCTGCGGACGGTCCAACGACACCCGCGCCCAGGACGGCGTCTTCGCCGACAACCGCGTCCTGCCCGGCGACGCCCTGTCGATGAAGGCCAGCTTCGCCCCCGTGGTCCGCGAGGCGGCCCCGGCCGTGGTCAACATCGCGGCCATCGGCGTGCAGCAGGTCCGTGATCCGTTCTGGGGCATCCCCGGCCAGCGCCAGACGGGCTCGGTCGGCTCCGGCGTCATCGTCCGCGCGGACGGCGTGGTGGTGACCAACAACCACGTCATCGAGGGCATGCAGCAGATCCGCGTCACCCTGAACGACCGGCGCGAATTCTCCGCCCGCGTCGTTCTGGCCGATCCGCGCTCGGACATCGCCGTGCTTCAGCTCGAGGGCGTCAACGAACGCCTGCCGACGCTGAACATCGACGATCGCGAGGAACAGCAGGTCGGCGATCTGGTGCTGGCCATCGGCAACCCCTTCGGGGTCGGCCAGACGGTGACCAACGGCATCATCTCGGCCCTGAACCGCACGGAAACCGGCATCTCCGACAGCGGCTCCTTCATCCAGACCGACGCGCCCATCAATCCGGGCAACTCGGGCGGGGCGCTGGTGGACATGGACGGCGACCTGATCGGCATCAACACCGCCATCTTCTCGCGCTCGGGATCCTCTTCGGGGGTCGGCTTCGCGGTCCCGGCCACCATGGTCCGGCGCGTGGTCGATTCCGCCGTCGGCGGCGCCACCGCCGTGGTCCGTCCGTGGCTGGGCGTGAAGGGCGATACGATCAGCGCCGACATCGCCCGCAGCCTCGGTCTCGACCGGCCGCAGGGATTGGTGGTCACCGACGTCTACGCCGGCGGCCCGGGCGACCGCGCCGGCCTGCGGGAAGGGGACGTCATCACCGCCATCGACGGCGCCGAGGTCAACGATCAGGGCGGTCTCAACTTCCGCGTCGGCACGCGCGCGCCGAACGACACCGTGCAGGTCAGCGTGCTGCGCGACGGACGGCCCCAGACGCTGAACGCCCGGGTGCAGCCGCTGCCGGGTGATGCGGACATCGACCGGGCCACCGTCATCCGGTCCGGTGTTCTGAGCGGGGCGCAGGTGCTCGCGCTCAATCCGGCCTTGGCCGACAGCCTCGGCGGCGATCCCTTCGCGACCGGCGTCATCGTCGGCCGGGTCCAGCGCGGCAGCTACGCCAACCGGAGCGGCCTGCAGGGCGGGGACATCATCATGGCGGTGAACGGCCGCGCCGTGACCTCGGTCGACCAGCTGGCCGATCTGGCTCGCGGTTCCGAGGTCGTCATCGAGCGGCGCGGCCGGCGCATCACCGGCGTGATCCGCTAGCCTTGGTCCCGTTTCGGTCCCGTCAGCGACCAGACATGGCCGAACGGGTCACGCAGCTTGGCGTGGCGGCCGTAGAACTCGTCGACCGGCTCGCGGATCGTGCACGCCCCCTCGGCCCGGGCCCGCTCCAGCCAGGCGTCGACGTCGTCGACCGCCAGCGCCACCGTGACCGTCGTCCCGCCCAGACTGTCCGGCGCCAGCGTCCCGATCTTTCCGATCATCTCCGGAAACTCGTCGGCGACATAGATCGAGCCGCCGTTGGCGAGCGTCAGCATGGCGTGGCCCAGGCGGCCGTCCTCCATGTCGTAGCGGTTGACCTCCCGCGCGCCGAAGGCCCGCACATACCAGTCCAGGGCGCGATGCCCGTTGCCCACCATCAGATAGGGGACGACCGGCGGATCGGGCGGGACGTAGGCCATGCTATTTCGCCTTGATCGGACTCCCGATCGACCAGCTGTGGCCGAACGGATCCTTCAGCTGGCCGTAGCGGTCGCCCCAGAACTGGTCGTCCAGCGGAAACACCGGCACCGCGCCGGCCAGCAGGGCCCGGTTCCACCATTCATCGGCGTCGTCGACCTGCAGGTGAATGGTCACCCCCTTGGGGACGATGTCCTGTTCGCCGCCGTATTCCGGGAACTCGTCATTGAGCAGGACGCTGCCGCCGTTGATGCGCAGATGGGCGTGCATCAGCCGCTCGCCGTCCTCGGCCAGATGGCGGATCAGCTCCTCGGCCCCGAAAGCGCGGACATAGAATTCGATCGCCGCCTGCCCGCCGCGCGACGGGATGGTCAGGTGCGGGGCGACGCCCGTGGTCGGCCCCTGGGCGTTGTGGTCCTCGGCCATGGCGCGGTCTCCGTTGAGCCTGACCATACTAACGCGTGAAAACCGCGACGGTTACGCCTATCTCTGATCCTCCATGAGCGACCTGTTCGAAGCCTCCGGCATCCATCCCCCCGACGCGCCGCTGGCCGACCGCCTGCGCCCCCGCACGCTCGACGAGGTGGTGGGCCAGGAACATCTGCTGGGAGAGGGCGGGCCGATCCGGCGCATGGTCGAGGCGGGGCGGCTCGGCTCGATGATCCTGTGGGGACCGCCGGGCACCGGCAAGACCACCATCGCCCGTCTGCTGGCCCAGGCGGCCGGCTACCAGTTCCAGTCGCTGAGCGCCGTCTTCTCCGGCGTCGCCGACCTCAAGAAGGCTTTCGAGGCCGCCCGCATGCGCCGCGCCGCCGGCCAGTCGACCCTGCTGTTCGTCGACGAGATCCACCGGTTCAACCGCGCCCAGCAGGACGGTTTCCTGCCGTTCGTGGAGGAGGGGGTCGTGACCCTCGTCGGGGCCACGACCGAGAACCCCTCGTTCGAATTGAACGGGGCGCTGCTGTCCCGTTGCCAGGTCTATGTGCTGAAACGGCTCGACGACGCGGCTCTCGATCAACTGTTGATTCGAGCCGAGGCGCAGGAGGGCAAGACCTTGCCGCTCACTCCGGAGGCGCGTCAGGCCATGCTCGCCCTGGCCGACGGCGACGGCCGCTACCTGCTGACCATGTCCGAGGTCCTGTTCGACCTGACCTCGGCCGACCCGCTCGACGTCCAGGCGCTCGCCGGCGTCCTGCAGAAGCGCGCGCCGGCTTACGACAAGAGTCGAGAAGAGCATTATAACCTCATATCTGCGCTGCATAAATCGGTTCGCGGCTCCGACCCGGATGCGGCCCTTTACTGGCTGGCGCGGATGCTCAACGGCGGCGAGGATCCGCTCTATCTGGCCCGTCGCATCGTGCGCATGGCGGTCGAGGACATCGGCGAGGCCGACCCCCTGTCCCTGCTGGTCGCCAATGCGGCGAAGGACACCTACGACTTCCTTGGCTCTCCCGAGGGCGAACTGGCCCTGGCCCAGGCCGTGGTCCACCTCGCCACCGCGCCCAAGTCGGTCGGCGTCTACGAGGCCTTCAAGGCGGCGAAGCGGGCGGCGGCCGAGACAGGTTCGCTGATGCCGCCGGCGCACATCCGCAACGCTCCGACGAAGCTGATGAAGTCGCTCGGCTACGGCAAGGGCTACCAGTACGACCCCTCGACCCCCGAGGGCTTCTCCGGCGCCAACTTCTTCCCCGACGGCATGGAGCGCCGCGTCTTCTACGCGCCCAAGGGCGAGGGCCACGAGGCCAAGGTCAAGGAGCGGCTCGAGCGCTGGGCGGCGCTGCGGGCGGGCGACGACCAGGGTTAGCGTCGCTTTCCCATCGCGACACCGCGCTATTCGGTGAATGCTCAGGGTTTGCTCATGCCGCTCACCGCGCTCTGGATCAGGGTGGAGACCTTGATCACAGGAGGGAAAGCGGATGGCGGCGAAGGCAACGCGGGGCGACGGGCGGTGGCTTACGAGGGCGGCGCTGGTGCTGGTCGTCCTCGGCGGAGGGCTGATCGCGATGGCGGCGACGACGCCCTGGCACACGGATGCGAACGCCTATTTCGAAGGTTTGAAGGGGATTCGCGAGAGCCTGTACGACGATACGGGCGGGACAGGCGGGATGGACTCCTTCGATCGGGCGTCGCGCGATTTTCATGCGCTCCAGGACCGATACGAGACGCCCAAATGGCTCTACGCCGACCTGGGCTATGCGGCGATGGCGTGGTCGCTGCTGCTGTATGTGGCCGCAGTCGGCGGCTGGCGTGCGACGAGGCGGGTGACCGTCGTGGTTCCCCTCAGCTTGGCGTTGCTGGTGACCGGGCTGTTCGCTTCGGCGTTTCAGGCCGTGGGGCGCGAGCAGGTCCCAGAATGGGCCGATACCCTCGCCATTCCCCTGATGGGCGCGGTCGGCGTCGGCATCGTCCTGCTGCCGGTCGTTCTGGCTCTGGCCCTCGCGCCGATCCTGTTCACCCGGCGAGATCCTGTCGTCCTGTGGTCCGTGGTCGGGCGGCGGTGGGGAACCTCGCTTGTCGTCAGCCTGATGTATCTTGCCCCCGCCGGTCTCGCGGTGCTCGCGGTTCTCGTTGCATGGCAAACCGGAGGCTGGGCGATCTCCACCGGCGGAGCGGTCATGCTCTGGCTTCTGCTCAACGCCCGGGCGATCTGGCTCGGCCGCTCGACCCCGGTATCCACGCAACCGTTGCCGTAACGGTGTTTTCGGATCATTCTCCCGCATCGGAATCCTTGGGAGGGGACCATGACCGACACGACTTCCATGACCACGCGCACGCCCTGGCACCTGTGGGTGGTGGGCGTGGTGAGCCTGCTTTGGAACGGCTTCGGGGCCACCGACTTCGCGATGACCATGGTCAACCGCGAGGCCTGGTTCGAGATGATGAAGGTGACTCCGGAACAGGCGGCGCTGATGGCCGCGATGCCCGCCTGGACCTATGTCGCCTGGTTCGCCGGCACCTGGGGGGCCTTCCTGGGGACCTTGGCCCTGTTGTTCCGGTCGCGTTGGGCGGTCCAGTTGTTCCTGGTTTCGCTGATCGGCCTGGCCATCAGCCTGGTCTATAGCTACGGCCTGTCCGAGGCGGGCGCCTCGATGGGACAAAAGGGCGTCATCACCTACGCCTGCATCACCGCCGGCGCGCTGTTCTTCCTCTGGTACGCCTGGACCATGGGCAAGAAGGGCGTGCTGCGCTGAGGGCTGACGGGGGAGGGCGGTTCGCGTAAGCACGCGCGGTGACCGACCGCTCCCCCGTATCCCTCTCCGAAGACGAGATCGCCGCCGTCCGTTCGTGGGTGATCCACGAGGACCCGCAGGTGCTCGTCCTCAACAAGCCCGCGGGCCTGTCCAGCCAAGGCGGGCGGATCAAGGCGCACACCCTGGACGATCTGCTTTGGGCCTTCATGCGCTCCAACGGCAAGCGGCCCGAACTGGTGCATCGGCTCGACCGCGACACCTCCGGCGTCATCCTCGCGGCCAAGACCAAGCCGGCCGCCGGCTTTCTCGGCAAGGCGCTGCAGATGCGCCGCTTCCGCAAGACCTATCTGGCCCTCGTCTCCGCCGCGCCCGAGCCTCGCTCCGGCATGATCGACGCCCCGCTGGTCCGGCAGGAGATCGGGCGCGAGAGCTATATGCGCGTCTGCGCCTTCGACGCCCCCGGCGCCCAGGGCTCGCAAAGCCGCTACCGCACCCTGTCCGCCTCCGAGGACGGCGCCCTGGTCGAGCTGGAGCCGCTGACGGGGCGGATGCACCAGCTGCGCGTGCACATGGCCCATGTGGGCCGTCCGCTCGTCGGCGACCCCCGCTACGGCGGCGCCCTGACCTTCGCCGGCCGGGCCGCGCCGCGCCTGATGCTGCACGCCGCGAAGCTGACCTTCCCCCACCCCGAGGGCGGCGACCGCACGGTGAAGGCCCCGTTGCCGGCGGATTTCGAGGCGTTGAAGGCCGCGGCAGCGCTCTAGGGCGACGGAACGAACAGGGCCCGTGACGCGCTTTTTCGGCAGCACGCCCGGAGCTCCGCCATGAACCGCCTGACCCTGCCAATTCTCGCCGCCGCCGGCCTCGCCCTGTCGGCCTGCGCCAGCCTCGCCCCCTACGGCCCGCAGGTCTCCGCCGGCGGACAGGGCTATGTCGAGCAGCGCATTGAATCCAACCGCTTCCGCGTCACCTACAACGGCGTCGGTCATCCCGGGCCGGTGGCCGACTACGCCCTGCTGCGGGCGGCCGAACTGACCACGGCGCAGGGCTACGACTGGTTCGAGGTCACCCAGCGCTGGACCGACGGCCGGCCCGACAGCGCCGGCGGCTTCCGGCCCAGCGTCGGCGTCGGCTACGGCTCCAGCAGTTACGGCGGCCGCTACGGGAACTACCGCAGTTCCGGCGTCGGCGTCGGCGTCGGCCTGAATTTCAGCGGCCCTTCGCCGACCTCGACCTCGCTGGAGGTGGTGATGGGCAACGGCGAGCGCCCCGACCGCCCGAACGCCTATGACGCCCGCGGGGTGCAGGACAGCCTGCGCGGTCGTCTCCTCTAGGCGTTAACGCCCGCCGCGTGTCAGCGCCCGGTATTCGACCAGCCGCTCCTTGTCGCGCCGCACCTGCTCGCCGACCGCGTTGTCGACGTCCAGCGAGGCGTATCGGACCCAGCCGTCGACGCCCAGCTTGTCCTGGATCGCCGTCACCGGCGTCCGCCAGCGGAAATAGGACAGCCAGGTCACGAGCCCGCCGATCAGCACCGCCACGGCCTGCAGGCCCCGGAAGGCCGCCTCGCGCCCCTCCGGCGCCGGCTCCAGCGCGAACACGGCCAGCCAGACCAGCAGCACCAGCGGCGTCGTCAGCCGCGCGAACCAGCGCATCCAGTAGCGTTCGCGGCGCACCCGCCACAGCTCCATCTGCACGTGCTTCTCGAGGTACTCCATGCGCGCGCCCAGCCACATGGTCAGCCGGGTCAGGAACATGGCGCGCTGGCCCCAGCCCTTGCCGTCCTGCTGGAACTGGGTCTCGGCCTGGTCCGACAGGGCGCGGGCGTTGGTGAACAGGTTCTGGATCTCGCGCGTCCGCTGCACGATCTCGCGCGACAGCTCGTAGGAGTCGTTCTCCAGCCGGAACCGGTACTGGATGAACAGGATGGCGTTCAGGGCCCAGAAGCCCCCCAGCACCAGCAGCATGCCGCCTCCGGCCAGCGCGAGGCCCATGGGGTTGGTTCCGGTCCACTGCGCGAACTGGGTCGGGCCGAAGGTGGCCAGCAGCATCAGCCCGACCAGGGCCAGCGCCTGGTTCAGCCGCTTGACCGCGACGTGCACGCACAGCGCCCTGAACACCGTACGCCCATAGGCGTGGATGCGGCTGCGGATGTCCTGCTCGGCCGGGAACCGCTCCTCGATCTGGCGCGCGAACAGCACGTGGAAGCGGTCGGGTTTCCCCTCGGTCTCCCAGAAGGGGAAGATGTCCAGCGGCTGGTTGAAATACTCGTCGATGTGGGCCGAGATGTTGGCCACCACGGCCGGATCGGTGGAGAAATAGTCGCTGTCGCTGATCGGCCGGGTGATGCCCTCGTCGGAGCGCGACGGCCCCAGCCCGCGCGGCGGACCGGAAGGGGGAATGGCGCGCTCGGCGTGATCGGCGGCCCCCGGCGGCGGCGGATTGGCGTCGCCCAGCGGTGCAGACAGGCGCGCGTCGAAGCCCTGCCCGCCGTGGCCGCCGTCGAGCGGCGCCCCGTGGGCGTGGTGAGCCTGGCTGTGGTCGTCGTGCGACATGGCGCTTCCGGCGGTCCTCTGATCTCGGTCGGCCAGCCTGGCAGATCGCCGGGGCGGGTCGAGGCCCTTCTCTCACGACGCGAAGCCGCGCCGTCGGCTCCCGGTATCGCCGTTAACCGAACCGTCCGGCAAGTGAAGTTTCGGTCAGAACGGCCAGCGCGCCATCGCCGCCGCGAAGCCCAGCAGCGGAACCAGCAGCAGCGCCTGCAGTCCGACCGCCAGCCGCGCCCGCTTCAGCTGGTCCGCCGGCGGAACGAAGCCCGCGTCGCCCGCCGCCGCCTTGCGCCAGCGCAGGAACAGCAGCGTCGGCGCGACGGAGACCAGGCCGATCGCCGCGAACATGGCGATCTTGGCCCAGAAGAACGGATTGGCCTCGTAAAAGGCCCAGCCCTTGCCGCCCCAGATCACCCGGCCGACGCCGATGACGACCACCAGCCCCGCTGTCATCCCGAACCGCGCGTCCAGCCTGGCCAGACGGGACACGTCGACCACCGGCGCCCGGAGCATCGCCCCCTCCATCGCCAGCGTGGCGACGAGGCTGAAGACGGCGAGGTGGTGGAGAATGGCGAGGATGAGGTCGAGCACACGGGCCTCCTTCGTTTTGCCGCCGAGTCCAGTATAAGCCCCGCACTATGACACGACTTCTGATCGTTGCGGCCGGCGGAGCGCTCGGAGCCATGGCGCGCTACGGCGTCGGCGTCTGGGCTTTCCGCCTGTTCCCGGCCTCGGCCTGGCCGTGGGGCACACTCGCCGTGAACATCGTCGGCGGCCTGCTGATGGGCCTGCTGGCCGGCTGGCTGGCCTTCCGGGGCGGGCTTCACACCGAGTCCATCCGCCTGTTCGCCGCCGTCGGCGTGCTGGGCGGCTTCACCACCTTCTCGGCCTTTTCGCTGGAGACGGCGCTGATGATCGAGCGCCGCCAATTCGCCATGGCCGGCAGCTATGTCGCCCTGTCGGTGGTCCTGTCGATCGCCGCCCTGTTCATCGGCCTGATGGTCGCCCGCCGCGCCTTCGGAGCCGCCCTTTGACTGACGAACCCATCCAGGACGCGCCCGACGCGCCCAAACGCGAGGTCCAGACCCTCTATGTGGCCGAGGCCGAGGACGGCATCCGGCTGGACCGCTGGTTCCGCCGGCGCTGGCCGCACCTGTCCAACATCCAGGTGCAGAAGATGGCCCGCAGCGGCCAGATCCGCGTCGACGGGGCCCGCATCAAGCCCGAAGGCCGCCTGACCGCCGGGGCCGCGGTGCGCGTGCCGCCGATCCCCGACGACACCTCGCGTCAGGCGGGCGACGCCCACACCCTCAGCGCGCAGGACATCCGCTTCGCCAAATCCCTCGTGCTCTACGAGGACGAGATGGTCATCGCCATCAACAAGCCCCACGGCCTGGCTGTGCAGGGCGGCACCAAGACCAGCCGCCACGTCGACCGCCTGCTGTCGGCCTGGGGCGAGGGGATGGAACGGCCGCGGCTGGTGCACCGGCTCGACCGCGACACCTCCGGCGTCCTGCTGCTCGGCAAGGGTCCCGAGGCGGCCAAGCGTCTGGCCGGGGCCTTCGCCCGGCGTCAGGCGAAGAAGACCTACTGGGCCATCGTCATCGGCAATCCCAAGCCCGCCGCCGGCCAGATCGACATGCCGCTGAAGAAGACCGGTATCAACGACTTCGAGATGATGCGCCCCGCCGACCGCAAGGACCCCCGGGCCGAGCCGGCCGAGACCGCCTTCGCCACCATCAGCCGCGCCGCCCACCGCGCCTCGTGGATGGCCCTGCGCCCCTTCACCGGCCGCACCCACCAGCTGCGCGCCCACATGGCCGCCATCGGCCATCCGATCCTCGGCGATCCCAAATACGGCGACGACAAGTCGCGCGAGCTGTCGGGCAATCTGAAGCTCCAGCTCCACGCCCGCCGCATCGAGCTGGACCACCCCTCCGGCGGCAAGCTGATCGTCGAGGCCCCGCTGTCGCCCGAGATGAAGGCCGGCTTCGCCCATTTCGGCTTCGAGGAGGCCGAGGGCAACGAGAGCGATCCGTTCGAGGGCGTGAGGCGGATTCGATGACCCGCCCCCTCGCAGTCTTCGACATCGACGGCACCCTCGTCGACAGTCGCGCCTCCATCCACCGCGCCGCCTGCGAGGCCGCGCGCGACATCGGCCTGCCCGAGCCGGACTACGACCGCGTGCGCCAGATCGTCGGCCTGTCGCTCGATCACGCCATGGCGGTGCTGGAGCCGGGCCTGAGCCCCGAAGATCTGGCCCGTTTCATCGCCGGCTTCCGCGCCAGCTTCAACCGCATGTACGAGGCGGGGCACGAAGAGCCGCTCTATCCGGAGGCCATGGCCACCCTGCGCCGGCTTCACCGCGACGGCTGGCGTCTGGCCCTGGCCACCGGCCAGAATCGCCGCGGCGTGGCGCGCAACCTGGCCCGTGAGGGCTGGGCCGATCTGTTCATCTCGTCCCATTGCGCCGAGGACGGCCCCGGCAAGCCCGATCCCGCCATGCTGCACGCGGCCATGGCCGCCTGCGACGCGGAGCCTGAGAGCACCGTCATGATCGGCGACACCGCCCATGACATCACGATGGCGATCAACGCCGGCGTCCTGCCGCTCGGCGTCGCCTGGGGCTTCCACACGGTCGAGGAGCAGAAGGCGGCCGGCGCGCGGCATGTCGCGGGCACCTTCGGCGAACTGTGCGTCGTACTGGACGGCTTCGCCGCCCGCGCTCCCGTCTCGAGAGTCGCCTGAGCCTTCGCGGTTAGTCCACCGCCCGGGGGTGACTCGGCTCCGCGGACAGGCGAAGCTCCTGCAGCGGCCCGGGGACCGCTTTTTCAGGAGAAGACGATGGCCGGTTTCCTGCGCGCGGGATCTGTTCTCTGTGCTCTGGTTCTGGCTCTTGCGGCGATGACGGCTCCGGCGCTGGCGCAACAGCCGCCTCCGGCGGCGGCCGAGCGCGACGGAGGGCGGGATTTCGACTGGGAAATCGGCGAATGGACCACGCGGCTGTCGCGCCTGCAGCGGCCGCTCAGCGGCTCCACGACCTGGGTCGAGTATCAGGGGACCACCGTGGTCCGCCCGGTGCTGGGCGGCGGCAATCTGGTTGAGCTGTCGGTCGAGGGGCCGGCGGGGCGGATCGAAGGCGTCTCGCTGCGTCTCTATGATCCGGACGCCCGGCAGTGGAGCCTCAATTTCGCCGGCGGCGGCGTGCTCAGCCCGCCCGTGTTCGGCGAGTTCAGGGACGGCCGCGGCGTCTTCTTCGGCCAGGACACCTGGGCGGGGCGGGCCATTCTGGTCCGGTTCGTGATTTCCGACATCACCGCGGATTCCGCGCGCTTCGAACAGGCCTTTTCGGCCGACGGCGGGGCGACCTGGGAGGTCAACTGGATCGCGGTCGACACCCGTCGCTGAGCCTAGCTGGCGCAGGTCCAGACCGCGTCGAAGGTTTCGTGTCGGCCGCCCGAGGTGGCCGTGACGCGCACGGGGCGGCTCAGCGAGCTCTCCGGCCCGGCGACCGCCTCGCCGAGGTCGGGGGCGGCGTCGATCCGGATCACCGCGCCGCCGCCTTCAAAGCGGCCTCCGCGCGCCATGTCGCTGATCTCCCTCAGCGGCGCGCCGGTCAGGTCGACCACCTCGCCGTCCACCCTTGCCACGGCGTCGCCGATGACCGCGACCACCAGCTCCGCGCCGCCGCGTGACAGGCTGCAGCCCGCGCCGTTCCGGAGCCGGTTTTCGAAGTCGGCCCGGCTCAGCCCCGACAGGATCGTCGGCGCGGCCGCGGGCGCCGCGGGGCCGCCGGGCGGCTGCGGCGGGACCGGCGTTCCCGTAGCGGGCCGGCTGTCGGCCGGCGCCACATCACGGGGCGTGGACGTCGGCGCCTCGCACCCCGCCGCCAGCAGGGCCAGCCCGGCGAGCGGGATCAGAGTCTTCATCACGGTCTCCATCGGGTCCCAACGTCTGATCCGGCGCGACGCTCCACGTGCAAGCAGGCCGCCGAGCGTATAAGGACAGCGCCGATGAAACCGCCCCTCTCCATGTCGCTCGATCCCAACGTCGCCGCCCGCAAGGGCTTCCGCGAGTCCGAGGAGCGCCTCAAGCGCTTCTGGAAGGCCGTCGACGTGGCGGAAGGGGAGGGCGGCTGGAGCGTGACCCTCGACGGCCGCACGCCGAAGACCCCCGCCCACGCCCCGCTGCGCCTGCCGACCGAAGCCGCCGCCCGCCTCGTCGCCGACGAATGGGCCGCCCAGGGCGAGTTCATCGAGCCGGGGACCATGCCCGCCACCCGCCTCGCCTCGACCGCCATCGACCGCGTCAGCCGGGCGCGCGAGCCGGTCGCCGACGAGATCGCCGCCTTCGCCGGCTCGGACCTGCTCTGCTATCTGGCGGACCACCCGACGGCGCTGGCCGTCGAACAGGCCCGCGAATGGACGCCGTGGCGCGACTGGGCGGCGCTGGAGCTGGGCGTGGTGCTCGAACCGGCCGAGGGCGTCGTCCACCGGCCCCAGGACCCCGCCGCCATCGCCCGCGTGCGCGAACTGGCCCTGCGCCTCGACGACTTCGCCCTGACCGGCCTGGCCATGGCCACGCCCCTGCTGGGTTCCGCCGTCCTCGCCTTCGCCGTCCAGCGCGCCGTCCTGTCCGGCGAGGCCGCCTTCGATCTCAGCCGCCTCGACGAGGCCTTCCAGGAACGCCAGTGGGGCGTCGACGCCGAGGCCGCCGACCGCACCGCCGCCCGCCGGGCCGAGGCGGCGCTGATCGACCGGTGGTTCCGGGCGCTGGAGGGCTAACTTTCCAGTGTGGAAAATTATCACTTGACGATCTGGAAAGTCGCCATCACTTTCCAGATCAGAAAGTGAGAACCCGCTGATGTCCGAAGACCCGACCCCCGCCGAAGCCCTCGAGGCCATCGCCCGCTCACGCCGCGCCGTGCATGACCGCGTCGCCACCGGCGGCTGGCGCTATGACCTGACCTACGCCGCCATCGTCGCCGGCATGATCGGGGGCCAGGCCCTCGACAACCCGTCCAACGTTCTCGCCAGCACCCTCGGCGTCCTGGCCCTGGTCGGCGTTTTCCAGCACGAGAGCCGCCGCACCGGCCTGCGCATCACCGGCGTGTCGCCGCGCCGGGCCCGGTGGGTCGCCATCGCCATGGGGCTGATCCTCGCCGCCGTCATGCTGGGCCTGGTCTATCTGAGGCGGACGGCCGCCGACCTCCCGGTCGCCCTGATCGGCGGCGGCGCCGCGGCGGTCGCCTTCGGTCTGGCCCTCGCCGGCTCGCGCCTGTGGCGCCGCGTCTACCGGGCCGAGATGGGGGCGGGGGAATGAGCCGGGTCCCGCAGTTCGACCCGGTCATCCACGCCCCCGGCCGGCTGCAGATCTGCGCCATCCTGTCGGCCGCCGACGAGGCCGAGTTCGCCATGGTCCGCGACGCCATCGCCGTGTCCGACTCGGTGCTGTCCAAACACCTCAAGCAGCTGGAGGAGGCGGGCTACATCAGGCTGCGCAAACAGGCCCATGCGGGGCGCCAGCGCACCTGGCTGTCGCTGACCTCCGTCGGCCGCGCCGCCTTCGCCGCCCATGTGGCCGAGCTGCAGCGGCTGGCGGGGCTGACCGCGCCGACCCTGCTCGGCGAGGGGTTTGCGGGCTAGAAATCCTCCCCCGCAGGGGGAGGGGGACCGTCCGAAGGACGGTGGAGGGGGTGCTTGCCACCGCACCCGCCTCTCCTTAAGCCTCGCGCCCAGGGAGACCCGACCATGCAAGACATCCTCGAACAGCTCGAAGCCCGCCGCGCCGCGGCCCGCCTCGGCGGCGGCGAGACGCGCATCGCAAGCCAGCACGCCAAGGGCAAGCTGACCGCGCGCGAACGCATCGAGGTGCTGCTCGACGAGGACTCCTTCGAGGAGACCGACATGTTCGTGGAGCATCGCTCGCACGACTTCGGCATGCGCGACCAGCGCATCCCCGGCGACGGCGTGGTCACCGGCCGGGGCACGATCGGCGGCCGTCTGGTCTATGTCTTCTCCAAGGACTTCACCGTCTTCGGCGGCTCCCTGTCGGGGGCTCACGCCGCCAAGATCGTCAAGATCCAGAAGATGGCCCTGACCAACGGCGCCCCGATCATCGGCCTGTTCGACGCCGGCGGCGCCCGCATCCAGGAGGGCGTCGAAAGCCTCGCCGGCTATGCCGACATCTTCCTCCAGAACACCCTCTCCAGCGGCGTCATCCCCCAGATCAGCGTGATCATGGGTCCCTGCGCCGGCGGCGACGTCTACAGCCCCGCCATCACCGACTTCATCTTCATGGTGAAGGACACGAGCTACATGTACGTGACCGGCCCCGACGTGGTGAAGACCGTCACCAACGAGGTGGTCACCCACGAGGACCTCGGCGGCGCCCGGGTCCACGCCGGCAAGTCGGGGGTCGCCGACGGCGCCTTCGAGAACGATCTGGAGGCTCTCAGCGAGGTCCGCCGCCTGATCGGCTTCCTGCCCCTGTCCAACCGGGAGAAGCCCCCGGTCCGCGACTCCTACGACGATCCCGAGCGCGACGAGCCCAGCCTCGACACCCTGGTTCCGGCCAATCCGAACCAGCCCTACGACATCAAGGAGCTGATCCTGAAGACGGTCGACGAGGCCGAGTTCTTCGAGATCGGCCCGGACTTCGCGAAGAACATCGTCACCGGCTTCGGCCGCCTCGACGGCCAGACCGTCGGCGTCGTCGCCAACCAGCCCCAGGTCCTGGCCGGCGTCCTCGACATCGACTCCAGCCGCAAGGCTGCGCGGTTCGTCCGCTTCTGCGACGCCTTCGACATCCCGCTGGTCACCTTCGTCGACGTGCCCGGCTTCATGCCCGGCACGCGTCAGGAGTACGGCGGCCTGATCAAGCACGGCGCCAAGCTGCTGTTCGCCTACGCCGAGGCCACCGTGCCCAAGCTGACCGTCATCACCCGCAAGGCCTATGGCGGCGCCTATGACGTGATGAGCTCCAAACACCTGCGCGGCGACGTCAACTACGCCTGGCCCTCGGCCGAGATCGCGGTCATGGGGGCCAAGGGCGCGGTCGAGATCATCTTCCGCAAGGAGGCCGGCGACCCCGAGGCGCTGGCGGCGCGCGAGGCCGAGTACAAGGCCCGCTTCGCCAATCCGTTCGTGGCGGCGGGGCTGGGCTATATCGACGACGTGATCATGCCGCACGGAACGCGCCGGCGGCTGATCCGGGCGCTACGGACGCTGAAGAACAAGCAGCAGGAGAACCCGTGGAAGAAGCACGATAATATTCCGCTATGACACCTCATTCCGATATCGCTTCTGTATTGCCTTGGGCGTTCGATCTTGGTTCGCAAGACCGGGAAGGATTGACGCGGCGTCTGAAGTTCGAGGTCACGCTTGGCCATCCGCTGTGGGGATTGGATCCGAGCGTCATAGGTCGCAGCGCTGCCAACGATGATGTCGTGGCGGCGCTCAACGACGGCCGCTATGCGATTGTGCATCTCGTGTGGGGCGCGTCGCCCGGAGATTCACAGTGGCCAGCGACTTCCATCTTCTCCACCGCTAGCGAGTTGTCCAAAGCGATGCACGAGTGGTCTCGCGAAGCTGGTTTCCTTGACGAGTGAAGACTTCACACCTTCTCACCGTCCAAATCGAGGCGGTCAGCGTCTTTGAACCTGGTTGAGAGGCCGAGAGCCCGCTGACCAACCTCCTCTTCCTCTGCGCCCGCAACCGCCTCCGCTCCCCCACGGCCGAGCGCGTCTTCGCGAACCGGCCCGGCGTCGAGACCGCCTCCGCCGGCCTGGCGCCCGATGCGGAGGAGCCGGTCACGCCCGACCACCTCGACCGGGCTGACCTCATCTTCGTCATGGAGCGCGCCCACCGCGACAAACTCCAGCGACGCTTCGGGGCGCATCTGAAAGGCAAGCGCGTCATCTGCCTCGACATCCCCGACGACTACGCCTTCATGCAGCCCGAGCTGGTGGCGCTGCTGGAGAAGAAGGTGGAGCCGTTCCTCAAATAACTGTCGTCATCCCGGGGCGCGCAGCGACCCCGGGACCCAGCGGCGCGCGCGAGCGCGACCCTGTCGCGGACGCCGTGCCGGAACAGATCGCCTTCGGCGCCGCTGGGTCCCGGCCTTCGCCGGGATGACGACGGGAGGGTAAAGCTATAGGTTGTGCTGATGCCGACGCATCGGACCTTCATCGCGACCTACATCATGGCCAGCAGGCGGAACGGGACGCTCTACACCGGCATGACGGCCAACCTGGCCGCGCGGGTCTGGAGGCATCGAACAGGCGCGTTCGAGGGGTTCAGCAAGACTTACGGCTGCACCCGCCTCGTCTGGTTCGAGCGGTTTGTCTGGGTCGCTGAAGCCATCAGGCGCGAAAAGCAGATCAAGGAATGGAAGCGCGACTGGAAGCTGAAGCTGATCGAGGACGCCAATCCCGACTGGCCCGATCTCGCCGCCGACTGGTTTCCCGAAAGCGATCCCAACTGGCTTCCGCCGGAAGAGCCGGACTGATCCCGCCTTCGTCATCCCGGCGCGCTCAGCGAGCCAGCCGGCGCCCATGGCTGCGCGGCGCTCTGGTCAGGCGGGCGCGGTCGCGCTTTACTCATCGACCTCGTCCAGGGCGATCATGGAGGATGACCGGTGAGCACTCCTGAACAGGCGCGCGCCACCCAGCTGCGCAACATCGAGGCCAAAACCGGCCAGAGCCTGGAAACCCTGCGCGCCGCTATCGCCGGCTCGGGCAAGGCGAAGCACGGCGAGATCCGCAGCTGGCTGATGGAGACCTATGGCCTCGGTTACGGCGACGCCAACGGCCTGGCCCACGCCGCCTCCGCTGATCCGAAGGCCGGGGCCGCGCCCTCGGGCGCCGATGCGCTCGACGAGATCTACGCCGGCAAGAAGGCGCACCTGCGCGCCGTGCACGACGCGATCATGGCGGCGATCACCCCCTGGGGGCCGTTCGAGATCGCGCCCAAAAAGGGCTATGTGGCGCTCCGCCGAAAGAAGCAGTTCGCCATGCTGGGCCCAAAGACGGCGGATCGGGCCGAACTTGGCCTCAACCTGAAGTCCGACGTCGCCAGCGACCGGATCGTGGCGCAGAAACCCGGCGGCATGTGCCAGTTCGCCGTCGCGCTGACCAGGGCGGAGGACGTCGACACGGAGGTCCTCGCCGTCCTCAAACAGGCCTTCGACGCCGCCGCCTAGGATGATCACCCTCCACGCCTTCGGCCGCGTCCATCCCGCCGTCCATGGCGAGACCCGCGACCTGCGCGTCCAGTGGGCGCTGGAGGAGATGGGGCTGCCGTACACGGTGCGTGGCTGGGACCACACCGGCGGCGAAACCACCGGCCCGGAATTCTCGGCCATCAGCCCCTTCAACCAGATCCCGGTCCTGACCGACGGCGATCTCACGATCTCCGAATCCGCCGCCATCCTGATCCATCTGGCGGAGAGGTCCGGCCGGCTGATCCCCGCCGACCCGCAGGGCCGCGCCCGCGTCATCCAGTGGGTTCTCGCCGCCCAGGCCACGGTGGAGGGCCCGATCCAGCCGCTCAAGCTGATGGACATGGGGGCCATGGGCGAACCGGGCGACGTGCGCGACTTCCTGACCGGCTGGACCTGTCGCGTGCTCGACGGCCTCAACCGTCAGCTCGAGGGCCGGGACTGGATCGCCGCCGACGACTTCACCATCGCCGACCTGCTGCTGGCCTCGGTGCTGCGCCAGCTCCGCCACACCGACCTGATGGACGGCTACCCCAACGTGAAGGCCTTCTATGCCCGCGCCATGGCCCGTCCGGCGTGGAAGCGGGCCCTGGCCCTGTATGCGGAGCGGCTGGGCGCAACCGTCGACGAGATCGCCTGACGAACCCTCGGGGCGCGCCGCAACCGTTAGTCATGAATTTTTACGACACGAAACTTTGAGTTGCTGTCGCGGCCCGGGTCGCCATTCCCTGAATTCGCGCAACAGGCGCATTTCAGGGAGGTATGCATGTTGAGAACGATCAGGAGCGTGGCCGTCGTCTCGGCCGTGGCGCTGGCGGCCCTGGGCTCGATGGCCCTGGACTATCCCCCGGAGTACACCGGCTACACCTACGACTGGTACCACGACGCGGCCAAGACCCAGTACGGCGGCACGGTCACCGACAGCGGCTGCGGCGGCTGGGGCGAGCACCGCTGGGTGCAACGGGCCTATGTGCCCTCCGGCTATTACGACGCCTACCCGGCCTTCTACTGCGGCGAGGGGGGGATGGAGCCGATCTAGGCCACCGGAAGCGGACGGGCCGCCCACGCCGGGCGGCCCCGTCCTGCGGGAACTCCCTGCGGCGCGGCGCGCCGGAAGGGATGGCCTCTACCCCTCGAACGCCTCCAGGATCGGGCACGGGCCCTTGCCGCCGCCCGCGCAGGCCCCCGCCAGCCGTCGCAGCGCCGCCCGGGCCGCCTCCAGCTCCGCGATCCGCGCGTCCAGCTCGACCAGCCGCCCCTCGGCCAGCGCCAGGGCTCGCGACCGGTCCTCCCCCGCGTCCAGCACCAGCAGCTCCCCGATCTGCTCGAGGGTGAACCCGGCCGCCTGCGCCGAGCGGATGAAGCGCAGGCGCCGCACGTCTTCGGCCCCGTAGCGCCGCACCCTGCCGCCCAGCCCCGATCCCTCCGGCCGGGGCGGCGTCTCCAGCAGGCCGCGCCGCTGGTAGTAGCGCACCGTCTCCACCCCCACGCCGCCGGCCTCGGCCAGCCGCGCGATGGTCATGGCGGAAAGGGAAGGGGACATCGCTTGACTCCGGACCATGGTACGGACCCCAGATAGGGCGCGGACCGTTATCGGCAACTGGAGAAACCCCATGTCCGCGCCTCAAAAGACCGCCGTCCTCTACCGCATGGTCATGCCCGACCACCTCTGCCCCTCGGGCCAGAAGGCCCGCTGGCTGCTGCGTCGCAAGGGCTACCAGATCGAGGACCACCACCTGAAGACCCGCGAGGAAACCGACGCCTTCAAGGCTGAACACGGCGTCCCGACCACGCCCCAGACCTTCATCGACGGCGTCCGCATCGGCGGCTACGACGACCTGCGCCGCTACTTCGGCCAGAAGGTCCCCGAACCGGGCGCGACCAGCTACACGCCGGTGCTGGTGGTGTTCGCCGTCGCCGCCCTGATCGCCCTGGCGGTGGCGTACCTGCGCTTCGGCACGCCGCTCGATGTGTCGGTCCTGCCGACCTTCATCGCCGCGGCCATGTGTCTGCTGGCCATGCTCAAGCTGCAGGACGTCGAGAAATTCTCGACCATGTTCCTGAACTACGACCTGCTGGCGCGCCGCTGGGTCCCCTACAGCTATGTCTACCCCTTCGCCGAGCTCGGCGCCGGCGTGCTGATGCTGGCCGGCGCCCTGACCTGGCTGTCCGCCCCGCTCGCCCTGTTCATCGGCGGCATAGGCGCGGTCTCGGTGTTCAAGGCCGTCTATATCGACAGGCGCGAACTGAAATGCGCCTGCGTCGGCGGCTCGTCCAACGTCCCGCTGGGCTTCGTCTCCCTGACCGAGAACCTGATGATGGTGGCGATGGCGGTGTGGATGCTGGCGTTCGCGCACTAAGCGTTGCCGCACCTCCCTGCTATCGTCATCCCGGACAAGCCGCGCAGCGGCGCGATCCGGGACCCAGCGGCGCGCGCGAGCGCGAACCTGTCGGGAGCACAGGTGCATCGCGCCTTTCACATCCGGTGTTTCGCCGCCGTCGCGGCGCCGCTGGGTCCCGGGTCTCCGCTGCGCTTCGCCCGGGATGACGATAGCGGCGAGGGGGCTACGCCACCTGCCGCAACCCGGCCCGCAGCGCATCCCCCTCGCCATTCAGCTCCACCTCCACCGCGGCGTGCTCCTCGATCCAGATCGGCGTGGCCTTGGCAAGCAGCGCCCGGCCGGCGTCGGTCAGGGCGGCCCGCCGTCCGCGCCGGTCCTCCGGATCGACCGACACCGCGACCGCGCCCATCCGCTCCAGCGGCTTGAGGTTGGCCGTCACCGTCGACCGGTCCATGGCCAGCAACCGGGCCACCGCGCCGATCGTCGGCGGCTCCGGCCGGTTCAGGGAGTTGAGCAGCGAGAACTGGCCGCTGGTGATCCCCAGTTCGCGAAAGGCCAGGTCGAACCGCCGCGACAGCGCCCGCGCCGCCCGCTGGGCGTGCAGGCACAGGCAATGGTCCCGGATGTGCAGCGTGGCGGCGAAGGCGGCCGGCATGTTTGACATGCCCGATAATATGTTGATATCAACCTATCCGTCAACCAGCAGGAGCCCGTCATGATCAAGGTCACCGCCTTCAAATGGGTGCCGCGCTTCGCCCAGGGATCGGTCCGCGACATCCGCGTCCGCTGGGCGCTGGAAGAGGCGGGCCTCGGCTACGACGACCACCTGATCGGCTTCGAGGACCAGGCGACCGAGGCGTATCGCGCCCTGCAGCCCTTCGGCCAGGTGCCGGCCTTTCGCGACGGCAAGGTCGAGATGTTCGAGAGCGGCGCCATCGTCCTCTATATCGCCCAGCATTCCGACGCCCTGATGCCCGCTGACGAGGCCGGCCGCGCCATGGTCATGACCTGGCTGTTCGCCGCCATGAACAGCGTCGAGCCGTTCGTCGGCCAGCTGGCCGGCATCGACCTGTTCCATGCCGACAAGGCCTGGGCGACGGAACGCCGGCCCGAAGTCGAAACCTTGGTGCGTCGCCGTCTGGCCGATCTCCAGACGGCGCTGGGCGATCGCAAATGGTTCGCCAACGACCGCTTCAGCGCCGCCGACATCCTGATGACCCACGTGCTGCGCGACCTGCGCCACACCACCATCCTCGCCGACTATCCGGCGCTCGCCGACTACGTCGCCCGCGCCGAGGCCCGCCCCGCCTTCCAGCGCGCCCTCGCCGACCAGCTGAAGCCGTTCAGGGCCGCGGAAGCGGCTCGGCCGGAACTGGTCGCGGGCTAGATCACACCATCACAGGAACGGGACTGGAGATTGCGGCATGGCGCGGCTCGTCTTTGGAATGAACGTGTCGCTCGACGGCTACGTCGATTATGAAAAGTTCGGGCCGGACGCCGTCCTCTTCCGCCACTTCATCGAGCAGGTGCGCGGCTCGGCCGGCAGCGTGTACGGCCGCCGCCTGTACGAGATCATGCGCTACTGGGAGCAGGACGATCCTGACTGGACCCCGGATCTTCGGGAGTTCGCGGCGGTGTGGCGCGCCGAGCCCAAATGGGTCGTCTCGCGCACGCTGACCTCGGTCGGTCCCAACGCCACGCTTGTCGCGGACGAGGTGGAGGGGACGGTCCAGCGTCTGAAGCAGGAGCTCGAGGGCGAGCTCTACGTTGGCGGGCCGGTGCTGGCGCAAGCCCTGACCGGCCTGATCGACGAGTACCGCCTCTGCCTCCATCCCGTCGTGCTGGGTGGTGGCGATCCGTTCTTCGCCGGCCCCCGGCCGCCGCTCCGCCTCGTCACGCACCGCCGGATCGGCGGAGAGGCGATCGAACTCACCTATGTGCCGGCCTGACGGTCCCGCGCCCAAAAACCCTGTCTTCCCGTACCCTGTCATCCCGACACTTCGCGGGTCATTCCGACAGTCCCGGTCATGATCGGGCCGGCCCGCTCCGAGGCATGCGTCCGCCTTTGACGCACGGCCGTGCATAATGGCCGAATGCCCGTCGGGCCTGGTCTTTGACAGCATGAAACTCCGCCGTCGCGCCGTCCGGGCGAGGCGCTCCCCCCGCTCGCGGCAGGCGCGCGAATGTTCAGAATAGCCCGCCGCGATTTTTCAGTCAGGAACCCTGCCAACCCGGTCACCCAGGGTGGCCGGAATCAGCCGACCAGCGCCGCCCGCTCGTCCGCCGTCAGCATCCGCCACTTGCCCTCAGGCAGGTTGTCCAGCTTCAGCGGTCCGATCCGCACCCGGATCAGGTCCACGACCTCCAGATCGACCATCTCGCACATCCGCCGGATCTGCCGGTTGCGGCCCTCGCGCAGGATGAACTTCAGCCGGAAGGATTCCATCCGGCTGACATAGGCCGGGCGCAGCTGACGGCCGTCCAGCATCAGGCCGTGGCGCAGGATCTTGAGCTTCTTTTCGGTGACGTCGCCGGCGACCCGGACCAGGTATTCCTTGTCGAGGTCCGACTCCGGTCCGATCACCGCCTTGGCCACCACCCCGTCCGACGAGAGCAGCAGCAGGCCCCGCGAATCCTCGTCCAGCCGTCCGATCGGGGGCAGGGAGGCGTCCGCCGCCGGGACCGCGCCCTCGCCGACGCGATTGGCCTCGGTCAGCAGACGCACCGCCGGGATCTTGCCGGGCTCCGGCTGGCCCGAGACGTAGCCCATCGGCTTGTGCATCACGATGGTCACGCCCTCGGCCAGCGCCGCCGTGGCCCGCTCGTTCAGCGTCAGGGTCTGCCCCGGCGCCAGCTTGCGGCCCGCGTCAGTGACCACCTCGCCATCGACCGAGACCAGACCGTCGGCGATCAGGGCGTCCGCCTCGCGCCGCGAGCAGACGCCCGACTGGCCCAGCCACTTGTTGATCCGGACCGGCTCGGCGCCGTCATAGGTGCGGGCAAAGGACATGGCCTTTCCCTAGGGCTCCCGACCGCTCCCGGGCAAGGCTCAGGGCGTCAGCGCCGCCAGGGCGACCTCGTTGTCCTGGGCCGCCGAGGCCCCGGAGACGCCGATGGCCCCGACGATCCGGCCGTCGACCACGATGGGCACGCCGCCGGCGATCGGCAGGCTGTCAGGATTGGCCAGGGTCACCGTCCGCCCGGCCAGGGTCCGCTCCTCCATCGCCGAGGTGGGCTGCCGGTACCGCGCCGCCGTCTCCGCCTTGCGCTGGGCCACGAAGATCGAGCCGTACTGGGTGTCGTCCATCCGGGCGAAGGCGACCAGCTCGCCGGACGGCTCGACGATCGCGACCGCCATGCGGAAGCCGCGCTCCGCGGCGGCGGCCACGGCCCGGTCGATGATCGCCTGCGCCGCGTCCAGCCGGATCGGCTCGCCATACGACGGCGAACTCTGGCCCCAGGCCGGGTTCGACAGGACGAGAAGGGCCATCACGGCCGCGATGCGCTTCATGACAAGCTCCACTGCAACAGGGCCACCTCCTCACGTTCGGACCCCGCGGGCAAGCTCAAAGGCGCCGGAACAGCAGCATCAGATTGTTGGCCGGCATCCCGACCCGCCGCGTCAGCGCCAGTCCCTCCGCCTTCGCCGCCGCTGTCACCGCGTCCCGGTCGCGCAGCCCCCAGGCCGGGTTCCGCGCTTTCAGGCTCTCGTCGAAGGCCGCGTTCGACGGGGCCAACGGGACGTCTGCCTCGTGGTAGGGCCCGTAGGTCGCCAGCAGACCGCCGACCGGCAGCGCTCGCCCCGCCAGCCGCATCAGCCCTTCCGTCGCCGCCCACGGGCTGATGTGGATCATGTTGATGCAGACGACCGCCTCGAACGGCCCCTCCGGCCACGTCGCCGGGTCCAGCGCGTCCAGCGCCAGGGCGGGCCGCAGGTTCGGCAGGTCCGCCGCCCCGGCCCAGGCCGCGATGCTGGCCCGGGCCTCGGCCGACGGATCGGCGGGCGTCCACTCCAGGCCCGGCAGGGCGCCTGCGAAGGCCACGGCGTGCTCGCCCGAGCCGGCGGCGATCTCCAGCACCCGTCCCCGCGCCGGCAGATGCGCCTTCAGCACCTCGAGAATCGGCCCGGCGTTGCGCGCCGCCGCGGGTGAGGCGAGGGCGCCTTCGGGAGTCGCGGCGATCGCGTCCATGGTCTGCATGGCGGTTCCGATACTCCGCGCCGCCCCCGGCCGCGACCGGAATTATGCGGCCGAGGCGCCGCTCGCCGCTCGCGGGAGGTTGAAACTTGCAGCGGTTGACCTCCCGTCCGCTTCGGTGTCATTCCGGCTGAAACATTGCGTGATCTCACGCAAGGGAGGGCCACGGCGGCGTAGATCGCCGGGCAGACGTTCAGGAGAGTTCGCGTGACCGTATCCGCCATTCCCGGCCTTCGTCCGGCTCCGACCAAACACGCCGGCCTCGTCGCCTGGGTCGAGCAGATCGCCGCCCTGACCAAGCCCGCGCGCGTGCACTGGTGCGACGGTTCCGAGGCCGAGAAGTCGGCCATCGTCGCCGACCTCATCGCCCGCGGCACGCTGAAGGCGCTGGACCAGACCAAACGCCCCGGCTGCTACTACGCCGCCTCCGATCCGAAGGACGTCGCCCGCGTCGAGAGCCGGACCTTCATCTGCTCGGCGGACGAGATCGACGCCGGCCCGACCAACAACTGGTCCGACCCGGTCGAGATGCGCGAACGTCTGAACGGTCTGTTCGACGGCTGCATGGCCGGCCGGACCATGTACGTCGTGCCGTTCTCGATGGGGCCGCTCGGCTCGAAGATCAGCGCCCTCGGCGTTGAGATCACGGACAGCGGCTATGTCGCGGTGTCGATGGGCATTATGACCCGGATGGGCCAGCAGGCCCTGGACGTGCTGGGCGACGACGGCGTCTTCGTCCCCGCGGTCCACACCCTTGGCGCGCCCCTGGCCGAGGGCCAGGCCGATGTGCCCTGGCCCTGCAACGACGAGAAGTGGATCGTCCACTTCCCCGAGAGCCGCGAGATCTGGTCCTACGGCTCGGGCTACGGCGGCAACGCCCTGCTGGGCAAGAAATGTTACGCCCTGCGCATCGCCTCGGTCATGGCCCGCGACGAGGGCTGGCTGGCCGAGCACATGCTGATCCTCAAGCTGACCGATCCGAAGGGCCGCGCCAAATACGTCGCCGCCGCCTTCCCCTCGGCGTGTGGCAAGACCAACCTGGCCATGCTCCAGCCGACCCTGCCCGGCTGGAAGGCCGAAACCATCGGCGACGACATCGCCTGGATGCGCATCGGCGACGACGGCCGCCTTCATGCCGTCAACCCCGAGGCCGGCTTCTTCGGCGTCGCTCCCGGCACCAGCCGGAACACCAACGGCAACGCCCTGGCGACGATGGCCAGCAACACGGTCTTCACCAACACCGCCCTGACGGCCGACGGCGACGTCTGGTGGGAAGGCCTGACGAAAGAGGCCCCGGAGGGCCTGACCAACTGGAAGGGCAAGCCGCACGATCCGTCGTCGGGCGAGCCCGCCGCCCATCCCAACGCCCGCTTCGCCGCCCCCGCCGGCCAATGCCCGGCCATCGCCCCCGAGTGGGAAGACCCGAAGGGGGTGCCGATCGACGCCATCCTGTTCGGCGGCCGTCGCGCCTCGGCCGTGCCGCTGGTCACCGAGGCCTACGACTGGGACCACGGCGTCTTCATGGGCTCGTCGGTCGCCTCGGAAGGCACCGCCGCCGCCGAGAACAAGGTCGGCGAACTGCGCCGCGACCCCTTCGCCATGCTGCCGTTCTGCGGCTACAACATGGGCGACTATTTCGCCCACTGGCTGTCGATGAAGGACCGCACGGACGCCTCGAAGCTGCCGCGGCTCTATTTCGTCAACTGGTTCCGCAAGAACGAGGACGGCAAGTTCGTCTGGCCCGGCTTCGGCGACAACGCCCGCGTGCTGAAGTGGATCGCCGAACGGCTTGATGGCGAGGCCGGGGCGGTCGACACGCCGGTCGGTCGCGTGCCGACGCGCGAGTCGCTCGACCTGTCGGGCCTCAGCCTGTCCGAGGATGACCTGTCGATTCTGCTCGACGTCGACGCCGACCTCTGGGCGCGGGAAGCGGCGCTGATACCGGACTTCTACCGCATGTTCGGCGACCGCCTGCCCCAGGCCCTGTGGGACCAGCACGCCGCCCTGACGGCCCGGATCGAACGGAACCGCGCCGCCGCCATCGCCGCGGAGTAGCTCAAGCTGCGAACAGCCGCGTCGTTGCGCTTGCAAAAGGCTCGCGGGCGGTCGATCTGATCGCCTGTGACTTCTTCCCCGGATGTGATCGTCATCGGCGCCGGCGTGCTCGGCCTGTGCACCGCCGCCGAACTGGCGGGCCGGGGCCATGCGGTGACGGTGATCGACCCTGGCGGCGCCAACGCCTCGTCGATCGCCGCCGGCATGCTCGCCCCGGCGCTGGAGTCCCTGCTCGACGACCTGTCGGCCGACCGGGCCGCCCTGCTGAAGCGCGCCCGCGACCTGTGGCCTGCTTTCGCCGAGGCGCACGGACTGACCCTGCACCGCGAGGGGGCGGAATGGCGCGGACCGGACGCCGCCGCCGCCATCGCCCGTCTGCTCAGCCTGGGATTCGAGGCCAGGGCCGCAAGGGGCGGCCTGACCACGCCGGACGACTGGCGCATCGAACCCGCGACGGCGCTGGCGGCTCTCGCGCGGACATCCGGCGTCACTTCGGTCAGGGGCCGGGTGGCGCGCCTGACCGCGGACACGCGGCGCTGGCGGATCGAGGCGGAAGGGGGCCGCACATGGTTCGCGCCGACCGTGGTGCTGGCCACCGGCGCGGCCGCCGCGATCCCGGGCCTGCCGGAGCAGGTCGCGGCGCTCGTGGACGCGATCCAGCCGATCCGGGGCCAGCTGACGCCCATCGCCATGGAGCCGCCCCGCCGCGCGGTGCGCGCCCCCGGCCTCTATGTGGCTCCCACGGCGAGCGGCGCCGTGGTCGGCGCGACCATGGAGCCGGGCCGCCGCGATCTGGATCCCGACGCCCAGGAGGCGCAGACGCGAGTGGAGGCCGGACTGGCGTTGCTGGGCGCGGCGGGCGAGGCCGGTCCGAGCCGGGTCGGCATCCGCGGCGCGGTCGCTGACGGCCTGCCCCTCGCCGGTGCGTCCGGCGAGATCGGGCTGCATCTGGCCCTGGCGCCGCGCCGCAACGGCTGGCTGCTCGGCCCGCTTGTCGCGGCCGTCGTGGCCGACGGGATCGAGGGTCGGCCGCCCGCGCCGGACGCCGCGGCCCTCGATCCGCTCAGGTTCGCCTGATCACTCCGCCGGAGGAGGGTTGAAGCGGATGGCGATGTTCACCCGTGATCCCTCGGGCGCTCCGTTGACGGTGCGCGGACTGATCTGGAAATGCCGGGTCAGCCCCTGCGCCGCCCGTCCGAAGCCATGGCCGCCCGGCGTTTCGCCGGTCAGATTGCAGTCAGCGACCCGGCCGTTGGGCTGCACCAGGCAGTTCATCGTGGCCCGGCCTCCGACGCCAGCCTCAAGGGCGCGGTCCGGATAGGCGCGCATCAGCTGTTCCGCCGAGGGTTGCCGCTCCCACCGGGGGTTGGTGATCACGGCCGGGGGCTCCCGGACCGGCTCGGTCGTCGTGCCAGTCTCGATCGCCTCGGGAGCCGTCTCCGTGTTGTTGATAACGGTGGCGCCCGTCACCGTCTCGCCCTGCACGACGTTGACGACGTCGGTGGCGGTCGGGGGAGCGGGAAGGTCATTGTATTTCGTGTTCGGCGCCTGGGCCGGCGCGGGCTTCGCTTCGGGTGGCGTCGGCTTCGGCGGCGTCATGATCTCGATGTCGAAGGGCGCCGGGGCAGCCGCCGGGGGAAGATCGAGCTCGAAACGCTGGTAATAGAGGGCCGCCCCGAGCCCCACATGGCCGGCGGCGACAACCGCCAGCGCGACCCACGTCGTTCGGGAGAAGCATGGGGTCTTGCGCTCGTTGTAGTCGAAGGGGCTCACCAGTCCGGGGCCGCCCGCGGTTCTGATCATCATGGCCGTTCATCCCTGTCGTTCGCCGCCCCCGCAGCGTCCCACGGCCAAGTTGAGCGCTTCCGTTCGGGCAAGTTTGCGGCGAGCTTCGCCATGAAACCGACACGGACCGACCCGCGCCCCGCCGCCAAAGGTTAAGGGTCTGTGGACAGCGCTGCCGCTGTTAGGATTTGATTAACTACGAAGCCGCAGCGTCATGGGCATGAGCATCGGAGCGATTCCATCCTCTGGCGGGGTCGAGGCGGCCATCCGGCGCGCGTCGAATGCGACCGGCGTGGACGCCGACTTCCTGATCAAGACGGCGCGGCGCGAGAGCGCCATGAACCCGTCGGCGCGGGCCCGGACGTCCTCCGCCGCCGGACTGTTCCAGTTCATCGAGCAGACCTGGCTGGGCACGGTGAAGGCTCATGGCGCCAAGCACGGCTATGGCCAGTACGCCGACCTGATCCATCGCAGTTCGGACGGTCGGTGGCGGGTGGAGGGGTCGGCCCGCAATGTCGTGCTGGACCTGCGCTTCGACGCCCAGGCCGCCTCGACGATGGCCGCCGAGCTGACCGCGTCCAACGCCGCCTATCTGCGGGGCCGGACCGGCCGCGAACCAGGCGCGGGCGATCTGTATGCGGCTCACTTCCTCGGTCCCGCAGGCGCGGCCCAGTTGATGGAAGCCATGGAGCGGCGGCCGGGCGTGAGCGCCGCCTCGATCTTCCCCGAGGCCGCCTCGGCCAACCGCTCGATCTTCTACAGAGACGGCCGTCCGGCGACCGTCGCCGAGGTGCACGCGAATCTGCAACGGACGGCGGGCGAGGGCGCGCCGGCGGCTTCGGCAGGCTCGGTCCAGAAGGTCCCGGAGCTTTCGGAGCGGGACCGGATGCTGGCGGCGCGGCTGGATCGGCTGAAGCAGGATCAGAGCCTGCTGGCGCTTCTGCTGGGGCAGGACGGGGATGGAAAGGGCGGCGGCTTCGGCGGCGCGTTCGCTCCGGAAGCCAGTTCAAGCGTCTGACCGCGAATCCGGCGATGGTAAACGGCCCGTTAGGGATGACCGTTCAATGCTGAACGGCAAAGCCTGACCCAGAGCGCCCGACCATGACCGCCTACCGTGTCCGCCTGACCGAGATCGACATTCGCCGCCTGATCAAGGCGACGGACGAGGACGAACGCGCCGCCGCCGCCCACAAGCTGTGCCGCAACATGGACAAGGCGGCGCTGACGGGAGACGAGCGCGAGGCGGCGCAGAAAATCCTGCGCATGCTGGCCCATGACGCAGCGGAACTGGTGCGTCGGGCCATGGCCGTGACGCTGAAGGCCTCCGACCTGATTCCCCGCGACGTGGCCCGCCGGCTGGCGGCCGATGTGGACAGCGTGGCGCTGCCGCTGATCAATTTCTCACCGGCTTTCACCGACGAGGACCTGATCGAGATCGTTCAGGCCGGTTCGGCGCTCCGTCAGGTCGCGGTCGCCGGCCGACCGGTGGTTGGACGCGATGTGGCCACGGTCGTGGCCGAGCTGGGTTGCGAGCAGGCGGTCAGAACGCTGGCCGCGAATGACAACGCCGACATCGCCGAGGCGGCGCTCGGACGGTGCGTCGACCGATTCGGCGCCTCTTCCGAGATCGTGGCCGCTATCGCCTATCGTCAGGTGCTGCCGCTGTCGGTGACGGAACGGCTGGTTGAACTGGCCTCTGACGCGGTGCGCGAACATCTGGTCACCCGCCATGCCGTGGCTCCGGAGACGGCCATTCGCCTCGCCGCCTTCGCCCGGGAGCGGGCGACGGTCGATCTGGTCGACCAGGCGTCGAACCACGCCGACCTCGCCGCCTTCACAGCCGGCCTGAACGCCCGCCGGGCTTTGACCGGCTCGTTGCTGTTGCGGGCTCTGGCCCGGGGCCAGATGGCGCTGTTTGAATACGGCCTCGCTGAGCTGGCCGGCACGCCCCACCCGCGCGCCTGGCTGATGATCCACGACGCGGGCCCGCTGGGGCTGAAGGCGATCTACGATCGGGCCGGCTTGCCGCCCCGGCTGTTCCAGGCCTTCCGGGCCGGCGTGGACACCTGGCGAACCCTTCAGGCCGAAGGAGCGGACACGGCGGGCGACGAGTTCCGTCAGCAGATGCTTCAACGCTTCCTGACCCAGCGTCCGAACGCCCCGCGTGAGGACTTGGCCTATCTGATGGAACGGCTGGACCACGAGCCCGCACCGGTCCGCGCGGCGATCGGCGCAGCGGCGGCCTGATCCAATTGAAAACGCCCGCCGGTGGGCGGGCGCTTCGGTTCGTCTGGCTTGCTCAGCCCAGGTGGTCGGCCACGCCCGCTTCAAGGCTCTCGGCCAGGGCCCGGCCGATGGGGTGGTCGTCGGTCTGAATCTGATCGCGGACCACGGCCTTGATGGCGTCGATATGAGCGTCGATCAGGTTGCGCGGAGCCGCCATCCGCTTGACCGGATCGTCCATCATCTTGCACAGCGATCCGGCCAGCCGGGTCACCAGCGGATACTGGTAGGTGGCGCCCAGCCCCTTGAGATCATGGGCGCGGAAATAGAGGGCCTCGGCCGTCTGGGCGTCGTAGCCCTGGGTGCGGATGTCGGTCTGGGCCTTGTCCAGCTTGACGATTTCATCCTGCAGCCATTGGCCGAACTGGGAGGACATCGCCTTCAGGGCTTCTTCGGCCTTGGCGATCGCACTCGCGTCGATACCGCCGAAGGCGCCGCCGACCTTGAGGCGCAGCGTGTTGGGCGGGCGGATGACCTGGGCGGAATTGCTCACGGCGAGCTCCTGAAGACAAACCTCGGACATGGTGACAGGGCACACTTAAGAACCCGTGCACGTCGTCAGGAGGCGAACTGTTCCGCCAGCACGCGCTCCTCGAACGAGCGGCCGGCATCGAACAGCATGGTCAGGGCGATGTCGCGGCGCTCCCGGATCTCAACCCGCGCGACCTCCCGGACCTCGAAGCTGTCGGCGGTGGCGCTGACCGGGCGCTTGTCTGACTCCAGCACCTCGAAGCAGACCTTGGCGGTATGCGGCAGCAGCGCCCCGCGCCAGCGCCGGGGACGGAAGGCGCTGATCGGCGTCAGCGCCAGAACCCGGGCGTCCAGCGGGATGATCGGCCCATGGGCCGACAGATTATAGGCCGTCGAACCCGCAGCGGTGGAGACCAGGCAGCCATCGCAGGACAGTTCCTCCAGCCGGACCCGGTCGTCGACGGTGATCCGCAGCTTGGCGCTTTGCCGCGTCTGGCGCAGCAGGGACACTTCATTGATGGCCAGACCGGTCTGCACGGCGCCCGCTTCGGTGCTGGCGTCCATCTGCAGCGGGTGGATGACCGCCCGGCCGGCGGTGGCCAGCCGCTCCGGCAGACCCTCCTCATTGTAGTCGTTCATCAGGAAACCGACGGAGCCGCGGTTCATGCCGAACACCGGGGTGCGCCGCTGCAGATTGGCGTGCAGGGTTTCCAGCATGAACCCGTCGCCGCCCAGGGCGACGATGACATCGGCCGTGGCGGCGTCCGCGGAGCCGTACAGCTCGACCAGCCGGTCCCGGGCGGCGGCGGCCTCGGGACGGTCTGAGGCGGCGAAGGCGATGCGGAGTTCGGGCTGGTTCACGCGCCTACGCAAGCCGAGCGGCGCGGCGAAGTCAAACGACCCGTGCTCAGCCCCTGATCAGCGCCCGGAAGGAGCGCGCCGCGGAGGCGGTGGAGATCGCACCGCGCAACCAGACCCGTTCACCGAGATCGCCGGGGAAACCGTCGTTGAGCAGGCGAATTTCCACCAGCAGCGCGGGATAGACCGCGCGGTCCACGCCCGCAGAGGCGCAGGCGTAGAACAGCGCCTCCGGGCTGCGGGCGGCCAGCGCTTCGCGGATCTGGGCGACCGAGAAACCCCCAAGGGCGGCCAGGGCGTGGACGAACAGTCCGAGCCGGCGCTCGCGGACCGCGCGAACCAGATAGCCGGCGCGCAGCTGGCCGGCGGCCTGAAGCTTGGCGACGAGCCGTCGCTCCATCTCGTCCCGATCCGGATCGTTGGCTGGCACAGGGGTCACAGTTCCGGATCGGGCGTCATAGACGGACTGCTCGATCAGCGGAGCCAGCCTGGTTTCGTCGACCCGGAAGCGGGCGCAGATGGACTGGCGCAACGCCACGCCCACCCATTGGTACATTTCCTCGGCCAGCTGTTCCGTCAGCCGCGGATGGCGGGTCAACGGGCCGCGGAGCGCCGCGACGCGGCGTGACTGTTCGACCAGTCGCCGGATCCCGTCGAGGCTGATCTCGGCCGTGCGGTTGAAGGCGAGGGCGGTGAGGGTCGCGGGCTCGCCACGCTCGATGATCGCGTCGGCGACGCGACCGCCGAGATACGGCCGGCGGGCGATCGCGATCTGATGCTCCAGCGTCGCCTCGACCAGAACGCGCAGCAGATCATCGTCCTGCAACAGGGGGCTGGCTGCCAGAACAGGGCGCGCGATCTCGATCTCGTCGAGGGCCAGGACGTTGATCAGGGCGGGCGGGGCCCATTCGGCCTGGGCGAGGCGCTCCGACAGGGCCTTTCGCACCTCCCGCTCCGCCTGCCGCGCCAGCGTCAGGAAGATTTCGCCCAGGACCGGCGACAGTTCGCCCGTCGGCGGCCGGGCGTCGCACAGGGCCACGACGCCGAGCAGCAGTCTCTCGCGCGCGTCGGCGCTGGGGTTGCGCGCCAGGGCCAGCAAGTCCGGATAGGCCGGCGGCGAGGCGAGGGGAGGAGAACGGAACAGAGCGACGGTCAAGGGGATCTCCGGCGCACGACGATTCGGCTTGTCCAAGCTTAGCGGCAGGCCGCTAAGGCAGGGTTAACGGAAGCTGAATCTTGACGGCGGCCCCGCGCGGCGCGAGCGTGCGCCGCCGTACGCAACCTTGAGGAGCCCTGACGATGGCCGATGGAGCGCCCGCCTCGCTGAAATCCCGTGTTTCAGAGGCCGAGTGGACCACCCGCGTCGAGCTGGCCGCGCTTTATCGCCTGGTGGCCCTGCACGGCTGGGACGACATGATCTTCACCCATATCTCGGCCCGCGTGCCGGGACCGGAGAAACACTTCCTCATCAATCCGTACGGCTACTATTTCGAGGAGATCACCGCCTCCTCCCTGGTCAAGGTCGATCTCGACGGGACCATCGTCCAGGAGACGACGAACTTCATCAACCCGGCCGGCTTCACGATCCATTCCGCGATCCACGCGGCGCGCGAGGACGCCCATTTCGTCATCCACCTGCACACCGTCGCCGGCGTGGGCGTGGCGGCGCAGCAGGAAGGCCTGCTGCCGCTCGGCCAGAACGCCTGCCTGTTGCAGCACCAGGTGGCCTATCACGGCTACGAAGGAGTGGCGCTGAACCACGACGAGCGCGAGCGGCTGGTGGCGGACCTCGGCGACAAGCCGCTGATGCTGCTGCGCAACCACGGCACGCTGGCGGTGGGCCAGACGGCGGCCCAGGCGTGGATCGGGATGTTCTTCCTCGAGCGGGCCTGCGCCCAGCAGGTGGCGGCGCTCTCGGGCGGGCGCGAACACGTGCTGATCGCGCCCGAGGCGGCCCAGGCCGAGACGCGCGAGCAGGGCAGGGGCATCGGCTTCATTTCGGCGCTCGCCTGGCCGGGCGCTTTGCGAATGCTCGATCGAAGGTCGCCGGGCTACGACGTGTGAGCCGCTTCGGGGGGCTGCTGATCGGACTCACGGTCGCGGCGCTCGGCACGCCGGCCGCCGCCGGGGCCTGGACCCAGCCCAAGGGCAAGTCCCATGTCATCCTGAAGGTCGAGCAGATGACCGCCTATCAGGGCTTTGACCCGAACGGGGCGCCGGTCGATCTGCCGGCCCGACGCCGGGACGCCGCAGTGGGCGTGTTCGCCGAGTACGGGTTGACCGACAGCTTGACCCTTCAGGTGAAGGGCGACTGGCAGTCGGGCGAGGACGCGTTCGTCGACTTCGAGGGGCGGGGTCCGATCGAGATCGGGGTGACGTGGCGGGTCTGGCGGGAGCCGAAGACCGCGGTCAGCCTCTACGTCGGCTACGCAGACGGCGGAGAGGGCCGCAATGCCGGCTATGCCGCCCCCGGCGAGGGGGACAGCGACTGGGAGATGCGGCTCTCCGTCGGCCGAAACTTCACAGGCGGGACAGCCATTTCCCCCCGCAGGTCGTTCCTCGAAGGGCAGGTGGCGCGGCGGGTTCGGCAGGGCCTGCCGGACGAAACCCGTATCGACCTCACCCACGGCGTCCACCTTGGAGAGGACTGGCTGTTGCTGAACCAGGCCTTCGGAGGTCTGGCGGACGAAAACGGCCCCCGATGGCTGTCCGTGGAGTCCACCGTCGTCCGTCATTTCGGCAACTGGAGCGTGCAGGCGGGGTGGAGGCAGACCGTGGCGGGCCGGGAAACGCCGGATGCGAGCGGACCCGTGATCGCTTTCTGGCGCCGCTTCTGAGCGGCGACGGATTCCCAAACACTGAACGTTGCAGAGACTTTAGTTGCGTCGACGGCGGGAGCCGCTAAGTCGGCTCGTCCCTCGCCCGGAGCCTGCGCCGCGTGATCAAACGCCACTTCTTCCTCGCCGCCGCCGCGGTCCTGCTCGCCGTGATGGTCGTGGCCGTGATCCTCCGTATCGCCTTCGCCGGGGACGAGAAGGGCGGCGGACCGGGCGGGCGGGGCGGACCGGGCGGCGGGCGGGGCCAGACGGTCTCGGAAGCGGTGGCCACCCCGCGTCAGTTCACCGACGAGATACGGGTCCTGGGCGTGGCGCGGGGCCGGCGCTCCGTCAACATCACCTCCTCGACCAGCGAGCTGATCACCCGCGTCCTGTTCACCGACGGCCAGCGCGTCGCCGCGGGCACGCCGCTGGTCGAATTGCAGGCGCGTGAGGAAGACGCGGGCATCATCGAGGCGCGGGCTCGGGTCGACCAGGCCCAGCGTCAGTACGACCGTTACAAGGATCTGGCCGATCGCGGCATCGCGCCGCGCGCCACGGCCGAGCAATACCTGTCCGAACTGCAGACCGCCCGCGCGTCCCTGACGGCGGCCCAGGCGCGGCGCGGCGACCGGGTCATCCGCGCGCCATTCGCGGGCGTGCTGGGCCTGAGCACGGTGACCGCCGGCACCCTGGTCAACCCGGGCGGCGTCATCACCACCCTCGATGACATCGACGTGGTTCGGGTCGATTTCCCGGTGCCTGAACGCTATCTCGGCCTCCTGCGTCAGGGCACGCCGATCATGGCCACGGCCGACGCGTTCGGGGAGCAGGGCTTTGGCGGGCGCATCGCCCTGATCGACACGCGGGTAAACGAGCAGACCCGTTCCGCCACCGCGCGGGCCGAGATTCCCAACCCCGGCGGCCGCATCCGGCCGGGCATGCTGGTGCGGGTCGCGGTGCAGCAGGGCGTGCGCACCGCGCCGGCCGTGCCCGAAGCCGCGGTGCAGTACGAGGGCGACGGGGCCTTCGTCTACCGGATCGCGCGTGGCGAACGCGGCTCGACGGCTCAGCGCGTCGAGGTCGAAACCGGCGCGGTGGAGGGCGGCTTCGTCGAAATCCTGTCCGGCCTCGAGGCCGGCGACCGCGTGGTCGGCTCGGGCCTGAACCGCATCCAGCCGGGCGCGCCGGTTCGCGTGGCCGGCGCCCGCACGGCCGCTCCGGCCAGGGGCGAGCGGCCATGATGCTGTCCGACGTCGCGGTCCGACGCCCCGTCTTCGCGGCGGTGGCGGCGATCGTGCTGTGCGTCATCGGCGCGGCGGCCTTCTTCTTCCTGCCCGTGCGCGAACTGCCGGACGTTGATCCGCCGATCGTTTCGATCAGCACCACCTACGCGGGGGCCTCGGCCGAGGTCATCGAGAGCCGGATCACCGAGCCGATCGAGCAGCAGATCGCCGGCATCCAGGGCGTCGAGCGGATCAACTCCACCAGCCGCGACGGCCGCTCGAATGTCTCGATCGAATTCTCGCTCGACCGCGACATCGACGCTGCCGCCAACGATGTCCGCGACCGGGTCTCACGCGTGGTCGGCCGTCTGCCGCAACAGGCCGACCCGCCGACGGTCGCCAAGGCCGACACCGACAGCCAGCCGATCATGATCCTGTTCCTGCGCTCCAGTTCGATGGATCGGCTGGCGCTGACCGACTACGCCGACCGCTACCTGATCGATCGGCTGGCCACCGTGCCGGGCGTGGCCCAGGTCCAGATCTACGGCGAGCAGCGCTACTCGATGCGCATCTGGCTGGATCCGGCGGCGCTGGCCGCGCGCGGCTTGACCGTCAGCGACGTCGAGACCGCCCTGACCAGCCAGAACGTCGAACTCCCGGCCGGCACGCTGGAGTCGGGACAGAAGGATTATACGGTCCGGGTCGCGCGGACGTATGCCCGCGCCGACGATTTCCGGCAGCTGCCGATCGGCACCGACGGTTCGGCCTCCGCGACCACGGGCCAGGGCGGCCAGACCTCCAGTGCCACGGCGCTGCCCAGCGGCGCGACGGGCGCCATCCAGGGCGTGGCCAGCTACGTCACCCGGCTGGGCGACATCGCGCGTGTCGAGGAGGCGCCGGAGGAGGACCGCCGCCTGTTCCGGGGCAATGGACTGGATCAGATCGGTCTCGCCATCACCCGTCAGGCCCAGTCGAACGACCTCGCCATTTCCGACGGCGTCACCGAGATGCTGGAGAGCATCCGGCCCAGTCTGCCGGCGGGCGCCGAACTGGTCGTGGGGTCCGACAATTCAGTCTTCACCTCGCACGCCATCGACGAGGTCTGGATCACCATCGGCATTTCACTGGTGCTGGTGGCGCTGGTCAATTTCATATTCCTGGGCACGCTGCGAGCGGCCTTCATCCCTTCGATCGTCGCGCCGATCTGCCTGCTGTCGACCTTTATCGTTCTGGCGCCGCTCGGCTTCTCGCTGAACCTGCTGACCCTGCTGGCGCTGGTCCTGGCCATCGGCCTGGTGGTCGACGACGCGATCGTGGTGACCGAGAACATCCAGCGTCGTCTCGACCACGGCGAGCCGCCGCTGGTGGCGGCCGAGCGCGGGGCGCGTCAGGTGTTCTTCGCCGTGGTGGCTACGACGGTGGTGCTGCTGGCCGTGTTCGCGCCGCTGCTGTTCCTGCCCGGCTATGTCGGCCGTCTGTTCGTGGAGCTGGCCGCGGCGATCGCGGCGGCGGTGGCTTTCTCGGCCTTCCTGGCGCTGAGCCTGTCCCCCATGCTGGCCTCGAAGATTCTTCGGCCGGCGGCGGGAAGCGGCTGGCTGGCGCGCCGGGTCGACCGGGCCATGGAGGCGCTGAAGAATTCGTACAGGAATTCGCTGGATGCCCTGCTTGGGCGCCGCATCGCCGTGGTCGGCGTTGCGGCCCTGATCCTGTTCGTGGCCGCCGGCGCGGCGGTGATGTTCTTCACCTTGCCCAACGAACTGGTGCCGGACGAGGATCGCGGCCGCGTCATGGTCCGGATTCAGGGACCGGAGGGCGCCGGCTTCGACTATACGAAACGCATCATGCTGGGCCTCGAGCCGATCCTCGAGGAATACCGGCAGGCGGGCGAGGTCGACAGCTATCTGATCTCCGCGCCCGGCTTCGGCGGCGGCAGCTTCAACTCGGGTAACGCGGTCCTGACGCTCAAGGACTGGTCCGAGCGAGAGCGGTCGGCCGACGACATCGCCCAGGACCTGAACGGCAAGTTGCGCGGGCAAACCGATGCCCAGGTCAACGCCTCTGTTCCGGGGGCCTTCCAGCGTGGCGGCGCCAATTCCAACTCGGTCGAGATGGTCGTCACCGGCTCCGAGTACGAGGATATTTATACCTGGCTCCAGCCTGTCCTGACGGCGGCGCTCGAGAATCCCGGCCTCTCCCGGCCGCGGCTGAACTATGAGCCGAACGCACCGCGCCTTCTGGTGGATGTCGACCCCGAGAAGGCGGCGGCCCTGGGCGTCTCATCCCAGGCGATCGGCCGCACTCTGGAAACCATGTTCGGGTCACGGCGCGCCACCACCTACCTGCGCGGCGGGCAGGAGTACGACGTCATCCTGCAGACGGAACGGGCCAACCGGCGCAACGTCGGCGATCTCGAGGCCCTGTATGTGGAGACGGGTGGCGGGCAGCTGGTGCCGTTGTCCGCCGTCGTCACGACCCAGACATCAGGCGACACGCCCGATCGTCGCCGGCTGGACCGTCAGCGCGCCATCAGCCTCAGCGCGGACCTGAACCCGGGAACGACCATCGCCGACGCCACCGAATTCCTGACCCGGGTGGCCGGCGAGCAGCCGCAGGGCGTGGTCACGACCCAATGGGGCGGGGCGGCGCGGGATCAGCAGGAGGCGGGCGGTGCGGTCGCCGCGGCGTTCGGCCTGGCCCTGCTGCTGGTCTTCCTCGTTCTGGCGGCCCAGTTCGAGAGCTGGATCACCCCGGCGGTGATCATGCTGACTGTGCCGCTGGCCGCCGCTGGAGGATTGTTCGGACTGGTCATGGCCGGGTCGAGCCTCAACATCTACAGCCAGATCGGCCTGATCATCCTGATCGGCGTGGCGGCCAAGAACGGCATCCTGATCGTCGAGTTCGCCAACCAGCTGCGCGACCAGGGCCGGTCGATCCACGAGGCGATCGTGGAGGCGTCGACCCTGCGCCTGCGCCCGATCATCATGACCTCGATCGCCACGGCCTTCGGAGCCCTGCCGCTGGTGCTTTGGCAGGGGGCGGGGGCGGGGAGCCGCCAGACCATCGGCGTGGTCATCTTCGCCGGAGCGATGTTCGCGACCTTGCTGACCCTGTTCGTGGTGCCGGTGATCTATGGCGTGCTGGCGCGCTTCACCAGGTCGCCGGAGTACACCGCCCGAAAGATCGAGGAGTGGGAGGCGCAGGAGAGCACGGCCAACGACCGGGCGGTTCAGGCCGCCGCGGAGTAGATCAGGGCCGGGCGGGCGGCGTGTAGCCCGTCTCTACCTTGAGGAAGGCGATGACGTCGCGGCGGTCGGTGGCGTCCGGGATGCCGGCGAAGCTCATCTTCGTGCCCTTCAGGAAGGTGCGCGGGTTCTCCAGCCAGTGGTCCAGCCGGTCCGCGTCCCAGGTGAAGCCCGCCTGTCGGACGGCGGTCGAATAGTTGTAGCCGGGGTGGCCGCCCGCCGCCCGTCCGAAGACGCCGTACAGGTTGGGTCCGGTCATGTTCGGCCCGCCCTCAGTGATCGTGTGGCACGAGCGGCAGCGGGCGAAAACACGCCGACCGTTGTCGAGATCAGCCTGATTATAGGGCGCGGGCAGGGCGGCCAGCAGAGCCGCCTTTTCCGGTGCTGTGGGAGCCGGACGGCGCGGGGCGGACGCGGCGCCGTCGCCGCCGTCTCCGCCCTCACTGCAGGACGCGAGACAGAAGCCGGCGAGGGCGATCAGGACAGGGCGATTCATCGAGGCCTCCGTAACGGGCCAGTGATAGCGCAACCCGGCCCGACGACAACGGCCTGCGACGCTTCAGCAGGGTGGACGGACGGCTATCGCACCTGATAATCACTGTCAGATAGGCGCATCGGTCGCGCCGTTGCGTGAGCGTCATGTCCGACACCATTCGACTCAGCCAGGCCCGGCGCGGTGATCGCGGCGTCATCGTCCAGGTGGGCGATCACTGCCATCACGATGAGCATGCGCTGGAGCTCGAGCGGCGGCTGCTGGAACTGGGCTTCGTCGAGGGCGCGCGGATCGAACTCCTGCACGAAGGGCTGCTGGGCCGCGATCCGATCGCCATGAAGGTGGACGACATGCGCGTGGCGCTGCGCCGGCACGAGGCGGCCGGGCTGATCGTCCGGATGGATGCCGCGGCTGCCGCGGTCGCGGTTCCCGCCGCCGCGGCGCAGGTTCCCGCCTGATGGATATGGCGGTTCGGAGCGCGCGCGTCGCGCTCGTCGGCAATCCCAACAGCGGCAAGACGGCGCTGTTCAACGCCCTGACCGGCGCGCACCAGAAGGTGGCGAACTACGCCGGCGTGACGGTCGAGCGCAAGGAAGGCTTCATCCGCGGCGGTGACGGACGGACCCTGTCGGTGCTCGATCTGCCCGGCACCTATTCGCTGCGCGCCCGCAGCCCGGATGAGGAAGTGACTCGCGACGCGGTGCTGGGGCGGCTGGCCGGCGAGACGCCGCCGGACGTCATCGTCTGCGTGGCCGACGCCACCAATCTGCGTCTGGTGCTGCGGCTGGTGCTGGAGCTGAAGGCCGTCGGGCGACCGATGGTGCTGGCGCTGAACATGTACGACATCGCCCAGCGTCAGGGGCTGCGGATCGATCTGGAGAAGCTTTCCGCCGAACTGGGCCTGCCGATCGTGACCACGGTCGCCACCCGCCGGCGCGGCATTGAGGAACTGGTCTCGGCCATCGGGGCCGCGGCCGGGACCTGGTCCCCGACCGCCGGGATGGCGTGGGCTCCGCCGGACGCCGCCGCCCTGCGGGGCGCGGCGCGGGAAGCCGAGCGGATCATGAAGGCCTGCGTCCAGCCGCCCGAGCGGCCGGATACGCTGACCGGACGGATCGACTCCGTCCTGCTGCACCCGGTCGGCGGGCTGGTCATCCTGCTGGCCCTGCTGTTCGTGATGTTCCAGGCGGTCTTCACCTGGGCCACGCCGCTTATGGACGGCATCGAGGGCGCGCTCGGCCTGCTGGGCGCCTGGGTCGCGACGGCCGTTCCAGACGGCATCTGGCAGAGCCTGATCGTCGACGGCCTGATCTCGGGGGTGGGCAGCGTGCTGGTCTTCCTGCCGCAGATCCTGATCCTGTTCCTGTTCATCATCCTGCTCGAGGACTTCGGCTACATGGCCCGGGCCGCGTTCCTGATGGACAGGATCATGGGTGGGGCGGGGCTGCATGGGCGGGCCTTCATCCCCCTGCTTTCCAGTTTCGCCTGCGCCATTCCGGGTGTGATGGCGGCGCGGGTGATCGACTCCAAGCGCGACCGGCTGACGACCATCATGGTCGCGCCGCTGATGACCTGTTCGGCGCGGATACCGGTCTACACCCTGATCATCGCCGCCTTCATTCCGAGCCAGACGGTCTGGGGTTTCGCCAACCTGCAAGGGCTGGTGATGTTTGGCCTCTATGCGGCGGGGATTCTCAGCGCGCTGGCGGTGTCGTTCGTGATCCGGCGCATCTTCTGGCGGGGGGCGGTCGAGCCCTTCATGATGGAACTGCCCGCCTACAAGACACCGGATCTGCGCAGCGTGTCGTTCAATCTGTGGCTCCGGGCCCGGATATTTCTCGAGCGGGCGGGGCGGATCATCCTGCCGCTGATGGTGCTGGTCTGGGCGCTGTCGACCTTCCCCTATCCGCCCGAAGGCGCGACGGCGCCGGCCATCGACTACAGCTTCGCCGGCATGATCGGAAAGGCGCTGGAGCCGATCTTCGCACCGATCGGTTTCAACTGGCAGATGGTGATCGCCCTGGTCCCCGGCATGGCGGCGCGGGAGGTGGCGGTGGCCGCGCTCGGCACCGTTTATGCCGTGGCCAACCCCGAGACCGCCACGGCGGTCCTGGCCACCACGCTGGCCGGGCAGTGGTCGCTGGCGACCGGTCTGGCCTTCCTGGCCTGGTACATCTTCGCGCCGCAGTGCGTGGCGACGCTGGGCGTGGTCAAGCGCGAGACCAACTCGTGGAAATGGATGTGGGTGATGGTCGCCTATATGTTCGGCCTGGCCTATCTCGCGGCCTTGGTCACTTATCGCGTGTCGGTCGCGCTGGGGGGCGGTTAACCGCGTTCCTCCCTCGTCGGGAGAACCATGGTTGACAAATCGTAAGTAAATCGGCGATTCGTCCCCGGTCCGGGGAACCTATCGATGCTGTCGCCACTCAAGCCTCTGCTTTGCAGGCACGATTTCTACTGGTCCGAGCGCCATCGCTCGGATCGCTGCCGCCGATGCGGCAAGCGTCAGGCGGCCGAGGCCGCCGACGTTCTGACCGCAGAGCCGCGGGCCGCGGCGTTCACGGCGCATGGGGTCGCCGAGGCGCCGCTGGCGCTGGACGCCTTGCCCGAGTTCGAGCCCGCCGGGAACGTCTTCATCGATTTCGAAGAGCCTGGGCCGCGCGCCGCCGTGAGGTCTCCGAAAATGCTACGACCCGGAGCCAGGGCGCTGAAGACGCAGGCGCGCGAACGGCGGGACATGCTGCTCGGCCTGCTGGACCGGCTGGTCGAGGGGGCCAAGCCGACGCGGGAGGAGGCGATCGACGCCGTGCTTGCCGTGATAGAAGACGCGCATTCGGCCGATCCCGTGCTGTTCGGCGCGGAGGCGGCCGGGCATTTCGCCCGCCTGCATGACGCCCGATCGGCGCACCGATGCTGAGCCCCGCCGGGACGATCGCCCCGTCAGCCCGCCGCAGTCGAAGCCTGTTCACGCTCGTCCGGGGGCTGTTCTGTCGTCACCAGTGGGATACGAGCCGGAGCCGCAAGGGCACATTCGTGTGCCGGGGCTGCGGCGAGCGCAGGCTCTGACAGGACTGGTGCCGGTTGCAGGAATCGAACCCGCGACCTTCGGTTTACAAAACCGCTGCTCTACCAGCTGAGCTAAACCGGCGCCCGTCGTGACGGCGGCTCTTATGCTGGCGAGCAGCGGTTGACGCAAGCGCGACGTCCGTCAGGTTTTGGGCTTCATCTTCAGTCCGCCGATGATGGCGCCGCCGACGGCGTAGATGACCAGCAGATGGCTCCAGTCGATGGGCAGCAGGCCGATCGGCGCGGTCCCGTAGAGGAAGCCGTAGGCCGAGGTCATCAGGGCGAAACAGACGCCGGCGACGAGGCCGATCTTGAGCCCGGCCATCCAGCCGGCGTCGCCGTCGCGAGCAATGAACCAGCCAAGGCCGACCATGGTGACGAAGGTTTGCACGAAGCCGTACGCCATCGGCAGCATCGACATGTCTTCGCTCTTGGTCGTGTTGGTGAGCGCCAGCCAGGTCGCCTCGAAGATCAGGCCGTACCAGAGGAAGCCGATGAAGAAGGCGACCACGGTCGCCACGATGATGCCCATCCAGTTGAGTTTCGCGTTCATGGATCGCCCCTCCCAAGGCGTGCGGTGAGTCCGCTACCGGACGGAGGCTACCCTCGCCGCGACGCCCGTCAATGAACGTTGATCAGTCAAGGCCGGCGGCGATGCGATCGGCGAGGGCGCGCAGGGCCTCCGGCTCGGCCATCGGGGCGTGGCCGTGGCCCTTCATGGGGCGATCGAACCAGCGCGGGATGACGTGGAAATGCAGGTGGAAGACCGTCTGCCCGCCGGCCTCGCCATTCAGCTGCATGATCTGGAAACCGTCGGGATCCAGCGCCGCGACCACCGCCCGTGCGGTGCGCTGGGTGGCGGCGATCAGACGGGCCAGGGCGTCGGGCTCGATGTCCAGCAGGGTGCGGGCGGTCGAGGTCTTCGAAACGATCAGGACATGGCCCTCGGACTGGGGGAAGACGTCCATGAAGGCGAGGACGTGATCGTCTTCCCAGACCTTCACGGCCGGGATCTCGCCGCGCAGGATCTTGGCGAAGATGTTGTCGGGGTCGTAGGGGGCTTGCAGGGTCACGGGCGGCTCCGGGCGGCGTTCAGACGAGGCTAGCAACGGGGACAGGGAGAGGGGAGCCCCGGCCGCGTTCGGGTGTTATGGTCAAGGTCCAGAAGGAGTCGGCCATGCTGCGGTTCATCGTCCAGTTTCTCGTCACCTGCCTGGCCCTGTGGCTGGCGGCGCAGGTCGTGCCCGGCGTCGGGTTCAGTGATACGCCCACGCTGCTGCTGGCCGCGATCCTGCTGGGGATCGCCAACATCATCGTGCGGCCGATCCTGACCGTCCTGACCTTTCCGCTGACGATCATCACCTTCGGTCTGTTCCTGCTGGTTGTGAACGCGGCGGTGATCGGACTGGTGGCGGTGCTGCTGGGCGGGTTCACGGTTGACGGCCTGTGGGCCGGCATCGGCGCGGCCATCGTCACCGGCGTGGTGAGCTGGATCGCCGGCTGGTTCATCGGCGGCGACGGACGGCGGATCGACTGAGTCATCCCAGGTCCTTGCGGAAGGGCGACAGCTCGGCGGCCATGGCGTCGATCTCGGCGTCGACGGCCGGGCGTTCGCGCTCCAGATAGTCGGCGACGGGCGCCCGCAGGGCCGGGTCGGCGATCCAGTGGGCGGACCAGACCGGGGAGGGCAGGTAGCCGCGGGCGATCTTGTGCTCGCCCTGGGCCCCGGCCTCGACTCGCGACAGGCCGCGCCCGATGGCGAACTCGATGGCCCGGTAGTAGCAGAGCTCGAAGTGGAGGAAGGGCACGTCGTCCAGCGCGCCCCACTGGCGGCCGTAGAGGGCGTCGCGGCCGATCAGATTCAGCGCCCCGGCGATCGGGATCCCGTCACGGAAGGCCATGACCAGGGCGATGCGGTCGGCCATGGTCGCGCCGATCCGGCCGAAGAAGTCGCGGGTCAGATAGGGCCGGCCCCATTTGCGCGAGCCGGTGTCCATGTAGAAGGCAAAGAAGGCGTCCCAGTGGGCTTCCTCGATGTCGGCCCCGGTGAGGACGCGGATGTCGAGCCCGGCCTGCGCCTCGCGGCGTTCGCGGCGGACGGTCTTGCGACGGCTCGAGGACAGGGCCGAGAGGAAGTCGTCGAAGGTCTGGTAGCCGCCGTTGCGCCAGACGTACTGCATATCCTGGCGCTGGAGCAGGCCAGCCTCGCCCAGGGCGCGCCACTCGTCGTGGGTGGGGAAGTTGATGTGCAGGGAGGAGACGCCGAGCCGGTCGGTCAAGGCCAGCGCGCCCTGCAGCAGCGCCTCGCGCACGGTTCCGGCGTCGGCGTCGGGATGGGCGAGGAAGCGGGGGCCGGTGACCGGGGTGAAGGGCACGGCGGCCAGCAGCTTGGGATAGTAGAGGCCGCCGGCGCGCTCGTAGGCGTCGGCCCAGCTGTGGTCGAAGACGTATTCGCCCTGGCTGTGGCCCTTGAGCCAGAGCGGCATGACGCCGATGACGCGGTCCGTTTCGTCGTGAAGCGACAGGTGGCGGCCGGCCCAGCCCTCGCGCGGGACGGCGCTGCCGGAGGCCTCGCAGGCGTCGAGAAAGTCGAAGGAGACGAACGGGTCGCCGGACGGGGAGGCGCAGGCGTCCCAGGCGTCGCGGCCGATGTCGGCGACCCGATCGTTTACGCGCAGGGTGAAGGTCACCGCACCTCGACGATGGCGTCCACCTCGACGGCGAAGCCGAGGGGCAGCTTGTAGACGCCGACGGCGGAGCGGGCGTGGCGGCCCTTGTCGCCGAACGCCTCGACCATCAGGTCGGAGCAGCCGTTGATGACGGCGGGGATGGCCTCGAAGTCGCCAGCGGCCTGGACGAAGCCCCCCAGCTTGACCACCCGGACGACCCGCTCGAGGTCGCCGTCCAGCGCCGCGGAGATCTGGGCCAGCAGGTTGATCCCGCACAGCCGGGCGCCGGCCTGCGCCTGCTCGGGCGTGACGTCGGCGCCGACCGTGCCCTTGATGCCGCCCGAGGCGTCGTTGGACAGCTGGCCGGAGATGTGGAGCAGGTTTCCCGTCAGAACGTACGGGACATAGTTGGCCACGGCCTTGGCCGGTTCGGGCAGCTGGATGCCGAGTTCGGCGAGGCGGGCGGCGACGGTCATGGAAGGCTCCTGGTGCGGTTTGGGGGCGGTTTAGCGCGAGGGAAGGGCGGCGTCGATGCGGCCGGCGAGGTGGTTCAGACTCAAAACAGGGTCTGAACAGTCTGAAGAGTCTGACTCCGGGAACGCGGCGCGGGCGGCGCGGGCGGCGGTTCGGCTGCCAAACACCGGCGGTATTGTGCGGCGGCCGGCTCCTGTGGCGGGCAAATCGGATCGAGAAAAGGCCAAGCCCTTGGCAGCGCGGGATGTTTTCCAGCGAAGTCGACTATAATTCCGCGAATTGCCAGCACAGCGTCATCGCCCCCACCCGCTATCGTCACCCCTTCAGCGCCCGTCCCGCCACCACCGCGCCGGCGCCGAACTTCGCCCTCAGGCGGTCGATGACGGTTTCGGTCTTGAGGGCGCGGGCCTCGGCGGTGTCGAACAGGGCGGCGGGGCTCTCGACGGCGTCCTGGACATCGCCCATGCCGATGCCGATCAGGCGGTAAGGGCGGCCCAGTTCGGGGGCCATCAGCTCGCGGCCGGCGGCGAACAGGGCGCGGGCGGTCTGGACCGGTTCGGGCACGGTGACGCGGCGGGTGACGATTTTGAAGTCGGTGCGGCGCAGCTTGAGCACGATGACGCGGCTGGCGACGCCGTCGCGGCGGGCCTTGGACGCCAGCTTCTCGCACAGGGGCCAGAGCTCGGCCTCGAGATCTTCCGCGCGGGTCAGGTCCTCGTTGAAGGTGGTCTCGGCGCTCATGCCCTTGCGGTCGTGTTCGGGCTTCACGGCGCGGGCGTCGCGGCCGTGGGCGAGGTCGTGCAGGCGCAGGCCGGTCTCGCCATAGCGTCTGATCAGGTCGCGGACGTCGGCGGCGGCCAGATCGCCGACGGTGGCGAAGCCGTCGCTCTGCAGGGTCTTGCGGAACACCGGGCCGACGCCGGGCAGGATGCCGACGGGCTTCGGGGCCAGCAGGGCCCGGGCCTCGGAGCCGATGACCGAAAAACCGCGCGGCTTGTCGAGTTCGGAGGCGACCTTGGCGAGGAAGCGGTTGGCGGCGAGACCGATCGAGACCGTGAGGCCGGTCTGCTCCTCGATCTGCTTCTGCAGCCGGACCAGCTGGAAGGCGGGCGGGCCGCCGTTCAGGCGCTCGGTGCCGGCGAGGCCGATCCAGGCCTCGTCCAGGGACAGGGTCTGGACCAGGGGCGTCAGCTTGCCGACGGCGCCGAAGATGGCCTCGCTGGCGGCCACGTATTTGCGGAAGTCGGGCTTGATGACGACGGCGTCGGGACAGGCCTTGAGCGCCTTGAACATCGGCATGGCCGAATGGACGCCGTACTGGCGGGCGACGTAGCAGCAGGTCGAGACCACGCCGCGCTTGCCGCCGCCGACGATGACCGGGAGATCGCGCAGCTCAGGCCGGTCGCGCTTTTCGACCGAGGCGTAGAAGGCGTCGCAGTCGAGATGGGCGATGGCGAGGTCGGCGAGTTCGTCGTGGCGGACGACGCGGCGCGAGTCGCACGCGCCGCAACGCTCGACGAGGGCGTCGGCGGTCCACAGGCAGTCGCGGCAGATGGATTTCATCGGGACGGGGTCATGGCGGGGCGGAGTATCGGCTCTATTCCCGCTATCGTCATCCTCCGGCAAGCCGCGCAGCGGCGCAGACCGGGGGACCCAGCGGCGCGCGTGAGCGCGACCCTGTCGAAGGCGCCGGTGGCGAGCATTTCGCCTTCGCTTCGCTGCGGCGCCGCTGGGTCCCCCGGTCTCGCTGCGCTCGCCGGAGGATGACGATAGCGGGAGGGACGCTCGCCCTTCGCTTCACGTCAACTTAAGAGACGCCGGGACAGAGTGCGTCTGAAGAAGGCGAGCAAGCCTCAGCGCAACCGCGCTTCCCAGGAAGCGAGTCAGGCCGGGTGATGATGTCGAAGACGGTCCTCATCGTCGAGGATAACGAACTGAACATGAAGCTCTTTCATGATCTGCTCGAGTCCCAGGGGTATCGCACCCTGCAGACCCGCGAGGGCCTGCAGGCGCTCGCCCTGGCGCGTCAGCACCGCCCCGACCTGATCCTGATGGACATCCAGCTGCCGGAGATCAGCGGCCTGGAAGTCACCAAATGGCTGAAGGACGACGAGGAGCTGAGCCACATCCCGGTGGTCGCGGTGACCGCCTTCGCCATGAAGGGCGACGAGGAGCGGATCCGGCAGGGCGGCTGCGAGGCCTATATCTCCAAGCCGATCTCGGTGGTGCATTTCCTCGAGGTGGTGCGCAAACACCTCGGGGCCGTTGAGGCAGCCATTCCATGACAGCGCGCATCCTTGTCGTCGACGACGTCGAGCCGAACGTCCGCCTGCTCGAGGCCAAGCTGACGATCGAATATTATGAGGTGCTGACCGCGATGGACGGCGCCACGGCGCTGGAGATCGCGGCGGCCGAGCGGCCCGACATCATCCTGCTGGACGTGATGATGCCCGGCATGGACGGGTTCGAGACCTGCCGGCGGCTGAAGGCCGATCCGGTGACGCGACACATTCCGGTGGTGCTGGTCACCGCGCTGGACGGCCGCGAGGACAAGATCAAGGGACTGGACGTCGGGGCCGACGACTTCGTCACCAAGCCGATCGACGACGTCATCCTGTTCGCCCGCGTCAAGTCGCTGGTGCGGCTGAAGGCGGTGATGGACGAGCTGCGCGAGCGCGAGGAGAGCGGTCGCCGGATGGGGGTCGATTCGGACGGGGCCGGGCGGCTGCGCGGCTCCGGCGGGCGGGTGCTGATCGTCGACGACAGCGAACTGCAGACCGCCAAGATGATCGAGCACCTGGCCAAGGAGCACCGGCCCGTCGCGGAGACCGATCCGGCCGCCGCCCTGATCGCGGCGCGGGGGCCGATCGACCTGATGATCGTCAACGTCTCGAGCGCCGGTTTCGACGGCCTGCGGTTCGTGGCCCAGGTGCGGTCCAGCGAGGCCTCGCGGCGGACGCCGATCCTGGCCGTGGTGGAAGCCTCGGACCGGCCGCGCCTGCTCAAGGCGCTGGAGCTGGGCGTCAACGACATCCTGCCGCGCCCGGTCGATCCCGAGGAGCTGATGGCTCGGGCCCGGACGCAGATCAAGCGCAAGCGCTACGCCGACTTCCTGAAAGAGAAGCTGGACTACAGCCTCGAGATGGCGGTCACCGACGCCCTGACCGGACTGCACAATCGCCGCTACATGGCCGGCCAGCTGCAGGCGCTGGTCGGGCGGGCGGCGCAGGGCGGGGACCCGGTCGCCGTGCTGGTCATGGACATCGACCATTTCAAGCTGGTCAACGACGGCTTCGGCCACGACGCCGGCGACGAGGTGCTGCGCGAGTTCGCGGTGCGGCTGGCGACCAATGTGCGGGCCATCGACCTGCCGTGCCGGCTGGGCGGCGAGGAGTTCGTGGTGGTGATGCCAGGCGCGAGCCTGGAGGACGCCACGCGGGTGGCCGACCGCATCCGCCGCGACATCGGGGGCCAACCGTTCCCGATCATGGGCGGGACGGAGGGGCTGACGGTCACCGTCTCGGTCGGCGTGGCGGCCAGCGTGGCCGGGGACACGCCGGACGCCCTGCTCAAGCGGGGCGACGAGGGGGTGTACGAGGCCAAGTCGCGCGGCCGGAACCAGGTGATCGCGCGGGCGGCCTAGGGCCTACCGGCTCATCCACGGCTTGGACTTGCCCGTCGCTATGCTGGCGGCCTGCTCGCGCTGGAAGCGGCCGCCGCGGGGCGGTTTGGGCCGGGCGTCGATGACGGCCTGCTTCAGGCGGAGGGCGCGCTGGATGGGGGTTTCCGGGGACGCATCCGGCTGGCCGTCGTCGGGATCGCTCATTCCGCAGCCTAGCACGCCGGACAACGAAAAACGCCCGGCCTTGCGACCGGGCGTCCGAAAATCCAGCGGGGGCGAACCCTTACTTGATCTTGCCTTCCTTGAACTCGACGTGCTTGCGCACGACCGGGTCGTATTTCTTGACGACCATCTTTTCGGTCATGGTGCGGGCGTTCTTCTTGGTGACGTAGAAGAAGCCGGTGTCGGCGGTGGAGTTCAGGCGGATCTTGATGGAAGCCGGCTTGGCCATCGGAATTACCTTTGCGACGGCGAAAGCCGCTGAAATGAGAGGCGCGGAACATACTCAGGCGCGCCCGGAAGTCAACCGGGCCAGATACGCGTTGAGCCGGGCCCCGGAGCGGGTCAGGGTGGGGGCATGAAACACCTCGCCCTCGCCGCCCTCGCCGCCCTGTCCCTGTCGCCGCTGCTGGCGGGTTGCGCAAGCACGCCGGAGCCGGCCGATCCGCAGGACGCCTTCATGGCGCGGCTGAACGCCCTGTGCGGACAGAGGTTCGAGGGGCGGGTGGTCACGACCGATCCGGCCGACGCCAACTTCGCCAGCAACCGGCTGCTGATGCATGTGCGCGACTGCTCGGCGGGCGAGGTGGGGATTCCGTTCGCGGTGGGCGAGGACCGGTCGCGGCGCTGGATCGTGACGCGGACGGCGACGGGCCTGCGGCTCAAGCACGACCATCGCGACCCCGAGGGCGTGATCCACGGCTATCACATGTACGGCGGCGACACGGCGGGCGAGGGGACGGCCGAACGGCAGGAATTCCCCGTCGACCAGGAGTCGATCGACCAGTTCGTCGCCGGCGGGGCGACCGTCTCGACGACCAACGTCTGGGCCGTCGAGGTGCATCCGGGACGGATGTTCGCCTATGAGCTGCGCCGCCCGGAGGGCCGCTTCCTGCGGGTCGAGTTCGACCTGACCCGGCCGGTGGCGGACTAGCTCAGCGGAAGGCGCGCAGGCGGTCCAGCAGCGGCGTCAGGCCCGGGATCAGCGGTTCGACCTCGGCGGCGTTCTTCTTCCACTTGCCGGCTTCGGGCGGGGTCAGGGTGTGGCGCGAGGGGGGCAGGTCGCCGCCGGTGCGCTCCGACAGCGCCGTGTCGAACTCCAGACCGGCGAAGTCGCAGACGCCGCGGATGACGGCGGCGGGATCGGCGAGGAAGTCGCTGTAGCGGACCACGTGGCGGCGGTCGGCCGGCAGCTGCTCCAGATCGTCCATGATGGTCTGGTTGGTGGTCGCCCACTGGTAGGCCGCGATCTCGGGCAGGGGCTTGCCCTTCAGCGCCTGCCAGCCGGGCGGCAGGAGCAGGGACCAGGGGCCGTCCCAGCCGGGCAGGTCCGGATAGGTGACCCAGCCGCCGGCGCGCCAGGCGTCGATGATGCTGGAGATGTTCTCCTCGGGCTCGCGCCACAGGAAGACGAAGCGGGCGTCGGGGAACAGGGCGTTGAAGAAGGGGATGCGCAGGGCGTTCTTGGGCGTCTTTTCGAGCAGGCGGATGGACGGCGCGTCGGCCGGTGCGCCGGCGGCGTCGACCAGCTTCCCGGCCAGGCGCGACTTCATGGCCAGGGCGATCTCGGGGGTCAGGCGGTCGGCGGTGAGGCGGTTGGAGTCGACGCCGGGCGCGCCGGGCAGGAACATGCGGAAGCCCTCGACCAGCCAGTGGGCCTCGCCGCCCGGATTGTGCAGCTGGGGGGTGACCGCGAGGGTCTCGAACAGGGCGGTGCTGCCCGAGCGGGGCGCGGCGACGATGATGACCGGACGGTCGTAGTCGGGGGTGCGCACGACCGGACGGGCAGCGGGCGCGGTGGCGGCGACGGGCGCCGCGGAAGCGCCGCCCAGGCCGGTGACCTCGGGGTTCACGGCATAGGCGCCGATGCGCTGGCCGATGACGCGCAGGACCGGCATGTGGTTCGAGCGAACCCGCAGATCGTCGCCGAGGCTCTGGACCTGCTGCAGCAGCATCTCGAGCCGCTTGCGGTAATGGGGGATGCCACGGTCGCTGTCGGCGAACAGGGACCACAGCTGACGCCAGTCCTGGCGGAAACCGTAGAGGATGCGTTCGTAGCGGCCCATCTCCTCGCGGCCGGCCTCGCCGGGTTTGAGCGAGATCGTCTCCCCGACGAGGTCACGCAGCAGATCGTCGACCTCCGAGGGCGGCATGACGCGGTAGACGTTGTGCTGCTCGGTGGCGATGCCGACCCGGGCGCCGGGCTGGTACGGCACGGTCTGCGGCGCGATCTCGCTGGTGGCGGCGGCGTGGACCATGTCCCAGAAGCGGCTGTTGCCGGTGGTGTCGGCGACGAGGTGGACGCGCTCGATGTCCGAGTTGTTCTCGACCTTGTGGGTGCGCCAGTTGTCGAAGATCCACGACTCGCCCTCGGCCATGTTCACGACCTGGTCGTCGCAGAAGAATTTGACGTCGGGCGTGGTCACGATCGGGATGTGCAGCCGGACCCGGTGGTACCAGTGGTAATTGATGTCGGTGTGCATCGGCACGGTGGCGCCGGGGCCCAGTTTCATCAGGCGGGAACGGCTCCAGACCACGCCGAAATGGGCCAGCACCTGCTGCAGATAGGGCGAGGCGAGCAGGTGGGGCGTCGGGGCCATGGCGCCGGCCACGTCGTCGTTCTCGCCGCCGCCGACGGTGATCAGGCGCAGGGCGCTGTTGCCGTCGAGGTTGTTGGGGTGGCGCACCCAGCCGCCGGCGGGCAGGGCCGCGATCTCTTCCTGCAGCCGCGCGGCGTCGAACCGGAACGGCAGCTTGATGAACGGGGCCTCGAGTTTCATGCCGTGGGCATACCGGCGGCCGGGGTCCGGGTCAAAGCGCGCGCCACGGCGCGACCGGCCGGACGGTGGCGCAGGCGGGCGAGCCGTCCATGCCGCGGCCGGGGAGGGTGGCCTCGAGGATGCGGCCGGCCCGGGCCTGATCGAGCACGGCGGGCGGGATGTCGTGGATGTCGATCTTGGCGCGGCGGCTCCACGGGCTGGCGTGATCGCCGGCCGAAATGCCGATGCGGATGTAGACGAAGCGTCGGTCGGGCCCCTCGCGGCGGACGAAGGGGCCGAGGAAACGGTTGTCGTTCGACAGGCGGATCGGCACGTCGAAGGACAGGGGTGCGTCTGCGGCGGTCACCGGCTCGAAGGGCGCGTCGTCCTTCTGCAGGCTGTAGCGGACGCCGGCGACCGGGTCGGCGATGGTCAGGCGCAGGGTGATCGGGCTGTCGGCCATGGCTCAGTCCTGGTGCTCCACCCTGTGCAGACCGCGCACCATGCGCACGAAGGGCACGGGGCGGTCCCGATGGACGAGGCGTTCGGCCACCTCGGCGAGGACGAAGCGGGTGATGGCGGGCAGGTCGACCGCGCGGGCCTCCTCCAGCGGCAGCCATGCGATCTCGTCCAGTTCGCCGGAGCCGGCAGTGGGGTCGGGATGCAGCAGCGCCGAGGCGTCGGCCATGAAGAAGCGGGCGTCGAAGCGGCGGGTGCGGCCGGGCGGAGTGATGGCGCGGGCGATGTAGGACAGGGCGGCGAGGTCGGGCAGGGCCCCGGCGGCGCGGAACTCGCGCCACGGCCCGGCGACGGAGGCGGGCGGGGCGGGTTCGGCCAGCAGCAGGCCGGTCTCCTCGAAGGTCTCGCGCACGGCGGCGAGGGCGAGGGCGCGGGCGCGGCGGGGGGAGACCTCGCGGGTCAGGCGGGCGGCGTCCACGGGAGGCAGTTCGCTGGCCGAGGCGGCGCCGGGATCGGCCCGCTCCACCCGGCCGCCGGGAAAGACCCATTTGGAGGCCATGAAGACGTGCCCCGGCGCGCGGCGGCCCATCAGGACCTCGGCCGAACCCTTCCGCACGCGGGTGAGGATCAGGGTGGCGGCGTCCTTCGGGCGCTGCGCCGAACCGGTGCGAGGGGCGTCCTTCAGGTCTTGCGCGGCGTCGAAGGGCTGTGAGATGGCGGCGGGCATCGGTTGTCTTTAGCATGGGCGGCGGCCGAGCCTACCGGGAGCCCGCCATGACCCTGCTTTTCGCCGAACCCCAGCTGTTCGTCACCAACCTCGGGGCGGCGCTGGACCACTATATGCGCCGGCTTGGATTCAGCCTGGCCTTCGCCCACGGCGAGCCGGCCTTCTACGCCCAGGTCATCCGGGACGGCGCGCGGCTGAACCTCCGGCATGTCGACAGCCAGCCGTTCGCGACGGGCTTTCGCGAAACCGAGGGCGACGTGCTGGCGGCGACGATCGCGGTCGACGACGCGGAAGCGCTGTTCGAGGAGTTCGGGCGCGCCGGCGTCGCCTTCCATCAGCCGCTGCGAACCGAAAAATGGGGCGCGCGGACCTTCATCGTCGCGGATCCCGACGGCAACCTGGTCCTGTTCGCGGGGTAGGCGAAGGCTGGCCCGCTACATTCCTCCCCCAAGGGGGAGGACCGGTTACCGCCGCTTGCCCTTGCGGACGCCCTTGAGACCGCCGGAGGGACGGCCGCCGCCGGGCGGCTTGGGACCGCCGGGGCGGTTGGCGCCGCGCTTGGGGAAGGCGCCGCCGCCGGGGCCGCGGGCGCGAACGCCGAGACGGGCGGCGGGGGCGTTGGGATCGCGCGGGGCGGGGTCGGAGAGCATTTCGAAGACCAGGCCGCCTGTGACCGGGGTGGCCTCGACCAGCTTGATCTCGACGGTGCGGCCCAGCGTCCAGCGCTGGCCGCTGCGCTCGCCGACGAGGGCATGGGTGCGGTCGTCGTGGTGGAAATACTCGCCGCCCAGGGTGGAGACGGGCACGAGGCCGTCGGCGCCGGTCTCGTCCAGGCGGACGAACAGGCCGAAGCGGGTGACGCCGGTGATGCGGCCGGTGAACGTGGCCCCGACCCGTTCGGACAGGAAGGCGGCCATATAGCGGTCCATGGCGGCGCGCTCGGCGGCCATGGAGCGGCGCTCGGTCATGGTCACCTGTTCGGCGATGGTCGGCAGTTCGGCGATCTCGCGGTCGGTCAGCCCGTCCTTGCCGAGGCCGAGGCCGCGGATCAGGCCGCGGTGGACGATCAGGTCGGAGTAGCGCCGGATCGGCGAGGTGAAGTGGGCGTAGCGGTCAAGGTTGAGGCCGAAGTGGCCGACGTTTTCGGGGCTGTAGAAGGCCTGCATCTGGGTGCGCAGGACCACCTCGTTGACGACCTCGGCGTGGGGACCGTCCCGGGTCTCGTCGAGCAGCTTGTTGAACCGCTTCGTCGTGGCCGGCTCACCCTTGTTCCACGGCCTGCCGATGGTCTGCAGGAAGTCGCCGAGGTTGAACAGCTTCTCCTGGCTGGGCGCGTCGTGGACCCGGTAGAGCAGGGGGATGCGCTTCTGCTCCAGCGTCTCGGCGGCGCAGACGTTGGCCTGGATCATCATCTCCTCGATCAGGCGATGCGCCTCCAGCGACTTGCGCGGCTCGATCGTGCCGATGCCGCCGCCGGGGTCCATCAGCACCTTGCGCTCGAGGCTCTCGATGGCGAGCGGGCTGCGCTTGATGCGGCCCTTGAGCATGGCCCGGTAGGCGTTCCACAGCGGGTAGAGGATCGCGTCCATGGTCGGACCGGTGACCTCGTCGGCCCCGCCGCCGGCCTCGACGCCGTCGATGGCGGCCTGGGCCTGCTCGTAGCTGAGGCTGGCGTGCGAGCGCATCAGGCCGCGCAGGAACTTGTGCCCCGTTTTGCGGCCGTCCTTGTCGAAGACCATGCGGACGGCGAGGCAGGCGCGGTTCTCGCCGTGCTTGAGGCTGCACAGGCCATTGGACAGGACCTCGGGCAGCATCGGCTCGACCCGGTCCGGGAAGTAGGTGGAATTACCCTTCTCGCGGGCTTCGCGATCGAGGGCCGTGCCCGGCCGGACGTAGGCGGCGACGTCGGCGATGGCCACCCAGACGATCCAGCCGCCCTCGTTCTTCGGATTGTCGTCGCGCTGGGCGAAGACGGCGTCGTCGTGGTCGCGGGCGTCGGCGGGGTCGATGGTGATCAGCGGCAGGTCGCGCAGGTCCTCGCGGCCCTTCAGCGATGGCAGCTCCTGGTCCTGGGCCTCCTTCTGGACGGCCTCGGAGAAACCCATGGGGACGTTGTGGGCGGCGATGGCGATCAGGGAGGCGGCGCGAGGGTCGTCCTCGCGGCCGATGGTCTCGAGAATCTTGCCGCGTTTGGGTCCGTAGCGCTGCTCGCCCCGCTCGATGGCGGCCAGCACGAGGTCGCCGTCGCGCAGGTCGGCGCCCTGGGCGTGGGGGACCAGCAGCACGTCCTTCGAGCGGCGGTCGACGGGTTCGACCCGGATCTCCTTGTTGGACTTGCGGATGACGCCGAGGACGCGATTGGTCTCGGTGTCGAGCTTCTTGATCAGCCGGGCTTCCCAGCCGTCGGCGCCGCGGGCGAATTTGGCCAGTACGCGGTCGCCGAGGCCGGGCGCGGATCCGGGCCGGTCGTTGTCGGCCACGAGTATGGCGCGGGGGGCGTCGGGCGAGGCCTCGACGAGCCGCACGTAGAGCTCGCCGTCGACGTCGCGCTCGACCACGTCGGCGACGCCGACGGGGGGGAGGGCTCCGGCTTCGGAGAAGCCCTTGCGGCCGCGCTTGCCGAGTTTGCCCTCGGCCTCGAGCTCGCGGATCATTTCGCGCAGGGCGCGGCGGTCGCCGCCCTTCAGGCCGAAGTGGCGGGCGATGTCGGTCTTCTCGGCCGATCCGGCTTCGCGGAGGAAGGCGAGGAGGGTGTCTTTGTCGGGCAGGCCGGCGGCGGGCCGGCGGGGAGATTTTGTCATTGGAATCCTTGATAACGCGCTTCTGGCCTGTTCGGAGGCGAAATTTTGCGCGTCTTGTCGTGAAGGGGGGCGGGGCCTAGCTTCCGGCGCGAACCCCCCGGAGTTGTTTGAATGTCGCTCGCGCCCACCCCGGTCCTGACCGGTCCCACCGGTTCGCTGCTGGACCTGATCGGCAAGACGCCCATGGTGGAGGTGACGCGGATGGACACCGGCCCGTGCCGGCTGTTCCTGAAGCTGGAGTCCCAGAACCCCGGCGGATCGGTCAAGGACCGCATCGCCCTGTCGATGATCGCGGCGGCGGAGCGGGAGGGGTTCCTGAAGCCCGGCGGCACCATCGTCGAGGCGACGGCCGGCAATACGGGACTGGCGCTGACCCTGGTGGGGCAGGCCAAGGGCTATAAGGTGCTGCTGGTCATTCCGGACAAGATGTCCAAGGAAAAAATCCAGCATCTCAGAGCGATGGGCGCGGATGTTCGCCTTACGCGTTCGGACGTGCCGCATGGGCATCCGGAATATTACACCGACATGGCCGAGCGGCTGGCGCAGCAGATCCCGGGCGGTTTCTACGTCAACCAGTTCGCCAACGACGCCAACTCCGAGGCCCATTTCAAGACCACCGGTCCGGAAATCTGGGAGCAGATGGAGCACGACATCGACGCCTTCGTCGCCGGCATCGGCTCGGGCGGGACGATCACCGGCACGGCGCGGTTCCTGAAGAGCGTCGGCTCGGACGCGAAGATCATCCTCGCCGATCCGGTCGGCTCGACGCTGGCCGGCATCGTCAACGAGGGCGTGCCAGGGCCGGAGGGCAGCTACACTGTCGAGGGGATCGGGCAGAATTTCGTGCCGGACACCGCTGACATCACCCTGGTCGACTGCGCCTATTCGATCCCCGACGCCGAGGCGATCGCCACGATCCGCGAACTGCTGCTGAAGGAAGGCGTGCTGGCGGGATCGTCGTCGGGAACGCTGATCGCAGCGGCCCTGCGCTGGTGCCGCGCGCAGACGGCGCCGAAGCGGGTGGTCACCCTCGTCTGCGACACGGGGGCCAAATACCTGTCCAAGGTCTACAACGACGCCTGGCTGGCCGATCAGGGTCTGGGTGACCAGCCGATGCACGGCGACCTGTCGGACCTGATCTCCCGCAAGTACGAGGCCGGCGACGTGGTGGTCATCGGACCGGAGGACACGCTCGACACCGCCTTCAAGCGCATGAAGGGGGCCGACGTCTCGCAGTTGCCGGTGATCAAGGACGGGCGGCTGGTCGGCATCGTCGACGAGAGCGACATCGTCCATGTGATGAACACCGACGAGATCACCCGCCAGGAGCGGTTCAGGAAGCCGGTCGGCTCGGTGATGACGCGCGATCTGGACACGGTGCAGGTGGGCGAGCCGCTGGACGCCCTGATCCCGCTGTTCGACCGCGACCGGGTGGCCATCGTGCTGGACGGGGAGAAATTCGTGGGGCTGATCACCCGGAGCGACCTGATCAACCATCTCAGCCTGAACCGGTGACCGCGTGAGCACGATCAAGAACAGCCAGGGTTTCTCGACCCGCGCCATCCACGCCGGCCAGCGGCCCGACCCGACCACGGGGGCGGTGATGACGCCGATCTACGCCACCTCGACCTACGCCCAGGAAAGCCCGGGGGTGAACAAGGGCTATGAATACGCCCGGGGCAAGAACCCGACGCGAGAGGCGTTCGAGGCCTGTCTGGCCGACCTCGAGGGCGGCACGCACGGCTTCGGCTTCGCCAGCGGCATGGCGGCGACCTCCACGGCGCTGGAGCTGCTGGACGCGGGCTCGCACATCGTCACCGGCGACGACCTGTACGGCGGCTCGTGGCGGCTGTTCGAGCGGGTGCGGCGGCGGTCGGCGGGGCTGGATTTCAGCTATGTCGACCTGAGCGATCTGCCGGCCGTCGAGGCGGCGATCACGCCGAAGACGAAGATGATCTGGGCCGAGACCCCGACCAATCCGTTGATGAAGCTGGCCGATATCGCCGGCCTGGCGAAGATCGCGAAGGCACGCGGCCTGCTGCTGATGGTCGACAACACCTTCGCTACGCCGTGGAGCCAGCAGCCGCTCAAGCTGGGCGCGGACGTGGTCATGCATTCGGCGACCAAATATCTGAACGGCCATTCGGACATCATCGGCGGGGCGCTGGTGACGGCGGACCCGGAGCTGGCGAAGGAGATCAAGTTTCTGCAGAACTCGGTCGGCGGGGTGATGGGGCCGTTCGACGCCTTCCTCGCCAACCGCGGGCTGAAGACGCTGGGCCTGCGCATGAAGGCGCACAATGAGAACGCCCTGGCGGTGGCCCGCTGGCTGGAGGAGCGCAAGGGGATCGCGAAGGTGATCTATCCCGGCCTGATCAGCCATCCGCAGCACGAGCTGGCGGCGAGCCAGATGAACGGCAGGTTCGGCGGCATGGTCACGGCCATCGTCGACGGCGATCTGGCGCGCACCAGACAGGTGCTGGAGCGGGTGCAGGTGTTCACCCTGGCGGAGTCGCTGGGCGGGGTGGAGAGCCTGGTCAACCACCCGGCCATCATGACCCACGCCTCGGTGCCGAAGGAGCTGCGCGAGGCGGGCGGGGTGACGGACAGCCTGATCCGGCTGTCGGTGGGTGTGGAGGAGGTCGAGGATTTGATCGCGGACCTGGATCAGGCGCTGGGCTGATCAGGGCTGGAGCCGCCACCCGTCCTCGCGGCGCACCCAGAGGACGGTCGAGGTGAAGTCGGGGCGGGGCTGCCCGGCTACGGTCACGAGGGCGACCAAGGAGCCGTCTGGCTTGGGATGGTAGGTCGAGCAGTATTCGCCATCCCCAACCACCTCGTTCATGCCGGTCGCGATCTGCTCGCGAACCGCGTCCAGACCGGCGCCGGTCAGCGGCTCGCCGTCGACCTCGACAGACAGGATATGTTCCGGTGTAACGGACTCCGACGCACACTCGGCGTCGTCCCGGACGTAGACTTCGCCCTCCGCGATCACAACGATCCGCGGGCTGCCGCCGATGACATTCTCGGCCTTGTTGATGATCCGGCCATCCGGTTCGAACCGATAGGACCCGATGGACTCGCAGGTCTTCTGCTCGACGTCCGGCCCGTAGCACTGGACCTGGCCGCTACGGCCCGGCGCCAGAGGATCGGGTTCGGAGAAGGCGGCTGCCGCCAGCATCGCCAATGTCGTCAGCATCATCTTCAGCCACAAATCGCCAGCGACGCGCTCGCGTCTTCAGCGGCGATCCTCGCAAGGGGAAGGGGCGAAGGGAAGTGGACTCAGGCCGCCTTGCTGGGCAGGGCGGTCTGGTGGCCGGTCGCGGGGACGACCTTCTTCTTGGCGGGCGCGCGAGGCTTCTTGACCGTCGAGGACGGGGCGGCGGCGCGGCGGGCGGTCTCGGCGTCGATCAGGGGAAGGATCTCGGCGGCGGTGTTCATCTGGACCGCGGAGCCGGATTCCGACAGGCGGGCGGCGTTGGCGCGCAGGGCCTTGAGGTCAGTATCGCTCATGGCGGGAATCATGTCGGCAAGCGGGGTCATTACAGTCTCCAGGGAAGGGTACGGTGGTCGGGCCGGCGCCGTGATCGGCGGCCGGCCCTCCCGTCAGTCGGAAACTATTCGGCGGCCTTCAGGCGACCGGCCGATTCCTTGCCCGAACGCGAGTCGCGCTCGATCTCGTAGGAAACCTTCTGGTTTTCGTTGAGCGAACCCAGGTCCGAGACTTCAACGGCCGAGGCGTGGACGAACACGTCCTTGCCGCCGTCATCGGGGGCGATGAAGCCATAGCCCTTGGTGGAGTTGTACCATTTCACAGTGCCGGTAGCCATTTTCAGGACCTCCGCTAGCAGTTGACCGCCGGAAGAGGTTCCGGGTCGGCCTGTCGGGTCTGAATGGGATCGGCTTTGGACCTCGGTGCGCGATGCAAAGGGGCAGCAGCGTTTCGCAGAGAGATCGACGAAGCCCTAGGTGGGCGCTTTGGGGGGCAATAGCAAGCGGCGCCGGTCAGATAGCAAAACGGCGGCGAAGGCCTTCGCCCTCGCCGCCGTTCGAAATCATGCGCCGGAGGCCGGCGCGTGAAATCAGCCCTCGGTCTTCAGCTGACCAGCGGATTCCTTGCCCGAACGCTTGTCGCGCTCGATTTCGTAGGAAACCTTCTGGTTTTCATCGAGGCCGCGCAGGCCCGCCTGTTCGACGGCCGAGATGTGGACGAAAACGTCCTTGCCGCCGTCGTCAGGCTGGATGAAGCCGTAGCCCTTGGTGCTGTTGAACCATTTTACAGTGCCGGTAGCCATTTTCAGGACCTCCGTTAGCAGTTCGCTTCAGGGAAGAGCCCCTGGAGCCTGTCGGGTCTGAAAGGAGCGGCTAGACCTCAGTGCGAAAGCAGAGGGTGGCGTTTCGCAGAGAGATCGACGAGGCATTTGTGCCGTATCCCGGCGGCGAAAGCAAGGCGACCGCTCAACTGGCGGTCTCGTCCTCCGCCGGCGCGACGTAGTGTTCCTGGCAGAGTTTGCGCAGGGCGGCGCTCAGGGTCGGGCCGTACAGCGAGTCCTGGATGCGGTCGAAGCCCTCGGACGAAAGGGCTTGCTTGATGTCGCTGACGGTGCGGCAGCGGCCCTCGCGGGCGAGTTCATAGGCGCGTTCGAGCGTGGTGGGTCTGTGAGTCATGCTCCTAGGTAGGCATGACGGGCGCGGATTGCGAGCCTCAGAAGGCGAAGCTGACGCCCGCGACCAGACTATCGGCGTATTGTTCGCCGGGAACGTCCGCGTCCGTACCGTACCAGCGCAGCTCGGCCTCGAGGCTGCGGGTCAGGGCGTATGAGACCCCCACGTTGTAGCCCGTATAGTCGACGCTGTTGTCCTGCTCGCGGCGGCCGATGGCGGCGGAGCCGGACAGTTTGTCGGTGAAGTCCCAGCCGATCTGGGCCTCGGTCCAGGTCCAGGCCTCGGTGGAGCCCGTGCTGTCCGGCGAATACTGCACACGCAGGCGGCCCTTGGCCGGGCCGATCGAGCGCTTCATGTCGGCCGTGAATTCCCAGGCGTCGTCGTCCGCGCCCGGATTGGCGTCGACGTGCCACTTGTGCTCGACCTTCAGGTCGAAGTCGAAGCCGGCGAACTCGGGCCGGACGCCGGCGTTGAGCGCGACCTCCAGCTCCGATCCGGTCGACGACCTGATCGTCTCGATCGAGGGCCCCGCGTAGAAGAAGCCGGACGCGCTCTCCCATTCCGCCTCGCCCCAGACGAAGGGGTCGCCGTCCGACTTGGAGACGTCCTTGGAGCGGTTGTCGGTGGCGGCGCCGACCGCGAACGACCAGGAGCCGGCGGGGGCGGAGTCCTGCGCCGCGGCGGCGCCGGCGCAGGCCAGCAGGGCGGTCGCGACGGCGGCGGTCGTCAGGGTGCGGATCATGGAGCGGCCTTGTTTGAACGGGGGCCGATCTAGAGGCGCTTCTTGTCGAATTTGTCACAGGCCTGCGAATATTCGTCCTTCAACCGACGAACCAGCTGGGCCGCCGGCAGGATGTCGTGGATCGCGCCCGCGCCCTGACCGGCCGACCAGACCGTCTTCCACGCCCGCGCCTCCTCGCCCATGTCGAGCTTGTGCTCGGGCAGGCTTTTCGGGTCGATGCCGTTCTCGATCAGCGACGGGGTCAGGAAGTTGGCCGGGATGCCCGACACCGCCGGGGTGTAGGTGATGTCGGCCGAGCCGGCCTCGACGATCATCTCCTTGTAGTGAGGCTGGGCCTCGCTTTCCGCCGTGGCGATGAAGCGGGTGCCCATGTAGGCGAAGTCGGCCCCCATCATCGTCGCGGCGGCGACGTCGGAGCCGGTCGACAGGCAGCCCGACAGGATGATGGTCCCGTCGAAGAACGACCGGACCTCGTCGACCAGGGCGAAGGGATTGACCACGCCGGCGTGGCCGCCGGCGCCGTTGGCCACCAGGATCAGGCCGTCGACGCCCGCCTGGGCCGCCTTGCGGGCGTGGCGGACGTTGGCGATGTCGTGAAAGACCACGCCGCCGTAGCCGTGCACCGCGTCGACCACGTCGCGCACGGCGCCGAGGGACGTGATGATCAGCGGCACCTTCTCCTCGACCGACACCATCATGTCGGACATCAGGCGCGGATTGGTCGGGTGGACGATGTGGTTGACGCCGAAGGCGGCGGCGTCAGGGGTCAGCCGCGCCTTAATCTCGTGCAGCCATTCCCGATAGCCCTCGGTGGTGCGCTGGTTCAGCGACGGGAAGGTCCCGATGACGCCGGCGTTGCAGCACTCGACGACGAGATCCGGCCCGGAGACGAGGAACATCGGCGCGGCGATCACCGGCAGCTTGAGCCCGTTTTTCAGCGATGCCGGAATGGCCATGGCGTTTCCCCGAGTTGTCTTTGACTACGGATAGCGGGGTGTCGCCGGGGAAGGCAAATGGCGGCGCCGATTTGTCCCCGGCCTGTTTGTCCCCGGCGTGGAGACAGGATGGGGACAGGGGGGGACAGAAGCGGGGCAGGACTCCAGCATGGATGCTTTCACATCGGCGGATGACGCTGCCGCCGCGAACCGCTAAATCGCGATCATGACCACCGACACCTCCGGCCTGCACCAGCTGGGCCATATGACCGCCGCGCCGACCAGCCCGGAGACCGCCGAGCTGGAGCGGGTGCCCAATCCGCATGCGGACACCATGTACCTGACCCGGTTCACGGCGCCGGAGTTCACCAGCCTGTGCCCGGTGACGGGCCAGCCGGATTTCGCCCACATCGTCATCGACTATGCGCCGGGGGACTGGCTGGTCGAGTCCAAGAGCCTGAAACTGTACCTGACCAGTTTCCGCAACCACGGCGCCTTCCACGAGGACTGCACCGTGGCCATCGGCAAGCGGCTGGCCGACCTGCTGGCGCCGAAGTGGCTGCGCATCGGCGGCTACTGGTATCCGCGCGGCGGCATCCCGATCGACGTGTTCTGGCAGACCGGCCCGGCCCCGGAAGGGCTGTGGTTGCCCGACCAGGGCGTGCCGACCTATCGCGGGCGAGGCTGAGGCCCTAGCGCCACGCCGTCACGGCGTCCGGTTCGGGCGCGAACTCGAATTCACCGTCGGTCGACAGCGACAGCTCCCGCCACGCGTCGAGATCGGCCTGGAGCCGGTCGATCTTGCCCTGGATCATGCCGACCGCGTCACTGCCCGCTGCCCAGCGGACCGGCGGGTTCGGGTGGTCGGCCAGGGTGAGCAGAGCCTGGCCCAGCTTCTCCGGATCGCCGGCCTGGTTGCGGCTGCGGGCGTCGTAGAACGACTTCAGGGCCGTCGCGACCTCGGCGTAGTCGGGGATCGGATGGCTGCCGTAGCGGACCGAAGTCGGCTCGAGGAAGTCCGTGCGGAAGAATCCGGGCTCGACCACGGTCACGTGGATCCCGAAGCGGGCCACCTCGGCCGCCAGCGACTCCGAGAAGCCCTCGACGGCGAATTTGGAGGTGCAGTAGAGCGTCCCGCTCTCGCCGCCGACAAGGCCGCCGACCGACGAGATGTTGAAGATGCGTCCGGCGCGCCGGGCGCGCATCGAGGGCAGCACGGCGCGCGTGACCTGCATCAGGCCGAAGAGGTTGGTGTCGAACTGGGCCTGGATGTCGGCCGGGGTCGATTCCTCGAAGATGGCGAGGTGGCCGTAGCCGGCGTTGTTGACCAGAACGTCGATGGCGCCGAAGCGGGCGAGGGCGGTCTCGACGGCGGCTGCGACCTGCCCGGCGTCGGCGACGTCGAGGGCGAGGGACAGCAGGCGGTCGCTGTCGTCACCGAAGGTTTCGACGAGGACCTCGCGGCGGCGGGCGGTGGCGACGACGCGGTCGCCGTTGTCGAGCACGGCGCGGACGATGGCGGCGCCGAGGCCGCGGCTGGCGCCGGTGATGAACCAGGTTCTGGGGGAGTTGGCGGACATGGGAGCCTCCTGTGCGGTGGAGGCCGTTGATGCGCCCGGGCGACCGTTCCCGCGTAGACCGATCGCGCCAATGTCATGCACGATCCTGCCAGACGGGATGGTTTCGGCGGTCGGCGGCTTGCGCCATAAGCCCGGAGAGCCTTGAGTGGTCCAATGAACGGATTGCACGAACTCGCCGCCATTGTGCGGCGCTGGCTGGGGAACGATCCTCATGAGGGGGTCGGCCCGCTGGTGCCTCCGGGCCTGCAACTGATCGCCAGCAGTACGGTCACCAAGGCGCAGGCCGTCGTCTATGAGCCGATGCTGTGCGTGATCCTGGAAGGCGCCAAGATCACGACCCTCGCCGGCCAGACCTATCCTTACCGCGCGGGGGAGTATCTGGTGGTGTCGGCCGACCTGCCGGTGGCGGGTCAGGTGACGGAGGCGCCCTATCTGGCGCTGGCCGTGCCGCTCGACCCGGCCGTGATCGCCGAACTGCTGATCGAGACGGACCGGACCCCGGCGGACGGGGTTCCGACTCTGGGCCTGGCCGCCAGCGCCATGGACGAGGATTTGCTCGACGCGGTGACCCGGTTGGCGCGGTTGCTCGAACGGCCCGACGACGCCGTCGTGCTGGGCCCGATGGTTCACCGCGAGATCGTGTGGCGTCTGATGAGCGGGGAACGCGGCGCCATGGTGCGTCAGATCGGCATGGCCAACGGGCGGCTGGCCCAGATCACCCGCGCGATCCGCTGGATCCGCGACCACTATGCCGAACCGATGCGGATCGAGGCGCTCGCGGCGCTGGCCGGGATGAGCGAGACCTCGCTGCACCGCCATTTCAGGGCCGTCACGGCGATGAGCCCGTTGCAGTTCCAGAAGATGGTGCGGCTTCAGGAGGCGCGAACCCGTCTTCTCAGTCAGGGCCGCGACGTGGCGGGGGTCGGGTTCGAGGTCGGCTACGACAGCCCGTCGCAGTTCAGCCGCGAATACAGCCGTCTGTTCGGGCGTCCGCCGGGGCGGGACCTGGAGCATTGGCGGGCGTCGCCGGATCATGCGATCGCCGTGTGAAGGCGGCGCGGAACGGGCCTCAGCAATTGCTCATCTTTGGCTCATGGCGGCGGCCCGCCGCGTACCCTACCCCGGGATATCCAGAGACCCGGGCTTTCCGCCCGGCAGTCGGGCAACCCGTGGGCGCCGCATGCCAATGATGCCTGTCGATCCCCTCCGCCCGGAAGGCGTGCCAGGCCACGATGACTGAACCGCGTCGCCTGCCGCTCGAGTTATGGGGCCGTCGCTGGCTGGAGCGGCTGCAACTCTGGTCGGACGGGCGGGCGTGGAGCCGGTACGGGTTCGAGTTCCTGATGTTCGGCTTCAAGCAGGGGTGGGCCTGTCTGTTCGGCGGGGCGATGCTGGCGCTGATCGTGGGGACGCATCTGCTGTGGCCGGATGCGGCGCCCGTGTCGCGCTACGACTTTCTGGTGGTGGGTGCGCTGGCCATCCAGGCGGCGATGCTGGCTCTGAAGCTGGAGAGCTGGGAGGAGGCGCGGGTCATCTTTCTGTTCCACGTCGCCGGGACGGTGATGGAGCTGTTCAAGACGGCGCACGGCTCGTGGCTCTATCCGGAGGACAGCGTGCTGAGGATCGGCATGGTGCCGCTCTTCTCAGGCTTCATGTACGCGGCGGTGGGCAGCTATATCGCGCGGGTGCAGCGCATCTTCCATATCCGGGTGAAGCGGTATCCGCCGCTGTGGACGACGTGGGCGCTGGCGGCGGCGATCTACGTCAACTTCTTCGCCCATCACTGGCTGCCGGACGTGCGGATCGCGTTGTTCGTGGCGACGGCGGCGCTGTTCGGGTCGGGCTGGTTCTATTTCACGGCGGACCGGGTAAGGCGGCGGATGCCGCTGCTGCTGGGCTTCTTCCTCGTGGCGCTGTTCATCTGGCTGGCCGAGAACCTGGCCACCTTCGGTCGGGCCTGGGCCTATCCGGGGCAGGCGGACGGGTGGGAGATGGTCGGGGTGGAGAAACTGGGGAGCTGGTTCCTGCTGATGATCATCTCGGTCGTGCTGGTGTCGATCGTGCATCGGCCAGAGGCGGAGGGCGGCGCGGTTCCTTCTCCCCTTGGGGGAGAAGGTGGGCGGCGGAGCCGACCGGATGAGGGGTAGGGCGGCTCCGGGCCGGCTGACGGCCCGGCTGTGTCAGGCATCCCCCTCATCCGTCTCGCTCCGCGAGCCACCTTCTCCCCCGTAGGGGAGAAGGAATCTTGGCTTGCACACGCGATAGCTTAGAGGGGGAGGCACGGGAGGCCGCATGACCACCACCACAACCGACGTCGTCATCCTCGGCGGGGGGCATAACGGGCTCGTCTGCGCCTTCTATCTGGCGCGGGCCGGGCTGAAGGTGACGGTGCTGGAGCGGCGGCATATGGTCGGCGGGGCGGCGGTGACGGAGGAGTTCCATCCGGGCTTCCGTAACTCGACGGCCAGCTACACGGTCAGCCTGCTCAACCCGAAGGTCATCGCGGACATGGATCTGGCCCGGCACGGTCTGACCGTGGTCGAGCGCAAGGTCTCCAACTTCCTGCCATTCGACGACGGCCGCTATCTGCTGGCCGGCGAGGGGCGGACGCAGGGGGAGGTGGCGAAGTTTTCCGCGAAGGATGCGGAGCGACTGCCGGAGTACGAGCGGCGGCTGGAGGTCGTGGCGGGCGTGCTGCGCGACTGGATCCTGAAGGCGCCGCCGAACATGGTGGAGGGCGGCTGGATGGCCATGCTGCCGGAACTGCTCAAGGCCGGGGGGCTGGGGCGGCAGGCGGCGGGGCTCGACGTACAGGGGCGGCGCGACCTGCTGGACCTGTTCGCCAAGTCGGCGGGCGACTGGCTGGACGGCTGGTTCGGGAGCGACCCGATCAAGGCGCTGTTCGGCTTCGACAGCGTGGTGGGGAACTACGCCAGCCCGTACACGCCGGGCTCGGCCTATGTGCTGCTGCACCACGTCTTCGGCGAGGTAAACGGGCGCAAGGGCGTCTGGGGCCACGCCCTGGGCGGCATGGGGGCGATCACCCAGGCCATGGCGAAAGCCTGCGCCGAACTGGGCGTCGAGGTGCGGCTGGACACGGCGGTGGCCGAGGTGCTGACGGAGACCGGCCGGGCCGTGGGGGCGTTGACCGAGGCGGGAGACGTGGTGCGGGCGCGGGCGGTGGTGTCCAACCTGCATCCACGACTGCTGTTCGAGCGGTTTGTGGATGACGCCGTGGTTCCGGCGGACTTCCGCGAGCGGATCGGGAATTACCAGTCGGGGTCGGGCACCTTCCGGATGAATGTGGCGCTGTCGGAGCTGCCGGACTTCACGGCCTTGCCGGGGCAGGGGGATCACCTGACGGCGGGGATCATCATCGCCCCGACGCTGGCCTACATGGACCGCGCCCATGCGGAGGCGCGGCTGAACGGCTGGTCGTCGCAGCCGATCGTCGAAATGCTGATCCCCTCGACGCTGGACGACAGCCTGGCGCCGCCCGGACAACATGTTGCGAGCCTGTTTTGCCAGCATGTCGATCCGATGCTGGGCGACGAGCACCGCGAGACGGTGGCGGACCTGATGATCGAGACCGTCGACGCCCACGCCCCCGGGTTCAAGGCGTCGGTGCTGGGTCGGCTGGCGCTGGGGCCGCGCGATCTGGAGCGGCGCTTCGGCCTCGTCGGCGGCGACATCTTCCATGGACGGCTGACGCTGGACCAGCTGTTCAGCGCGCGGCCGGTTCTGGGCCACGCCGACCACCGGATGCCGGTTCCGGGGCTGTATCTGTGCGGCTCGGGCGCGCACCCCGGCGGCGGGGTGACCGGCGCGCCGGGACACAATGCGGCGCGGGCGGTGCTGAAGGACCTGGGTCGGTAGACTCAGACGTCCGCCAGGCCCATGGCGGCGACGAGGGCGTCGCGGACGGCGCTCTCCGTGAAGGGCTTTTGCAGCGTCGGATGGCCGCGCCATTCGTCGGGCAGGCCGCCCTCGCCGTAGCCGGTCGAAAAGACGAACGGCACGCCGCGATCCTTCAGCGCCTGGGCCACCGGGAAGACCTGACGGCCGGCGACGTTGACGTCCAGCAGCGCGGCGTCGAGAGGCTCGCCGTCGGTGACGATCCGGAGGCCTTCGTCGACCGTGGAGGCCGGGCCGACCGGGGTGCAGCCCATGTCTTCCATGATGGTCTCCAGCAGCATGGCGACAAGGGATTCATCCTCGACGATCAGCACGCGGCGGCCTGCAAACGCCTGACTCATGTGGCCTGCTCCCAGTTCTGTGGACTCGAGAATGTCGCGATAAATCCATCGTGTGCGTAGTCGGGTTCGACCTTCCCGACCAGATCATGGCGTATATTGCGTTCGATCGGCCCGGCGCCTTGCTGCAAGGGCTGCCCGCCGATCGCAACGCGGGGGCCGTGGGTGACGGCCAGTCCGGCCCGGTCAGGGGCTGCCGGCGCACGGGAAATGGGCGAGGCGTCGTGCGCGCTCACCTGATCGACTGCGGTGCTCCCCGATTCCGCCCGTTTTTTCAATCCTGTCCCCCCGTCCCGGTCGTTCCAACGTTCTGAGCCGAGATCGGTTTCACACGCGGCGCGCGCGGTGTGCGTTTTGCCGTTTGAACGGGAGGCGCGGGCGCCGCTAGTTTGCGCCATGTCCATGGTTTCCTTTCTGGCGGCGGCGGTTCTGATGATCTCACCGGCAGCTCCCGCGGATCCCGCGCCACGGGCGACCGTCGGGCAGGGCGTGCTGGTCGGCGGCGAGGCGAACGGCGTACGCAGCTTCAAGGGCGTGCCCTATGCGCGGCCTCCGGTCGGCGACCTCCGCTGGCGGGCGCCTCAGCCGGCGGAGCCGTGGGGCGGCGAACGGGACGCGGGGCAGGTCGGCGCGATCTGCATCCAGCCGCCGGCCAACGGCGACAATGGCGTCGGGCCTCTGCCGATGAGCGAGGACTGCCTGACGCTGAACGTCTGGGCGCCGGCGGACCGCGAGGGGCCGCTGCCGGTGATGGTCTGGATCCATGGCGGCGGGCTGAACAACGGCTCGGGCACGGCGGCGCTGTACGACGGGAGCAACCTGGCGAAGCGCGGCGTGGTGGTGGTGACGATCAACTACCGGCTGGGCCGGCTGGGGTTCTTCGGTCATCCGGCGCTGACGGCGGAGGCCGGGGGCGAGGATCTGGTCGGGAACTACGGGTTCGCGGACGTGATCGCCGCGCTGGAATGGGTGCGGGATAACGCCGCCGCCTTTGGAGGCGATCCGGGCAATGTCACCATCTTCGGGGAGTCGGCCGGAGGCGCACTGGTGACGCGGCTGATGATCTCTGAGCCGGCCCGGGGACTGTTCCATCGGGCGGTGGTGCAGTCGGGCCTCGGGCGCGATCAGGGAACACCCACCTTCCGTAGCGTGGAGGGATCGCCTTCGCTCGAGCAACGCGGTCGCGCCTTCGCCGTCGCGGCGGGGCTGCCGGAAGACGCCACCGTGGAGCAGTTGCGGGCGCTTCCGGCGGAGCGGCTGCTGAGGCCGGCGCCGAGCTTCTACGGCGGCGATCTGCTGGTCATTGACGGCTACGACGGCGGCGGTCTTGTCGAGGGGGATGTCGAGCCCGCCTTCGCCGCCGGCCGCGAGGCGCCCGTGCCCCTGATCATCGGCGCCAACAGCGCCGAGTTCTGGTGGATGAAGCCGTCGGACCTGAGCCCCTATGGCGCGATCGACGACCCGATGACGCCGGAGGAGCGGGCGGCGTTCCTGGCGGCCTATGGCGGGCAGGGGGGCTATGACCAGTTCGTGCTCAGCGACCTGGTGTTCAACGAACCGGCTCGCCATCTGGCGCGGCTGCATGCCCGCAACGGCCATCCGACCTATCTGTATCGGTTCGACGTGGTCTCGGCGGCGATGCCGGAGCCGCACGCGGGGGCGACCCATGCGTCCGAGCGGCAGTACGTCTTCGACAATCTGGCCGCCTCGCCGTGGCCGACGGCGGAGATGGATCAGCGGGCGGCGGATGCGATGGCCGGCTACTGGACGACGTTCGCCGCGAAGGGCGATCCGAACGGGGCCGGGCGGCCGGGCTGGCCGGAGTTCCGGGCCGAGCCTGACCGGCTGCTGGAGTTCACCAACGATGGGCCGGTGGCGAAGGCGGTTCCGTTCGCGGAGCGGCTGGACGTGATCGAGGCGTACTACGAGCGGATACGCTGACGCTCAGTCCGTGTGCTCGATATCGTCGCCGCAGATGACCGCCCAGGCATGGCGACGCTGCTCCCAGAGGGACGCGACGGGGGCCGGGAAGGTCGGATCGGCGAAGGCGCCCACGGTCACGCCGATCAGGCCCGGCAAGCCGGCGTGGTCGATCAGCACGGTCGATCCGCAGGTCGGACAGAAGCGATAGGTGATGGTCCGGCCGGTGGCGGATACGCGGGTCCATGCGCGGCAGGGGCCCGAGACCGTAAGGTGGTCGCTCGGGAACCACGCCTGGACGGACAGGATGCTGCCGGTCCGGCGTTGGCATTCAAGGCAATGGCAGGCGGCGACGCGATCGGGCTGACCTTCGCAGACGGCTGTGAAGCCGCCGCACCGGCAAGCTGCCTCGCGCCGCGCGGTCACAAGGCGTCCAGAACCGCGCCGTGGGTCTTGATGACCTCGGCATAGAGCAGCCCTGAATCCTTGATGGTGCGCTCCTGCGTCTGAAAGTTCACATGGGTGATGCCGAAGCGTTTCGAATAGCCCAGCGACCATTCGAGATTGTCGAGCAGCGACCAGGCCATGTAGCCGCGCACGTCGACGCCCTTGCCGATGGCGTCGTGCAGGGCCTTGAGATGGGTCTTCAGGTACTCGACCCGCATCGGATCGTGGATGCGCCCGTCGATGGCGTGGGGCGGGTCGTACCAGGCCGAGCCGTTCTCGGTGACCATCAACGGCAGCTTGCCGCCGGTCTGCTCGTGCAGCCAGACCAGGGTGTCGGTGAGGGCGGGAGGATAGACCTCCCAGCCGGTTTCGGTGTGGGCGTGCTGGACCTGTTTGACCGGGCGCGAGCGGGTCGGCCAGGCGTCGGGGGCGTTCTCGGGCACGGAGCGGGTGTACCAGTTCAGCCCCATCCAGTCGGTCGGCTGGGCGATCAGGTCGAAGTCCTCTTGCGGGAACTCGCGGTACGCCTCGCCGTAGACGTCTTTCAGTTCTTCCGGATAGCCGCGGCCCATCAGGGGGTCGAGGAACCAGCGGTTCATCTGGGCCTCGGCGCGGCGGCGGGCCGCCTCGTCCTCCGGCTTGTCGGAGGCGGGGTATTTCGGCTCGATGTTGAGGACGATGCCGATCTGGCCTTCGCCGACCTCGCGGAAGCGTTTCACGGCGGCGCCGTGGGCGCGCAGGACGTTATGGCCGGCGATCATGGCCTCGAAGGCCGAGCGGTGACCGGGGGCGAGGGCGCCGTGCAGATAGCCGCCGTCGACGATGACCCAGGGCTCGTTGATGGTGCCCCAGGTCTTCACCCGGCCCTTGAACTTCTCGAACAGGACCTGGCCATAGTCGGCGAACCAGTCGGCGATGTCGGGATTGAGCCAGCCGCCGCGGTCGTCGAGGGCGGCGGGCAGGTCCCAGTGATAGAGGGTGCAGAGCGGCTCGATCCCGGCTTCCAGAAGGCCGTCGACCAGCTTGTCGTAGAAGTCGAGCCCCTTGGGATTGATGGCCCCGCGACCCTCCGGCATGACCCGGCTCCAGCTGACCGAGAATCGGTAGGCCTGGAGGTTCAGCCGCTTCATCAGCTGGATGTCGTCGCGCCACCGATTGTAGTGGTCGCAGGCCACGTCGCCGGTGTCGCCGTCCTTCATATTGCCCGGTGTGTGGCTGAACCGGTCCCAGATCGAGGCGCCCGCGCCGTCGGCCATGGACGAGCCTTCGATCTGATAGGCGGCCGTGGCCGCGCCCCACAGGAAACCGTCTGGAAACAGATATTTGACGGTGTTTGCTGTGGTCATGTGTGAAGCTCTTGGGCGCGTGAAATCAACTGGAACGAGCGGGATTGGGCAACGGCGGGTACGCGTGTAGCGCCGTGAGCACAACCTTCGTGTGACCAAACTAGGGCACTTGCGGGCCACATTGCTAGTGTGTCATGTAAACGGTTACAGGAAATTGTCGAACGGACCCGTGCAAAGCGGGCCGGCATCGGGGATTGTTCAGGGAGGAAGACTTTGGCGGCTGGGGCCAACCAGAAAACCCGCGCGGATCAGGCGGCATGAAGGCCGCGACGATCCGTGACGTGGCCGAGCGGGCCGATGTGTCCGTCGCCTCGGTGTCCCGTGTGCTGACGGGCGCCGGGCCTGTCACCCAGGCCACCCGCGACAAGGTCATGGAGGCGGTCGAGGCCCTGCAGTACGTGCCGCACTCCGGCGCCCGCAGCCTGTCGACCAGCAAGACCCAGACGATCGGCGTCATCCTGCCGGACCTGTACGGCGAGTTCTTCTCGGAACTGATCCGCGGCATGGACGTGGCGGCGCGGGCGCTCGGCTATCACCTGATCGTCTCCAGTTCGCACGACGACGCGGAGGAGGCCTCGGCCGCCATCCGCTCGATGCGGGGACGGGTCGACGGACTGATCGTGCTGTCGCCGCATCTCGACGCCGCCAACCTGGCGTCCAGCCTCGCCGGACGGCTGCCGATCCTGCTGATGAATGGCGGCGACGGGGCCGGACGTCCCTCGATCGTCGTCGACAACCACGGCGGCGCGGTCCAGGCCGTCGAACACCTGATCGCCACCGGGCGGCGCCGGATCGCGCACATCTCCGGTCCGACCGGCAACCTCGAGGCCGAGACACGGCTGGCCGGCTATCTGGAGGCCATGGCGCGGGCGAACCTGCCGACGACGGTCGTCGAGGGCGCGTTCGACCAGGCCTCGGGCCATCGGGCCGGGGCCGAGCTGGCCGCGCGGGCCGAGCGCCCCGACGCGATCTTCGCCGGCAATGACATGATGGCGGTCGGGGCCATGCTCGCCCTGCAGGACGCCGGGCTGGCCGTGCCGGACGACGTGGCCATGGTCGGGTTCGACGATGTGCCGATCGCCGGCCTGATGCGTCCGGGCCTGACGACTCTGAGAATCCAGATCGCGGAAACCGGACGACGCGCGCTGGAGCGCCTCGTCCGCCTCATACACGCAGCGGGCGCCGCCGTCGCCGACACCGCCTGCGAGGTCGTACGGCCCGAACTGGTCGTCCGCCCGTCAAGCAACCCGGCGACATCCCAAACCCAACCATCCGGCGGGCGTCTTCACGCCAGCACCAACACGATATCTCTGAAGGGGGAGAATTCCTGATGACCCGCAAGACCATCCATTACATGGGGGCGGCTTCCGCCCTCGCCTTGGCCGTTTCGCTAGCGTGCGCCGGCGGGGTTTCGGCCCAGGTCACGACATCGACGATCCGCGGATCGGTGACAGACAACGGCGCCGCCGAGGCCGGCGCCGCGATCGTGGCGCGCGACACCTCTTCGGGCTTCACCACCCGGGCCACCGCCAACGCGAACGGCGGCTATGTGCTGTCTGGCCTGCGCCCCGGCACCTATGAGATCACCGTGACCACCGCCGAGGGCGAAACGGTGTCGGACACCGTCACGATCGGCGTCGGCCAAGTGGGCGACCTGGATTTGTCGGTTGGCGGGGCTGTCGCAGCTGTCGATCCCGACGCCACAGACTTGGGCGACGTGGTCGTCACAGGCCGCCGCCTGGCCGAGGTGCGCACGCCTGAGAACGCGACCAACGTCACGACCCAGCAGATCAACAGCCTGCCGCAGATCAACCGCAACTTCCTCAACTTCGCCGCCCTGGCCCCCGGCGTGCGGGTAGGGCTCGATGAGAGGGAGCAGCAAATCACCGCCGGCGGCCAGCGCGCGGAATCGGTCAACGCCTTCATCGACGGCGCCAGCCTGAAGTCCAACGTCATCGCCGGCGGCATCATCGGCCAGGACGACAGTCGCGGGAACCCGTTCCCCCAGGCCGGCATCCAGGAATTCCGTGTCGTCAGCCAGAATTTCAAGGCCGAGTACGAACAGGCCTCGTCGGCGATCATCACCGCCGTGACCCGCTCGGGCACGAACGAGTTCCACGGCGAGATCTTCGGGGTCTACCGCGATCAGGACTTCGTCACCCAGGACGACTTCGCCGAAAGCCGCGGCGAGGCCAAGGTCCCGCTGGAGGTCCAGCAGTACGGCTTCGCTCTCGGCGGTCCAATCATCCAGGACACGCTGCACTTCTTCGGCACCTACGAGCACAAGCAGGAAAACCGCGCCAGCGTGGTCAACCTGGGCCGTCAGGACCCGCGCTTCGTCGCCCAGTTCGGCCAGTACATCGGCACGTTCGCCTCGCCGTTCGAGGAAGACCTGATGTTCGGCAAGCTCAGCTGGCAGCCCGCCGAGGGCCATCTGATCGAATGGAGCGCCACCTACCGCGATGAATCCGAATTGCGGGACTTTGGCGGCGCCAACTCATTCGAGCGCGCCAACGACCTTCAGCAGACGACCCTGATGAGCAATATTCGCTATCAGTGGCAGACCGACTCGTTCCTGAACGATTTCGCCGTCGACTATCGAGACTACAATTTCAACCCGGGCGCGGCGAACTTCACCGACGCCGGTGCGACCTACCGCCTGTTCGAGAATGACACCAATCCGGGCCTGCCGGGCTTCCAGCCCGACTTCTTCGGCGGTGTGGCCATCCTCAATCTGGGCGGCCGTGACAGCACCCAGGACATTCACGACAACGCCATCACCTTACGCGACGACCTCACCTTCAACGACTGGGAGATGAGCGGCTTCCACACCATCAAGCTGGGCGCCAAGGTGTCGTTCCAGAACTATCAGGTGAGCAAGCAGTTCGGCCGCAACCCGAACTTCTACTACGACGTCGACGGCCGGCCCGAGCTGAGCGGTAGCACTACGGTGCCGTACCGCGTCGAACTGGGCCAGGCTTTCCCCGATGTCGACCTCGATAACACCGTTATCGGTCTGTACGTCCAGGACGACTGGCGGATCACCGACCAGCTGGAGCTGAACCTCGGTATCCGCTGGGACTATGAGACCAACGCCAACAACAACGACTACGTCACCCCGGCCAGCGTCGTGGCCGGGCTGGACCAGTGGATCGCCTCCACCGACGGGGGCAAGCCCGCGGGCTATGCGCCGAGTTGGTTCAACAGGGACGACTACATCTCTACAGGAGACAACCGCGACCCGTTCGCGGGCGCTTTCCAACCGCGGATCGGCTTCTCGTTCGACGTGTTCGGAGACCGTCGGACGGTGATCTTCGGCGGAGCCGGCAGGTACTACGACCGGGTCAACTTCAACTTCTCCTATGACGAGCTCGTCAAGCCGTCCGATGTCCGCAAGAACGCCTTCTTCAGCACCACCGGCCGGCCTGCCGGCCAGGATCGCGATCCCGGTCCGGGCGTCGATCTGCCGGGCGAAGCCGGCGACCCGATCCTGTGGCAGGCCTCGTACGGCACCGCCGCGGGCCTTGATCCGGTTCTGGCGACCATCCCCGGAAAGGGCGAAGCCTTCCTGCTGGCGAACGACTTCGAACCGCCGCGGACTGACCAGGTCAACCTCGGCGTGCGCCAACGCCTCGGCGACTGGCAGACCGAAGTGACACTGGCCTACGGCAAGACCGAGAACGAGTTCACCTGGCAGTATCTGAACCGTTGCCGCGAACCCACGGTCGGCAACGACGGCGACGGATTCGGCGACAACGGCGGCTTCTGCTCGCCCGGCGCGGCCAACCCGTACCGCTCCTATCTGGTGTCGGATCACAACAAGGAGCGGGAGTTCACGGCGCTCTATCTCAAGGCCGACAAGCCCTACACGTTGGACTCGGGCTGGGGCTTCAACCTTGCCTACACTTGGTCAGAGTCGCTTCAGAACGGCGGCAACGACAACTTCTGCTTCGACTGCTTCTCAGTCGAGGCGTCGCCGGTCCGCTCATCTGCGAACGACGAGACGCACCGGATCGTCGCCAACGGCATCCTGGACCTGCCGTATGACTTCCAGCTTTCGGGCATCCTGACGCTGGGCTCCGGTTTGCCGTTCAACGTGTTCGACGGCACCGGCTCCCGGTTCTATTTCCGTCCGTATGCTGGTCGTCCGGAGCAGCACAACTTCATCATCCCGGACGCCTTCGCCTACAGGAACCTGGACCTTCGCCTGACCAAGAATTTCAAGGTTTTCGGCGGTCAGGAGCTGTCGCTGTTCGTCGATGCCATCAACATCATGAACTACAACAACTACACCGGCTTCGACGGCGGAACGGGATCGGCGGCGAACCCGAATCCGAATTTCGGCCGCCCGTCGGCCGTGTTGTTCCCGACCCGGACGTTCCAGTTCGGGATGCGGTACAGCTTCTAGGCGCCTGAGCCTGGCGGCCGCCTCCCGCTTCGCGCGGGAGGCGGCCTATTTCTTTGACGGGTACGCGTTTGAGTTTGAGGATGGAGCCCATGGATCGCCGCCAGTTTCTGATGGGTTCCACGGCGGTCGCGGCGGGCGCGCCGGGGCTTTCCGGGTGCACCCACGGACTAAACCATCCGAATCCGCCGCCGGTGTGGATCGACCCCGACATCGAGGAACTGCAGGAGCGGACCTTCCGCTGGTTCGCGGACACGACCAACCGCGCCAACGGCCTGACGCCCGACCGTTGGCCCAGGAAGTCCTTCGCCTCGATCGCCGCCGTCGGCTTCGCCCTGACCTGCTGGCCGATCGGGGTCGAGCGCGGCTGGATGACCCGCGAAGAGGCGCGCGAGCGCACCCTGATCACCGCCCGCTTCTTCCATGACGCCCCGCAGGGACCCCAGGAAACCGGCGTGACCGGCCACAAGGGCTTCTTCTACCACTTCCTCGACATGGAGACCGGTCTGCGGTTCGCGGACACCGAACTGTCGACCGTGGACACCACCCTGCTGCTCGGCGGCATGCTCTATGCCGCGCAATGGTTCGACGGCGATCATCCGGACGAGGCCGAGATCCGCCGGCTGGTGCAGGCTGTCTACGAGCGGGTCGAGTGGGACTGGGCGGTGGTCCGGCCGAACCGCATCTCGATGGGCTGGCGGCCGGCCAGCGGCTTCATCGAGGCCGACTGGCACGTGTACAACGAGGGCATGCTGGTCCTGCTGCTGGCCATGGGCAGTCCGACGCACCCGGTTCCGGCGTCGGTCTGGGACGAGTGGTGCTCGGTCTACGACCAGAGCTGGACCGACCGCTGGGGCCCGGCGCACCTGCATTTCCCGCCGCTGTTCGGGCACCAGTACAGCCACATGTTCATCGACTTCCGCGGCATCCGCGACGCCTTCATGCGCGGAAAGCAGGCGGAGATCCCCGGCTTCGACTACTTCCAGAACAGCGTCCGCGCGGTGCAGGCGCAGCGCAAATACGCCATCGACAATCCGATGGGCTGGGCCGGGTATTCGGCCGATGTCTGGGGCCTGACGGCCTGTGACGGACCCGGCGACTTCAAACAGGTCATCGACGGGCGTGAGCGGCAGTTCTTCAGCTATTCGGCGCGCGGACCGGGCGACCGGGACGACGGGACGATCGCGCCGACGGCGGCGCTGGGCTCGATGCCCTTCGCCCCGGCCGAAGTCACGGCGTGCCTGAAGGCCATGAAGGCCCAATATGGCGCCGGCATCTACACCGAGTATGGCTTCCTCGACTCGTTCAACCCGACGCTGGCGGCGACGCAACGCACCCTGCGTCACGGCCGGCTCGTGCCGGGCGTGGGCTGGGTCGATGGCGACTATCTGGGCATCGACCAGGGGCCGATCGTCATCCAGATCGAGAACCACCGCTCGGATGCGGTGTGGAGACGGACGCGCGGCGAGCCGAACATCGTGCGCGGCCTGAAGCGCGCCGGGTTCACGGGCGGCTGGCTGGACAACGCATGATCCAGCCGCGGCCGGATCGACGGACGGCGCTCGGCCTTCTGGCCGGGGCGGCGACCTTGGGTTCGGCGTGGGGTCTGGCCGGCTGCGGGCGACGCGAGGACGGGATCACCCGCCTGCGCTTCTGGGCCATGGGCAACGAGGCGACCAACGTCCCGCAGATCCTGCCGGAGTTCGAGCGGCTCAATCCGGGGATCAGGGTCGATGTGCAGGCCCTGCCGTGGACGGCCGCGCACCAGAAGCTGCTGACCGCCTACGCCGGCTCGTCGTTGCCGGACCTCAGCCAGGTCGGCAACACCTGGGTGGCGGAGATGGCGGCCATCGGCGCGATCTCACCGCTGCCGGCGTCCGCCTCCGATCTGCTGACCGACCAATTCCCGGCCGTGCTGGAGACCAACCGCATCGACGGGCAGCCGGTGGCCACCCCGTGGTACGTGGACACCCGACTGCTGTTCTATCGCAGCGACCTGCTGCAGCAGGCGGGCTACGACGCCGTGCCGCAGACCTGGGCCGGCTGGAAGCAGGCCATGCACGCGGTCAAACGGGTGGCCGGCGAGGGCAAGTATGCGGTGCTGCTGCCGGTCAACGAGTTCGAGCAGCTGCTGACCTTCGGCCTGCAGGGCGAGGAGCCGCTGCTGAGGGATCAGGATACGAGGGGCAATTTCTCCAGCCCGTCCTTCATCGCGGCCCTGGCCTTCTACAGGAGCCTGTTCGACGAGGGCCTGGCCCCGGTGGCGTCGGCGGCGCAGATCTCCAATGTCTGGACCGAGTTCGAGCGGGGCTGGTTCAGCTTCTATTTTTCGGGACCGTGGACCATCGGTGAGTTCCGCAACCGGCTGAAGCCGGAGACCCGCTGGATGACTTCGGGGGTGCCGGGGCCGGACGGGCCGGGGGCGTCGGCGCCGGGCGGATCGTCGCTGGTGGTCTATCGCTCGTCTCCGCGTCAGGAGGCGGCGTGGAAGCTGGTGCGCTACCTGTCCGATCCGGCGGTGCAGGCGCGGTTCAATGTCATCACCGGAGACCTGCCGGCGCGCGAGAGCGCCTGGGCCACGCCGTCGGTGGCCGGTGATCCCTACATCGCCGCCTTCAAGGGCCAACTGGCGCGCGCCAGGGCGGTGCCCAAGGTGCCGGAGTGGGAGCGGATCGTCACCGAGATGCAGATCGTGGCCGAGCGGATGGTGCGGGGCGAGTACACGCCCGAGACGGCCGGGGCCGAGATCGACCGCCGCGCGGATCGGCTGCTGGAGAAGCGCCGGTGGATGATCGAGCGGGGGAGGGCGTGATGACGGCTCAACCCATCGGAACCGCCGTCGCCGACACCGCCGCCGTCCCGCCGGTGCGCAGGGCGGGCGGGCGCGCCGGACGGGCCCGCGAGCGCGCCGCCTGGGGCTTCGTGGCGCCGGCGCTGATCGCCATCGGCGTCTTCTTCGCCATCCCGGTGTTCGCGGCCCTGCTGCTGAGCCTGACCGACTTCGACATCTATGCGCTGGCCGACCTGGGCAACGTCCGCTTCGTCGGCCTGCAGAACTACGAGCGGCTGTTCGCCAATCCGCTGTTCTGGGGCGCGATGAAGAACACCGGTCTGTTCGCCGTGCTGGGCGTGCCGCTGTCGATCGCGGCGTCTCTGGCGGCGGCGGTGATCCTCAACGCGCGGGTGGTGAAGTGGCGGCCGCTGTGGCGGGTGATGTTCTTCGCCCCCTATGTGACGACGCTGGTGGCCACGGCGGTGCTGTGGAACTACCTGCTGCACACCCGCTACGGCGTCATCAACTGGGCCATCTCCAGCATCGGCCTGCCCCCGGTCGACTGGCTGGGCCAGCCGTCGACCTCGATCCCGGCCATCCTGATGTTCGTGGTGTGGAAGATTTTCGGCTACAACATGCTGATCTTCCTCGCCGTTCTGCAGACCGTGCCGGACGACCTGTACGAGGCGGCGCGGATCGACGGGGCCGGGCCGTGGAAGCGGTTCGTGCACGTGACCCTGCCGGCTATCGCCCCGACCCTGCTGCTGGTCTCGATCATCTCGGTGGCGGGCTTCTTCCAGCTGTTCGCCGAGCCCTATGTGATGACGCAGGGCGGGCCGGCGCAGTCGACCGTGACGGTGCTCTACTTCATGTACGAAGAGGGCTTCAAATGGTGGAACCTCGGCTCCGCCAGCGCCGTGGCCTTCATCCTGTTCGTCTGCATCCTGGCGGTGACGCTGGTGCAGCTGGCGGTGGCGAAGCGGATGGGGGCCTACGAATGAGCCGCTTCCCTCACACCGCCCCCGTCATCCTCGGGCTTGACCCGAGGATCAGACCGTCCGGTGCGCGGTGGCGGGCTGGGAAATCGGGCTGCGGGGCCATCGGCGACGAACAGCTCGCCCCAACGTCTGATCCTCGGGTCAAGCCCGAGGATGACGGCAGAGGAGAGGGAGGGAGGTCATGAAAGTCCGAGCCGTCGCCCTCAACCTCGGCGTCGCCTTCATCGCGCTGCTGGTGCTGTTCCCGCTGCTGTGGATGCTGTCGGTCAGCTTCATGTCGACGGGGGAGGCGGCGACCTTCCCCCCGCCGCTGCTGCCGAAGACCTGGACGCTGGATCACTACCGCGACCTGTTCGTGACCCAGGGCATGGGGCGCTATCTGTGGAACAGCTTCGCCCTGGCGACGCTGGCGACGGGGCTGGCGCTGCTGTTCACCGTGCCGGCCGGCTACGCCTTCGCCAAGCTGAGGTTCCGGGGGCGCGAGCGGATGTTCCAGCTTCTGGTCGCGGCGCTGGTGGTGCCGGCCCAGATCGGCACCCTGCCGCTGTTCCTGATGCTCAAGGGGATGGGGCTGGTGAACACCTACGCCGGGGCGCTGGTGCCGTGGCTGGCCTCGATCTTCGGCCTGTTCCTGGTGCGGCAGTATTCGCTGTCGATCCCCGACGAGATGCTGGAGGCGGCGCGGATCGACGGCGCCTCGGAGGGGCAGATTTTCCGCCGCGTGGTGCTGCCGACGCTGCAGCCGATCATCGTGACCCTGGCGCTGTTCGTCTTCCTGGGCAGCTGGAACGACTTCCTGTGGCCGCTGATCATCCTGACCGACCAGTCGAACTACACCCTGCCGGTGGCGCTGGCCGCCCTGTCGCGCGAGCATGTGCAGGACATCGAGATGATGATGGCCGGGGCGGTGATCACGGTCGCGCCGGTGCTGATCCTGTTCCTCGCCCTGCAGCGCTACTATATCCGCGGCATGCTGGCCGGGAGCGTGAAGGGGTAGGGGCGACCGCCAAACCTTTGCCGTTGTCCCGCGCTCATGTCAGCATCTCCAAGGTTGCGGGGAGTGGAGCATGGGTTGGATCGGGGCGGTCGCGGGTCTCGCCATGCTCGTGGGCGGGCCGTCGGAGCCAGACGGCTACGCCGGCTGCCTCGACCGCGTTCAACCTCTGGGGTGCATTGTCGATTTGGGCCTTCTGGATGAGCCGGAAGCCGGGATCCCCGACCTGATCGCCGCCGGGGCGGAGGATGCCGCTCGCCTGCGTGCGACTTCTGAATACCGGAATGCGGTCGGGTTTGCGGCAAGGGTGGCCCACGGAGAGCGGCCCTCGCTGTCGCCCGCCGAGGCGCAACAGGTGCTGGCGATCTTCAGCGAGGTGGAATTCTACGACAGCGGTCTTCCGGGAGACGTTCGCGCCCGGTGGCTCTGGTCGGTCGCCCTGGGCGAGCCGGTGGCCGATCTGGAGACGCGTGAGCGGCTGATCCGCGCCGCTCACCGGGCGGATAGGCCCGGGGACATTCGCACCCTGATCCTTGAGGCACCGCTTGATGGCGCCTGGACGGACGATCAGAGGGCCGGCTTCGCCAGTCTTGTCGCCAGGATCGGAGGCGACTGGCGAGCGGCCGAAGCCTGGCTCGCGAGCGGCGGCGAGCGTGCGGACGGCTATCATCTTCCGGGCGTCCGGCTGGAGATCGACCACGCCCGCTTGAAAGGAGGCTATGACGCCGACGCTGCCGGACGGGTCGTGGACGCCATAATCGACGGTGACGAGATTCCCCTGTCGTTCGACGCAGCCGTCAACGTCCTGACGGAGGTCGGCGCGACGGTGGAGATGCGGCGGGCCGGGGCGGCGCTGGTCGAGCGCGGTCGGGATCCGGGGCGGTCGTTCGAGGATCGCAGCGAAGATCTCGGCTCTGCGTCCATGCTGTTCGAGGGAGCGGGCGACCGGGAGGCGGCTCTCAGCGCCGCGCGTGAGGGCGCGGCTCTCGCCCCGCGCGCGATTGCGCAGCTGCTTTCGGATTCCCGGGACGCACGAACCTCATCGCCGGCGAAGCAGGCCCAGAGGGCCACTCGCGCCATCAGGCTTCCGGTGCTGCGCCTGTATCGCCTGGGCGCACGGGACGAGGCGCTGGCGAACGGGTACCTCGCCGGCCGTGATCGTTATCTGGCGGAACTGGACGCCGGAAGACGACCGGACCCTGCATGGATCACCCAACCCGGCATCGACTTCGAACTGAAGCTGGTGGTTCCCGCCCTCGCGCGGCGCGAGGCGAAGACTGAAGCCGCCGACCTCCTGGCCCGTCTCGAGGCGGATCAGGCGGCGTGGGCCGAGGCCGGGGCGGAGGAACGGATGATGGTGGCCGCCATCGCCGGCGACCCGGCCCGGGTGGACGCAATTTTCGCCGAGGCCGTCCGGAACCTCGACGGAGAGGACGCCGGCGGCTGGTCCGCGATCCAGCTGGTCATCGGCCGCAGGGCCGCCGACGCCACGCTCGTTCGCGATCAGTCCCCGTAGGGCTGGTCGTAGCGCTGGCCCTGGGCGAGGTTGCCGAACCGGGTGGTGTCGGCGTCGAAGCTGAGCTTGACGATGCCGATGGGGCCGTGGCGCTGCTTGCCGATCACGACCTCGGCCTGGTGCTTGAGGCGGTCCATGTCCTCCTGCCATTTGAGGTGCTCCTCGGAGCCCTCGCGCGGTTCGGCGCGGCCGAGGTAGTAGCTCTCGCGGTAGACGAACATCACGCAGTCGGCGTCCTGCTCGATCGAGCCGGATTCGCGAAGGTCGGACAGCTGCGGCCGCTTGTCCTCGCGCTGCTCGACCTGACGCGACAGCTGCGACAGGGCCAGGATCGGCACGCTGAGCTCCTTGGCCAGGGCCTTGAGGGCGCCGGTGATCTCGGACACCTCCTGCACCCGGTTCTTCTGGCTGTTGCTTTCCCCGGTGGTGATCAGCTGGAGATAGTCGACGACGATCAGGTCCAGCCCGTGCTCCATCCGCTTCAGCCGGCGGGCGCGGGCGGCCAGCTTGGACATGGACAGGCCGCCGGTGGCGTCGATGAACAGCGGGCTTTCGCCGATCTCGACAGCGGCGTCGCGGATCTTGCCGAAGTCGGCGGCGTCGATCTCGCCCTTGCGCAGCTTGTCCGACGACACCCCCGAGGCGTCGGCGAGGATACGCATGGCCAGCTGTTCGGCGCTCATTTCCAGCGAGTAGAAGGCGACCACGCCGCCGTTGACGGTCTTGCGGCCCTCGGGCGTCGGCTCCCAGCGGTAGCTGCGGGCGACGTTGAAGGCGATGTTGGTGGCCAGCGCCGTCTTGCCCATCGAGGGGCGGCCGGCGAGGATCAGAAGGTCGGACGGATGCAGGCCGCCCAGCTTCTGGTCGAGGTCGTCCAGCTGGGTGGCCAGGCCAGCGAGCTTGCCGTCGCGCTGGTAGGCCTCGGCGGCCATCTGCACGGCCCCGGACAGGGCGGTGGAGAAGCTGACGAAGCCGGAGGACGGCTTGCCGGTCTCGGCCAGGGTGTAGAGCTGCTGTTCCGCGCTCTCGATCTGGTCGATGGCGGCGGTTTCGGGCTGGGGCGCCTCCCTGATGATCTCGCCCCCGATGCGGATCAGGTCGCGGCGCAGGGCGAGGTCATAGACGACGCGGGCGTAGTCGGGGGCGTTGGCCGCCGGAGGGGCGCGGTCGACGAGGTCAGCCAGGTAGCGCAGGCCGCCGAACTCCTGGAAGGCGGGGTCCAGCTTGAACCGCTCCATAAGGATGGTCGGCTCGGCCAGCAGGCCCTGGCGGACGTGGTCCTCGATGGCGTCGTAGAGCCGCTGGTGGAAGGGCTCGTAGAAATGGCTGCCGCGCAGGCGGTCCGACAGGCGCTCGAACACCGCGTTGTCGAACATCAGACTGCCCAGCAGCGCCTGTTCCGCCTCGAGGTTGTGGGGCAGGGACGGGATGGACGAGGGGTCCATCGAGGACGGGAAGGGCACGGGGGCGAAGGCGGTCATCGGGGGCATGTCATGCCCTTACCCGGTCCCTGCGTCATGTGCGGACGTAGCCTTGGACGGGGACAGACGTTCGCTCGCTGTGGACGCTCCGGAATTCCGTAATCGGATCAGTTAACGCTCAGCTGGAACAGCGGTGTCGCTCGGCCATCCACTCGCGTAGCGCGTCGAGGACGCTGATGTCGCGCCGGGCGTTGGGCATGGCCCGGAAGCGGGCGATCAGCGCCCGGGGCGAGATGCCCGTGCCGCGCGGCGGGATGCAGTGGGCGGGGCGCCGCCCGGCCCGGATCGCCGCCGCCTGTTCGGCCTTGAGCGTGCGGACGGCGCCGGTGACCTCGTCGACCAGACGCCGGCCCTCGGGGCGCAGCACGGCGGTGGCGTTCTGGGGCAGGCGGTCGGCGATGGCCAGAAACTCGCGCACGGTCATCGCCTGGGCGGCGGTGGCGAACAGGGCGACGGCGAGGCCGAGGGCGGCGGCGAGGGCGGGCCGGGTCATGAAGAATCTCCGGTGTCCCAGTTAGGGCGGTGACGCCCCTGAGGCAACGCTTCCCGAGGGCAGGCCGGTCCGCGGCCCGGCGCAGCGAAAAGGGCGCGCCCGGATGGACGCGCCCCTTCAACCGTTTTCAGCGATCAGGCTGGACTCAGGCTTCGGAGCCGAGACCGTCCTGCTGGCCGGCGCCGCCGGCGACCATGTCCTTGGCCTGTTCCAGCGCCTCGGCGCGGTCCTGGTCATAGGCGGACTTGATCACGTCCTCGCCCTTCGCCTGGCGTTCGGCCTCGTCGGCCGAGCGGGCGATGTTGATCTTGACCGTGGCGGAGACCTCGGCGTGCAGGCGGACCTGCACTTCGTGGACGCCCAGGGTCTTGATCGCGGTGTTGAGCACGACCTGCGAGCGCTCGACCTTGCCGCCTTCGGCCTGGATGGCCTCGGAGACGTCGCGGCCGGCGACCGAACCGTACAGCTGACCGGTCTCACCCGCCTGGCGGATCATGACGTAGGTCTGGCCGTCGATCTTGTCGGCGACCTTCTGCGCTTCGGCCTTGTTCTTCTCGTTGCGGGCCTCGATGGCGGCGCGGTCGAGTTCGAAGGCCTTCAGGTTCGCCGACGTGGCCCGACGGGCCTTGTCGCGCGGCAGAAGGAAGTTGCGGGCGAAGCCGTCCTTGACGGACACGACGTCGCCGATGGCGCCGAGGTTCTCGACGCGTTCAAGCAGAACGACCTTCATCTTACTTCACCACGTAGGGCAGGAGGGCCAGATAGCGGGCGCGCTTGATGGCCTTGGCCAGTTCACGCTGCTTCTTCTGGGAGACGGCCGTGATGCGCGACGGGACGATCTTGCCGCGCTCGCTGATGTAGCGCTGCAGCAGCTTGACGTCCTTGTAGTCGATCTTCGGAGCGCCGGCTCCGGAGAACGGGCACACCTTGCGGCGACGATAGAAGGGACGGCGGGCCGGGCCGGAGCCGGCCGGCGCGCCCGGCGAGGGGGCGGTGGTGTCGGTCATGTTCCGGTTTCCTTATTCGGCTTCGACGGCGTCTTCGCGGGGCGTGCGTTCACGCTCGCGCTCACGCTCGCGTTCGCGGCGGGCCAGCAGGGGCGACAGCTCCAGGTCGAGTTCCTCGACGCGGACGGTCAGCCAGCGCAACACATCCTCGTTGATCGACAGCTGACGTTCCACTTCGGCCATGGCGGCGGGCGGGCAGTCAACGGCGAGCAGCGAATAGTGCGCCTTGCGGTTCTTCTTGACCCGGTAGGTCAGGTTGCGCAGACCCCAGTACTCGATCTTGGCGACGGAACCGCCGCCTTGCTCGATCAAGCCCTTGATGGTGTCGTTCAGCGCTTCGGCCTGTTGCGCGCTGATATCCTGGCGCGACATGACCGTGTGCTCGTAAAGAGCCATGCGGTAGTCTCCCTTGTAGGGCGTCGGCGCGAGGGGACCGGGTAAAGTCCTCTCCCACGATGGATCCTGAAGCGGCGGCCGGGATGACTTCCCGAACCCTTTGGAACTCCGCGTCAGGACCGAAGCCCTGGAAAGGCGGCGCGTATAGGGGAAAAGCGGCTGCCCGGCAAGGCTGGTGCGTGAAAGTCATCGCAACCCGGCGAACCCGCGTGGATGTCGAGGCTTACTTCATAAAACAGCAGTCCCGATGGTCGAAATCATCGGCATCGCGTGGTCGAAATCGTCACGAACTGACGCCTACTGCGGCCGGATAACCATGCAGGTGACGCGGCGTTCGGCCAGGGTGGCGCAGGCGGCCTGGGCGGCCTGTTCGCTCATGCCGGTGAAGCGCGAGCGATACCAGCCCTCGGCGTTCTGCACGGTGCGTTCGGCGGCGGCGAACTGGCTGCGGAAGCGGCGGTTGACCTCGGTCAGCCAGTCGCGGGCCACGGCCTCGTCCCGGAAGGCGCCGACCTGGACGGTCCAGCGGCCGGCGGGCTCGCGCGCGGGAGGCCGGGCCGGGGCCGGTCGAACGGCCGACGGCCGCGCCGCGGGCGGCGGCGAG